>Ga0335085_10004120_pt1 | contig 24340 bp, 20 predicted proteins | sample Lox_Sample_45_FD_206712 | JGI IMG/M metagenome (GOLD analysis project Ga0335085, IMG submission 206712) | Soil microbial communities from Loxahatchee National Wildlife Refuge, Florida, United States - Lox_Sample_4.5 | ecosystem: Environmental > Terrestrial > Soil > Wetlands | place: USA...
TGGGGACGCCGATCGAATCGGAGCGGTAGACGAACGGGGAGAGATTCTATGGGGTGACCAATTGTTGGCGATCTTCGCCCGCGACGTTCTGCGCCGTCGGCCCGGAGCCGTGATTCTCTCCGAGGTAAAGGCATCCCAGGTTATGTACGACGACATTCGGCGTCACGGCGGACAGGCGCTTATGTGGAAGGCCGGTCACTCCTTGATCAAGTCCAAGATGAAAGAGACCGGAGCATCGCTTGCCGGGGAGATGAGCGGTCATATCTTCTTCGCGGACCGTTACTTCGGCTACGATGACGCGGTCTATGCCGGTTGCCGGTTGATCGAGATTCTGGCCGAAGGCCGCCAACCCTTGTCCCGATTATTATCGGACCTCCCGAAGACCAGCTTCACCCCGGAGATCCGGCGGGACTGTCCGGATGACCGGAAATTTCTCATCGTAGAAAAATTAAAGGAACGTTTCGAGACATTGCGCTCGCGGCCGATTCCGGATTCGATCCCCATCCGGGACCTGATCACCCTCGACGGCGTCAGGATCGTGTTCGACGACGGATGGGGCTTGGTCCGAGCCTCGAACACGCAGCCGGCCTTGGTCTTGAGATTTGAGGCCAACACGCGGGATCGGATGGATAAGATTCGTCGCTTTGTGGAAGGCGAACTGTCCCGAATCGGCACCTAGTTTTTCTCTTGGCCCTTGACTGTTCCTGCCATTCTGTTCGTTTGAAGAATGCCCGTTATAGATCGAAGAAGGCCGCAAGGCCGACATTCTGTTCCTTCTGTTGGTGGAGTTTTCCTTCCACGGCACTGCCAGCATAATACTCGATGGCGATCCTCAAACGGTTCCGTTCATCAGGTCTTTTAATTGACAGGCCCACTTGGAGGTTGAGATTGAGGTTCCAGTCCGTCTCTTCCTTGGCTTGAAGGTCGTCTGCCACGTAGAGACGGAATTCAGAACCGGAAACGGTTTTTGGAGAAGAAAAGAATTCGGATCCGGCTTGATAGTTGTGCAAGTACGTCCGATTTTCGCCGTTGAAGGCATATGAAAACCCCGCGTACAGGCGATTGAGGGGAGTGAAGCGGTATGCGGTCAAAAACTTTATTACGTCTCGGGTATATGGGACAGACTCTTCAGGAGGGGGGGAGTTCCCATCCTTGAGGATCGTTTGATCCAAAAGATGGGAACTGGTATGGTAGGGAGTGAGTTGGAAGGCCCACCCCTTGGAAGACCCCGCCGGGACCATGTCGATTGGAAATCCGATAAGATAGTCCACCGTTTCTGCTGTGAACGCTCCATGAAGGTCAAAGCGTGAAAAAATTCCGCCATCGATATTCAACTGCAAGTCCATGGTTCCCTCCTCGAATCGAACCAATCCGAAGGTGGCACCCGCTCCAACTTTTCCCAGGTGTGTCTCGTCGTTCGTTGTTGCCAGGTATTGGAGGTACGGAACGGGACTTAATGGATCCGCCAGTGGGGGCTGGAAAAGAAGCCCGGAAGGAATCAAAGTTGAACCGGAAGCCGAGTCATCCGCTGCTAGGGCGTCATCCAAAGGGATTGTTAGAAACATGGTCGCAAGAAAACAGAGCGCGTACCTTGAAAGCAGCGGCATTAGGGAAGTTATCGTAGCATAGGTGGGTCGTAAGATCCAAAAGGATTTTCTATTTAACGTAGAGGATCACACGTTAAACCATCCTAAAAATCCCTTGATTTTATTTCATAAATTGGTTATATTGACTTGCTAATCTCACACCATGACCTTGGTGCATTCGCTTGACGGCTTGCACAAGGGAAGTATGGTTTTGAGGTTAGGTTTTCTCTCCAATAAGGATGTCGTTCTCTTCCGAAACTTTTGCAGGAACCTGCGATTTTAGGGTGGTTATGGAGCAAAATGTGATCGTGAACGACTCAACGTATCACCTAAACGGCCTTCGTGACTAAATTGGGAATCGAGCTGTTTCTAAATGCACTGGCGCTGAGTCTCCCACTTTCCATTGCGGCTACTCACGTTTGTCTGGGATTTCTCATCGTCTTGTGGGGTTATGAGTATGGGATAAAAAGAAAGCCTGTAACTCACACCTTCCTGGATAGGCCTATTCTGATCTTTCTTGCCGTGGTTTTGGTTGCGGCCGTTGCCGGTGTGAACCCCGGTCGGAGTCTGCTGAAAGTCTTCGGCCTTTGGCACATCGCCCTGGTTCTCCTTGTGGTGAACTGGGCGCCCGATCAAACTCGGTTGAGACGTTTGATCTGGATCCTCTTTGGAATCGCTGCACTGAACGGAATATACGGGGTCGTGCAACACGTCAGCGGCGGACTCGACCTTTTTCGATTTAACGGGCACGAACGAATATTCAAGATTGGCGACCAAGTGCGGGCGTCGGGGGTCTTTGACCATTACATGACGTTCTCCGGACAGATGCTCCTGGTAGGGGTGCTGGGAATGGCGCTTCTCCTGTTCTGGGCCCAAGGAAGGGCGCGTTGGTTTTTGGCCGGAGCGGTGGTGGTTTTCTTCAGTGCGGTCTGGGCATCTTTTACGCGAAGCGCCTGGGTGGGACTCGGAGCCGGACTTCTCACGATCGTGTTGTTCAAAGAGAGAAGGACGATGATTTTTCTTGTGGTCGGTTTGTTTTTGGCGGTTGCTGTGTTAACTCTGGCCGATCGAGGTTTTCGGACGAGGGCTGTCAGTACGGTGAAGATTAAAGAAGGAAGCACGGTCGAACGGTTTGAGATCTGGCGTGCGACGCTCGACCTGATTCATGATCATCCCCTCCTCGGTGTTGGGATCGGTAATTTCAGTAACGCCTTTGATCAGTATCGCGAACGTACCGGAGCCGGAGCCCATTCCCATGCCCATAATACCTTGCTTCAGGTCACGGCCGAAAGCGGATTGTTTGGTCTTTCGGCCTATCTGTATCTGTGGTTCGTCTTTTTCAAAGGGATGATCCGGAACGCCATCGCCGCAACAGATCCTTTTATTCGAAGTGTGACTATCGGAACAATCGGGGCTCTTGTGAGTTTTCATGTCGCCGGTCTGTTTGAATACAACTTAGGGGACAGCGAGGTTTCCGCGATGATGTGGTTTATTGTAGGCCTTGGGTTGGCTGTGAACACCGTGCAGACCGAAGTAGCTCTGTCGCCTCAGAAGATCGTTGCCTCGGAGGACTCGTTGGGCTAACCAGAGTCGGTCCTGATAGAGTGATTATTATACGAGGACTTTAAAAAATGAAAAAGGCACTGATTACCGGAATTACAGGTCAAGATGGATCGTATTTAGCAGAGCTTTTACTGGCCAAGGGATACGGCGTCCACGGGTTGATCCGTCGGGCCAGCACCTTTAATACCGGTCGTCTGGATTCGATTTATCAAGACCCTCACCAGCCCGAGAATAGACTCCACCTCCATTATGGCGACCTGTCCGACAGCGGTCAGCTTACAAACCTGATTTATAACGTTCAGCCTGAAGAGATTTATCATCTCGGAGCCCAGAGCCACGTGATGGTGAGTTTCGAAATGGCTGAATACACGGGGGACATTACGGCTCTTGGGACGATTCGATTGCTGGAAGCGATACGGAGAAGCGGTATCCGAACGCGGTTTTATCAGGCTTCCAGCAGCGAAATGTATGGGGATGCCCCGGCTCCTCAAAATGAAGAGACGCCGTTCAGACCAAGAAGCCCCTATGCCGTGGCCAAGGTCCATTCCTTCTGGACGGTCAACAATTATCGCGAAGGATACAATCTTTTCGCCTGCAACGGTATCCTGTTTAATCACGAGTCTCCTCGGAGAGGTGAGACGTTTGTTTCGCGTAAAATTAGCCGAGCAGTGGCAAGGATCAAGCTTGGTGTCCAAGATAAACTTTACCTGGGCAATCTTGAGGCGAAACGGGACTGGGGCTATGCGCCGGAGTATGTGGAGGCCATGTGGCGGATCGTGCAGCAGGATCGGTCCGACAATTTCGTCATCGCGACCGGAGAAACTCATTCTGTGCGGGAATTTCTTGACGAGGCATTCGGCCGGGTGGACCTGGATTGGAAAAAGTATGTGGAGATCGACAAACGCTATTTACGGCCGACGGAGGTGGATTTGCTTGTCGGAGATGCACGTAAAGCGAAGCGACAGTTCGGGTGGGAACCGAAGGTGCGTTTCAAAGAGCTGGTCAAGATTATGGTGGAAGCCGACCTGAAGGCCGAACAGCAGAAACTCACAGGGACGTTACCGCGGGTGAAGGGCCATGGGCTTTTGGAAAAATAAGAGGGTGGTGGTCACTGGCGGAGCCGGTTTTCTGGGATCTCATGTGGTTGAAAAACTAGAAGGCCGGGGTTGCCAGAAAATCTTCGTGCCCCGCAGCGCCGATTATGATCTGGTTCAGATGAACCAAGCGGAGAGGCTCTATCGAGATACGAATCCTCACATCGTGATTCACTTGGCCGCCAAAGTGGGCGGCATCGAAGCGAATCGGAAGAATCCCGCCAAGTTTTTTTACGACAATCTCATCATGGGCGCTCAAATGATCGAGCAGGGGAGGGTCGCGGGTGTGGAAAAATTCGTGGCGATCGGCACGATCTGTTCGTATCCTAAATATACCCCCGTTCCTTTTAAAGAGGATGACCTGTGGAACGGCTATCCCGAAGAAACCAATGCTCCGTACGGTTTGGCCAAGAAGATGCTTTTAGTGCAAAGCCAGGCCTATCGTCAACAATATGGATTCAATTCCATTTTCCTGCTCCCGGTCAATTTATACGGGCCTCGGGATAATTTCGATTTAAACAGCTCCCATGTGATTCCCGCCCTCATTCGAAAATGCATTGAGGCGATACAACGGAAAGATCGGGAGATTACGGTATGGGGCACCGGTAAACCGACAAGAGAATTTCTCTATGTCGAGGACGCGGCGGACGGGATACTCTTGGCGGCTGAACGATACAATAAAAGCGAGCCGGTCAATTTGGGGGTGGGTTTTGAAATCTCAATCAAAGACCTTGTTCATCGGATCACGCGGCTAACCGGATTTTCGGGAAACATCGTTTGGGATTCGTCAAAGCCGGATGGTCAGATGAGACGGATGTTGGATGTAACGCGTGCAGAGAAAGAGTTCGGCTTTAAGGCCAAGGTGGAAATAGGGGAAGGCTTAGGGCGGACCATTGAATGGTATCGAAAAAATATTCAGGGATAGGTTATCTCCGTTTCATGCGTGGTCCAATTCACGATGACGAGGAGGGGCGATGAAAGGTGATCGCGTGGTACTGGTGACGGGTGCCGGAGGGTTTATCGGACACCATCTCGCAAAATATCTCGTCCAACAGGGTTTCAAAGTTCGGGGCGTGGACATCAAGCACCCCGAGTACGAGATTTCCCCTGCTGCCGAATTCGAACTGTTGGACCTTCGCCGATGGGATAATTGTCTTCAAGCGACGCGTGGGGTGAGCGAGGTGTACAACCTGGCCGCAAACATGGGGGGGATCGGCTTCATTGAGAGCCATAAGGCCGAGATCGTCCATGATAATATTTTAATCAATATTCATATGCTTGAAGCGGCTCGCTTGAACGGTGTTGAGAAATTTCTTTACACGTCCTCTGCATGTATTTATCCGGGATATAAGCAAAAGAGCCCGGATGTTGTGCCGTTAAAAGAGGAAGACGCCTATCCGGCGGATGCGGAGGACGGGTATGGATGGGAAAAGCTGTATACGGAGCGTGCCTGCCGTCATTATTATGAGGACTATGGATTAAAGACCTATAGCGTTCGCTTTCATAATATCTTCGGGCCCCTTGGAACATACGACGGGGGGCGAGAAAAATCGCCTGCGGCTATTTGTCGGAAAATTGCCCTTGCCAAGCCCGTTGATGAAATAGAAGTCTGGGGCGACGGTCAACAGACCCGTTCATATTGCTTCATCGACGACTGTGTCACGGGAATTTGTAAACTGATGCGGTCCGATTACCACGAACCGATCAATCTGGGGCAAGATCGCATGATCACCATTAATGAGTTGGTCGATATCGTTGCACACATCGCGGGAAAAAAGATTTCCAAGCGCTACGATATGACAAAACCCCAAGGCGTTCGAGGAAGGAACAGCGACAATTCTAAATTGAAGCAGGTATTGAAGTGGGAGCCCCAAATTTCCCTCGAAAAAGGGTTGGAGATTACCTATAAATGGATTCGTGAACAATTGGTTAAACGAAAGAACTCCGCGAGCGACTCAAGAGCCCTCGGTTCCGTTGTTGCAGAAAGAAGATAAAGGACGTTTGAAATGAAGCTATCTGTGATCGGTTTGGGAAAACTCGGCGCGTGTTCGGCGGCCTGTTTCGCGGCCAAAGGTTTCGAAGTCATCGGGGTGGATATCAACAAGGACTTTGTCGATGCGATCAACAATGGAAAAGCCCCGGTTTACGAACCCAGACTTCAGGAATTCATTACGCGGTCTCAAGGGCGGTTGAAAGCCACACAGGATTATGCGGAAGCGATCCGAAATTCTGATGTAACCTTTCTGATTGTTCCCACGCCCAGTCGGCAAGACGGCCATTTTTCGGACAAATATTTACAGGACGCCCTGAAGCGTCTGGCTGTGGCCTTCCGGGACATGCGAGCGAAATACCATCTTTTTGTCGTAACCTCCACGGTTTCTCCCGGAACGACCGGGGAAAGCCTGATCCCGCTCATCGAATCGGTATCGGGGAAAAAACTGAATCGGGACTTCGGAGTTTGCTTCAATCCTGAGTTCATCGCCTTGGGCAGCGTGATCACGGATTTTCTGAATCCCGATCTACTGCTCATCGGCGAAAGCGATAAAGCGGCGGGTGATCAATTGGTCGGAATCTATGAAAAGGTTTTCGACAACAAACCCTCGATCGCCCGGATGTCGATCATCAGCGCAGAGATCACCAAGATCAGTCTGAACTCGTATATCACCATGAAGATCAGCTTTGCCAACACGCTGGCCAACCTCTGCGAGGCGATTCCGGGTTCCGACATCGACGATATTACAAAAGCGTTGGGGGCGGACAGGCGGATCTCCCCCTATTATTTTAAGGGCGGACTCAGTTTCGGGGGACCCTGTTTCCCGAGAGACAATCGAGCCTTTGAGGCCTTTTCCAAAAAATACGGTCTTGAAGCCGGACTCGCAAAAACGACCGACGAAGTTAACCGGCTTCAGGTCGATCATCTCGTGAAAAAAATATTGGGTTATATGACCGATGGACCGAACCATGTTGTGGCGATCCTTGGCCTTGCTTACAAACCCAACACGCCCGTAATCGACGAGGCACCCGGCGTCAAGATCGTTGAGGAGCTTTTGAAGAAGAGGGATATTCAAATCATTGCCTACGATCCGCTGGCCATGGATAACGCAAGGGCTCATTTTGGGGATAACATCCTTTACGCATCGTCGGTGAGGGACTGCTTGTCGAACGCGTCTTTATGCGTGATTACGACCCAGGCAGAAGAGTTCAAGACCATCCGAGAAAGCGATATTCGATATCATCCCACGACCATTATAGACTGCTGGAGAATTCTGGAGCCGTCTCGTTTGGGCCGGCATGTGCGGTATGTTTCCGTCGGAATTCCCATGAAGCCGTCCGGGCCAGGAATATGAACCAAACCGTAAATATCCACGGAAGGCTGTTGGCGAGGAACACAGCCTTCAATTTCATCGGGCAGACGATTCCGGCCCTGGTGGCGATCGTGACGATTCCTTATATCATCCACGGCCTGGGGGTCGAGAGGTTTGGAATCCTTTCGCTGGTCTGGGTTGTGCTGGGGTATTTTAGTCTGTTCGATCTGGGTCTCGGGCGAGCCGTCACGAAATTTTCGGCCGATGCACTTGGAAGAAACCAAGCGGAAAAGATCCCTTCCATCGTTTGGACGTCGTTGGCCTTCCAAATCGTCCTGGCGGGAACAGGCGGCGTCACATTGGCTGTCGCGTCTCCTTTTCTGACTCGATCGGTCTTCAACGTGCCGGCGCATCTTGTTGATGAGACCCAATTGACCCTGGTTCTCACTGCGATATCTCTCGTGCCGATCCTCTGCATGGGAAGCCTGCGAGGCCTTTTAGAAGCGGCTCAGCGTTTTGATTTGATTAATTCCGTGAAAATCATCTTCGGAATACTTGCTTTTTTACTTCCGGCCATCGCCGTATTCCTGGGTTATTATCTGCCTGGCATTGTTATTCTGTTGAGTTTATCCACGATTGGAACGGGAGCGGCGTATCTGGTGCTTTGCTTTAAGGTGTTTCCAAAGCTCCGTCACCGTTTTTCGATCGATCCGCATTTAATAACGCCGCTGCTCAACTTCGGGGGATGGGTAACCTTTAGCAGTGTCATCATTCCGGTTCTCATTTATCTGGATCGATTTATGATCGCGGGGCTTGCCTCGGTGGCCGTGCTGGCTTACTACACGGCTCCATACGAGGTCGTTTCACGACTTCAAATCTTCCCGGCGAGCTTGGCCTCGACGTTGTTCCCGGCCTACAGCGCCATCGCCGCAAATCACCGTAAAGAATTGGAGAGAATTTATGCACTCAGTCTGAAGTATCTACTGTTGATCATGGGGCCAATTACTCTAGTCCTTGTTCTTTTTGCAGAGGGTATTCTGCATCTTTGGCTTGGAGCGGACTTCGCATCGAAGAGCACATTGATTTTTCAGATTCTGGCCGTTGGGGTCTTTCTAAACGCTTTGGCTCAAATGCCGGCCAATCTTCTTGACGGCGTGGGTCGGCCTGATTTGAGGGCGAAGATTTTGTTCTCCTATTCTTTTATCTATGTTGCATTTTTATGGTTCTTTATTGTCAAGCTGGGGATTGTCGGTGCTGCACTAGCATGGACGTTAAGAGCGGCAATGGAGTTGTGCCTATTTTTTATTGCGGCCTGGAGATTGCTTAAATTTAGTCCGGCCGTATTTATGGAAAATGGTCTTTTGCGAGGGGTCATTGGATTGTTACTGTTGGTCCTTCTGTCTTCCGCTGCGTTTTTTGTTTTCGGCGGAATCCTTGTAGCGCAGAGCATTACGGCCGGAATCTGTTTAATCCTTTTCGCTTCTTATGTATGGAAATATATTTTCGACAGCACCGAACAGCAATTATTATTATCAACTCTCATCAGGATGAAACGATAGACGTGCACACTAAGTGAGCGGTTTTCAAATCGCTTAAATGATTTCTGTTTTGTTTGTGGTAACCTTAATACCCCTTGATTTCCTTTGAGCTCGGTTGATCTGCGTGCCATGAGTGTGAATCATTTAAGGTCATTTAATATCCCGATGGAATTTCCTCGACCAATGCTGTCAGAACTTAAAGGGATCTTTGTTCGCTCAGGTCTTTATGCTGCTGGTGATATATTAACAAAGGGTCTTGGGTTATTACTCCTGCCACTTTATACAGCCTATCTGATGCCTGCTGATTACGGGATTTTAGCCGTTGCCAATGTGGTTAGCGCCGTTGCGGGCATTGTCCTCACCCTTGGTTTAAGCGGTTCTGCTTTAAAGTTTTATTACGAGTTAAAGGGTGATGAACGGAAATGTTTCTATGGCAGCCTTTGGCTATTTCTTATCCTTGTGCCAGGTGTGATTCTGATTCTAATAGAGTTCTCAGCCAATAGTCTATTCAACGCCTTTTTCACAAAGGTTCCCTACAGCCCCTATATGCGCCTTGCTCTCTGGACAGCCTATTTCACGGTTGCATTTACTATACTTCCCAAAGAACTATTTCGAGCCGCTGGGAGAGCTATTGGTTTTACCATGCTAAACGTTGGCCAGTTCACCCTTGCATCTGGCTTAACGATATGGTTGGTTGTTGGTTTAAGGCAGGGAGCAGCGGGGGCCTTGTGGGCGAGCTTGATATCGGTTGTCGGAATTGGTATTGTTAGTACAATACTGTTATGGAATAGTGTTCATTTCAATTTCGATCTTCGATTACTAAAGCGTGCCTTTCTGTACAGTTTTCCTCTCCTTCCTCACTTCTTATCGCATTGGGTCCTAAGTGGATCGGATCGGGTCATTTTAGAAAGGTATGTCCCACTATCTGATGTTGGCGTCTACACCGTAGGGTACCAGATTGGGTCGGCGATGATGTTATTTGCGATAGCAGGGAATAATAGCCTTATTCCCCTATTCGGGGCGTTGAACGTATCGAATTATAGGGATGTCGAGAAATTAATGCAGATCGTAACCTATTACATTCTCGGATTGACGATCATTGCCCTTGGCCTCTCCCTTTTTTCAGGCGAAATTATATACACGTTGACTCCGACGGATTATCATCACGCCGTTGTTGTTGTACCGTGGGTTGTTTTAGGATACCTGTTCATGGCACTTTACTTTCCAGCAGTGGATGTCCTCACCTTAGTGGTTGGAGATACCCGAAGGGTGGCTATCTGCACTGTAGGAGCTGCATTAGTCAATGTGGGGCTCAATCTATGGCTCATCCCTAAATACGGAGCCATTGCAGCGGCCGTTACGACAGCCATTGCTTATATGCTATTGGGTACAGGCATCTTTGCCTTTGCTCACAAGGTTCTACCAGTTCCTTATGAATATAAGCGAATAGGGATCATTTTAGGGGGAGGGTTTGTCACTTTTTTGGTTGGATCGAACTTGCCATCAGTCAGCTTCGTGTCGAGCATTCTATTAAAGGCTCTTAGTATCGTTCTTTTCATAGCCCTGTTATGGCGGAATCGTTTTTTTAACCAACAGGAGCTCAGAGCATTAAAATAACCGTGTATCCCGTTTGATGTGTGCAAGACCAAAAATCGATGGCATGTGGATGGGGTTGCCTGTGGAATATGACTAAGAAGAACGAAGCCTTTTGAGATGAATTCATATATGAAGGCCGGTCAGAATGGTAATCATTGCGTCCGAAGAGTCAATCCTGCTAGTGCAGTTCAGTATAGGTAAACCCACGACATGAGTGATGAACCTATGAATGTCTGTTCGATTGTAATCCGCTGCTACAACGAAGAAGAACACATCGGCCGACTGCTCAGCGGGATCGTGCAGCAGACAGTTCAAGATGTGGAGATTATTATCGTTGATTCGGGCTCAACCGACGCCACTGCCTCTATCGCTTCCCGGTACCCTGTCAAGATCCTCTCTATAAAACCGGAGGAGTTCTCATTCGGCCGTTCTCTCAACCTGGGCTGTGCGGAGGCATCGGGGGAATTCATCGTTATTGCGAGTGCACACGTCTACCCGGTTTATAAAGACTGGCTGGAAAACCTCCTGTCCCCATTCAAGGACCCCGACGTCGCCATCGTTTACGGCAAACAACGGGGAGATAAGTCCGCTCGCTATACCGAGCAGCAGATCTACAGGAAGTGGTTTCCGGAGGAATCGGCTGGCAGACAAGCGCACCCATTTTGCAATAATGCAAACGCCGCCATACGACGCACGATCTGGCAGTATTTGCCGTATAACGAGGAGCTGACCGGTCTCGAGGACCTGGACTGGGCGAAACGCGTAGTAGATCTCGGCAAAAAGATCGTATACAGCGCCGAGGCAGAGATAATACATGTTCACAACGAAACGCCATTTAATATATATAATCGCTATAAAAGGGAGGCCATCGCCTTCAAGAGGATCTACCCTCAGGAGCAGTTCAATTTCAAAGACTTCGTGAAACTCTTTACTGCCAATGTCTTTACAGACTACTATCACGCGCTGAAGGACAAGGCTCTTATGAAAAACGTCCTTTCCATACCCGGCTTCCGCTTTATGCAGTTCTGGGGGACCTACAGTGGGTTTGGCCAGAGGGGTTATATTCCGCAATTGCTCAGGAATCGCTTTTATTATCCAAACAGCTATTCCCGAAAAAGTTCCGGGACAACGGATGGCGACAGCGCCAGAAGGATCAAATATGAGCATCATTGACATATCCGTCACGCTTGACAAAGCAACCCCAGCATGGCCTGGCAGCCGAGGGTTTAGCCAAGAGTGGGTTAAGAGCATTTCGAGGGGAGACGTCTCCAACGACTCTGTTATAAGTTGCGACGCGCACCTGGGTACTCATGTGGATGCCCCGTTCCATTTCATAGAAGGCGGTTCAACCGTCGAGTCCATGCCGCTCGATGCACTCTGCGGAACGGCATTTGTAGCCGAACTTGGACGAGTCGGCTCCATAGGGGGAAAAGAGCTTGAGGCCGCATCAATCCCGGGAGGCACGGAGAGGCTCTTATTAAAGACAGGCAATTCCCTGTTTTGGAAGGAGAGTACCTTCAATGCCGGGTACGCGGCGCTTACGGAGGACGGTGCACGTAGGCTTGTGAATATGGGTATCAGGCTTGTTGGCATAGATTACCTTTCCATCGGCCCCTATCCGGACGGACGCGAAGTGCACAGGATACTTCTAAGTGCCGGTATTGTGATCGTTGAAGGACTGGATTTAAGCCATGTAAATCCAGGCGGGTACAAGCTTGTCTGTCTGCCGCTCAAGGTAGCGGGCGCGGAGGGCATCCCAGCCCGCGCAGTACTAATACCGATTGCAGATAATATACCATGAGACCGAAGATAACCGCGCTTGTCCCCATGCGTCATGATAGTGATCGCGTCACCGGAAAGAACTACAGGCCCTTCAATGGCAGGCCACTTTACCATTATATTATTACCACGCTCCTTGAAGTTCCGTTAATATCGGAGATCATGATCGATACAGACAGTCCGATCATCATGGAAAATGCACGCAGGAATTTCCCGGCGGTTCGGGTCATAGAGAGACCGCCTCATCTGCGGGGAGGAGAGGTGCCCATGAATGATGTGCTTCTGCACGACGTGACTCAATTGGATGCCGACTGGTACCTGCAGAGCCATTCAACGAACCCCCTGCTCAGGCCCGAAACCGTGACGAGGGCGATTGAAACATTTCTCTCGAAACTGCCTAAGTATGACTCTTTATTTTCGGTCACACGGGTGCAGACACGTTTTTGGGACGCCAATGGGAGGGCGATCAATCACAATCCTGACATACTGCTTCGCACCCAAGACCTTCCTCCTCTGTTCGAGGAAAATTCAAGCCTGTACATCTTCAACCGGAAAAATATCGAGGCACGCAGGAACAGGATAGGTGCGGCACCCCTCATGTTTGAAATGGACAGACTTGAGGCTGTTGACATCGATGAGGAACTCGATTTTACCGTGGCTGAGCTATTATACAAACTCACTCGAAAGTTGAAATGAAGATGAAAAAGTGGAAGGTGTTGGTCTCGGCTCCTTACATGCAGCCCGTGCCGGATAAGTACAGGGAAATCCTTGAGGACAACGGGGTGGATATTGTCGTCCAAAAAGTGAAGGAGCGTCTTTCAGAAGAGGAGCTCCTGAGGTGTATATCTGAATTTGACGGCGTCATATGCGGGGACGACAGGTTTACCGAGCGGGTTTTCCTTTCAGCCTCAAGGCTAAAGGTGATATCCAAGTGGGGTACAGGGATAGACTCTATAGATAGAAAGGCGGCCGAGGTTCATGGGGTTGCCGTTAGAAATACACCCAACGCCTTTACGGTACCGGTGGCTGATACTGTAATAGGCTACATGCTTTGTTTCGCGAGACGATTGCCGTGGATGGACCAAGGTATGAAAAACGGTGTGTGGGACAAGATTCCCGGCGTATCACTTGCCGAGCTCACCCTCGGTGTCATCGGGGTGGGCAATATAGGCAAGGCCGTGCTGAGAAGGGCCTCTGCTTTCGGGATGAAGCTGCTCGGCAACGATATTTTGGAGGTTCCTGCCACTTTCATTGAATCCGTAGGGGTAAGGATGGTATCAAAGGGTGACCTTCTCAAGGAAGCTAATATTGTAAGTGTTAACTGCGACTTGAACCAGACAAGCTACCATATCCTCGGCGAAATGGAATTTTCCTTGATGAAGGCCACTGCGATTGTCATAAACACCGCCCGCGGACCGCTGATCGATGAAAGGGCTTTGACCGATGCGCTTAGAAATAACAAGATAGCCGGGGCAGCGCTTGATGTCTTTGAGGAGGAGCCGCTTCCGGCGGACAGCCCCCTTCGTTCCTTTGACAATGTTATGCTCGCTCCCCACAACTCGAACTCAAGTCCGGCGGCGTGGGAAAGGGTGCATGAAAATTCCGTAAAAAATTTGCTGGAGGAGCTTAGAAAAAGAGGCTGATATGGGAGAAGCGGTTGTGATAACCGGCGTGGCCGGAGGCATAGGTCAGGCCACGGCGAGGCTTTTTCTAAAATCAGGCTGGAGGGTCTTTGGGGTAGACAAAAATATTGATGTCCCGCCCACTGAAGGGATAAGGCTTTTCAAGTGCGATCTTTCCAATGCCATGCAGTCGGAGACAACCTTTAAAAAGATCTGCGAGGAGGCAGAGGAAATAGACGCCCTTGTCAACAACGCCGCTCTCCAGATATGCAAGCCCATATCCAAGATCGAGGTAGCCGAATGGGATGAACTGATGGCGGTCAATCTGAGGTCCGTATTTGTGGCCGTGCGCTCCACCCTTGAATACTTTAAAACCGGGGCGTCCATTGTGAACGTCTCATCGGTCCATGCCGTTGTCACATCCCCCAACCTTTCAGCTTACGCCGCAAGCAAGGGGGCTATTTCAGCTCTTACAAGATCACTTGCGGTTGAGTTGGCCCCACGAGGCATAAGGGTCAATGCCGTGCTGCCTGGAGCCATCGACACCACTATGTTGACGGAGGGGCTTGGCAGGGGTCATCTTGACGGCAGTACGCTGAACGAAAGGATGGCTGCGCTTGCAAGCCGAACTCCCCTTGGCCGAATAGGTAAACCGGAAGAGATCGCCCAGGCAATTCTCTTTCTGGCTGACTATGAGCGATCTTCTTTTATGACCGGACAAGTGCTGGTCGTGGACGGCGGAGCGACGGCCAGGTTGAGCACGGAATGATGACCTTCAAGCCCATCCTCAGCCGAAATCTTTCCACATTGATACGGAAAGGCATGAAGAGGAGTCTGCTTCTGCCTTACGACGTTGAATGGTATCTCGGCTCGAAAAGTCGGTTAGGTAGACAGCGGCTCGCGGCACTAAGGGATCATCATCGAGGAGAGCGCTGCTTCATTATCGGTAACGGCCCGAGCCTCCGGCGGACCGATCTCTCTCGATTACGAAAGGAGGTCACCTTCGGACTGAATCGCATCTATCTGCTCTTTGATCAGATAGGATTTTCCACGACCTATTATGTGTCAGTGAATAGACTGGTAATCGAGCAGTGTGCCCGGGATATTATAAAGATTCCTTCTCCAAAATTTATCAGTTGGTGGGCCCATGATGTGATTGATTTTACATCCGATATGATGTTCGTGCGAGATCCTTACATCCACCTGTTCGGATTTTCTAAGGACGCAACACGGGCTGTGTATGAAGGCTATACTGTGACTTATGCCGCAATGCAACTAGCTTATTACCTGGGCTTTCAGCAGGTCATCTTAGTCGGCGTCGATCATGCTTTCCAGACCAAAGGTAACCCCGGCGCTACGGTTGTGTCCACGGGATCGGATTCTAATCACTTTGACCCTAATTACTTTGGGAAGGGTTTTCGGTGGCAATTGCCAAACCTTGAGGGTTCAGAGCGGGCATACCAATTAGCCAAATTACGCTTTGAAGAGGGGGGACGACAGATATTAGATGCAACAGTTGACGGTGAGTTGCAAGTTTTTCCGAAGGCACGATATGAGGACGTTGTTTCGACGCCACCTCGATGTGTATATCCGCTCCCAGCACAAAAAGCCGGTCGCTGATGAAACATACAAGCATTACTTCACTGAGCCTTCGGTTTATAGATTCCGACCTTCTTTGAGGGACCGAGGTGTTTTCCATTGAATGATGGACCCTCAAATCCTCAAAGATATAATGCAACTCTTGCCCGCCTATCACCGGGCAAATGAGCATGATGGACGCAAATCCGGACATTCCCAGCTCGGTCGGTCAATACTTCAAAAGACTGTATGAATAGGGAAAGATGATTCGATTCCTTAAACATGTTCCACATCAATATCCTCCCGTTTTACCCGTTATCGAGGATTACATAGTAAGACCCCATAGTTCCTCAAGGGTTGAGGGAGGAAAGAGATTGCGTACAACCCCCAAGTTCGCTTCTGGGCCAGACATACCGTTAGTAAGCATCATCACGATTGTATATAACGGTGAAAAATACATAGAACAGACCATTAAAAGTGTAATCAACCAAAGCTATGACCATATTGAATACCTTATAATAGATGGCGGATCTACCGATAACACACTGAATATAATTCGAAAATATGAGACCAGGATTGATTACTGGATCAGCGAGCTCGACGAGGGGATCAGTGATGCAATGAATAAAGGAATCGCCCTGTCATCGGGGGAAATTATCGGGCTGTTGCACGCGGGCGATTGGTATTCAGTGGATCAAGTTAAACTCGGCGTGAATGCGTTAATCATATCCTCGGTAGATTTTGTTTTTGGTGATTTGCAATTTCACGATCCCGATGGCGCGTTTAAACACCGAATCAAAGGAAATCCCGAATACGCAAAGGTAATTGACAAAATAATGCCGGAGCTAAACCATCCGACCGTTTTGGTAAGGAGGAAAGCTTATGAAAAAATAGGACTTTTCGATAAAAATTACCACATTGCCATGGATTATGAGTGGTTTCTCCGTTTACACCGGCAGGGGGGGGCGGGTGAATATGTCAAAGGGTTAGTGGGACACATGGGCATTGGCGGTGTTTCGGATGTTTCCTATGTAAAAACCTTGAAAGAAGTGCGTGACATCGCCGTTCGGTACGGGCAAGCAAAATGGGTGGCCAATGTGTTTTTCGGAGGTAGGGTCATAAAAGTTGCAGCCCGAAGCCGCTTAGAAGCATGGGCTCCGGAGAGGCTGTACCGGTGGCTCCGAAAAATTATAAACCCGCGATACTCATCTGATGTATAACTCGATGCGGATTTCGGTCATTTAGTCTCTTAAGTCATTCATCAGGGACAGATGAAGAAACGCAGAACGATCGGGATGAAGATCCTGTTGTGCCATAATTTTTACCGCTTGAGAGGCGGCGAAGACCGTTGCGTTGAGCTGCTATCGGAGCTTTTGACGGCAAAAGGACATAAGGTTCTTCCTTTTTTTAAGTACAGTCGGGCCGTTGAAACATTTGGCTGGACAAGGCGTTTAGCCCTTCCATTCGAGATGTTCTATTCGCTCCCAACTCGCTCTGCGATTCAACAAACGGTGAAGGCTGACTCGCCTCAACTCGCTTACATCCATAACCTCTACCCATTCATTTCTCCATCGGTGCTGAGGGTTTTCAAGGATCATGGCATCCCAATGATCCTGACCATGCATGCCTACAAACCCCTTTGCACCAACGGACTGTTTTTCACCCAAGGGCATATTTGTGAGAAATGCGGTAATGGCAATTATATTCATGGCATCTTGAACAATTGTAGGAACAGCTATACGGAATCCGTGGTCTACGCGATTTCATTTGCGATCCATAGGCAATTAAAATTAATCGAACCAAATGTCGATATTTTTATAACACCATCGGATTTTCTAAAAAGGAAATTGATCCAATACGGGTATCCAGAAAACAAGATCATCGTCATCCCTCACTTTGTACCGATGATAAAAAATTATACTGGTAAGAGTAATACCAGAGACTATGTCGTCTATTTTGGTCGGTTGTCTTTTGAGAAGGGCATAATCACCTTACTCAATGCGGCCAAATTAATACCCCATATCGGAATCGTTATTATAGGGGACGGTCCATTGCGATTGCGTGTTTCAAATCACATTCAAGAGGAAAAATTAAATAACGTTCGGACGATGGGTTATCTTTCCGGAGATGATCTGTTTTCGGTTATTTCAGGCGCGAGTTTTACGATAGTTCCTTCTGAGAGTTATGAAACTTTCGGTTATTCAGCTATTGAGAGTCTTTATTTGGGCAGGCCCGTCGTTGCCTCGCGTATCGGGGGACTGCCCGAAATTATAGATGACAGGATCAATGGTTTACTGTTTGAACCGGGAAACCCGCAGGATTTGGCGCAAAAAATCGATGATCTTTGGTCCAACCCTGATCGCGTAAACGAACTCGGTCTTAACGGTGAGCAAAAAGCAAAAACGCAGTATACCCCGGAGCGGTTTTATGAAAGATTGTCATACGTGTTTGAACGGCTTGGCTTAAAAGAGAGTTGATAATAACATCCTTAACGTTTATGATAAATAGTGATTCGGGATGGTTCAACGGAGCGCATTCATGCCTCAACAGCTGAAATTGCTGGCGGTAAAGATCGATCGAGTCACGATGGAAGAGACGATTGACGGGGTCAGGAGTCTTGTTCGGTCTGACGAACGTCATGGCTGCTATATCTGTGTGGCGAATGTGGACAGTGTTATGGGCTGCCAACGAAATGGCCGGTTGATGTCGGCCCTGAATTCCTCGTTCCTGACGGTCCCGGATGGAATGCCCCTTGTTTGGGCGGGGAGATTTCTCGGACATCCGATAAGAGAAAGGGTGGCCGGACCGGATTTGATGCTGGAGCTCATTCGAATATCAGCGCAGGAGGGTTTTACCCATTATTTCTATGGTTCGTCGGAAGAAGTTCTAACGATGCTGGAAAAAAAACTGCGGAATCGGTTCCCGGGAATTAAAATCGTCGGATCGTTTGGCCCTCCGTTCAGGGTCTTAACAGCGGAGGAGGATGGCGAAATCGTCGGGACAATTAATGCGGCCGCGCCGGATATTTTGTGGGTCGGTCTTGGCGCTCCCAAACAGGAACTCTGGATGGCCGAGCATCATGGCCTACTAAAAGTGCCCGTCATGATCGGCGTGGGGGCGGCATTTGATTTTCACGCCGGAAGCAAAAAACGCGCACCGTTGTGGATGCAGAAGAGCGGTTTGGAATGGGCCTGGCGGCTCTCCCAGGAACCCGGAAGACTTTGGAGAAGGTATCTCATAGATGATCTGCCATTTTTTTTGCATATTTTGAAACAAAAATATCTCGGCTAAGTTCATGTTACGCCAACGTGCAAAACTCGTTGCTTCCTCTGTTTATATCGGCGATCTCGTCCTTATTGTGACCGCTTTCTTTTTTGCGTATTGGATCCGCGACAGATTTCTTTCCGTTCCGTACGGAAACCTCGTCGCGATCGATGCTTATCTCTGGCTTTTGCTTCTCATTCTTCCTACCTGGTCTTTCTTGATGTATTACTTTGGGCTATACGCGTCCTTTCGGACCAAACCGCTGTGGGCCGAGCCGGCAGCCATTTTTAAGGTGGTCTTGTTGGGAACTTTGCTCGTGGGCGCCACGATTTTCGTATTCAAACTCCATGATCTCAGCCGGCTTTTTGTCGTTATATTCGGTGGAATGGCCTTCGTATTGGTCTCGATCGAAAGAATAACGATTCGTGTGATCGCCAAGCAGGCTCGTTGGAAAGGTTTCAATACACGAAATATCCTCTTGGTAGGAACCGGGAGACGCGCCAGAGAAATCGCGAAAGTTCTGGAGGATCACAAAGAGTGGGGATTTAAACTCATCGGCTTGATTAACGATAGCGGAGACAATGAGCCGACCACCGCGGGAGGGTATCCGGTCATCGGCGATGTCCATCAGATTCCGGGGATCCTTCAGCATCGAGTGGTGGATGAAGTTATTTTTGCCGTCTCTCGGAAAAAGTTGGAAGAGCTGGAGACGATTTTCTTGTTGTGTGAAGAATTGGGTATTCGGGCACGGGTCGCGGTAAACTTCTTCCCGCATATGATCGCGAGGGTCCATCTAGACGATCTGTACGGGGTTCCGCTTCTGACGTTTACCACCACCCCCTACAATGAGTTTTCGCTCGCCCTGAAAAGGATGTTTGATCTGGCCGTGTCCGGTGTCCTCATGATTGCGTTATTGCCGGTTTTTTTGACTCTCATGGCCGCGATCAAACTGACTTCCCCAGGACCGGTCTTTTTCAAACAGACACGGGTGGGGTTAAACGGCCGGCGGTTTACGCTCTATAAATTCCGTTCGATGGTTCAGGATGCCGAGGCCAAAAAGCAGGAATTATTGCATCTCAATGAAATGGAGGGGCCGGTATTTAAAATCAAAGGGGATCCCCGGTTGACCCCAGCCGGCAAGTTTCTTCGGAGGACCAGCCTGGACGAGCTGCCGCAACTGATCAACGTCCTGAACGGGGACATGAGCATCGTCGGGCCGCGCCCCCCCTTGCCGGAGGAGGTGACCCAGTACAAGCGTTGGCAGCGCCGCCGCCTGAGCATGAAACCGGGACTGACCTGTCTCTGGCAGATCCGCGGCCGAAGTCACATCGTCGATTTCAATAAATGGATGGAGCTGGACCTGCAATACATCGATAATTGGTCTCTTCAATTGGACTTTGAGATATTTCTCAAAACCATTCCGGTGGTGTTGCTTGGAAAAGGCGCTTCTTAAAGTGGTGTTTGTCCTGGGGTCTGTTCTTCTCGGTACGCCACTGGTCGCCGCATCCTTGCCCGAGCCCGCTCCCGAACGGGTGGTGCCTTCCTTCTTTTGGGGCGAGCGTCTTGTTTACGACATCAGTTGGGCCGGTCTTAGAGTCGGCGAGGCCGTTCTGCAATCCGAATCCGGTGAACGCTTCAACGGCCGGGATGTCTTTCACCTCGTTTCTACGGCCAGATCGAATAAGTTCCTTTCATATTTTTATCCGGTCAACGACCGCGTCGAGTCCATCATCGACGCCAAAGGGTTATACTCTTACAAGATTACCTTGGACCAGAAGCATGGCGTATGGCAACGGAATCGGGTGGTTCAATTCGATCAGGATGAGCATACGGCGGAGTGGCTGGCCAAGGGTCGAACGTCCAAATTCAACATTCCTCCGCAGGTCCAGGATAGCCTTTCCTCTCTGTACTATTTCAGAACAATTCCCAACCTGGTCACCGGAACATCGGTCTTTATCGATGTACATGAGAGTAAAAAAAATTGGAAATTGGAGGTCCAGATTCTCGGCCGCGAGATGATCAGCACCGCGATCGGAACGGTTCCAACGATCAAGGTCAAGGCCATCGTTCTGTATGAAGGGCTCTTGATGAACAAAGGCGATCTCTATGTCTGGTTGACAGACGATACCCGACGCATTCCCGTTCTGATGAACGGTAAGGTCTCCATCGGATCTGTTACGGCGACGCTCGCGCGGCTGGAACCGCCTCAATTGCTTCCGTCTCCCTAAGCCGATGGTATGCAACCATCTGAATGGGAAGAATCTTCGGGTGTATTGGATAGGCCTTCTTACCCTTTGTATCACCATCGGGTTCGGCTCTTCATGTCGTTCCCAATCCACATTATCTCCCTCTGGAGCCCCGAAAGGGCTTCAATCCGCTCCTGTACCCTATCGTCCCGGTGAACTTCTGGTAAAATTCAAGGGGGATGTGTCTCAAACTCGGATTCAAGAAATCAATGAGGCACTCGGAACGAAGACGATTCAATATTTCGAGTCGTCGGGTTTTTATCTTCTCAAAATCACAAGCGAAAACAGCGTTGAGATTACCGTGAGACAATACACCGAACTCCCGGAGGTCGAGTATGCAGAACCGAATTACATCCGAAAGACTGCGCCAAAGGGGCCATAGACTCTGGGTTTCATCCGATGAATAAGCGGTCTGTATTCGTGCGGATTATTTCCATCGGCGCAATCATGGGGGTGGCGATCTTTTTACTGATGAGCCTTGGCCGCGCGGGGGAGCAGCACTCAAGCAGCACTGAAGATAGTGCGATCATGAAACCGGTAGCCGGAGTCCGGAATGGGAATTCGGGGATAAACCGTGCTATAGATTCAAGGTATGTTGCCGGAGAAATCTTGGTGAAGTTTAAACCGGATGTCTCCCTTCAAGGCAAAGAATCCTTTCGATCATCGATGCGGGCCGTAAAAAAGCGGGATTTTGCCTCGATCGGGGTCCAGCATCTTAGTCTACCCCCCGACATGACTGTCGAAGAAGCGGTTGCATTATACCGCAGCCATCCGGATGTTGAGTATGCCGAACCGAACTATATCCGCCATGCGACGGCGATTCCGAACGATACAGACTTCGGTCTTTTGTGGGGATTAAACAACACCGGCCAAAGTGTCAATCGTATGGTAGGGACTCCGGGGGCCGATATCCACGCCCCGGCGGCCTGGGACATTACGACGGGTTCAAATAATGTGATCATTGCGGTGGTGGATAGCGGGGTCGCATGGGAGCATCCCGATCTGTCGGCCAACATCTGGACAAACCCTAACCCTGGAGCTAGTGGCTACCCCAATGACATCCATGGCTGGGATTTTGTGGACAATGATAACGACCCCACGTCGTATGATCTCTTCGCGCATGGCACACATGTCGCCGGGACGATTGCCGCGGTCGGGAATAACGGGTCAGGAGTTACCGGCGTGATGTGGACGGCGAGCATAATGCCGGTCCGGTTTCTTGATGTGTCAGGTCTTGGAACCGTCGCTAATGAATTAGCGGCCATTCAATACGCGATCGACAACGGCGCCAAGATCATTAATGCGAGTTACGACGGTCCTGATTTTTCCCAAGCCGAAATGAATGAAATCGCGGCTGCGAATAGGGCCCATATCGTGTTCGTTGCGGCGGCCGGTAACGACGGGACCAATGATGATAGTACTCCAGTCTATCCGGCGAATTACAATCTTCCGAACATCATCGCGGTCGCGGCGACCGATCAGGACGATGCCTTGGCTTCCTTTTCGAACTTTGGCCCGAATTCGGTGGATGTGGCGGCGCCGGGTGTCAACATCTGGAGCGCGGCGGCGGCGCGGCGGACGATTTTTTCAGATGATTTCGAGTCAGGTTTAAACAACTGGACAACCGGCGGCAATCTTAATACTTGGGGATTAACGCCGTCCGCTTCGGTCAGTCCCACTCATAGCTTAACCGATAGTCCGAACGGGAATTATCAGAGCTTAACGAATTCATTCGTCAGACTGTCCAATGGCCAAGCTTTAACGGGCCAAAAAGGCTGCAGGCTGGATTACCAGCTCCGCTTGCAGACGGAATCCGGTTTTGACTATCTTAAAGTGGAGCGTTCCGCCGATAAAATTAATTGGACAATTATCAATACGATCTTCGATCCCAAAGGCTATTCCGGCACCACTTCCGGTAATTTTTTCCCGTTCGGTGAAGATTTGACGGCGGTCAGCGGTCAGCCGTCTGTTTATGTTCGTTTTCGGCTTGTGACGGATAGTACAATCACCTTTGATGGAGCTTATATCGATGATGTAAGTCTCAACTGCGCCACATCGACGTATACAGGTTCGGAGTTTAGGTTTTTGGAAGGGACCTCGATGGCGACTCCGCATGTCTCCGGAGTGGCGGGCTTGGTGGCTTCGATCGATCCGTCGTTTTCCAACAGCGACATCATCAAGGCGATCCTTAACTCTGTGGACAAAAAAGGTTCTCTTTCGGGCAAGGTTATTACCGGAGGTCGGCTAAACGCCTATAGAGCGGCTCAGTATGCCGTGGGTTCTGACTTATCGCTTGGAATGACCGGCAGTCCCGATCCTGCCGTCATAAGCTCGGGCGATAATGTGACCTATCAGATTACGGTGACCAACAACGGCTTGGCCTCGGACCCCGGTGTGACGGTGACCGATACGCTTCCGGGCGTCGGCGTTTTTGTTTCGTCGACCCCGAGTCAGGGAAGTTGTGCTGGAACCAGCACCGTCGTCTGTAATCTGGGGGCCATGGCCAACGGCGCCAACGCTTCCGTGACGATCGTCGTTAAACCAACGGTTCCAGGGCTTCTCAGCAATACCGCCGATGTCACCGGCAGCAATCCCAATCCGGATCCGATTTCGGCGAATAACAGCGTTACGGTCAACACCAATGTCTTGGCAACACCGCCCAGCGCAGACCTGGCGCTGGTTATTGCCGACAACCCGGACCCGGTGACCTCCGGACATAACCTAACCTATACCATTACGGCAACGAACAACGGACCCGATACGGCAACCAATGTCGTTGTTATGGACCCGATTCCCGCTGGCGCAACCTTCGTTTCGTCGACTCCGAGCCAGGGGACCTGCAGCGGAATCGCCACGGTGACCTGTACCCTGGGTAGCTTAGCCAACGGCGCCAATGCGACAGTAATGATCGTTATCAAACCGGCGGCCGCCGGAGCACTGAACAATACGATCAGTGTTTCAAGCAATGTTTCCGATCCGAATGCGGTCAACAACAGCGTGACGGAGAGCAGTACGGTCAACGCAGTTCAGGCTACAGGGGGCGGGGGAGGAAGCAGCGGTGGTTTTTGTTTTATCGCCACGGCGGCCTACGGAAGCTATTTGGCTCCCGAAGTCCAAGTGTTGAGGAAGTTCAGGGACGACGCTCTATTGCCCTACTCGGTCGGAAGAG
>Ga0335085_10004121_pt1 | contig 24340 bp, 25 predicted proteins | sample Lox_Sample_45_FD_206712 | JGI IMG/M metagenome (GOLD analysis project Ga0335085, IMG submission 206712) | Soil microbial communities from Loxahatchee National Wildlife Refuge, Florida, United States - Lox_Sample_4.5 | ecosystem: Environmental > Terrestrial > Soil > Wetlands | place: USA...
CAGCGATTACAATGATGCCCCTGACGCAGCTCAGTGAAGAGGAGGCGCTCTTTCAGGCGTCGGTGCGCCGGTTCGCGCGTGAGAGGCTGACGCCGCATGTGCGCGCGATGGACGAAGCGGGAGTTTTTCGGAAGGATCTGCTGGGCGAGTTGTTCGAACTTGGCCTGATGGCGATTGAGGTGCCCGAGGAACTCGGCGGACAGGGCGGAACGTTTTTTCAGTCGATCATCGCGATCGAGGAGCTGGCGCGGGTGGATCCGTCCGCCGCAGTGATCGTGGATGTGCAGAACACGCTGTTTCACAACGCGATCCGGCGGTGGGCAACGGCGGAGCAGCAGCAACGATGGCTGCCACGGGCATCGAAGGACACGACGGCGAGTTATGCCCTTTCGGAAGCCGGCTCGGGTTCCGACGCATTCGCGCTGACGACCCGGGCCGTGCGCGAGGGCGACTGCTGGGTGCTGAGCGGCCGCAAGCTCTGGATAACGAACGCGGCGGAAGCCGGGATGTTTCTGTTGTTCGCGACGGTCGATCCGGCGCTCGGATATAAAGGCATCACCGCATTTCTGATTGAGCGCGAGTTTCCCGGATTTCAGGTGGGGAAGAAGGAAGACAAGCTGGGGATTCGGGCGTCATCGACGTGCGAGCTGATTCTGGATAACTGCCGCGTACCGGCCGTGAATGTGGTGGGAGAGGTCGGCAAGGGATACAAGGTTGCGATCGAGACACTGAATGAAGGGCGCATTGGCATCGGCGCGCAGATGCTGGGTCTGGCGCAGGGCGCTTTCGATCATGCGCTGGCATACGCGCAGCAGCGGAAACAGTTCGGCCAGGCGCTAGCGGAGTTTCAGGGAGTGCAGTTCGAACTGGCGGAAATGGCGGTCGAGATCGAAGCCACGCGGCTGATGGTTTATAACGCCGCGCGGCTGCACGATGCGGGGCGTCCATTTTTGACCGAAGCCGCGATGTGCAAGTATTACGCGTCGCAGGTGGCGGAGCGGGTGGCGTCGCGCGCCGTGGAAGTCTTCGGCGGCGTGGGATTCACGAAGGATTATCCGGTGGAGAAGCTCTATCGCGACGCCAAGATCGGGCGGATTTACGAAGGCACGAGCAATATGCAGAGGGTCACGATTGCGAAGCAGATGCTGGGGAAGGAAAAAGGTCGTTAGTTGTTGGTCGTTAGTTGTTGGCCGTTGGCTGTTAGTCGCCGGCGACCAGCCGTTATCCTGTATAGGGTATGTCGTCCGTGGCCGTGGAACTCGCTCCACCCGATGTCGTTGAGAAGTACGAACCGGTAATCGGGCTGGAGGTGCACGTCCAGCTGGGGACGCGCACCAAGATTTTCTGCGGCTGTCCGATGGAGTTCGGCGCGGCGCCGAACACTAATGTTTGTCCGGTGTGTCTCGGTCTGCCGGGCGCGCTGCCGGTGCTGAGCCGGGAGGCGGTGGAACTCGCGATTAAAGCGGCGATCGCGCTCAACTGCGGGATCCGTCCGGTGTCGCGATTCGCGCGAAAGAATTATTTTTATCCGGACCTGCCGAAGGGCTATCAGATATCCATGTACGACGAGCCGCTGTGTGAGCACGGCTGGGTGGACATCCAGATCGACGGTGCGATCAAGCGCATCGGCATCACGCGCATTCACATGGAAGACGACGCCGGCAAGAGCCAGCACGAGGGCTTTGCGGATTCGTCGCGGTACACGTATGTCGATCTGAATCGGTGCGGAGCACCGCTGATCGAAATCGTCAGCGAGCCGGATATGCGGTCGGCGGATGAGGCATTCGAATATCTGACGCAGATCAAACAGACGCTGCAGTTCGTCGAGTCGTCGACGTGCGACATGGAGAAGGGACATCTGCGCTGCGATGCCAACGTTTCGGTGCGGCTGAAGGGCGCGGACAAGTTCGGCACGCGCACGGAGACGAAAAACCTGAACTCGTTCCGGTTTCTGAAGCAGGCGATCGACTACGAGATTGCGCGGCAGGTGGCGGTGATCGAGTCGGGCGGAAAAATTCATCAGGAGACGCGGCTGTTTGATTCCGATACCGGCGAAACGCACGGCATGCGCAGCAAGGAAGACGCGCACGATTACCGGTATTTTCCGGAGCCCGACCTGGTTCCGCTGCGGATCAGCGATAAGTGGCGCGAAGAAGTGCGGGCGGCGATGCCGGAGCTGCCGGCTGCCAAGCGCGCGCGTTTTACCGGAGTCTATGGGCTGCGCGAGTACGATGCGCAGGTGCTGACCGCGACGCGTGCCATGGCCGAGTATTTCGAAGTTGTCGCCGAAGTTTCAAAAGATCCCAAAATGGCGGCGAACTGGGTGATGGGCGATCTGGCGGGCCTGCTGAAGTCCGCGAACAAAGAGATCACGGAGTCGCCTGTGTCCGCGCGATACCTGGGCGAACTGGTCGCCATGATCGTAAACGGCGAACTCACCGGCAAGATGGCGAAGGAAGTTCTGTCGAAGATGGCCGAATCGCGCGAGGCGCCGGGCGCGATTGTGGAGCGCGAAGGGCTGAAGCAGATCAGCGATACGGGCGCGCTGGAAAAACTCGTCGATGAAGCGATCGCCGCCAATCCGAAACAGGTGGAACAATACAGAAGCGGGAAAACCGCGGTGGCCGGGTTCCTTGTGGGACAGGTGATGAAAGCATCGCGGGGACAGGCGAATCCCGCCACAGTCAATGAGATTCTGAAAACAAAACTGGGTTAGGAGAGACGATGGCGCTCAAAGAAGGCGACGCGGCACCCGAATTCAAAGTTCTCACCGATACCGGCGAAGAGTTCGATCTGGCTCAGCACAGGAAGGAGAGGATCGTGCTCTACTTCTATCCGCGCGCCGACACGCCGGGCTGCACAATTGAATCCTGCTCGTTCCGGGATTCGGTGAAGAAGTTCAGCAGGAAGGGCGTGACTGTCATCGGAGTGTCACCGGACACGCCCAAAGCGCAGGCGAAGTTCAAGGAGAAGTTCGACCTCAACTTCACGCTGCTGGCGGATGCGGAAAAGGATATCGCCAACAAGTACGGCGTGATGAAAGAGAAGAATATGTACGGCAAAAAGGTGATGGGCGTGGCACGGACGACGTTTGTCATCGAAAACGGCAGGATCGTGAAGATTTTCAATAACGTAAAGCCCGAGGGGCATGCCGACGAGGTTCTGGCGTCATTGTGAAACGAACATTTTCAGCGGAGGTTACGTAGAGAGGGTTATGGCGACAGCAACAATGAACACCACGCTCGACCAGATTCACGCACTTCTGGCGGCAAAGGGCTATTCCGTGAGCGAAGCCGGAAACGGCGTGCTCCGGGTCAAAGAAGTTTCGAGCGGCGTTACACTGCAGGCGGTGCTGGCCGGCGATATCCTGTATGTGTCGCTGGTCTGCATGACGGTGAAGGAATCCAGCCTGACGCCCTCGATTCTGCGCAAGATGCTGGCATCGGACAACGGCATTTCGACGTCGCACTTCCAGCTTTACAATACGGGCGGCGGCAATGTGGCCGTGACCCTAAGCAATTTCTGCAAGCTGCAGGAACTCGGACCGGACGATGAGGACGACATCCTGTCGTGCGTCAGTTTTCTGCTGGCCGATGTGGTGCATGCGAAGGATCTGCTCGAAGCCGATCTGAAGGCATAAGACAAGAGGACAACAATCATGGCATTCTTTTCCGATCTTTTCAGCCGCAGCGGGCGCGTTGCCCGGGGCCAGGCCAATCAGGCGATGAGCGCGATCGAGGATGCGACATTTGAATCGACCGTGCGGCAGACTGTCGCCGACATGAAGACTGAGCTGAACAATGTGGTGCGCGCTTCGGCGGCGGCCATGAGCAACTACAATCAGCTCGACGGCGAGTATCAGAAGTACCTGAAGCAGTCGCAGGAGTGGAAGGACCGAGCGGGCCAGGCGCTGGACGCCGGGAACGAAGACCTTGCGAAGAAGGCGCTGGCCAAGAAAGCCGAGAGCGACCGGCAGATTGCCTCGCTGCAGGCGGCAATCGATTCGGCGAAGCAGGCAAGCGACAGCCTGAAGGCGCAGGTCACCGAGCTCAAACACAAGATCGAAGAAGGCGAGCGCACGGCGACCACGCTGGTGGCGCGCAAGAACGCGGCCATGGCGCAGCGCAAAGTTTCCGAAGCGCTGGCAGGCGTGGGCAAGGCGGACAACGCATTTGCGACGCTCTCGAATTTCGAGCAGTCGGTAGCGAAAGAAGAAGCAACGGCGAAGGCATTCACGGAGCTGGCGAATCAGGGGACGGATGCTTCGCTCGAATCGGAGTTCGCGAAACTGTCCGGGCACACGGTGGATGACGACCTCGCAGCGCTGAAGCGCGAACGCGCCATGACCGTCACGGTGCAGAAGGAACTGCCGGCGGCCGGGTCGAAGTAGAAGTAAATGTTTTTCAATCGCAAGCCTGAACAGCAGGAGGACCTGGCGAACCTGAAGGTCACCGACGCGCGCGTGAAAGATACGCTTTCGGTGAACGGGGCGGCGGATGATTTCAGCGACGTCGATTTCACGGTTGACCGCGTCGATTTCTATGAAGCGGGGAGCCGGCGCTGGACGGAGTTGAGCGGCATGTGGCGCGACCATCGGGTGGTGCTGGAAGTTCACAGCGATGACGCAGTGCAGGTGCGCGGCAACTTCGACGGACGCAGGCTTACGCTGGACGAGCTGGCACTGAGCGAAGACGATTTGTCGCAGATCGATGCGCGCCAGAATCAGGCGGACTTCTTCGACTATGACGGCAAGTTCTGGATGTTCCGGCAGAGCCGGGAAATGGGCATGTTCAGCGATGGAGCATCCAGCGGCCGGGGCTTTTACGCGTGGGAATTTCACGAGCAGGACGGGAAGCGGTTCATGATTATCCGGAAGTTTGAGGGCGAACCGTTCAGTGCATCCATCCGGGTTCAGGTCGAGCCAGGCGACGTCACGGTTTTCCGGGGAGCTTAGGATGCACGCGCGAAAGCCCGTTTTATTGGCCGGCGCTGCCCTTGTGCTGGCATCGTGCAGCGGGCTTCCGCGGACGCTGCGCAGTCAGATTGCATCGGAGCGGCAGAATCTGCAGCAGGCGCAGAAGCAACTGGCGCAGGCGCTCGATACCGTCAAAGGCGATCTGGCTCATTCGCCCGATCTTTTCAGAAACGCCGCGACGCCGCAGAAATGGACCGGGCAGCTGGATTCGGCCCGCGCCACGCTTGATCGCGCGAATAACGACCTGAAGGACATCGACAGAGTCACAGCGCAGCGCGCCGAACAACTGCTGGATGAGACGCGCCGGCTGCGACAGTCGGCGCTGCGCGATGCGGAATCGGCTGAAGCCGACGCCAACAACTGGCTCGACTTCGAAAAGAACCAGCCGCACTATCTGGCGGTAATGCAGCGTGAATACGATCATGCCCAGGGTGTGGATCTCACGCCGGTTTCGACGGTGGTGCAGAAGGCTGAGCAGGACTGGCCGGCGAAGAAGAGCGCTCTCGATGAACGGTTCGCCGCGCTGAAGCGCTCGGAAGATGACGCGCAGATGCAGTGGACATCGACGGCGGCCGCACGTCAGGATTCGATGGCGGGAAAAGCGACCGGCGCGGAGGTGGCGACGCTGATTCAGGCCAACGACGCGCTGGCCCGCGACGAAGACAACGTTACGCACGGCGCCGACGCTCTGCGCGCGGCCTGCGGACAGCTTTACGACTCCTGGGACAGGATACTCGCCGACCTCGAGGTTGCGCATCGGGGAAATGAGCTCGTTTACTCGGAGAAGGTAAACACCGTCCGCACTCACTACACCGATGTGGCGGCGAAAAAGACCGAGGTATCGAGCCAAAACCAGTGGGTCGATGTTTCCGCGCCGCAGTATCGCGCGGTGGAGAACGATCTCGGAATGGTGATCGCGCATAAGGATGCGGGTCAGTTCGATTCCGAAGCGCAGACGACCGCACAACCGCCGGGATTCGCGTACATCGCGCCGCCGGGCGTGGGCTCGAATCAATACGGTTACTGGACTCATCAGGGCGGCCAGAGTGTGTGGACATGGCTGCCGCAGTATCTGATTCTGCGCGAACTGCTGTGGGGACACAGCTACCGGCCGATTTACGTCAACGAATATTACGGCTATCAGACGGCGTTGCGCGGCGGACGCACATGGTACGGCGAGGCGTCGCCGAATGCGCCGCCCAAATACGGCAGCCATGGCACGTTCACGCAGCAGAGGTATGCGAGCAGCCGATACGTGCAGTCGGGCGGCTATTCGAGTTCAGGATACGCGAATCGTGCGTTTCCCAACCAAAGCGGCGGTTCGACGGTTTCGCGGCCGCAATCCGGATTTCTTCCGCGAAGCACTCCGGAAGAAAGCACGCCAGGCGTCGGAAAGCGATTCGGGGGATCGAGCGGAGGTCAGAGGTTCGGTTCGGGAAGCGGCGCTCCGAGTGCGGGAAGAAGATTCGGCACGCCCCGCTCAGCGCCCCGCAGCAGCGGGGGCATGCGTTTTGGCGGCCGGCGCCGCTAAATCGGCGAACTCCTCATAGGGAAGATCGGAGCCGAGGCGCTTCAGTTCGCTGATGCAATGTTCATCGATGGCGCGCTGCTGTTCGGGAGTCAGCATCTCGCCCGATGCGCCCTGCTGGCCTTTGCGCATCATGGTCGCCGGCTTGCCCCAGAGCGACATCCTGCCCGGCGCGAATTTTGCGTCGATGCTCTTCATGTAATCGAATGACGCTTTCCGCACGACTTCCTGAATGACATCGTCGGAAACGCGAACGTCGAGGAAGGACGCAATGCGGCGCACGGCGCCTTCGAGATCGCGCTTCATCGATTTGAACGAGAGCACGAGCACGTTCGGCCGATGCCGCTGCGCCCAGAATCCGGCCGCGGTCGCGGGCCAGGATTCGCCGATGAGAAACCGGTCTGTTACGAACAGGCGGTGCATGATCCCGACCGACGGCATCGCGCTTCCCATTCCACTGTCTTTCAGAAAAAAATAAGCGGAAACAAAAACGTCCTTTGGGTCGCGGATCACCGCAATATAGTGGGCCTGTTCGGAATACGGAAGATACTCCCAGTCGAGGTGGGTCTTGATGACGCGTTTGCGCTCGGGTGCGGTCTGCCAGTCATTCGCCTGCGCGATAGGGACCGCGTACCGGCTCATGGTGGGACTGATGAGCGGGGCGTCGGGCCACGGCACGACGTCATGGATGTGATCGAACTCCGCCTTGCCGTGATGGATCAGCTGGTGCACGATCTGCATCATCCAGTTCGTGCCGCTTTTGGCGAACGTCATGACGAACACGTCCTGCGGACCCGGAACGTAAGTGCGGAACGGATTGTTTTTCGCTAACTGCTCTTTGCGCTTTTCCACCATCCTGGAAAGCATTTTGTCCGCGCGCCCGAGTTTCTGCATGCTCCACATCAGCGGCGCAAAGACGCAGCGCATCATCACAGCCGCGAACAGCTGCATGATCAGCGGCGGAGGCTGGCGCCTGAATGCGGGAGCGGACATGCTCCGATTATTCTACGTCTACTGGATCAGGGGAACGTCGGCGTTGGGCCTGAATATGCGATCCGCCTGGACGCGGTCGGGATCTTTCGTCATGTGGTACTCGCCGTTCCGCTGCGCATCGAGGAAATCCATATCGACGTTGGCGCCAATGCCTTCGATGTAACGGTAGCGCCATTTCTCCGAGGGCGGCGCCGTAGCGGAACCGTTCGGATGAGAATCGATTTCATCGGGCGGGCCGAAGATGATGTAGATTCGCCCGCGGTCACTCTTCCAGCCAGGCTCACCGGACGGGGAAGCGAAGCGGCTGTTCGCATACGCGATGCGGCGGTAGTGCTCTTCCCGGAACTCATTTCGTATGGTGCCGGGCGTGGGATCGCGGCGCAGCCAGAACTGTTCGATGAACTGGTTGCGCTCCTCGTCGGTGTTGAGCGCCTCAAAAGCAGCGCGTTCCTGGGCAGTGATGATGTAAGGCACTTCGATATTGAGCCAGCGGTTGTAAGTGTCGGGAAGCGCCGCAGACTGAGGCTGCGAATTGTTCGGTTGCGCCTGCGCTATCAATTGGGGCCGGAGCCGCCCGATAAATTTCCTGCGCTCCTCGTCCGTGGTCAGCGCCTTCCAGGCGGCGCGGTCCGCGGGCGTAATGATGAATACGCGGTCTTCGTTCGACGCGCGATTCGATGCTGTGGCGGACGGCGCAGGCGGCTGCTTCGATGACGGAGCCTGGGGCGGTGCCTGCTCACGCGGCGCATTCGCCGGAAGCGGCGTCGCGGGAGCCTGCGGCTTCGCCTGCCAGGCGCTCAACGCGAGTGAGCCGACGAGAACCAGGATGCCAGCCGAAATGAACGGGGACTGAAAGCCAGCGGGATTCTCATTTGTAAAGAGCAGACGGCGGATTCGTTTGGTGAGAGGCCCACCGGTCGCAGCCAGAGCCGGCTGACGAAGGGCATGGCGATTCTCTTCGAGAACGGTCAGGGCGGTGGCGTAATCGCGCGCGTCGCCGATAACCGAGACCACCAGATCGTCGCAGCAGTTCTCGCGTTCGGTTCGGATGACATGCGAAATCCACCAGACTGCGGGGTGATAGAAAAGAGTTCCTTCGATCAGCGTTTGCAGAAGATTCGCCAGATAGTCGTGGCGGCGAATGTGGGCGAGTTCGTGAAGGAGAATCGAGTCCACCTGAGTTACGGCCATTCCCGTCAGCATGCCGGCCGGCGTCAGAATCACCGGGCGAATGTAGCCGATGACCGCGGGGGACTGCGCCAGGGCGGTTTCGAGAAGCACGATGGGCTTCGTGACGCGGAGACGGGAGCGCAATTGGTCGAGCCGATGCTGCCAGCCATCAGCGGGCGCGCAGACGCCTTTGCGGCGGAGACTGCGAACAGCCATCCAGCCGGCGGCGCTGCGCAGATGGAACAGGCACATGCCGCCGATCCAGAATGGCGTGAGCCACGGGAGCAGATCCATCATGCTGTGCCGCCCCGGAATGGGCGGGGCGAACGCGACGCCGGAAAAAGCGCTGCTGAACCGATTCTGCGCAGCCATTGGCAGCGACGCGTGGCCGGGGATGGAGAGGAAGAGCGTGATCACGAAGCCGGTGAATATTGCGACCAGAGCCAGCGAAGCGACCGCATATCGGATGCGCGGCGAGCGCGTCATGAGATATGCCATGCCGACGATCAGCGCGGCGATCGCGCCCTGCCAGAGCGAATGAACAATCGCCCAGGCAAGAGAGTTCGCCACAGGTGTGTGGACCAGGGATTCGAGAAGTCTCATCGCGTTCCTTTCTCATATTCATCGAGGAGCCTGCGCAGTTCGGCAAGCTCCGTTTTCGAAGCTTTCCGGGCGGAGAGCGCGCCCTGCATCAGACGCGCCGCCGATCCGCCGAAGGCGCGCTGCAGCAGATCGCCGGCAATCTGTTTCTGGGTCAGCTCCTGCGAGTACGCGGCAGCGTAGACGTGGGCGCGCTGCTTTTCATCGCGGCGCGCGAGGCCTTTCTCAGCCATGATCTGAAGCATCTTGAGTACGGTGGTGTATTGCGCGGGTTTGCGCTGCGCAATGACTTCATGGATTTCGCGAACCGTGGAAGGGCCGCGGCTCCAGAGCACGGTAAGGATCTCAAGTTCGGCGTCGGTCGGACGCGGGCGGCTGCCGGTCATCTACGAAGACAGTACTACGAAGTGTTTCGTATGTCAACAGCCGCCGGCTATTCTTTCAGTTCGGCGATGGTCGCCCCCGCCCCGCCTTCGGACTGGGACGCCGGATAAAACTTCTCTACGTGAGGGCTGTGCTTCAGCAGGTCCTGAATTGCACGTTTGAGAATGCCCATGCCGTGTCCGTGCACAATGCGGACGCGCGAGGCAGTCGCCATCACCGCCGCATCGAGGAACCGTTCGACGCGCTCCACCGCTTCGGCTTCATGCTCGCCGATCACGTTAATTTCCTGAACGGACGGCGTCAGCGCAGGGCCGGAACGATAGCTCACGTTTTTCGGAAGCTTTGACGCGACGCCGGCGGTTTCCGGCAGCACTTCTTCGACGTCGGACATCGACACGTGCATCTTCATGAAGCCGGCTTCCACTTCGAAGCGGCCTTCGCCGAGCACGCGGCGCACACGGGCCGGCTCGCGGATACCTTTCAGACGTACGCGCATGCCCTCGGCGATCCGGAGAGCGCGCGACGCGGACGACTGGTCCGGCTGCTGCACGACTTTCTCCCAGTCCTCGCGCATTTCGCGGCTGGCGCGCGCGGTCAGGCGATGCGCTTCATCAACGGCCTTGCGCCGTTCGGCAGTTTCCGTGATACGCGCGATGACTTCGTCGCCGCGTTCCTGCCAGCGGCGCTGCATTTCTTCGAAACGCGTCTCAAGCTCGCGCAGTCTGGCGGTTTCTTTTTTTTCGGCGGCCAGCACCAGCTGTTTTTCGCGCGCAGCCAGCGCCGCACGTTCCTGGTGAAGCGAAGTCAGCTGGGCGTCGACCTCCTCGATACGTTTGTGCAGGCTGGCGATGAGCGTCGTCAGCTCGATCTCCTGGGTGCTGAGCGAAGCGCGTGCGCGCTTCATGATGTCTTCCGGCATGCCGAGGCGCTCGGCGATGTCGAGCCCGGCGGACTTTCCGGGCAGGCCAACCTGCAGCTGATAAGTGGGCTCGAGCGTCCGATCGTCGAAGCCCATCGACGCGTTCAGCACGGTCTTCGTATTCGCGCCATAAATTTTCAGCGCGGTCAGATGCGTGGAAGCCACGGTGAATGCGCCGGCAGCGCGGAAGTGATCGACCAGCGCAACGCCCAGTGCTCCGCCCTCTTCGGGATCGGTGGCCGATCCGATTTCGTCCAGCAGCACCAGAGATTCCGGCGTGGCGTCGAGAGCCATCTCGCGAAGGCGCGAAACATGCGCGGAAAACGTGCTGAGGTTCTGTTCGATCGACTGGTTGTCGCCGATGTCGGCAAGCACCTGCTCGAAGACCGGCAACTCCGCAGCGGAGCAAGGCACGGGCAAACCTGCCTGCGCCATGAGCGCGATCACTCCGACGGTTTTCAGGCTGACGGTCTTGCCGCCGGTATTCGGACCGCTGATCAGCAGGGTGCGGCACTCGCGGTCAAGCGTGAGCGCAAACGGAACAACGCGCCGTTTGCTTTTGCGGAAGACGTCGATCAGCAACGGATGGCGCGCGTTTTCCAGATGCAGGCGGTCGCTGAAGCGCGGGATGCTGCAATCGAAATCTATAGCGAAACGCGCTTTTGCAAAGATGAGATCAAGCGCGCCCATGACGGTGGCTGCAGTCCTGATGGGTTCCCCGAAGGCGCGCAGACGCGCGGTGAGTTCCTGCAGAATCCTGAATACTTCGCGCGATTCTTCCTCTTCGAGGCGAACCAGCTCATTATTGAGGTCGATGGTTTCGAGCGGCTCCAGAAACAGCGTCTGGCCGGTGGAACTCGCGCCGTGAATCACGCCCGGGAGTTTGCGGCGCTGGCCGGCGATCACCGGGACGACGAAGCGTTCATTGCGAATCGTGATGTACTCTTCCTGCAGAATGCCTTCACCACGGTTCCTGTTTACGAAGCGCTCGAGCGAATCCTGAATCGCTTTCTTCTGCTTCTCGATGTCGCGCCGGAGACGATGCAGATGAGGGCTGGCGCTGTCGAGCACAGTGCCGTCGCCCTGAATCTTGCCTTCGACTTCCTTCAGAAGAGGGCGGAAGTCGCCGATGCCCTGCGCGCGGCGGGCAAGCAGCGGAAAACGCTCCCCGGCGGCACTCAGGAAAGAGGCGGCATCGGCGGCGCGATCGAGGAACCCGATGAGATCGAAAATTTCGCGCGGCTCTAGCGCGGCGCCTTCGATGTGCAGCTTCTGAATGAAAACCGTGACGTCCGGGAGGCCGTTGAAGTTGATGCGAATGGCTGCGCCCTGCCCCGCAGGCTGCGGCGCCGATGCCGCGCGGAGGTAACGGGTGGCTTCACCGCCCTCGGCGAGCGCGCTTTCGATGAGCTCGCGATCGGCGGAAGGAGCGACTTTGGCCAGTTCCGCCGCGCCCATCGGACCGCCGATGTAGCGCGCGACGATCGAGAGCACCTGCTCCCATTCGAGCGCCGATTCGCTCCATTCCGGGGGGCGCGCATCGGACAGTTCGTCTGTCTCGTTCACATCAACCATTTTCGCGCGTGTGGCGAAAAGCTTTCGCGATTACGGCAGGCGTGCCTTCAGTGATCCGCAGGGCAGCCAGCTCGGATTCGGTGTACCACGCGACGTTGCCCGCATCGTCACCGGCGCGGAGTTCGCCGCCAACCGGGCGGCACAGGTAATCCATGAGGACAAAGTGATATTCGAGTACACCGGAAGCGTCGTAGAGAAAACGCTCGAAGATTTCGATGAGGCAGACGATCTCGATTTCGAGTCCTGTTTCTTCGCGAACTTCGCGCCGTGCGGCATCCTGCAGGCGCTCGCCCGGCTCGACTGCCCCGCCAGGCAGCGACCACCAGCCCTTCAGCGGCTCGCGTCCACGCTCAACGAGGAGAATCCGGCCGCCGTCGATGATGAGGGCGCCGACGCCGAGCACGGGCCGGTCCGGATATTGACGGCTAATACTGCAACGCCCCTTTCACGCCGATCTTCAGGCGATAAAGGCTGTGGCGGGCGGCGATGAAGAGCGATTCCAGATCGCCGGCGCCAAATGCGCAGTTCGATGTGTTCTCGCCTTCCATGTATGTGCGCTGCAGTTTGCCCTGCGGCGAGTAGACGGCAACGCCGCGCGCAGCTATGTAGAGGCGTCCCTCGACATCGGTGCGGATGCCGCCCGGCACGCCCGCGATGTTCCGGATCAGATCGCGCGCATTTCCCGCCGCGCCGTTGCGATCGAGATCGAAAGCGACGACGGCATGGCGATCGGAGTCGGCGACGTAGAGCAGTTTTCCATCCGGAGACAACGTCACGCCGTTGGGCCGCGTCTGCCACTTCGCAGCGACATCGAGTTCGCCTTTCGGCGAAATGTGCCAGACGCCGTAGAAATCGAGCTCACGGCGGTCGCCGGCGCTGCCGAATGCCGGGTCGGTGAAGAACACGTGACCGTCCCGGCGCACAACGATATCGTTGGGCGCGTTGAATTTTTTTCCCTGAAAACTGTCAGCGAGCGTTTCCAGTTTGCCGGCGGCATCGAGGCGTGTCACGCGGCGCTCCACCGACTCGCAGATATAGAGGCGTTCCTGAAGATCATAGGCGAGTCCGGACGCGCCGCCATCATTGTCGCGCCACACCTTAAGAGTGGGGCGCGGGTCGCTTTCGTACTGAAAGAGTTTGTTTTGCCGCACGTCGGCCACGGCGAGGAACCCGGCGCGCGCCCACGCCAGACCGTCGGCAAACTGCAGGCGCTCGGCGATCTTTTCAGACTCGTAAGTCAGCGGCTCTGTCTTGTTTTGCGGAGGCACACGATTAGCTGACCCGACGCACCGTTATTCAGGTTTTGCGATCGTTAGCTGATTACTGACGCTCTTGACGCCCTTGACGCTTTTGGCGATCTTCTCGGCCTTGCTCTTTTGTCTGTCTTCTTCGACTTTGCCTTTGAGCGTGACCGCGCCGTCTTTGACTTCGACTTCGATGGCGCCTCCCTTTACGGTCTGATCGGCGGCCAGCCTGGAGCGAATCGTATCCACGAGGAAGTCGTCGGTCACGGGCTTACTGGCGGCGAACGCACTGGTAAATAAAGTCAGGAACAAAAAAACCGGCAGGAACAGGCGCTTAATTTTGATCTGGCGGAGTATCGTCACTGCCCGCCATTGTACGCCAATCGACGGTGTTGAGATAAGCAGGTTTTTCGCGCCAGGCCGATTCGACCCGAACGTGCAGATCCAGAAATACCGGCATATCGAACAGAGCCTCGATTTCTTCACGCGCCTGGGTGCCGATCTGCTTCAGCATGGCGCCTTTGGAGCCGATGACGATGGCCTTTTGGCCCTCGCGCTCCACCACGATTGTGGCGTAGATGCGGATCAGGCGCGGCAGCTCTTCCCATTTTTCGATGACCACGGTGACCGAATGCGGGACTTCCTGGCGAGTGGCGCGCAGAATTTTTTCGCGAATCAGCTCGGCGGCAAGAAAGCGCGCGGGCTGGTCGGTGTAATGGTCAGGCGGAAAATATTCCGGACCTTCGGGAAGAAGCGCCAGTATCTGCGCGCGCAGGGTATCGAGCCCGTCGCCTTTGGCGGCGGAAATCGGCAGGTAGGCTTCAAAGTCATAGTGTTTGCGGTATTCCTCCAGCAGCGGCAGAAGCTGCTGTTTGGAAGGAAGCGCATCGATCTTGTTCAGGGCGGCGATGACGGGCGGCATTTTCTGACCGCGCCGGAGAATGCTGAGAGCTTTTTCGTCGTCGGCGCTGAACGGTCTGGCGGCATCGATGACATAAATGAACACATCGCGCTCCTCCAGTGAAGCTCTCACAGCGGCCATCATGCGCTTGTTGATCGGGCTGTCGGATTTATGAATGCCGGGGGTATCGATGAATACAATCTGCGCTTCAGGCAGCGTCAGCACGCCCTGAATGGCGGTGCGCGTGGTCTGCGGTTTGTCCGCGACGATGGAGACTTTCTGACCGACGAGCGCGTTCAGCAGAGTGGACTTACCGGCGTTGGGGCGGCCGATGATGGAAACAAAACCGGATTTGTGGTGAGCCATGGAGCTTCTATTCTTCGGCGCCCACCGATTCCGGCGCTTCATTCGGCTGCAACTGGCTCAGGCGAACCTGTTCCACACGCTTTTCGTCGCTGGCGAGAATCTCGACGCGAACGCCGTCGCGCTCGATCGTTTCGCCCGGCTTCGGAACGTGCCCGAGCCACTCCGTCACCAGCCCGCCAATGGTAGTCGACTCGATATCTTCGTCCCGCCTGAATTCGGGAATTACGTCGCTGACGCGCCCGACATCGAAATTTCCGGAGACGATGAAACCGGCGCCGTCGACAGTGATATCGGAGCCGGGTTCGTGCTCGTCGCGAATTTCGCCCAGAATGACTTCGACGAGATCTTCCATCGTGGCAAGACCGGCAGTGTTGCCGTACTCATCCACCACGATCACCATGTGGACGCCTTCCTGCTGCATCTCGCGCAGAAGATCGTTGACCGGCTTGGATTCCGGCACGAACTGGATGGGCCGCATGAGTTCGCGGACCCTGCGTATCCGGCGATCGCTCTCCGGCACTTCAAACATGTCGCGCACATGCACGAAACCGAGGATATTGTCGATCGAGTCTTCGAATACCGGAATTCTCGAATACTGTTCGGTCACGACGAGCTGGTGCAGCGTCTCCAGAGGTTCATTGGCTTCGATCGCGACCATGTTGGGACGCGCCGTCATGACTTCGCGCACCACTTTGTCGCCGAATTCCACCACGGATTGAATCAGCTCGCGGTCTTCCTCCTGGATGAGGCCTCCTTCCGTGCCCGCCGTGATGAGGGCTTCGATGTTTTCGGCAGGGGTAGCCACGTCGCTGCGCTGCGACTCGGGCGTCGCGATATCCAGCAGCGACTGCAGGAAACCGAGCGCGAGCACAAGCGGGCGCACGATGAGCGCAGCAGTTGAATAGAAGGGCGCCAGATGGTCGATCCACTTTCCCGACGTCCGGCGGTAAAGAACCTGCGGGATCAGATAGGCGCTGACCATCATGGAAAGCCACGCGCCAATGACGCTTTCGAGCAAAACCTGAAACGTGAGCGTTCCGCCATCGACGATCTGCGCCACGGCGGTCACGCCGAACAGAACCAGACAGGTATGCTTCCACAGAGAAAACGTGAGTGTGCCTTCTTCGGGGCGGAGTTTCAGGCGCTCTTCGAGATGCGATTTGAAATACTGCAGCGAGGGCAGTTCGCGGGTGCGCAGACGCATGCTTTCGAGGTAGAGCGTCTGAATGGATGTGAACAGGATCACCAGAATGAGCAGCACGACGAGAATGGCGGTGATCAAGGCGTGCCTCTCGCGATTAATCCATGCGGCAGGCCGAGCCGGCGGCGCCAGCGGGATTCGGCGCGCTTCATGCGGCCGGAGTCGGACTCATGGTCCATGCCGAGAAGATGCAGAACGCCGTGCAGCATCAGGATGCGGATTTCGTCTTCGGGTTTGTGACGCCACCGGCGCGCCTGGTCGCGCGCCCGCTGGAGGGAAATGGCGATATCGCCAAGCGAATCGCCATCAGCGCCCGGAAAAGACAGCACGTCGGTAGCATATTTCTTTCCGAGAAACCGTGAGTTCAGATCCATCAGCTCGGCGTCATTGGTGATACGGCAATGGAACTCGCGGCCGCGCGCGAGGCGGTCGCGCAGGGTCTCGGCGAAGGACTGCAGGAGCTTGTGGTCGAGAGTGGCCGGCTTACGCCGGTAAGTTATGAGCGGGTCAGATTTCATTGTCTCGGCTTCGGCCTGTACGCTCAGGCCTGTGCCTGAACGGATGGCGCGGGAGCGGCAATAACAGCCGGCGGCGCGAGCGGCGCAGCGGATTCAGCCGGCGCCTCGGCGGGCAGGTCGTCGGCAATTCCTTCGGAGAGCTTCAGCGACAACTGACGTCCGGTGACGCCCTCATTGTATTTTTCGTATGCGCGCACGATGCGCTGCACCAGACTGTGGCGCACGACGTCGCGCTCGTCGAAGTGGACGAAGGAAATGCCCTCGACTGCTTTGAGGACTTCCATCGCATCGAGCAGGCCCGAGCGGCGGCCGGCTGGCAGATCGATCTGGGTGATATCGCCGGTCACCACCATCTTCGAGTTGAAGCCCTGGCGCGTAAGCACCATCTTCATCTGCTCGCAGGTGCTGTTCTGGGCTTCGTCGAGAATGATGAAGCTGTCGTTCAGAGTGCGGCCGCGCATGAAGGCCAGGGGCGCGACTTCGATGGATGCACGTTCGAGCAGCTTCTCCACTTTGTCCGATTCGAGCATGTCGTAGAGGGCGTCGTACAGGGGGCGCAGATACGGATCGATTTTTTCCTGCAGACTGCCAGGCAGAAAACCGAGCTTCTCCCCCGCTTCAACAGCGGGGCGCGTCAGAATGATGCGAGTGACGCGCTTGGAGATCAGCGCCTGCACAGCCATGGCGACGGCGAGATAAGTTTTGCCAGTGCCGGCGGGACCAATGCCGAAGACAAGATCGTTGCGTTCGATGGCTTCCAGATAGCGCCGCTGAGTGACGGTCTTCGGGGCCAGCACTTTCTTGCCGAAACTGCGCTGCTGGCCGCTCTTGAAGAGGCCTCGAAGAGTGACTTCAGGGTCTGCTGTAACGACGCGCAGCAGGCTGTTCAGATCGCCGTTGCGGAAAACGACACCTTCGCGCACGAGCGCGAAATAATCCTCGAGAATATTCCCGGCGCGCGAAACGGCTTCGGGCTCACCCTCGATTTCGAGCGTGTTTTCACCCAGCCGGGTGCTGACATTCAGACCGGACTCAAGCAGCCGGATGTTTTCATCCCGGGTGCCGAAAAGGCTTTCAATGCCGCGGCTAATCGGAACAGTAGCTTTCATTTTGTTTGGCGCACAACCTCCCGGAAAAACGTGTGGGCAGTCGCAACATCAGGCGGTGAAACGAGGCACAAGCGGGTACTGCGGGAACGGAGGGCGAGACTGCCGCGTGGACGCGGGGAAGGAAAAAACCATCCGCTCACATTATACCAGGCCCGGCGTGGATAAGGTTGTGAAAATAATGTGAAGAAAGCCGCCTATTGTTTCTCCCACGCTCCCGGCATGTAGGGGATGTAGTACCATTTCGCGGTCGACGGCGGGTCGGTGCTGAGGTTCAGGGCGGCCCAGCCTCCTTCCACCTGTTTGACCGTTGCTGTAAACGTGAGCGTGCTCGGAATCGTCCATGTAGTGAATTTCCACGTCGTCCCGGGAAGGAATCCATCGGGGACAACGGGGGGCGGCTCGTTGGTGACATAGACGGGCAGAGGAGCATTTACCCCCACCTGGGCGAGAGAAGGAGGAGGCGCGTTGCGCTGAGCCCGGATGGCAGCGGGCCGGAGCAGCACAGCAGCGATCACGACAACCAGACCAGTCAGAAATACGGTCAGCTGCCGGGCGGAGAGTTTCGGAGTAATCAGGCGCATACAAACACGGTACATTCAAACCAGATGAGCAGGGGCGGAACAGCGTGCGTCTTAATCCTGGGCTTGGCCGCCAGTGGCATGCCGGCAGCGCAGCCGGGCCGCCGCACAAAAGGCGGATCGTTTGACTATTACGTGCTGGCGCTTTCCTGGGCGCCGGCATTCTGCGCGCAGGCCGGTGCAGCGGCGGCAAATCAGGAAGAGTGCGCCCCGGGACATGATACGGGTTTCGTGGTGCATGGCCTGTGGCCGCAGGCCGGCGCGGGGACAAACCCTGAATTCTGCGGGAAAGCCAGTCGTGTCCCGAAAAGCGTGATCAACTACGTCATCCGGTACATGCCTTCGCCCAGTCTGATTCAGCACGAATGGGCGGCGCATGGCGTATGCACAGGACTCACGGCAGCGGAATATTTCGGCGCCATTATCGAGACGCGGGCCGCGGTTCAGATTCCGGTGCAGTTCGGCGCAATCGAGAAGGAAACCCGCGAGACGCCGGGGCAGATCGAGACGCAGTTCGCTGCCGCCAATCCGGGCTTCCCTCCCGGGGCTTTTCGGACATCCTGCCCGCGGGGCGAGTTGCAGGAAGAACGCATATGTTTCGACAAAGACCGAAAACCTCGCGCCTGCACCGCCAGTGCCGGGGAATGCAGGGGCGCCGAAGTGGTCATCCGTCCGCCCCTCTGAAACGGCCCACGGCCCGCAGCGGATGCGTGACACAATAATTGGCTTCGTGCCGCCCCCGTTGAAGACACCCTGGAGCATCAGAATCGCCGCCGCTCCACTGCTGCTGCTGACGATCGCACTTGGGGTATGGGGCATCCAGAGAAGTCTGTGGACCGATGAAGCATGGGTCGCAAACTCGATCCTGTCCCCGTCGATATCCGGAATGTTTTATTACCCGGAGTGGCTGCAATCGACGCCGCCGCTGTTTCTGGCGCTGATGCGAGCTGCTGTGCATGCATTCGGGGCCTCGAACGCGGCATTTCGCATCGTGCCTCTCATTTTCGCAGTGGCAGGAGTGGGCTGCATGATCCTGCTGACGCGGCGGCTGGTGTCAGCTCCTGTTGCGGTATTGGCGTGCGCGCTACTCGCATTTCACCCCACAGTCATCGAGTATGCGCATACCGCGAAGCAATACAGCGCCGAACTGGCAGCATCCGCCGGCATCCTGCTGGCAACCGCCTGTTATCTGGACAATCCATCGCGACGCCGATTCATCTGGCTGGTAGGCGCATTCGTGCTGGCTTTACCGCTGGCTTGGTCGACCGTTTTCCTGCTGCCGGGAGTAGTCCTGGCGGTCCTGGGGAACGGCAGCAGGCGGCGCGCCGCATCGCTGGCGTTGATTTTCGGCGCGGTGCTGGCGATCCTGTATTTCGCATTCATCCGGGAGAATCTCTCGCCGCAGCTGCGAACGTTCTGGATCGCAACAGCGCAGAAGCCGTCAGCGGGGCTCATGGCGGCGCTCATGTTCTGCGTCGCGGCACTTTTGTGGGCCGGGTACCGGCGGAGCTGGATAGAGATCGCGGCGCTGCTCCCCTGTCTGTTACTGGCCGCCGCCGATTTGCTGCGCGTCTATCCGGGCGAGCCGCGAACGCGCCTGTTCGCATTGCCGTGTTTCCTTCTGGCGGCGGCCATGATCGCAGAAGACATTCGCGCCTGGGTGCCTGGCAGAATATCGGGCAACCGGAGCGTCGCGCGGCTCGCCAGCGCGGCGCTTTTGCTGATCGCCGCGGGCGTGGGCTCCGAGTCCATCCTGCGGCAGTTGCGGGACAATCCCGAACAGCCGAAGGAGGATTTGCAGGGCGCGGTCGGTAAACTGCGCCGGCTCGTTTCGCCGCGCGATCTGCTCCTCGTGCATGCGTCGGTGCTCGAAGGTTTTCGTTTGTATGCGAACATCGAGGGCTGGCGGGATCATCACGCTCTGTTCGGCAACACGGGCTGGCCCTGCTGCGCGCGCGGCAGGATCACCGGACCAAACTCGTCGAAGATCGCGGCAGTGAATGCCGACGTCGATCGTTTGGTTCCCAGCGGATTCACGGGCCGCGTCTGGCTGTTCTATTCGGCCCGGCACACGCATTGGGTTTACATCGGTAACGACGAAGGAATTTTATGGCGCAGCCACCTGTGGGACAGAGGGTGTCCGCCGGGACCCTATTTCAACCTGTGGAATCTGGTTATCTGTGCGGTGGACTGCGCGCACGCGAGGTAAACTCTGTGCGCGGCTGATCCTGCCCGAATCTCGCCAACACCAGCAATGCGTTAAAATTTCAAACCGTGGACAATCGATTTATCCGCACGATCGCAGCGACAGGCATTTTGATCGCCGCAGGCGCCATCCAGGCGCAGACGCCGAATCGCCCGGCAGCCGTTTTGGGGCATCCGAACTTCAACGGTGTCTGGCAGGCGATGAACACGGCCTACTGGAATCTGGAAGGCCACTCGGTGGAATCGTATACAAAAGATCCGAAGGAATTCTGGCAGCTCGGCGCCATTGCGGTGATTCCGGCGGGGCAGAGTGTTCTGAAGGGTGGGGGCACGATTCCTTACCTTCCCGAAGCGCAGAAGAAGCGGGACGAGAACCGCGCCAACTGGCCGCAGGCCGATCCCGAAGCAAAGTGCTACATGCTGGGCGTGCCACGCGTGACCTACGCGAATTTTCCATTTCAGATTTTCCAGGGTGACGGAGACCTGGTGATGGTCTACCCGTTCGCGGCCGCCAACCGCATCATCTATATGAAGGAGCACACCGATCTCCCGGTCGATTCGTGGATGGGCCGGTCGAACGGAACATGGGAAGGCAGCACGCTGGTGGTGGTGACCACATCGCAGAACGGCCAGTCGTGGTTCGATCGCGCGGGAAACTTCGCGACGAACAAGCTGAAAGTCACGGAGCGGTTCCGGCTGATCGATTCCAGCCACATGGATTACGAGGCCACGATGGAAGACCCGCAGACCTACTCAAAGCCCTGGACGATCGAAATGACGCTTTACCGGAACATCGACAAAAACGCGCAGCTGCTGGAGCACAAGTGCGTTCCTTATGCCGACCAGCTTCTCTACCATGACCTTCTGTCGACGAAGTGATTTAATGAAAAGAGAGGGTCAGCCCATGTACAGCAGAATTCTGAAATTGACAGTCCCCGCCGCGATGCTCCTGGCGGCGGCCCTTCCGATTGCGGCGCATCATTCTTTCGGCGCGGAATTCGACGCGAGCAAGCCGCTTACGCTGGAGGGTACAGTTGTCCAGATGGAGTGGGTCAACCCGCATTCCTGGCTGACGATCGACGTCAAGAAGCCGGACGGGACGGTTGAGCGATGGAGACTGGAAGGCGGGTCCCCGTCGGTTTTGCTGCGTCTGGGGTGGAACAGGGATTCGCTCCCGACGGGAACGAAGATCAAAGTCACGGCGTTCCAGGCCAAAGACGGCTCGTTCCGCGCAAGTACGCGGGACATCGAATTTCCGGATGGCCGTCATCTGGCAGCGGGCAGCTCGGCTAACGAGAACAACAACGATAAGCCTGAGAAATAGCTTTTCGTCGGTGGCGGTGCACCGTCATGGATCGCGTGCAGCATCACGCTTCTATACGTACGCGACTTGCCGGAAGCACGGAGCGTCAGTCGCGTTCGTTCTCTGCGGGGAAATGCGGCCTGCGCCGCGTGTGCTATTGCTGCTGGGGTGGCGCGACGCCGCGTCCGCCACGGCCGCGTCCCGGTCCCTGAGCAGACGGGGGCTTGGGATGGGCGCGCTCGAAACGCGAGTTCACGATGTAGCCGCGGATGGCCTCGTTGCCTTCGTGACACGCGTACTCATAGATCTGGTATTTGTTGTCCAGCTTCATCGGATATGCCACGGTAAACGGGCTGACGATCACATCGGGATCCTCGACGTGCATTGAGAATTCGATGGTGTCGGGGGCTGTGCGCGTAAAGCGCTCCGTGATGCGCTCCTGCTCGGAATTGGGGGTCAGGGGTGGCGAACCGGGGACGCCCGAGTTGGTCAGATCGCCTTTGCCGTTGAAGTTCGTGGTCTCGACAACCAGGGTGTTGCCTTCCCAGTGACCGCGCGATTCGCCCAGCCATTCTTTAACCGCGGGGTCCAGAGCGGGACGTCCGTCAGTCGGAATGATGCGGGCTTCATGCGCCATTTCGAGCAGGATAATCACATAGCCCGGCGACTGCATGATGCGGATGCCGTTGTTGTAATTGCGCGGCTCCATGGAAACCGGCATACCGCGCGTGATGCAGCGGTCCCACTCGTCAAAGTCAGCGGGGCTGTCGAAAACGGTTTGACCTGGCTTGTAGCTGCCGTGCATGTTTGCGTACAGCTCTTTGCCATGTTCCGTGAGCGCGGGAAAACGGCCGTTGGCGGGTTCGCTCAGAAGGGACGTAATCCGGAGCACCTGAGTGCCGGAATCGGCCTGCGGGATGGCGCCGGATTCGAACCGTTTATTGCGGGCCGCGGCAGCTTTTTCGGCAGCTGCAAATTCGTCTTCGGTCAGCATCCGGCGATCGCCGTATTTCTCCGGGCGCTGAAAGGGCGTGGCGATCAGATGATTGAGAGGCCAGATGCCCTGCAGATCCGGCTCGCCCCAGGGGGTTTTGGGCGGCGTCCAGGTTTTTGAGGTTGCAGGCTTCGGCTGGCTTTTTTGAGGAGTCTGAGCCACAGCCGGACCGAGAATCAGGCCGAGGCCGATTCCGCTCGATATCAGGGTGCGCTTCATCATCTGAACAAGCGGATCATATCATGTAAGGCAGCTTATGAAGCCACTCTTTGCCCTCCTGCTGGGAGCAGTGATGCTGCCCGCTCAGACAGCAAACGATTCCGACGCGCACGTTGCGGCCGCGAAGGCCGCCGCGGGCGACGATTTTCAGAATCTGTTCGAGTTTCAGTGCAATGGCCCGGGCCCCGGAGGGCCGCGGGCGGCCGCGGGAGCGCCGGGAAGAGGACAGGGCCGCGGGGCCGGACGAGGGAGAGGACCGCAGGGGCCGCCTGACCGCTCCACGTGGCACGTCGAGCCCGTGAAGGTCTTCGACAACCTTTACTTTTTCGGACAGTCGGAATATGCGGTGTGGGCGATCACGACATCGCAGGGCATCATCGTGCTCGATACGATTTTCGATTATTCGGTGGAAGACGAGGTCGCGGACGGAATGAAGAAGATGGGGCTCGATCCAGCGAACATCAAATACGCCATTGTCAGCCACGCGCATCCCGATCACGATGGCGGCGCGCTGTTCCTGCAGGAACACTACGGCACACACGTCCTGATGTCGCCCGCGGACTGGGATGTGCTCGACCGAAGAACGAACGGCACAAAACCGAAGCGCGATATGGAAATCACTGACGGCCAGAAACTCACACTCGGCGACACAACCGTGACGATGTACATTACGCCCGGTCATACGCCGGGAACCGTGTCGAGCATCTTTCCGGTGAAGGACAACGGCAAGACCCATATTGCGGCGCTGTGGGGAGGCGTGGGTCTGAACCAGGACCGCGCGGCTCTGGAAAAATACATCGCCTCGGCCGAGCGCTTTCGCGGGATTGTGAAACAGGCCGGGGCGGACATCATTCTGGCAAATCATACGGACTGGGACCGGTCGAAGATCAACCTGCCGATGCTGGCCAAAGGCCCCGTCACGCCCAACCCGTACATTGTGGGCAACGCGAAGGCCCTGAACTTCCTCAAAGTAGCCGAAGAATGCGCGAAGGCACGGCTGCCCGAAGCGAAGTGAGAAGTTTGCGGGGCCGCCGCACTATAGATTCAAAGACAGCGCAAGTGCTCCTTACTGCGACGCGCACAACGGACCATCCCGCCTGTGCGCTTTACCGGGGCGTAACGTCCTCCGCGCTACGCCCCGGATTCCGCAACGACACACTCATTCGTGCTGAGAGGGGATGAGATCTTCCTCCGGATTCTTCACTTCCCAATCACGGGCGCGAATGAACCCGATGCGCTGGCGCCTTGAATCCGTGTCGAGGACCCAGGCGATCTGGCGCATCTCCCACAGCGAAGGCAGATTGCGATCGGTGAAACGATTGCACTCCACCACGGCGCGGGCAAGGCGTTGCTTGGTGTACATGCAGTAGATCTCTTCATCGCTCTCCGGCGCGCCGCGCGTCACGACACCGTACTGGCAGGTGTCGCAAAGCCGCGGAGATTCCAGCGAGCGAGTTCCTCCAACCACTTTCATTCTGGTGCTCATCGTTTTGTCCTTGTCTGATGGAAAGGCGAAGACAACCGCCGGGCTCGTGCCGGCTCACGCAGATTCAGGTAA
>Ga0335085_10004122_pt1 | contig 24330 bp, 47 predicted proteins | sample Lox_Sample_45_FD_206712 | JGI IMG/M metagenome (GOLD analysis project Ga0335085, IMG submission 206712) | Soil microbial communities from Loxahatchee National Wildlife Refuge, Florida, United States - Lox_Sample_4.5 | ecosystem: Environmental > Terrestrial > Soil > Wetlands | place: USA...
GAGGGAAGGAATCCACCTCGACCTCTACAAAACATTCTCCAATAAATCACTTCAAACATATGCCTTCAACTCCAAATATACCGAAAAGTCTTTGAACGCCATCTCCGAGGGTTTGCTAGGCAAGAGCAAAATCGAGTTTGAGGGAGCGGTCTGGAATCTTCCCATCTATGAGATGGGTGCCTACAACTTACACGATACTGAACTGACATATGAATTATCCACATTTAATGATAATATTCTGATGAAATTGCTGACTATTATTGCTAGAATCGCAAAGATGCCGATTGATGATGCATCTCGACTCGGAGCATCCAGTTGGATTCGCAATATGCTTTTCTTCGAGCATAGACGACAAAATGCCCTAATCCCACGACCTGAAGATTTGCAGAGCAAAGGTGGTGCTCACTCTGAAGCCATTATTAAAGGGAAGAAGTTTAAGGGTGGTCAGGTTATCCCGCCCAAGGCGGGGATTCACTTCAACGTTTCGGTGCTCGACTTCGCTTCGCTATACCCATCAATCATCAAAGTTTACAACGTCTCTTACGAAACGATTGACTGTATTCATCCTGAATGCAAAACCAATAAGATACCTGATGTAGAAGGATGGTATTGCAAGCAACATACTGGTATTGAATCTCTTGTGGTGGGTTCGCTCCGAGACCTTCGGGTTGAGTATTACAAGCATCTTGCCAAAAGCAAGACCCTCGATGCCCTAAACCGCGAAACCTACAAAACCATATCGCAAGCCCTAAAGGTTTTGATGAATGCCAGTTACGGAGTATTAGGATTTGAAGCATTTGCTTTGTATTGTTTGCCAGCGGCAGAGGCAATCACCGCATTAGGGCGTTTTGCAATTAATTCAGGAATTAATCAAGCCACCAGTCTGAATGTCGAGGTTCTCGCGAGCGATACTGATAGTATGTTTTTAGGGCACCCTACACCAGAACAAATTTTGGAAATCCAAAAATGGACACATGAGCATTTGGGCATCGACATCGAAGTGGACAAGGTCTACCGCTATGTTGCGTTGTCCCAACGTAAGAAAAATTATTTCGGGGTATTGGAGGACGGCACCGTAGACCTCAAAGGTCTAACAGGCAAGAAAAGTCAGACACCTCAATTCATTAAGGACTCCTTCTCATATGTTACGGATGTCCTCAAGCAGGTTATGACACCTGCTGATTTTCCTGCCGCAAAGGAAAAGATTAGGGTGAGATTACTGAAAGACATTAGTGAATTGAAAGCACATGAAATCCCATTGAACGCTTTGGCGTTTAAGATGATGATGGGAAAGGCACCATCAGCATATACCGATAACTTACCACAGCATGTGAAGGCGGCACAGGAACTGCAACACGAAGGTGTATCAATCCAAATGGGCGACATTGTCTCCTTCGTCAAGACAAAGCATGGCCCAATCCCCGTTAAATTGCTAAAAAATAGCAATGATGTTGACGTAGTCAAATATATGGAATATATCCAAAATGTTTTTGACCAATTGTTAGGGTCTTTGGGATGGTCTCTCGACCAACTTCAGGGTGCAACTAGCCTTGATGATTTCTTTTCCAGTTAAGTAATTTTTGCTTGACAGGTGGGTGAAAAGAAGAATAAAAATACAAATTGCATCACTTGGTGTTCTCGCACTTTTACTAGCAATGTCGTTCGCTGTAGTAGTCTCAGCCAACTCTGAAGCGTATGAGATTCCTTACTGGACGCAATGCACAAGAGTAAGTGAATTCGGAACCATCTACATTACTGCAAATTACGGACAATCATCCATAAGTTTCAGTTACGGTATTTCAACACAATCCTATGAACAAGGCACAAGTTGTAAAGTTCAACAACTAACCAATGTTCAAGTAACCACATACGTTTCGCATTCTGGCACAGTCGCAGTTCCAGACAGCATTAATTCCAAATACTCAACTGGCACTTATACAGTGACTATCTACGAACAGTCCTGTTATTTTGTGGGTAAGACCTACATCTGCGACCCGCCATATCTCTACTATCTAGCCTACAATGACATCATTCACGTAAGTGTCTGCGCAACCTATGGTGGAATATACACACACTGTGGCAGTGAATCATTCCCTGTCACCAACTAAATTTGGGGCTTAAAAACCCCTTCCCTATTTTTTCTCAAAAACAGACGGAACCGATTCTGCGGCTTTACGCAATAATGTCTGCAACCTCTCCTCTTGTAGGAGTTTGCATATGCCGATATGTTCCCACCAATCAAAGATGGCAATCCATTTTTCGCAGAGTTCACACTGGATGAAATCAGTCGTAAGATAATCGAAAGCAGATTCCTCGCTCATGCGTTAAGTTCCCATACTGTATATTCAATTCCCAAATCAGATGGAATATAATTGTCGGTGTAGACTAGATGGTAATGTTCCAAAATCCATCCTGATGTCTCTGCCCATATCTGCGGGTCAGGATAAGATGCAGTCGCTCTTGAACCCGAAATAAATACCAGAACTGTTGTATTGGACTGCTCCCAAGCCTGCATAAAATTTGTTCCATTCAGAACATTGAGTCCCTGATGATAATACCCATAACCATCCTTTGCTCCACTCAAGACATCAGTGTAAAAGGCTTGTTCTGGCCAATTTGTAGAGTTGGGCGGAATAATTTGTCTATCGGCGAGAACTGCTATACCACCCTCTGAAGTCCAAATTTTCTGGTTAATGGTGGTGATGTTATCGATTTGTTGTGCAACTTTTGATTCAATCTGGTTGTAAGGATTATTCACAAAAGGTGTCAAAACTGAACCATAATTATTGTAGGCGAATCCAATTCCACTTAGAATCAACATTATCAGAAAAATCCCAAAGACTGTTGTTTTTAGGTTGTGTAAATGTTTGGTCTTATCTCGCAAAAGCAGTATTATTCCACTTGTTGCGAGTAACCACATGAAAGGTTCAAAAATTCCCAAATATTGATTGGCACCTGCCGCTACCTTAGGCACAAAAATTACCAGAATAAAAGGTATCGCAAATATCCATGTCAATCTCCACAATTTGGAAGTATTCTTTAGCAAGAAAATGCCCGCTAAAAGTCCTATAATTACACTAATTACCAAAAACCATTCGATGCGTGCATAATTTCCCAAATAAATAATTCGTTCATCTATGACGAAAGAACTACGTGCTGAGGATTGGTATATTACTGTCTGCAACCAGAATTGATGAAACCCATGCCATATCAGTGTGATAACCGCAATCATGAGTGCACTCACTGAAATAATTCCTACACCAGTCCACATGATTTCCTTCAATAATTTCCAGTTTTGGGTGAATAGGTAATACGAAACAAAACCTATCAGCACGAATACACCTGTATACCAATCCAAAACCGCCAACCCCAACAGAACTCCTGCGGATATTAGTCCGTATTTCGACTTCGTCGAATACCAGACCCAAATACCTGCAAACAAGAACAACAAAAAGATACTCATCTCTATGGGTTCATTATAGGAAATTTCTACTGTAAATGGATTGATGCCAAAAAGAACTGTCGCTAGTAATGCAGAATATTTTACAGGTTCAAGTTTTTTGAGACCCAAGTAAACAACAACCAAAGTCAGTGAAAACACAATATCCTGCATCAATCTTATCAGTAAAAGATTTGTGTCTGAAACCAGTGAAGTTAGGGCAATCACCAAATAACCTACAGGCGGTTCAAAAAGAGTAATCCCACTATAGGGAGTTGCGCCATGCGCAATTGCCCATCCCGCATAATAAAATACGGATTGGTCAGAATCGAAAGCAGTTCCCATCAAATACAGAGCATGCCACAGGAACATAACTACTATCGCTATAATAGCAACAAGTAGTTCAGGATTCTTCACTTTCATCTGGATTGAAATGCCTTGAACAGGGAATCAATCACACGAATGGCTTTAGGTGTCAACCTAATAATTTTCTTCTTTTGGTTTACCACAATCATGCCGACCTCTTGTAAAGTTCCCAAACTCACAGGGTAATTGATGAGGGCTTCTTCCCACGGATATTCCTGACCATTATTGTTCCATTTCTGGATGTCCAGAATTAGGGCGCGACACCCCGCTTGATTTAGGGCATCAAGCATGTAAACAAGTTCGGGTGAAAATTGTTTGGTCATACTGGAACCACCAACGGTTCAGGCACAGCCTCCCACTCACTTTCGAGAAATTTCCAGCATCGGATACAGACCAGACCCCACGTCCTTTGACCTTCTAGGTCATGCGTCACGGTCTTGGTGTGTTTGTGTGGGCAATGCGCCTGTATGTGGGCGAGACGTTTCGGATATTTTATCCAATTTGGATTTTGCTCGGCAAAGCGTTCATACTCTTTTTCCCATGAAACCGCATGGTCTTTGTCCAGACAATATCTATCCAGTCTGAACCCCTCAAGTTTTTTGGTGCAATGGTTTCCCTCGTGATATGTCCTAGTTCTGGTATTTCTCTTGCCAAACCATTGCGCACTCGCAACAACTTTACCGCAGTTGCGGCAGGTGATATCAGTCAATGTTAGCATCCTGCCTCTTGTGCATTCTTTGCTTCTTCACGAACAATTTTATTGACATCATTACCATAATCATAGAATTTCTTATCGTTTAATAATTTGCGGAGTGTATTTTGCCACAATTTCCCGTGCCAGTTCTTTTTTCTCCAAACTCGACTATGAGTCAGAGAATGGGCAATTTCATGTTTCACAGTCTCAACAACATCACTAACATTTTGGTCAATCCATCCCGCAGGACTTAGCCAGATTGTATCTACGTGATAATCTGAACAGGCTAAAGCACCTTTCCATTGAACCATCATGTATTGATACATGGGATGATTTTCATCGTCAATACATTTAGCCTTCCAATCTGGTAAATATTCTGCCACAATTTCACTTGCCAATTTTTGGGCTTCGGTCTTTCTCACAGTAAATGCTTCTCCACAGGTTCAGGGTTCACGGTGATTTCATCGGCTTCCCAGAAAAAGAGGTCATTAGCGTAATCGACCATTCTTCTCAAATTCCTCTTTGCTTCTTCAGGAGATTCACAATATTTTATGCGGACTTTCAGGGTTGCCTGATAATCGTAACAGTAATCCTCAGTCAATTTTTATTGCCCCGCAATAACTCTAATCTTGATACCTGCTTGCCTGAGCAACTCGCCGCCCATCTTGTCAGCATAATCGTCTTTTAGGCAAACAACCTCCTTGATTCCGACATTGATTATCTTGCGTGCGCAAGAAGAACAGGGAACCCATTGGGTATACATTATCTTGCCTTTTAGTCTGCCTGTTGCAAACAAAATGGCATTTTCTTCAGCATGACAACAAACACAATATTCGAGACCTTCCCCAGATTTTACTTTGCCTGCAATACGGTCTGCACAGCGTTGACAGCCACCTTCATTACAATTGGCTATGCCAATAGGAGTTCCGTTATATCCAGTTCCGTAAATTTTGGCCTGTTCATTTACGATTAGGGCACCTACTTGTCTGGTAAGACAGGTTGAGTTCAGGGTGATTGCGTGTAGAATTTCGACGCAATAGCGGTCGCGTTTTTTCTGATTCATTTACTTATACCTCTTGCTCATAAATTTGCCTGCTCTATAGGTCAGGTAGATTACGAGAGCAAGCACACCAAAGAAATATCCCAAAGGAATTACGGTGGATTCCCAAGCATTCGTTCCAAAGAAATTTGTAATTTTGTCAGTTAGAATTACGAACGACAAAGCCCAAAAGATGAGACCCAGACAAAATACCGATGAAGCAATTCCCTTTACAAGGATGAATCGCAAAATTTCGCGCTTGGTTATTTTCAATTCTAACCAATCACCAGAATTAGTTTATAATCCTTAAACAACATTTCTGCCAATGCCTCTGGAAGTTTAACCAGAGACGAGATATAGGCTTCACTGTGATAATGCTCATAGTTGTCACAGGCTTCATCCTCGCATCCCTGATGCACCTGTTTGAACTTGATGTGTCCTACTCTATTTTCCGCAAAGCGCATATAGACTTCAGCGTAATCACGGATTCTCTTGTCAACACTCTGGTAAAGTTGAGTGCGGATGACATAGGTTTTTCCCCGCTGTCTAGCCGTCAAAACTTGTTGCACAAAAGTTCGGTATCTTGCTTGACCACTATTGAATGGTGAATATGTTTCGTCGATTATGGTGAGATTCATTTGCTTTGAATTCGCTCCACTACAATCCCAAAGAACAACATAAAGACACCAATAGGAAAAATAGTCAGAAAAGTCGAATCAGGAATTGGGTCTGCGTGTGGATACATCACTGCCCAAACTATAGGAGGACTTAACATGATAATCATCCCAAGTATGGAAATGATTCTACCTAAATTAATCTCAATCTGAACTTTCGTTATCTCCACCACATTTTCTACAAAGCACTAATGCAGGTTCTTCGGGACTACTCCAATTATCACCGCATCTGGCATATGTATATCCACCTTGCTCCATAACTTTGATTAGTTGCCTGCAACCTTTTCGAGATTTTTTCAAATATATCCAGTTACTCCGAGTGCAATAAAAAACAGAACCATCGAAATCATCGGTGCAACCGCCATAAGTTCACGCGCTCCCATGTCTTTCTTGCCGAAACCAGTGAATGACCCGATTACAATTAGGATGGGATAGGAAATCATCATGACCAAAATTGAAATCAAAAAACTGTCCTGCATCAAGATTCCCTCGGCACAATGATAGTATCAGGCAGGTTCTTTACGAGTTCAATGACATCGATTGTGACGCGGTGCATTCCCTCGCAAGGAAGGCATGGCCAGTAAGATAAATCTGAATGTTTGTCAACCTCTTGGTTGACAGGTTCACCAATAATTCGCTCCGCAAAGTAATATCGTCCCAACCACATCCCTCGATTCGCATCATCATCGAGTGTGACTACACGTTCGCTTATCAGCACCATATCAGTGATTTGTGAAGCAACTTCTTCACGGAATTCACGGATTGCGGCATCTTCCCACGATTCATTCGGGTTCTCGTCGCCGACTTTACCACCAACAAACAAATAACGCCCTAGACCTTTCTGGTAAAGTAAAAGCAATTTACCGTCTCGTTTCACGACAATACGGACGTAACGCTTCATACTATGTAATCACAACCTTATTGGCCTGTTTACATTAATAAGGTTAGAAATATCTTATAGCGATTCCTATGATAACTAGAATCGGGAGTAACACAGCAAACACGACAGTCACAGAATTTGACCATGCTGTATTCGCTATAGGCACGACCGTTCCATTAGACATGGTAGTTGAAAGACCACTGTTTATCGTGATTTGTGTCATGGCCATTGGGAACAAAATCGCAACCATCATCAATCCAATAATCAAACCCACAACTTCTTTCGCCCCAAACCCAAATGAATGACCACTATCCTCTTCATAACTTGGGTAAGTATACGAAGAATCCTCTGGTTCTGGTTCTGGTTCAGGCTCAGGAGTTCTTATCGGTATAAGTGAAGCCCGACAGTATTCACATGCTGTCTCGCCAGTCTTGAGAGGAGCACCACAATGCGGACAGGTTCCCACAATTACATCTGGCGGTAAATTTTGTGATGTAGGCACAGATACTGGTGTTGTGGATGTTCTACCATGATAACGATTGGGGTCGGAAGTGCCGCATTTACGGCATTTTATTTGTTCATCGTTGTCGAATGGATTCCCACAAACACTACAAGTATCTGTCATTTTTGTCTTGCGACAAACGGTTTGTAGGGCCTGCGTCGCGCTCGTCTTTTCTCCTTACGGTGAAGAAAAGGACTCGCTTCGTCTTTTTATTCTATGAAGTGAACACGCCGCACTTGGAGCAGGATTCAGCATCGTGCTCTAATGGTTCACCACAATGCTTACAGTATTGCTGGCGATGGTGGAACATGTCCACAATAACTATGATTATTATCGCGACGAGTATAGCGATAGCCACTTCAAGTATTAATGCCCATGGAATGGGATTTACTGGCGTAGGTGGTGGGCCACTTGCAGTCATTTCGGTGATTGTTGTGGAGGATGAGATTGTAGTGCACATGGTTCCATTCACTGTATAGTTGAATTGACCAGAGGGACACGAATTCCCTAAAGTAGTGGTGGTTGTATTACTTGTAATCTCAAACAAATTATTCAAAAAATTAGGATTAGTTTGCATAACCATGAATGCAAGCATCATTCCCATTATTACCGCAACGATGGGAAAATCACTTTTACTCATTTCAGGTTCACTATTGGCGAGATAAGATAACCGCTTATGAATCCTGCGGTGCAACAACCTGCATAAGGCAACCATGCCCTAATAGCAGACCAAGTGTTCAGTGTAACCCCTGTCAATGGAATTCCTAACCCAATGTTCGCAAGAACTCCCAACACAAGCCCAATGAGTGTAGTTGGCAGAAAAACTTTCAGGATGAAGTTCATCACAATATTAATCTTAAAATGAAGCAATTTATTTAGAACCAATCCGACCGCAAAGACAGACACAAAACCTGCAATGTCGCTGACTATGTTCCAGTCAAAGATTGATAAACCTAAGAACATTTTGTTTCACAAAAAGAGAAAGGGGAGACCCCTTTAGGGTCTATGCGGTTCCTGCTGGCTTTCGCGAAAGCATCGACGACATTGTGTTGGCGGTCGAGGTTACAGGGTCTGTGCTTGTTTTGGTTAATGACACAGAACCATCGTCGTCCACTTTGGCTTTGCCGTCTTTGACGAGTTGCAGGAGTAGTAGTTGGAAGAGACTTCCAGTGGCGCTGTCGCCGCTACCTGAACCTTGCACCAACGTGTCTGGAACGATTTTTACTTTACCTTCCGCAATCTTTTCCATGACTTGGATGATTCCAATGGTGTTTTGTCCTAGTGCTTGCTTCTGTGCCTCGTATGCCTGTCCTTGCGCTTCTCCTACTGCCTTGACCTTGGTTGCCTCACCAGAGCCTTCGTTCTCTAATCTGGTTTTGGTTCCCTCGGAAGTGAGAATTGTCGCTTGTCTGTCTCCTGTTGCTTTGTTGATTGTTGCCTGCTGAGTTCCTTCAGATTCGATGATTGATTTCTGTTTGGTTCCCTTTGCAGTTTCAATTAGGGCATTCGCCTTGTTCTGCTCAATCGTGATTGAGAGTTGTGAGGAGACTACGTCAGGTTGCTTGTCTGCGGTTGCCTTCTTGGTTTCGACATCGATACGCTGTTCCTGTGCCTTCGCCTGTTCTTGGTATTGGGTCTGTTGCTGAAGTGCGATTTCCTTTTGGTTCTGAGTATCGAGCAGGTTCTGACCATTTTTGTCGGCGAATTCAATATTGTTCAGAAGTAGACTCTGAGCAATGATTTTGTATTCCGCGAATACCTTCTTTGCTTGGTCGAACGAAGTCTGCTGTAGTGTGCCTCTATTCTGGTAGAAGTCCAGTGCCTTTGAGTTGCCTGCTGAAATCCTGAATGAGGACTCGATGAGTGGATGCACAATCTGCTGAATCAGGTTGAACGGGGTTCCGAATCTTGCGATTACGAACGCGGCATTCTCCTGTGGAATGCGGATAATCATTCGCACCGAAACGTTGATTGGGAATCCATCTTTGCTGAATACCTGTAGTTGGTCGAACCTGTAGGTCTGTGCGATTGATGCGTCATTATACGGAATATCCGCCGAACTACTTTTCTGAACAGTTCTACCACCTGACGACATCGTAGCCGAAGTAACTGTATCGGCAGATGCCCAATCGACCATGATAGCCGAAGTCGGCACATTGAATGGCGTGTATGCCGTGGTGTTCAGGTTGTATTTGCCTGTTGCGAGTGGAGTTGCGTAGATTCCACGTTCTGTTTTGTCGGAGACAATGACGTTCTCGATTTCTGCATTTGCGGCTTCTACTGATTCCTCTGCCTTGACCATAGCATCTTCGGAGAGCGGAGTCACGACTTTGGCTTTTTCCTTGCCCACGTTGCTTCTCAGCACTGCGACAAATCCTGTTGGAACCTCGGTGATTGGCACGGGTGTAACCGTGAACAATAGAGGATTCAGGAAATACTTACCTGTCTGTAGTGGTTCACGCTGAACTCCTTTGAAGCCTTTCGAATCGATGAATGCCTGTCCGTTCTGATAGGACTGGTAGTTCTTGGTTCCGTCTGGGTCTGGTGCAATCCTCAAGTCCGAAGGAAGTGGTTGACCATCTTGTGCGGTTACGATACCTGTCTGTTCAGTTCCGATGATTGTTGCAGGGTATTTCGTTACTCTAAAGAGGACGGGGTTAATCCTGTATTTCCCAACTGTGAGAACTGGTATCTGAACACCCTTCTTGCCATGATTTAGTAGAAAAGCCTCTCCATCCTGAAAGTGGTTTGTGTCGATTGCTGGCTCATCAGCGAAGGTTCTTCCCTTTGGAAGGGACTCACCATCTATTGCTTCAACAACACCAACTTCGTTCTCTCCAATCTCGGTCACAGGGAACTTTGTCCATTCCCAGAAGAACGGGATTTTCAAATATATGTTAGGAACGAGTGTGCCCGCGAGGGTTCCGATTTGACCTTTTCGTGCGATGACCTGTCCTTGCGGCATTTGCTGTCCTCCGAATTTCTTTCGGACGACTCCGACTTGGGTATCTTTTATGACGAAGATGCCCCGCAGAACGAAAGCGTAGAGCAATATTAGTGCTACTGCGAGAGTCACGAATATTGGAATATCAGCGATGATATCTATCATACTTTAGGAATGGCCCAAAGTCCTTAATAAGGGTGGGCTTTTGTAACAATTTCCAGATATTTTCCGAATCTCTGGAAAATTTCAGGTGATACCACAATTTCCTGTAACGAATAGAAATCATGTGTGCATGAAATCATGCTCAAGCCATCGGGACTGAAATGAGGATAGATTCGACGACAGTTAGGGCAGACCATAACTACCATTTCATTTTCATCTTCAGCAGGTTGATATGGGGTATAATTTTTCGGCAAGAACCCAGAAGGTGACTGATATGTTGCTAAATATACCACAATATCTAGCACAACAACCACAACAATACCGATTAGACCCCATACCCATATCACCAACACAGTGACTATGATAAATAGGAGCCAACCTACTTTCACTGGATTTCATCCACCAATTTATGCAATTTTGCTTTCAACGCATCTACATCCTGTAAGTCGGCTTCATAGTAGAAGATACCAGTTCCAGCATTGACTTTCTGTTGAAGTGCTCTTTTTAGTTGAAGAGGGTCAGTCAGGACAACTTTATCGTAGCCTGCCATTCTGACATTCCAGTTTACGTATTCATCTTTGCGTGGTTCCAGAATGTAGCCTAGAGTTTCGGAGGGAGTGCATATTCTACCCTTATTTATCTGATTATGATACACGAAGTAACAGTCGCCCAATTTTATACCTTCTTGAATTGTTTTGTCCATTCAGCAACTAATTCCTTCTGAGGGTCGCCATCAGGTGCGCCTTTTGAGGGTATGACATTTCGTATTCCACCTCTAGGTTGAGGGTTTGGACTATCTCCTTTACTTCGCGGAATTAGGTGATAATGACAGTGAAATACTGTTTGACCTGCCGCGCTACCATTATTTACCCCGAAGTTGTAGTCTTGAAGATTGAGACGAGATATCATTTGTGCTTTTAGCGTAAAGATGTCCAAGATTTCAGAGTAATACAGATATTGGTCTGCAACATGCCGCTTTGGAATTATCAGTGAGTGAAATTCAGTGACAGGATACCAACTAAAAATCACATATGCCTCTTCGGATTCGAGCAAAATCCGTTCCTTTGGGATATCGCAGAATGGGCAATCCAACTAAATCACGAAAGGCAATGCAAAACATATGGCGAGTATTGCGGCGATAATCACGATGGTCTCTTTTTTGCTTCTTCTATCTAACCATTGAGCAAGGGCGTCCATTTTAGCGACCCTTTGTTACTTTGATTTTTCCGTCCAGAGTGATTTCCACTCTGACCATGTTTGCTTCTTGTTCCTGAAAAGTTTCTGAAACGGCAGGTTCGCCAGTCTTGTAGATATTTCGGTAAAGTGAGTTGGAGTAGCCAAATTGTTCTCCAACATAGTCTGGTCGATACGCAAAGGTTGCACCGATTTCATTCGTCAGGCTTGCTTCGATTTCTTTTATCAGGTCGTAATACTCGGTTAAGAGACTCCGTGCCCTAAATAATTTCTGAATTATTACAGGGTCTGCCTCATATTCTAGTGGTTTCATTCTGCCGCCTCTTCCTGAATATATTTCTTGTTCTCAATTGCCGTGAGATACCTTTGAAACCATTTCTTGGACAGGGCGTCATATTTTTCGTGTTGCTCACGCGCATAATCGATTCGGTCATCCAGTTCCATACTTTCCAAATATTTCTGAAGTGGGTATAAATCTTTTTCTGCATTACTCAGGTAATGTTTCTGGTAAACCTCAATCAATTCATTGATTGCCGCAAGCGGTTCACCCTCTTCCACATCGAATTCGTAATCGAGGTCTATCGACCATCCGCGCCTGTTAAACTGAGGCGCGTCAGGTCTCAACCGAAATTCATATTGAACCTGTTCTTCGGTCGGATGCGCAAAGTTATAGTGTCCTCTGATTGCCCTAACAGAATTGAAGGTGGTAGTCATTAGCATTCTACCTCGTCGTCAGTCGTCGTGAATTCTTCACGTTGTTCTTCGAGTTTTTCGTTCATCAGGTCAATAGATAGCATCGTCACGTTCCCGACCAACCAACACATAGTATCAAATGCTATGTCCTCATCAGGTGCTTCACGGATTTGTTTGATATAGTCGCGATACCAAGCCACGCTGAACACGGGATATTGAGATTTAGGCACTACTGGAATCCTCCATTATTATAGAAATTTTGTTGAATCCCTTCCTTACCAATCTCATGATGAAAGTGGTAATCATTCCAGAATCCATTATCACTCCCTTGAACCTGATATTGGTTCCATTTTCAAGAACAATTACGGTATCCATTTTTCCAGAGATAGGACTGGAAGAAACCTCAATGTTTCTGAATTTTTCCTCGTTTGCCAATTCCACTACCATGCTCAGGATGGGGCCTGCTCCCATAATTATTCCCCGATAAGTAATTTGGGTCGTATCGGTCTTGATTGTCGTATCGCTCACGGCAATAATCTCCTAAGTTTTTGGGAGAGAGTCAGAGGTTTTTCAGGAATTGTGGGAAGCGCGGGAGTCCCCGCTGTAGGTGCGTTGAACCTTTCGAGCATTCTCATTCGCTCAATATCCTGAGGCCATTGGGTTCCATACAGAAACTTGTTTTGGGCATATTCCTCCAAATCCTGAGGAGAAGATAGGTAGATTTCTACTGTCTTGGTCACGCCATCCAGTTCGGCTTCGACCAAGTAATAGACATTACTGACATTACTGACATTACTGGACTTGGGTGTGACTTTGAGGATTTTGATGCGGATGGGGTCTATCATGGCTACGGATTCCTGTGGATGTAGAGCATGATTCCAGCGATGCAGATTACTGCGGCAAACACACCCAAGATTCCGAAGAATAAAGGTGGTGAGGCTTGGATAATCATTGTTGGGAATTGAATCGCTTCGAGTCCGCTAAGCCCGAACAAGGAAAAGAAGAATAACATACCCAACTTAACACTCTGATAGAAATCCTTCGTTCCTTGTGATATTTTGTCATTATAATAACTGCTATTCTCGATATGCATGTATGTTGCCATCGCTATTAGACCCATTATCACAAAACCCATGAACCCCGCAAGACTCAAACCAAAACTTCCAACAGAATTTATGGATGCGATACCCAATCCCACTGCCAGAACAAAGAGATTTGTTCCGAATACACCCACGTAAATCATACTGCGTGCACCCCACTTAAACTTGTTGAGTTCCAGCATGGCATAGAGGAACATTGAGCCTGCAATGAGCATTGCTCCAATTAATCCAAAAATTGACCAGAGATGTTGGAGTCCTAAAGCCCAAGCCGCACCATACGCGAAAAATGCAACAGCCGCCATGAACCCTGTCATGGTCAGCGTGGTTTCAGTTTTCAATATTGTGTTTCACTATCGATTGATGAAGGTTCATTCGGAGTTACTTCGAGCGGCTTTGCCACGAGAATTTCAGAAGGGTTTTTGTTCTCCAATATTGATTGGTTCAGGAGAGATGTTTCCTTCTTTCGGATTATGATGGTAACATCTGTAGCGTCCTTACTTACGTCGAGGACTTCTCCTGTGAACAAAGCACCCAACTGGTTCTTTTGTTTATTGCTGGCAGGAATCTGCACGAGTTCGATTCTCTTGCTTGCAATCTTCACGGTTATTACGTCATTTTCGACCGTGGCGGTCGAAGGCCCCGCGAACATCTCACGGAGTTTTTTCTGTTGTGCTTCACTTAGCAAGAGTTCTGGCAATTGTCGCTAGACAACCTCCAAGTCGGGAATTAAGACGGGGAGTCTCACATGGAGAGTCAATTGCGCCGCCTGCTCAATTTTCCAGAATGTCAGCATTTGCGGCAACGCAAGGTCTACATACCAAGAATATGTTGGTCGAAGAGTGGTCGGATTCATTTTGCTTTGCAAACCTCTAATGGCCTCAACCACTACTTAAGGATTCCTACAAGGAACCTGATTCTTGGCAATTACTTGAATCGAGTTGGGGCGACCAAGTTCCACCAAGGATGTTGGTATCGACCGTCAAATTGGTGCCAACACGAAGAATATTTGGGCAATCACTTCCATACCAGATTGAAACTGTCCATCTTCCTGTTGCTGGATTAGTCACGTTGACCAGATAAAATTTACTATTGGAGGGGTCGGTGGATTCTTTCCCGAAGGATGTCACAATGTCCCTATGGGTTTTGGTAGGAATTTGACTTCCCACGGCAACCCCAAATGAGAGACCAAATATTATTGCAAATATAATAATTATTTCTAGTCTCGGAGACATTAGTGGAGACCTCTGTTATAGTGGGTGAATCGAGCAATTATACCCACCACGAACAAAGCCAGACCAATCAGAACTAGAGTGGTTGAGGCATTTATTGTGATTGACACAGCAGGTAGGTTTATCCCCAAAAGTAGCATAACAAGGGCTGTGTAAAAAATCGCATTCATAGCGACGACCATAACACCAGTTTCTATACCTGCATCATCTACTAAAAGACCTCCAATTAAACAGCAGATAATTATGCTGACTGTAGCAACGATACCAGACATAAGGGTTTCTTGACCCTGAGTTATGCAAGGTAATTGGTGAGAATCATTTAGGCATTCATTGTAATTTATCTGTCCAAGTGGGTCAACTGGTTGGTGAAAGAGCGGGATGAAGATTAGTCCGAAAATCACAAAACTGAATCCCAACATGATTACGAGATATTTGGCGCGATTTTTCTCTCTTATGTAATTTGCCAATGGCAATGCTGAATCCAGAAAAAGCATCCCAACAATTATTGCAATTCCAATCACAACCGACACAATATTCAGTGAAAGCCCAAGTTCAAATGCGATGCCATAAACGACAAGCATAAAACCTCCTGCAAGCCCTGATTTCTCAACCAACTTCAGGGACTTGTTGGAAATTTTTGGGTTATTGCTCATGTTGCTTGACTCAGTTGATATAGTCGGGTTTGTGCGGGGTCGTGAGACCATTCATTACCTGTTCGACGGTGCCTGCGTTTTGTGCAAACAAAATCATGTCGATTGCTTGCATAACCATTAGCGCCTCTCTCACTGTCAATTCACCATCTTTCACTCCCTTCTCAACACGGTCGATAATACCGACACCCGATACCTGTTTTCCCTGAAAGTATTTCTGATAGAAATCCATTACTGCTGGCGGAACGTTTAGACTCATGTTAGGGTAATGGCCTCTGCTTCTTTATTAGGTTTTCGAATTGGTCGGAAAATCACAATCAACCACCAGACTAGAGCCTGACCTGTCAGGGTTATGGCGGTTGTAGTAAGACCGTCCAGATAAAACATCGGTGACATATAGGATAAAATTATTGCCAAAGGCAATGAGGATGTTTTGCGGGGAACCTGCGCATTTTTATTCAAAAGCGTAGGAAGGGTAAATATAATCAACCCAATTGACCCTAATGCGATTAAAATATCATAAATACTCATTCGCTTTCTAACCCTTCGAGAAATTCCAAAACATCTTTCTTATCGATTAACTCTTGATAACGCACCAACTCTCTGCCGTTTCGAAGTATTGGCACTTTTGTTATTGGGAGTCGGTCTATTTTTTCTCGCAATGCAAGATTGGAGCGATGATTTACATTTTGAGCAAATTCAAACATGTCATAGGAAGAAAATCCATATGGAGCAAAATTTCTCCAATGTGCATCTAAATGCACACATTTCCCATCTTTCCATTCCTCCTCTATTGTTTTCTTAGTCATCTAAATCTTCCTGTGGATACTCTTGACATTCAAAACTTGGAAGGGGTAATTTTCCTGCGAGGATATCCGCCCACAACTGATTTACGATTTCTTCTGGGGTCATTTATGGTCTACTCGGTTCAAAGGTTTCGTGCATCGGATGCTCTTTGGTGGATTGATATGGAAATTTCTGTGAAGGAGTCGGTGAACACCAGAAGTGCTTTGCGAGTGCTTCTCCACCTTTTGGCATGCAAACAGGACAATGGATAGTGGGTGCTCCACATTCTTTGCATTTACTTGGAACTTTATATTCGACCAATGTTTTCACTTTCTAATTTGTTCTCGTCAGAGGACAACATCCCCGTCTTTCAGTTTAGGTGAGTTATCGTGGGCATACACTTGATTAATTATGGCAGGTGATGGCACGAAGAATCTACCATCATTCTCTATCCAGACATTCGCCCACGGCGAACATTGTTGCAGTAGTTCGATTAATTCCTTGACGGTTAGGGTTTTGTTTGTCATATTTTCTTAAACCACTTTAACGCACAGATAGGAATCATCGGTGCGAAGTAAAATAGGGCAAGAAGTTCAACCCATATCATGCTCTCGCGTTCTCCTCGTTCTTGTGGGCTTGATAGTCTAGCGCGGCAAGTATTCCTGCAATACCGCACACAACTCCAATTAGAGCAAGCACGACATTAGGTGTCAATGCTATTACAATTGCTGGCAAAGATGGCAGATGAATTAGGGCGCGTGATTCGACAATATCAAATGTTATTGCAAATAAAAGTCCAATAAATCCTATTCTCCATGCCCAATCTTCATCTATGTCATAGAACATAAACCAAATCCAAGTTATCACAATTAGAGCCAAAGTAAATCCGACCATTATGGCTACTGAAGTAAAAATAATTTCTTGCTGTGGAAGCCAGCATGAAGTATTTGCAGGCAAATAATAATTTGTGTTATTTGCATTTGATGCAAACCATGTTACGCATGTTACCGAACTTTGGCTCAAATAGGTTATGCCTACAAGCATCCACCCCACTACCATTTGCATCCATACCAACGTAACTCCCATTACGGTAGTAATCATGGAACCTACTCTCGGAAATTTTTCTCCGAAAAATAAATTCATCATGGCGGTGCCAAGTAGCAAATTAAGACCGAGAACTGCGAGAATGTGGTCTTGGATACCTACAGTGTAGGCAATCGCGTAAATAAAGAGAAATAACGACGCGCCAATCAGACCAATGCTTAAAGGTTTGGTGATTCTCATTTGTCTAATATCGACCCTATTCTTTCGATTACGATGCCGTGGTGTGCAGATAAAATAGTATTTAGCCGCTCAATTTTTGACTTGGGCATTTTTGCAAGTGTTTCTGCTAGTCGGTAGAAATCAGCACGAATTTCACCCTCACGTTTGCTTCTCCACTGCGTAACACATCCATATTTTTTCGCGTCAGCGAAGGAGTCCACGGTGTGAATCATCCTAACCAATTGAATGAATGGCTTGCCATTGTCAAGTTTTTTAGGACAATACCCAAGCCAATACACAATTCTTCTATCGAGCCAGACACGGGCTTTCACATGGTGAGGGTGACCACACGAAATGCAATCCAACTGAACAATTTTGGTTGTCATTTTTCACTCATTACCTTGCCGAGTCTAACGAGTCTCAAGCCTTTTATCTTGGTGCCCTTCTGGTTCAAAATGAATTTTACCACTACGTAGGATTCGTCTTGAATCACGACGATACTGCCCTTACCTATTCTGATGACTTCGGTTTCTTTTTGCATGCTTATATACTCATACCTGTTTTTGCAACCAGAAATATCGTTTCGTTCTCATTTTGTGCTACCTTCAGCACCATGTTTGGGTTGGTTTGTAAATAGGTTGTTAGCCGTGCTAGGTCTTTCGGGTCAATCATACTTATTCTACTTGCGCAAGCAAGATGCCTAAGTTTACGGTGCTTATTGCCGTCTTTTATGTAATAGGCTTCGCCTACATTCACGTCATGATTGCAGGTATAGCATAGGAATGCATTCGCCGAAGGCGATTCGCCCCTGCGAAGCCACGCGACTCGTTTCACACGCATGCTCTCGGTCATCAGACCAATAGAATCCGCACAGCGGAGTTTATGGGGAATTACTGACAATTTTATTCCTTCTATGGATATCGACATGACCACGAATAGACCTGCCACCCTGTTCCTGTCTGCCAATTGTTCGTAAGTCTCAAATTCAGGACACTGGTGAATTCATTCAGCAACCCTGCATTTGCCGCACTTACCGAATAACCTGCACCAGTTTGTTCGGTGTATGCAGTTTGATTCTGTAAATATGATTGAGTCAGTTCGAGTTGAGCGCAGGACATTGTGTAGGGATTCCCATAGATATCAGGAGTAATGGTAGATGCGGTGGTTGTAGACGACGAGGCTTCAGAGGTAGGTTCTAGATTACCCAGAAATGCAAACCCCATTAACGACACTGCCAGAACCATCAGAATTATCCCAACCATAACACGATTATTCATGCTTATCATTTGCCTCGTTTTTGTTTGAAAATGGAATATGCCAGCACAAGTCCGCCGAGCACAATGAAGGTCTCGCCGATACCATTTGCCCATGGAACCTGCCACGAAATCAATACTCCTAGCCCCAACAAACCCCATGCTATATTTTTCGGTGAAAGTAATCCTGACAAGTCCATGTTTGCTTCGCTCACTCGATTCCTATATGGAAATCAATGTCAAGCACAGAGGTTTTTTCGTCAGAGAAATCAAGGTCGAGAATTGACTTACGTGCGGGTGGAATCGGCTTTTTGTATTCAGTGGTGTCTTTAGGCATATTCACTTATTGGCCTTGTTTCCCTTATAACTTTTACTGTTTTTCTTTGCTGGCATCGGGGATTACTTCGAGTGAGTCTGCGAACGAGACTACGGGGCAAACCTTGGAATGTGATGACTTGAGCCAGACTGTTACAAGAGACGGTGACTTGGGAGCAGGTGGATAAAGACGTGCTTGCTCTCTTGTTTTCGCGTCCTTTGCATTTTTCCATTCCCAGAATTTGTCCTTGAGCACGACAGCGAGGATAACCAGTCCAACAGTTGCCATAATTCCAGCATCAATAGAACCTAGTATCATTGCCGCAGGTGGTATCAGCAGACTTGCAATTATTTCACCAAGTGCGACAAACCCCATGACGTAGAGAAATTTGTAGAGTTCGTCGTGTTGGGTGTGGTCTGCCATTCTTACAGGAAAACGAAGTGGTGCGGTAAGTATCGCAAAGACGACACCCCGCATGTAAGGACATAGATTAGTGGACTTGAGACGATATTTAGTGCGACCAGTTTGCTCGTCCCATCCATCATATTCCATAAAACTTCGTTCGCCAAATGTCCACTTCATTAACCTGAAGTGCCAAGATTTCGTTGAGAACTTTACCATGAATTGCTTCGCAGATTCCTATTGGCCAATATTTCCTAATAAGGATTTAGACCAGCATCAGATTGTTTCTGAGCACCCTCAGCGTATTTCAGGATATCTTGCCTGTAATAGTCGAAGATGTCATTGTTCTCTTGAGAAACATACTCGATTATGTTCTGCAATCTTCGCTCAAGTTCATCGCGTCTTGCCCTAACTGCATCACAAATCTCGATGAGTTTGGCGATTTCTTGTTCAAGTTGTAGAATGTTTTCGCTGTCATACATTTTATTCTGTCACCGAATTTATGAAAAATGTTGCAACCAACATGGCTACAACCATCGCAACCAAAATAGTATAGGTCAATGGATTCAGACTCGGAACCCATTTTAAGAGACCATAATATCCCTCGATACCTTGCGAGGCATTACCTAAGAAATAATCAAGGTTGATGAATCCCGTGCCAATTCCTATAACAGACAAGACCCAGACTACCTGAGCAACTCGTTGCCGCATTTCGTTTCCCAACACCTAATGGCCTTGTGTTGCTTTTATGTTTAATTGTTCGCCGTAAAACCCTATTTCATGTATTGCGGTGACTCGTCGATAGACCCTCTTCCCTTGAATCGGCATAGGCGATGATATTCTTTGAACCATTCTTTCACAGCGACACGCCGTTCAGAATCATTAAGCGCGAGTGGTATACCAATTAATTCGTGAGCCTGCGAACGCAGGTCATTCGCACCCAAGTCCTCGTAATCCTGCTCAAGTTTTTCGAAGGGAAGTTCAGCCACTTTATCAGGCAAATGAACCAATGCCTCCCTCTTGAGACTCTTTTGGTTCGGTTCTCTCGTTGATAGTCATTTTCTTGACATTATGTAAATTCACTATAACCGTCCGTTTTTTCTTTGCTTCGGATGTCATGGCTATCGCCAGTGAAATATAGTCGTGAGGCGTGGATGACATATCAAATCCTGATATCTCGTAATCGTCGTAGGTTCCGTCACGATAGTCGATGTGAATATTTGAGGTCATGCTCTAATTTTGGCCTCATGCCTTATTTAGGCTTTTACTTCGTAAAGCCTTTTGGGCAAGCCTACAAGCGTCCAGAGAAACAGAAAAATGCCAAGCGTTATTACGGACTCGATAGGCCAATATGCTACATAACCCCAAAACCCATGTTTGAAGAATTGGGATGGAAGCCAACTCGCTTCATTGTAAGGATTAATGACAACCTGTTGCAAATAGTAACTTTGAGCAACATCCACCAACGACATAAAGAAGGCAATGAATGCCAATCTTATGAAGATACCCTTTCCTTTCATCAATTATCAGTGGCCCCTTCCCTTATTTATCGCTTTCTCTATAATCTTTAAGTATAAGTCATGGCCATCTGTGTTGCGAAGCAAATTGGGTAAAAAACTTATTCAGACTATGAACCCAAAGATTAGCCTGAAACAAGCACTCAAACGAGTGCAAAAGGCGCGAGAAATTATTGGCACCGAATCCTTCATGTGGGTGTCGGCACCCAGAGGATTTGAGTATTGGATGCGTGTAGACTTTAACCTGTTTGAAGTAGAAAACTTGCTCGAAGAGCAAATCGAAGCACAAAGGAAGGAGGACAGGAAACCAACATGATAATTCCAGAATGGGCACAAATTGCTATCGCAATCAACTCGCTGTTTGCGCTTACAGCAGTATACCTGATTAAAGCAGGGTATCTAGGACGCAAAGCCCGTGCGTCGCGCCGTGCGCGAAAGCAACTCGTCGAGATGTCATGAAACCGAAATTTTTCGGTTATTGGGTGCTTTGCACATATGTATTCACTAGCATCGCTCTTGCGATAGTAATTGCATTTACTTCTTGAGGCGATAGCCTTTCCTCGGTCTTGGTTCGAGGAAGGCCCTACAAACCAGTTAATGCGGATTCAGTTTGTTAGCGAACACCCTCTATCCAGAGGGAAGTTATCGAGGTCAGCCGAGATAATCCGCACTAATTCACCAAAGACCGAAGGCAGACGGATTCACCCCGTCTCGCCTCAACGGTAATTAAACGAAGTTGCCAAGCATGAAGTATAATATTCGCTTTGAGCGTGTCAAGTTCACTGACCCCAGATATTGGGAATATCGTAAACGACATTACGTCCCTATCAACGGAAAAGGTGGATGTTACGGTCGGCAAATTCATTACTTAATTTTCGTTGACGAAAAACAAGTTGGCATAATCAGTGGTGCATCGCCTGCGATGCAGGTCAAACCCCGCGATGAATTTTTTGGGATTCCGCATTCTTCCAAAGATAAAGAGAAGTGGAAAAACATGTTAAACTCGATTATTGATAATGTTCTTTTCAGACTTGAAGTGGATACTCCCCATCCGAATCTTGCTTCACAAATTTTAGCGAAATGGCGACGGCAGTGTGCCGTCGATTGGATTTCCCGCTACGGCGGGAAAGTAATAGGGTTTGAAACTTTTGTGGATGGAGACGACGAAAGGACAGGGGTTCAGCGTGGTGGAGTCTGTTACAAGGCGGATAATTGGACATTTGTGGGTCAGACACAGGGTAGCGCGAAAGCGCATGAATCTGGTATGCATTCGCCGATTGTTCGGCGAAAAACTTCGGTGAAATTAATTTTTTGTAGGCGAGTTTAGGGCAAAATGGAATTAAAGGAATTAGAGCAGAAATTGCGTAAAGCATGGTGTCTGGAAACCTGCGAGAAATCTTACAGGGATAAATGGTCTCCCGAAAATTGTGCATGGGGTCAATGCGCTGTAACTGCCGCTATCGTGCAAGATTACTTTGGCGGGGATGTCATGCGGGTTCACGACAACTCTACCCCGCAAAATGTTCACTACTATAACCTGATTGACGGTAAAGTTGTGGACTTGACAGGGTGGCAATATGGCGACAATATACCTGCTTGGGAACCCGCGACCAACGCAAATGGTGTGATGGGTGCTTTTACTCGGAAGAGTAAGCGTTATGCTCTTCTGAAACAACTTGCTGGTCTTTAATCGCTTTCTCTTATCTTAAAACCCTTCGACTTCAATTCCACTACTCTAAGTGGAACTCCTGAAGTAGGTTTTTTCCACAGATTTTCTAGAGTTGGATATTTGAATTGATACATGTTCAGACCCATTTCAAAATCGTGATTCCAAAGATTGAGTCCATGTTTCTCGGTTTCTATTACAGGTTCGTTTGAAAATACTGAACGAATTATTGAATTAGGGCGGTATTCAAACATCCGTTTAACAGCGTATGGATTCAGGGCAATATCTCGTGCTACCCTATCACCAGATAGGTCATACACAAAAAGTGTCTGGTCATTAGAGCGCGTAAGATTTTCTTGGAATTTTTCTGCCGAGAGACGGATGATATTTTTCACTCCTCGATTTTTGAGGATTTGAAACATAGCGTTGCTTCTATCCACCCAAGTTACTTTCACATCTTGATTAAGAAAGATTGTGGTGCAAGTATCGACAGTTTTTGTAGACTTTGTTGACAAAAGATATTTTGGTCTAGCGGCATTCACATAAATGATTTCATCAATGTTTTTAGGTATCTGCCCTAAATATTGATATTTTGTTTCACTACCAATTGGAGCGACGAATGCGTAGATTGGAGTTGATGATTCACCGAGATATTCATCGTAGAGAAGCATGAATTCCTCATCTGAAAGAGTTAGGGCTTTCAGATAATCATCCTGACTAATTGTTGCAGTGATTTGCCGATATTGCGAAGATTTTCCACCTTCATTTGTATCTCTGGAAATTGCCTTCCAAACTTTAGGTTTGGTTTTTGCAATTTTGGAAGTAGATGCTTTCATTCGTTCACGCAATCTTTCCGAACCTTTGGAAAGTGCGGACGACACTATTCGGTTTTTACCCTCAGGCCCCGTTACAACAGAGTCCTTTTGAATACTATGAAGATAATCCCGAATTGAACTCGCGCTAAGTTGGTTGTGTCTGCTGAAAAATTCTATGAAATTTTTCTCTTCCCAATCTTTATATGTCTTGACGGCAAGTTCGAAAATATTCCACCAGTCGTTATTCTCGAATGGTAACTCTTGTCCTGCACATAGTTTGTCAGTAAGATAAAGTTGTCCCTCTTCATTTATTTTATCGTAAACAATACCTTTTATATGGGGTTGCCACTTTGCAATGAATTGGTTTCTGAAGGTAGAATCCTCGAAGTTACTAGAACGGTGCCAAGAATCAAGAACATAATAATCACTACCTATGAGGTTGAATGTTCCTAGATTGTTCATCTGCCACCCGTTCTTCAGAAGCGACTCACGCATTTTTGCTTGATGAGATTTATTCAGAGGTCGAAACAAAATTTGGGGTGCTCGTATTTTTGCGATTGGAATGTCTTTTATACCAATCTCTTTTGAAGATAGATACTTCTCAATCTCTTCGGGTTTCATGGAAACCTACCCCAATGATTGTCGAAATTTTCACAAAATACAAATTCTAGTTTTCCATCTTTCATTCCAGCACCCTGAAATTTAATGGAAACGATTCGATAACGTCCACGGCTTGGAACATAATG
>Ga0335085_10004123_pt1 | contig 24324 bp, 25 predicted proteins | sample Lox_Sample_45_FD_206712 | JGI IMG/M metagenome (GOLD analysis project Ga0335085, IMG submission 206712) | Soil microbial communities from Loxahatchee National Wildlife Refuge, Florida, United States - Lox_Sample_4.5 | ecosystem: Environmental > Terrestrial > Soil > Wetlands | place: USA...
ACCGAATTTCGCGGTAAAACGAGCGACCGCCTTCTCGAACGCCATGCGGCTTTCAAGCGGAGCGGACTGGTTGCTGGCCCAGGCGCCGATCTGCGCCATGCGCGAGCGCGTGGCGAAGTAGGCATCGGCCTCTTCGGCCGATACCGGCTCGACGCTGCCGCGCAGCCGGACCTGGCGCTGCAGCGATTTCCAGTAAAAGGTGAGCGCCGCCTTTGGCACTTCCGCCAGTTCGTGGCCCTTTACGCTGTCGAGGTTGGTGTAGAAGACAAACCCCTGCGCGTCGAAACCCTTGAGCAGGACCATGCGCGCATTCGGCATTCCGTGGGCATCGACCGTAGCAAGCGTCATTGCCTCCGGATTGACCGGTTCGGAGCGTTTGGCCTCGGCAAACCACGCCGCAAACAGCCGCAACGGCTCGTCCGCTTCGGCAAAGTCACCGCCCGTTAACCATCCGGGGTGTTCTATCGGCGCGGTGTCTGACATTTCCTGTGGGGTTACCAAGTTGCGTGGACGCGGCGATCGGGACACGGCCCGACGTTCTCTATATAGTGGAACCGTGCAGCCGCGCCTACGTTGCGTTCCCCTTCGGCTCGCCGCTGCATTAGCAATGCTCGGCGCCATAGCTGCTGGTGGCTGTTCGCTGCCGCTCGACACGATGTTCGAAAAGGCCGACGCCGGGGTGGAGCAGACCGGGTCCACGGCACCCGGCGGCAGTTTGAGCCATGCCGACGCACCTTCGGAAGCGGACCTCGCCTATGCCCGCGCCGTCGCGACAGATGCGCTCGCGCGCGGCAGCAACGATGCCAGCATCCCGTGGGAGAATCCGCATACCGGGGCCGCCGGGAACATCACCCCGCTTGCTGCTGTCTATAATGAAGGCGCGTTCTCCTGCCGCGATTTCCTGGCGAGCTATGTCCGCGGTCCATCGCAGGCGTGGCTCAAGGGCGAGGCCTGCCGCACGGAACGCGGCGTGTGGGAGATCAAGAGCCTGAAGCAACTCAAGCAGAGCTGACCACGGGATCATCGCCGTCCACACCCGGTATTGCATTGCGGGACGGCGACTTAAGTCCCACATTAAATAAACATGGGCGGGCGGGGCCAGCCCCAAAACTGAATGGAGTTCATGGGGAATGCGTGATCCCTATGAGGTGCTGAGCGTCGACCGCAAGGCGAGCGCAGCCGACATCAAGAGCGCCTTCCGGCGTCTCGCCAAGAAACTGCATCCCGACGCCAACAAGAACGATCCTAAGGCGGCGTCGCGCTTTGCTGAAATCAACGCTGCATATGAAATTCTCGGCGAGGAGGACAAGCGTAAGGCGTTCGACCGCGGCGAGATCGATGCCGAGGGCAAGCCGAAATTCCGCGGCTATGAAGGATTTGGCGGGGGTGGCGGACCTCGGCCCGGCGGAGGGTTTGGGCCTGATGCCGAGTTCGAGACTTTCAGCTTCGGTCCTGAGGGTTTTACCCGCAACGCGCGGCGCGGCCGCGCTGGCGGTGCCGGCGGTGCCGGTTACAGCGGCGGCTTTGAAGATATTCTGCGGGACGCTTTCGGCGGCATGGGCGGGGCTGGCGCGCGTCGCGGCGGACCCGGCGCAGCGTTCGAGGGTGAAGATTTTGCTGCGGCCCCTGGCGCTAACGTCACTGCGGCCTTGACGGTCACCCTGACGGACGCCGCCCACGGCGTGACCCAACGAATGCACCTGCCGAACGGCAAGGACCTCGAAGTCAAGATTCCGGCCGGCATCACCGACGGTCAGCAGGTACGGCTCCGCGGCCAAGGCATGCCGGGGCCTGGCGGCGCCGGCGACGTGTTGATCACGGTGTCGATCGCTCCGCATCCAACTTTTACGCTTGATGGCGCCGACATCCGGCTCGACTTGCCGATCACGCTCTATGAAGCCGTGCTCGGCGCGAAGGTGCGCGTGCCCACGCTCGACAAGCCGCTGGAAATCACCATACCCGCGGGGACGAGCAGCGGCCGTACGTTCCGGCTCAAGGGCAAGGGATTTCCTGCAAAGGGGGCCCGCGGCGATCTTCTTGCCACCGTTCGTATCGCGCTGCCCGAGCATAGCGATCCCGAGCTCGAAGAGCTGATGCAGAAGTGGCGCGACGGTCAACCCTACGATCCCCGTAAGGGCATGTAGGCATCCGCGCCTTCGCGGCTCCAGAAATCGCCTTCCGCCGAGAACGACGTTTGCGTGTAGAACTACGGTTCGACATGCTACGGTGGTGCGCTTGAAGGCCACTACGGCCCTATGCCATACGAGGCTCGGCGCCAGAGATCGTCGCAGCGGGGTCGGAGAATGCCGGGAGTCTCGGGCCTCATGCGCGGCAAGCGCGGCCTGATCATGGGGGTCGCCAACCAACGCTCGCTCGCTTGGGGCATCGCCAAGGCCTGTCATGGCCACGGAGCAGAGCTTGCGTTCACCTATCAGGGCGACGCGCTCAAGAAGCGCGTCGAGCCGCTCGCGCGGGAGGTCGGCGGGATCGTCGCCGGGCATTGCGATGTTGCGGTGCCCGCGACCATCGACGCGGTGTTCGCGGCGGTGCAATCGGCCTGGGGCTCGATTGATTTCCTGGTCCACGCCATCGCGTTCTCCGATCGCGCGCAGCTTGACGGGCGTTATGTCGACACCACGCCGGACAATTTCACCCAGACCATGCTGGTGAGTTGCTACTCGTTCACCTCGGTCGCTCAGCGCGCCGAGAAGATGATGCCTAACGGCGGTTCCATGCTCACGCTCACCTATTACGGAGCGGAGAAATGGATGCCGCACTATAACGTGATGGGTGTGGCCAAAGCCGCGCTCGAAGCATCGGTGATTTATCTCGCGGCCGACCTCGGCGTGAAAAATATCCGCGTCAACGCGATTTCGTCGGGTCCGATCAAGACGCTCGCCGCCGCCGGTATCGCCGACCTGCGCTACATCTTCAAATGGAACGAATACAATGCGCCGCTGCGGCGCAATGTAACGATCGAGGATGTTGGCGAAGCCGGCGCCTATCTGCTTTCCGATATGTCGCGCGGCGTCACCGGCGAAGTTCACCACGTCGATGCCGGCTATCACATCGTCGGTATGAAGCACCCCGACGCGCCGGATATCGCCGTCGGCAATAACGGGAAGGAATAAGACTTAAGCCATCCGTCACCTCAACACACGTTTGCGATCATGTCTTTCAATACTTTCGGACATTCTTTTCGGGTGACGACCTTCGGCGAGAGCCACGGACCGGCTATCGGCTGCGTTGTCGATGGTTGCCCGCCGCGCATTGCGCTCAGCGAAGTCGATATCCAGCCCTATCTTGATCGCCGCCGTCCCGGCCAATCGCGCTTTACCACGCAGCGCCAGGAACCGGACGCGGTCAAAATCCTGTCCGGCGTGTTTTTGGACGAAGCAAGCGGCCAACACGTCACGACCGGCACGCCGATAGCGCTTCTCATCGATAATGTCGATCAGCGCAGTAAAGATTATTCCGATACCAAGGACAAATATCGGCCCGGCCACGCCGACTACACCTACGACGTCAAATACGGCGTGCGCGATTACCGCGGCGGTGGCCGCCAGTCTGCGCGCGAGACGGCGATGCGGGTAGCGGCCGGCGCCATCGCGCGCAAGATCGTGCCAAATCTGCAAGTGCGTGGCGCACTCATACAGGTCGGCCCGCACCGGATCGATCGGGCGCGCTGGGATTGGGCCGAGGTCGCGCGCAATCCGTTCTTTTCGCCGGATGCCGAACGAGCCGCGTTCTTTGCCGAGTATCTCGACGGCGTGCGCAAGCGCGGCTCTTCTATCGGCGCGGTGATCGAGATTATCGCTGAGGGCGTGCCGCCCGGCCTCGGCGCGCCGCTCTATGGCAAGCTTGACGCCGACCTTGCCGCGGCGCTGATGAGCATCAATGCCGTCAAGGGTGTCGAGATTGGCGCCGGCTTCGGTGCAGCGGAATTAGCTGGCGAGGAGAACGGCGACGAGATGCGCATGGGCAACGATGGCAAGCCGCTCTTTCTCTCAAATAATGCCGGCGGCATTCTGGGTGGAATTTCAACCGGCCAGCCGGTCGTCGCGCGCTTTGCGGTCAAGCCGACCTCTTCAATTCTGACCCCGCGTAAAACCGTAGACCGGCATGGCCGCGACACCGAGATCTCGACTACCGGGCGCCACGATCCTTGTGTCGGCATCCGCGCGGTGCCGGTGGGCGAAGCCATGGTGGCGTGCGTCATTGCCGATCACTATCTGCGCCATCGCGGCCAAATCGGCGAGTCGCCGGCCTGGCCGTTTCCGCCGGCGTCACGTTAACGGTACGGCGGTAGCAAGGGGCAGGTAATGGAAGACGCTCACCAGCGCATCCGCATGGCCGTGGACGCATTCGCCCGCGGCGAGATCATTATCGTCGCCGATGATGACGACCGCGAAAACGAAGGCGATCTGTTTGTTGCGGCTTCGCTGTGTACGCCCGAGAAGATGGCGTTCATCATCCGTAATACGTCGGGTATCGTCTGCGCGCCGCTGGCGCCCGATGAAGCGCGCCGGCTGCATCTTGACCCCATGGTGGCGCGCAACGACGCGCCGCTCGGCACCGCGTTTACGGTATCGGTTGATGCCCGTCATGGTTTGACCACGGGCATCTCCGCCGAAGAGCGGAACAACACAGTTCGCGCCCTTGCCAACGGCAATATGGGCGCCGCTGACTTCGTGCGGCCCGGTCACGTGTTTCCGCTGGTGGCGAAGGAAGGCGGCGTGCTGATGCGCTCAGGTCATACCGAGGCTTGCGTAGATCTTTGTCGCCTTGCCGGGCTTCCGGCGGTCGGCGTGCTCGCCGAGCTGATGAACGACGACGGCACCGTCATGCGCGGCCCGGAGATTGCGGCGTTTGGTGCGCGTCACAAGCTGCAACGAGTCACAATCGCCGATCTGATCGCCTACCGGCAGGTGCGCGACAAACTGATCGAGCGGGTCGGCGAGTTTCCGGTGGAATCTGAGATCGGCACGCTGACCGGCTACGCTTTTCAGACTCCGTTTGATCCATTTTATCACATGGCTTTTGTCCACGGCCGCATCGGCGACGGCAAAAACATGCTCACGCGGTTGCACCGGGCCAATTTGATCCTGGACGTTTTTGGCGGAGCGAAAGCCGTCCGCAAGACACTTGAGCGCTTCAAGGCCGAGGGCAGTGGGGTGCTGGTCGTGTTACGCGACGGCGCCGCGGGCGTGCCGGTGATCGCGATTCCAAAATCGGACCAAACCGCGTCCGGTGAAGCGCGAAGCCGGCAGTGGCGTGAGGTCGGTCTCGGGGCGCAGATCCTGAAAGATCTTGGCGTCACCTCGATCAGGCTTCTGACTTTCACCCGGCCCATGACCTATATCGGCCTGTCGGGCTTCGGCATTGAAATCGTCGGCACCGAGACGATGGACGTCTGAGGCTGGCGCGTCGCGCGTCGGCAACAAGCGGGGGTTAAAATGAGCAGCATCATGAACCGGATTGGCCTTCATCGGATCGGTGTGGTTTTAGCGCTGGTCGGCATTGGCCTGTCATTGTCGGCCTGCGGCTACAACACCATTCCGACGCTTGAGGAAACGGCCAAGGCGCGCTGGTCGGACGTGCAAAACCAGTATCAGCGCCGCGCCGATCTCATTCCCAATTTGGTGGCAACTGTTCAGGGTTACGCCGCGCAGGAGAAAAGCGTGCTCACCGCGGTCGTCGAAGCACGCGCCAAGGCGACGCAAGTCAAAGTCGATGCCTCGCAGCTGACCGACCCGGACAAGCTTAAGGCGTTCCAGGATGCCCAAAATCAACTGTCGGGGGCTCTGGGGCGGCTGCTGGCCGTATCCGAGAACTATCCGGACCTTAAATCGAACGCCAACTTCCTGGCGCTGCAGTCTCAGCTTGAGGGCACCGAGAACCGCATTGCCGTGGCACGGCGCGACTACATCGAGGCGGTGCGCACTTACAACACCGCGTTGCGCACCTTCCCGACCGTGCTCTGGGCGAAGACAGCGTTTTCGGGCAACAAGCCGATGGCCGAGTTCACCGCCACCGAGGGCGCCGAAAAGCCGCCGCAGGTCAAGTTCTAATGCCTCTTCGTCACAGCAAGCGTGGATGGCCCAACAATCCGGAAACTGAGCCTGCTCTGTTTGGTCGCTTCACTCCGTGCTGCAACGGTGCTTTCGTTCCGGGCCTGCTGGTAGCCGGCGCGATCGTCCTCTGGTTCGCGTCATTTGCTCTCGCCGCGCTCGATTTTCCGGCATTGACCGGCCGCGTGGTCGATCAGGCGGGTGTGATGAACGCGACGAGCCGCGCCAACGTTGACGCCAAATCCAAAGAGCTTGAAGAAAAATCCGGCATCCAGCTCGTCGTCGCTACGGTGAAATCGCTGCAAGGTGGCGATATCGAGACTTATGCCAATCAGCTGTTTCGCTTCTGGAAGCTTGGCGAAGCAAAAAAGAACAACGGCGTGTTGCTTCTGGTTGCGCCGACCGAACACAAGGTGCGGATCGAGGTAGGGTATGGGCTGGAGGGCACATTAACCGACGCGTTGTCGTCGGTGATCATTTCAAGCGCGATAGTTCCGCGCTTCAAGACCGGCGATTTTTCCGGCGGCATCGAGCGCGGCGTTGACGGCATTATCAGCGTGCTCAGCGGTGACTCGGCCGAATGGCAACGAAAGGTCAATGTTCGCACCGACGAGAGCTCGACGGATTTCGACAAGCTGTTTCCATTATTGTTTTTCGCGGTGCTGTTCCTGGTCATGTGGTACCTGATCCGTCACGCCGGTGGCGGTCCCGGCGCCGGCGGTAGAAGGGGCGGTGTCGGCCCGATCATCCTGGGTTCAGGATGGGGCGGTGGTTTCGGCGGCGGCGGTTTCTCGGGAGGTGGCGGGTTTGACGGTGGCGGATTCTCCGGTGGCGGCGGCTCCTCGGGAGGTGGCGGGGCGTCGGGGGGCTGGTGATGCAGTTAAGCAAGGACGAGCACCAGGCGGTCTCGGCTGCCATTCATGAGGCGGAAAAACGCACCAGCGGACAGATCGTCTGCGTGTTGGCGCGGTCGTCAGGCGACTATGTCCACATCCCAATCCTCTGGGCGAGCGCGCTGGCGCTGATCGTGCCGTGGCCGATGATTGTTTTTACGCCGTGGAGCGTGCAGCGGATTTTTTTGATCCAGATCGCGGTTTTTATTGTCGCTGCGCTGGTGTTTTTCTGGACGCCGCTGCGGACGGCGCTGGTTCCGCGATCAGTGCTGCGCTCGCGCGCGCACCGCGCGGCGCTGGAGCAGTTCGTCATTCGCCGGGTTGCCCATACCAAGGACCGCACCGGAATATTGATTTTCGTGTCATTGGCGGAACGCTATGCGCGCATCATTGCGGATGATGGCATTGCCCAAAAGGTACAAGCTTCAGAGTGGCAGGCCGCGATAGACGCGTTGGTTCGTCACATGCGCGGTGGGCGCGCCGCGGCGGGTTTGATCGCCGCGGTCGAACAATGCGGGGCTGTGCTCGCGGTGCACGCTCCGGCTAATGGCTCGCTCAATGAATTGCCCGATCGGCTTTACGTGACGTGATGGCGGATCGCCCACAACCAGTTCAGGAAGAGCGGTTATGGATCAGATCGTCGGATGGTTGAAAGATTTGCACATCGAGCTGTCGACCGTTGTGGCAACGGTCACGCTGCTGGTCGGGGCGGCGATTGTTATTGTCCTGGTCGACCGCCTCCTGAAGCAACTGCTGGCACCCGCCGCGGCGCGAATCGGTTTGCGCTCGGAAGCCGTAGTCGCTTTCGCCCGCGCCGTCACCACCGCACTCTGGGTCGTCGTCCTGCTGCTGCTGCTCGAATTGTGGGGCATTGGCGTCGGCGGCTTGTGGGCGGTGCTGGCAAGCGTTGCAACGATCATCGGCGTCGGGTTCCTCGCGACGTGGGCGATGGTGAGTAATGTTACCGCGAGCCTGTTGCTGACGATCTGGCACCCCTTTCGGCTCGGGGATATGGTCGAGCTGCTGCCGGAAAATCTCAAAGGCCGCGCTATCGACCGCAACCTGATGTTCACGGTATTGCGCGAGGAAAGCGGGTCTGTTCTGCAGGTCCCCAACAATCTGTTCTTTCAGAAGATTTTTCGCGTTAGCGGCAATTGATCGGCCGCGGTGTTTTGCCCTTTGCGCATGTCGCCCATGCACTAAGCATCCGACCCTCGCAGTCCTATATGGTTTATATGCGCCGGAGGCTGGGGTGGCGCCGATCCTGAATGCAAGGAGATCTCGATGTCCGACCGCGATCCAGCAAATCACCAGCGTCGCGCGCTACTCGGCGCTGCTGGGGCGCTGATCCTGAGTGCAGCGCTGTGGCCGGCCCGCACGTCAGCGCAAACCAAGCTCAAGATCGGGGTCATTGGGTCCGGCCACATCGGTGGCACGATCGGCGGCCTCTGGGTCAAGGACGGGCATCGGGTGCTGTTTTCCTCTCGCCATCCCGACGAACTTAAGGGTCTGGTCGCGGGTCTCGGCGAGTTCGCCCAGGCAGGCACGGTCGATCAGGCGATCGCCTTCGGAGACGTGATCTTCATCGCGGTGCCCTATCGCGCTCTGCCACAGGTCGGCCAGGACTATGGTGCCTCGCTCAAGGGCAAGATCGTCCTCGACGCCTGCAACGCTACACCGGGACGCGACGGCGCAGCTCTCGCCGACGAAGTCGACAAAGAGGGTGTCGGTGTTGTTTCACAGAAGTATCTGCCCGGAACGCGGCTCGTGCGCGCTTTCAACACCATGAATTACATGATTTTTGCACGCCAGGCCAACCGTCCGGCCCCGCGGCTCGCGATACCGATTGCCGGCGACGACGTGGCCGCGGTGCAAGTCGCCGCTGGTCTCGTGCGTGACGCCGGTTTTGACCCGGTGATCGTCGGCAAACTCGCCGATGCGAAACGTTTCCAGCGTGGCGCTCCTGGTTATGGCCAAGAGGTGACCGCTGCCGAGCTCAGGCAGAAACTGTCGCTAACGCAATGAACGCGCCGGAGCGCTGGCTTGGCTGGGCGCTGCCGGCTACGCCGCAAGAACGCGCGGCGGCGCTCTGGTCGTTCGCCTATTTCTTTGCATTACTCGCCGGGTACTACGTGTTGCGGCCGCTGCGCGACCAGATGGGTATCGCCGGCGGCGTAAGAAACCTGCCGTGGCTGTTCACCGCCACGTTTCTCACGCTGATCATCGCACAGCCGCTCTACGGCGCACTCGTAGCGAAGCTGCCGCGCGCGCGCTTCGTCCCCGTCGTCTATCATTTCTTCGTCGCCAATCTGGCGCTGTTCTGGCTCTTCCTTACGCTCGGCATCGCTCCGGTGATCGTGGCGCGTGTGTTCTTTGTTTGGCTCAGCGTGTTCAGCCTGTTCGCGGTCGCGGTGTTCTGGTCATTCATGGCGGACTTGTTTACCGCGGAGCAGGGCAAGCGGCTGTTTGGCTTTATCGGCGCGGGCGGCACCGCGGGCGGGCTTTTGGGGCCCATCATCACCATCGGGCTGTCGGTGCCGCTTGGCGCGGTCAATCTTTTGATCGCCGCCGCGATCCTTCTCGAACTGGCAGTGTTCTGCGTGTACCGGCTGGAGCGGGCGGCGACCGTTCAAGCGGGAGCGCACGCCGAAATAAAACGTGTCGGCGGTTCCGCCTTCGCGGCGTTACCGGAACTCCTGCGCTCGCCATATCTGATCGGCGTCGGCCTCTGGGTCAGCCTGTTGTCGTTCTGCGCGACAATCGTTTACTTCGAACAGGCCAACATCATTTCGGCGGCGATTCACGACCGCAACACGCAGACGCGTATCTTCGCCAGCATCGATTTGGCGGTGAATTTGCTTAGCTTGGCCACGCAAGTGTTCATTACTGGCCATGTGCTCAAAAGGTTCGGTACCGGCGTGGCGGCGGCAGCGTTGCCGGGAGTCTATGTCGTCGGCTTTGCTGCGCTGTTTGTGGCGCCGATGCTTACTGTTGTCGTCACCCTTCAAGTTGTGCAGCGCTGGATGAATTTTGCCATTGCCAATCCCGCCCGCCAGGTTTTCTTCACCGTTCTTGACCGCGAAGAGAAATACAAGGCCAAGAACCTGATCGACGTCGTGATTTATCGCGGCTCCGACGCTCTCTATGGCTGGGTATTCGACAGCTTGCAGGTGCTGGGACTAAAGCTCGGGGCGATCGCGCTTGTTGCCTTGCCGGTGGCGGCGGGCTGGCTGGTTCTTTCGGGAGTGCTCGGACGGATGCAGGAACGCCGCGCCGCGCTTATTGATGAAGATGCAGACGCGCCTTCGGCCGAAATGCAAGGAGAACCGGCGTGAGCACCATGACGCGACGCGAATTCGCCGCACTCGCAACAACGGTGATGTTGACGCCGCCGGCATTCGCGCAAACGCCGGTGCCGCTTGCTCGACCAATCCCGGCAAGCGGTGAGCGTCTGCCAGCGGTCGGCCTCGGCACTGCTCAGGTTTTTAATGTCAATGACGAAACAACCCGGCAAAAGGCGTCAGCAGTACTGCAGGCACTTGTTGCCGGCGGCGGCCGCCTGGTCGACACGTCGTCGGTTTACGGTGATGCCGAGACGGTGCTGGGCGAAGTGATCGCATCCGCCGGGCTGCGCGATAAGCTTTTCATCGCCACCAAGCTGGAGTCGCCCGACGCTGCCGAACTCAAGCGCTCGCAGACTCGACTGAGGACGGAAAAAATCGACCTGCTGCAGTTTCATAATGTGGATAATCCGCAGCAATCGCTGGCCCAGTTCAAGGCCTGGAAGGCTCAAGGCGTTTGCCGCTATATCGGCATCACCTCGACGCGGCATGGCCAATACCCCGCGATCGAAGCAGTTCTCCTGCGAGAGAAGCCGGATTTCGTCCAGATCGACTTTTCGCTCGACGATCGCGAAGCTGAAAAGCGCATTTTGCCGGCGGCGGCCGAAGTCAAAGCCGGCGTGCTGACCGCGCTGCCGTTCGGACGCGCGCGGCTGTTTCGTGCGGTGCGCGGCAAGGAGGTTCCCGACTGGGCACGAGGATTTGCCGATAGCTGGGCGCAGTTCTTCTTGAAATATCTCCTCGCCGATCCTCGGGTGACTGCGGTTATCCCCGGTACCGCCGATGCGGCGCATATGAGCGACAATGCCGGCGCCATGCGCGGGCCCTTGCCCGATCCGGACCAAAGGCGGCAAATGGTGGCGTTCGCCGATGCACTTTAGGCGTCTGGGCCGTTAACGGCGCGTGACGGGCATCACTAGCCTGTAGCGTTATTCGCGCTACTCTGTGGCATGTAAGGTAGTCAGGAAGGACAGATGCCGATACTCACACGCGGGCGGCGGCGGATACGCTACGAGCTCGATAGTCCGGCGGAGGGCCCGGCGGATGGACCCGTTTTCGTGCTGGTCAACGGATTAACGCAATATATCGAGCTTTGGGAGCCTTATCGGTACATGCTGGTTGCGAAGGGTTTCCGTGTGGCTACCTTCGATTTGTTGGGCCAGGGCATTTCGGATAAGCCCAGCCTTCACATCACCCAGGATGATCAGGTCGCGGTGCTCCACGACCTCATTGCCGAATTGGGAGGCGGGCCGATCTTTCTTGCCGGCATCAGCTTCGGCGGGGTTATCGCGTTGCGCTACGCGATCGCACACTCGGATACCATTGCCGGCCTGGTGGCGATCTCAAGCTTCGCCGAACTCCCGCCGCAGTTGTACCTGCTGGGCAGCGTGATGCGCACTGGATTGATCCTCGGCGGCACGAGCTTCCTGATGGATATGCTGTTTCCGATGAACCTCTCCAACGAGTGGCTCGCGCACCAGATGGATGCGCTCGAAATGGCCAAGAGGAGGGGATGGCTGTTGAACGATGCCTACGCTTTGCAGAATTTGATGGAGTCGTTCCTGGAGTTTGAGCCGATGACTCCGCAATTGTCGTCGATCCGGGTCCCAACCATGGTCTTGAACGGCGAGTTCGATTTTCTCACCCCGCGTTCGCTCCAGGAATCGCTGCGCGTCAACATTCCGGACACCGAATTGGTATTTGTGCCGCGGGCCTATCATGCGTTCACGCTGGAGAAGCCGGTGTTGACTGCCGACTACCTTGCGCGGTTCGCCCGCGACGTGATGTCGGGCCGGTGGAAGGGGAAGAAGACGATTTGGATCGGGCCGGAAGAACCTGGAGGAGATTTCACGCCGTTCCCCGCCGACTTTGACCACATGCGGGCGATTCCGGTGCGCCACGACAAACCGCAAGCCGCTGAGCTTGAAATGGCAAACTCGGGGGAGACCACGCCCCGATGAATTCGCCGGCCAGAAAGGCTGCAAATGCGTTCCTCGGTCCGCTCGATGAGGATGGCCGCGTCCCGGCCCATCAGCAGACCCGGGTCTCGGCGTTTCTGATGTCGGTACATGGCGCATTGGCGCGCCAGCTCGCTGCGTCCCTGCCGATCACCCTGCAGAACAGCGCACAGGTGGAAATGCATGCGCAGTTTTGCCGACAAATCGAATTCCTTTCGATGCTGGTGCGCGCAACATCATGGGTGCCGGATCCGATGTTGCCGATGTTGCTGTGGCAATGGGAAACGGCGTGGTGGCCGCGGCCCGTCCTGTGTGTGGCGGATCAGACCCAAGCGCGAATGATCGATCTCGCCGCCTTTAATCATGCACTGCACGCGGTGATCCGCCCGGCCGCCCTCCTGCCCGAGGCCATTGACGCGATGGACCCCTTCGCACAAGCCATGCGGCATATCGAGTTCGAAAGCGGACGCTTGATGCAGGCGCAGATCATCTTTCTCAAAAGTCCGCAATTTCATCACGTCCGCCATGAAGTAGCGGCCGCCGTGGAGCGCCGCCATGAGCAGGTGCGTGAACATCTGTCATCGATGCTGCTCGGCCTGGAGGTAGAAACGGCTGGCCGGCATTTGATCCCGACTGCGTACCATTTGCACGTGAAGGCCGCCATGGAAGCTGCGGCTGCCGCCGCCAATGCCGCGGCTGCCGCCGTCGCCGAGACGAGCGAAGCAGAAAAGCGGTAGTAGCTAACATTACGCAAAGTATCTTGTTATGCTTTCATGACGATGGAATCGAGCGATCGGGGGGTTGGGTATCGCATGATTACCGTTCCCGAAATGGCCGCCGAGACATTGGGCGCCTACCTTTCCGCACAACTCAACAGTCGATTTGCATCGACCGAAGCCGGCCTGACCGAGCTTATTCCCTCGGTGGCGCGGCTCTCTCTTGAGTGCATCGGCAATAGCGACGCGCTTTATCACAATGTCGAACATACCATGCTGGTTACACTGGTCGGCTACGACATCATGAAAGGCCGATCGCTGGTCATGCCGACCTCCGCCAGCGATTACGCTCATGTCATTGTTGCGTGCCTGTTTCATGACATCGGTTTCGTGCGCGGAATTCTGAAAGGCGATGGGGAGGACGGATACGTCATCGACGCCAAAGGCGGCAAAACCAGGCTCCCGCGCGGTTCGTCGGACGCAGCGCTGACGCCCCACCATGTAGACCGGTCAAAGATGTACGCCATGGATCGCCTGGCTTCGATCGAATTGCTGGATGCAGCCAGAATTGCGCACGCGATCGAATTCACGCGCTTTCCATCCGTCGCTGTGCCGGACGACACAGACAACGAGGAAGGTTCGCTCGTGCGCGCGGCCGATCTCATCGGGCAGCTCGGCGACCCGCACTATCTTCGCAAGGCCAATGCGCTTTACTACGAGTTCGAAGAAGTCGGCATGAACAAGCAACTCGGCTACGGATCGCCCGCCGACCTCACGGATTTATATCCGCAATTTTATTACAACAGCGTTGCACCCCATATCCAGAAAGCCATCCGCTACCTGAATGTCACGTCGAGCGGACGGCAATGGATTGCGAGCCTCTTTAGTAATGTGTTCCGCGCCGAGCGAGATCGAAGCTTATCAGGGCCGGAGCACTAGCTGCCTGGGGTGCTGTCCTTGGGATGCAACGCGGAACTAACCGGGACCTTGTCATGAACAAAATTGCCGACATACGAAGCGACGGCGTTGGACCGCAATCGTCGCACCGTTCGCCGTATTTTTCGGAAGAACACGAGCTTCTTCGCGCCCAGGTCCGCCGTTTTGTCGAGACGGAAATCAAGCCGCATGGGCTCGCCTGGGAAGAGCAGGGCTACGTGCCGCGCGACGTGCTCCGCCGCATGGGCAGCCTGGGATTTTTCGGTATCCGCTACCCGGAGCGCTACGGCGGGTCCGACATGGACGCGCTGGCGACCGTCGTGCTCGCCGAAGAGCTGGGCCGCTCGACGTTCAGCGGCGTTGCGACCACGGCTCTGGTGCATTCCGAGATGGCTTCGATTCACCTCTTCCGCGCCGGCAGCGAGGCGCAGAAGGACCAGTGGATGCCGCGCATTATTGCCGGCGAAGTCATTACCGCCGTTGCCGTAACCGAGCCCGACGCCGGCTCCGATGTTAAGGCGATCCGCACCTTCGCGCGCCGGGAGGGTGACAGCTACGTCATCGACGGCGCCAAAATGTTCATCACCAACGGTGTGCACGCCAACCTCTATTTTGTCGCGGCAAAGACAGATCGCGCCGGTCAGCCGAGCCGATCGATCACCATGTTCATGGTCGAGAAAGGTACGCCCGGCTTTACCGTCAGCCGCACGCTCGACAAGCACGGCTGGCGCTCGTCCGACACGGCAGAATTGCACTTCGACGGCTGCCGCATTCCGGCGGAAAACCGGCTCGGCGAAGAGGGGCGTGGATTCTACGCCATCATGCAGAATTTCCAGAACGAGCGCACGACGATCGGCGCGACGGCGATCGGTGAATCACAGGCTGCAATCGATCTGACGCTTGACTATGTGCGCACCCGCAAGGCGTTCGGCGCGCCGCTATGGCAAAGAGAAACCATTCGTCAACGCCTGGCGATGCTGGCGGCGAAGGTCGAGGCCGGCCGTCAGCTCGTCTACCACGCGGCCTGGCTGGCGTCGCAAGGCAGCGATGCGACCAAGGAAGTGTCGATGGTGAAGGCGTATTGCGGCGAATTGGTCAACGAGGTGATGTACAATTGCGTGCAGTTCCACGGCGGCATGGGCTTCATGCGCGAAAGCACCATCGAGCGCATGGCGCGTGACGCGCGGGTCCAGAACATCGGCGGCGGCGCGACCGAAGTGATGCTCGAGGAGGTCGCGAAGCGGATGTAGCGGGTCGGCCGGTTTTGATGGAAAATCGATCGACGCTAAGACAAAGAGGATGTGCCCATGGAAATCATCCCCATAGGCCCGGGCTTTGCCGCTGAGCTGCGCGGCGTAACCATATCCGATGTCGCCGCCGATGACGAAGCTTATCGCCGGACGCGCGCGGCGTTCGAGGAACATTCGGTTCTGGTGTTTCGCGATCAGGATGTGACCGACGAGTCACAGCTCGCCTTCTCGCGCCGCTTCGGTCCGCTGGAGATAACCCACGTCGCCTCGGAAGGCGCCGGGACGAATCTCGTCATCCTCACGACTATCGACAAGGACGGCAACGTGGTGCCGGCCGATCATCGGCTCGCATTGCGCAACAAGGCCAACCAGCTCTGGCATACCGACTCGACTTTCAAGAGTGTACCGGCGCTCGCCTCGGTGCTGTCGGGACGGATCATGCCGGCGCAAGGCGGCGAAACCGAATATGTTTCCACGCGTCTCGCCTGGGAGCGGCTCGATCGGGCGACACAGGAAAAGCTCGGCAATCTTTTCGTCTGGCACGACTATTCGCATTCACGCGGGAAGATTTCCCCCAATCTGGTCGGTGCCTCGGAGCGTGCAGCCCTGCCGCCGCAATGTTGGCGCATGATGTGGAAGAATCCGGTGAACGGTCGCGCCGCGCTCTACCTTGCGTCACACGCCTACGCGATCGAAGGCATGGAGCAGACGGCGGCGCAGCAGCTGCTCGCCGAGCTGATTGATGCTGCGACCGCGCCGGGGCTTGGCTACGAGCATGCCTGGCGCAAAGGCGATGTGGTGATGTGGGATAATCGCGCGACCATGCATCGTGGCCGGCCGTGGCCGGCGCACGAGGCACGCTTCATGGTGCGGACCACGATTGCCGCGACCGAAGCCGATGGTTTGGCCAGCGTGCGTCCGCCGGCACGACAGGCTGCAGAGTAGCGGACAGCTTACGAGCCAAACTGTTTGGCTGGCAGGTTCTGCGTTGCCTTAGGGCTTCTGCGGCAGCATCCGATCTTCAATTTTGAAGTAATGCCGGGCATAAGCGATGAGCTGCGCGTCGCTTGGATGATCGACGGTTTCGACGCCGACGATGTTCTTCATCAACTGCGGAGCGTGCTGATGAATATGTTTGATCAATTCGGTCTTGGCATTGGCCGGTCCGGTAATCAGAACCGCGCCGGCATCGGCAACGGATTGAGCCACCGCCTGCAGGAAGTTTTGATCTTCCGCGGCGTGGCCGGCGCCGATTGAATTGGCTTTGTGGTGGATGTGGCGGGTCGGATTGTCCGGATGCAGCACCAGCCTTTCAGCATCGGTCGGGCTAAAATGAAAGACGCGGGCTTCATGGTGATCGATCCAGACGACAGCATGAAAGTGGTGAGTGTTCATCAACGGACTCCTGGTCCCGGCCGGCAATCGCGCCGGGTGTCGCTACGCTGCTGCGGTCTACTGGTTACTTGCCGTTGGCACAAGCCGCACGCCCGGCTAAGAAGCGGCGATCGGGACGGCCTCTGCCGCCCTTGCACGGATTCGCCTATCCGATCGCAGGAACGCGATGAGCGCGCGGAGCGCCGCCGAGTTCTGCCGCCGGCTCTGATAAAATAAAAAGAAGCCGTCAGTGATCGGCAGCGCCGATTTATCGAGCAAGCTGACCAGGCGCCCGTCTGCGACCAACGCAGCGACATATTCTTCGTAGAGGTAGGCTACGCCAATGCCGTCAAGGCTGACGTCGAATTCGACGGTTTTGCCGTCAACGACGAATAGCCAGGGGATGAATCCTCCGCCGGGCAATCGGTAGCGAATGCAATTGTGTCCCTGCAAATCGGCCGGGGTTCGCGGTCGACCGCCGCGCGCCAAATAATCCGGCGACGCGACCATGTGATAGTGCATGTCGCTGGTGACGCGGATGGCGATCATATCGCGCGTTCGTGCCGATCACGTCTGCCGAAAATGCAACGATGCCGCGCTGGGGAACTCGGCGCCACTGGCGCCGGCTCGCCGGAGAATCGTTCACGCGGCTTTGATTGTTCATCGCTGCCCAATGGTCCTTTCACGCTTTGAGCGATGTGAAACGCCTCCGGCCTCCACACATGGTGCTGGTGGCCGAGCAGCTTCGGCCGCAAGTTCGGATCATCCGCTGATGAAGCTGCACATGGAGGTTGTTATGATCAGTAAAGTCACCGCCGCGATCGTCGCGGCTGTTCTAGTTGCCTCTGCCGGGGTTGCGTCCGCGCAGACCAGCGAGCGTACGGCTCGCACGCATGCTCAGATGGCACTGACGAGCGCTGCCTGGCAAAGCTCGCACTTCTATTACAACAAGGATTATTGGGATGGAGTGGCGCCGGCCGGTAGAATCCAGCAGCGCGACCCCTTCGCCGGAACCTATTTCGAAGGCGTCGTGCCGTACTAAGTCAACGCACGGGCTCGTTTTAAGCCCAGCGCCGACTTGCGCTTCGAGGAGATGCAGCCGCACGATGAGCGGCTGTTTCTCTGTTTGAACAATGGCGCTTGCTATTCTTGATACGCCCGATTGGGGATAGCAAAGCCGCAGCTCGATCCGTCGGTGACTGCCACTTCATCTTCCCACGGCAGCCGATACTGGCCCGCCACCAAATCGCGCATGTAGGTGTACGGGCAATCCCGGGCGCCGCCTTTGACCGCGACGTAACCGCGATGGCCAAACTGGTAGATGTTATTTTCCACGCCCCAGAGGCGGCGCGCCTCGTCGGCGAGTTTCGGCCGAACCTCGGCGGTGATGATCTCGTCGGGTGCGCCGTTTCCGGTCACGATCGGCGTGCCGTCGAAATTCACGATCATGCCTTCGCCCATTGAATTGAACACGCCGTCAGTGCCGGCCATGCAGACGTTCGCGGTGTACATCAGGTTTGAGAACGCATTGCTCTGATTGCTGACATGCCAGGCGTGCCGGATTGGCGCGGTGTAGCCGGCGGTGCGCAACATGATGTTGGCGCCCTTGTAGGCGCACTCCCGCGCCATTTCCGGGAACATGCCGTCGTGGCAGATGATCAGCGCGACCTTGCTGCCGTTCGGTCCGTCGCAGACCGGAATGCCGAGGTTGCCCGGCTCCCACGGCTCGACCGGCACCCACGGATGCATCTTGCGATAATAGAGCTTCAGCTCGCCGTGGTCGTCGATGATGATGCCGGAATTATACGGATTGCCATCGGGGTTGTATTCCATGATGGAAAAACAGCCCCAGATGCGGTTCTCGGCGCAGGCCTTCCTGAAACTATCCACTTCCGGGCCGTCAAGTCGCGACATCAGTTCTGCGTTGGTATCCATGGAGAGACCATGCAGCGAATATTCAGGGAACACGACGAGGTCCATCGTCGACATGTTTTTGCGCGCTTTCTGCACCATCGCGCAAATCCGCTTGGTTTGCGCCGCGAGATCGCTCCGGGTCGCAATTATCGGCAGTTGCAGCTGAACGAGCCCAATAACGACGCCGTCGGGAGCCTTGTTCAATCCACCGAGCCCACTCATCGACTTCTCCTCTTTCGTCTCGCTGTTCCCGGTCGGCAAAGGCATTTAAGCCGTTCGCCTGGGAAAAGGCCACCGAGGCTTGCCATGTCGTTGTTGCGAGTGAAGTGACGTAATCGGTCGGTTACGCGATCTGCGGAACGCGCGATGGTGTGGCGCAAAAACGCATGATCGGTAGGCTACGATTTGAGCGATCGAGCTGCTAGCTTGACACTCGTGCGCATTGGACGAGCCAAAATTGAACGAAGAATTTGACATAGTTGTCGCCGGAGGGGGCGTTGCCGGTTTGACCGCGGCCCTTACCGCGGCGCGGCTCGGTTGCAAGACGTTCGTTCTGTCTGGCGATGTCCTTGGCGGACTTCTGCTCAGTATCGAGAAAGTCGAGGGATTTCCCGGGTTCGTCGAGGGAGTGCCGGGTTACGACCTGTGCCCGATGATCCAGGAGCAGGCGGTCGCTGCGGGGGCGCAATTCACCGCCGCCAGCCTCGACGGTCTCGAGCGGCAAAATGGCGGCTGGCTCCTCGCGAGTGGCAACGCGCAGGTGCGCGCACGCGCCGTCATTCTGGCAACCGGCGCGACGCTGAAGGAGCTCGGCATTCCCGGCGAGGAACGCCTGCGCGGAAAAGGCGTCAGCCACTGTGCAAGTTGCGACGCACCGCTGGTGCGCAAACAGAAAGTCGCGGTCGTCGGCGGCGGCGATTCCGCGTTACAGGAAGCCCTGACGCTGGCGGAATTCGCCGAGCAGGTGATCATTCTGCAGCGCGGCGCCGATTTGACCGCTCAGGCGGTCTATCGCGACCGTGTCGCCACGCATCCGAAGATCGAGATTCGTTTTGATACTGTCGTCGAGGAAGTTCTCGGTGACGGCAAAGTGGGCGGCGTTCGTATCCGCGATATCAAGGGCAATGCGTCGACCGATCTGGAACTGGCGGCGGTCTTCGTCTACATTGGTTTGGAGCCGGCTACAGCGTTCGTGAAGACCCACATGAAAGTCGATCCGTCCGGTCGCATACCGGTTGACGCGCAGATGCGGACCGAACAGCCGGGGGTGTTCGCAGCGGGTATCGCGCGATCAGGGTCGGTTGGCCGCGCCGTCGCCTCTGCGGGTGACGGGACGGTTGCGGCGATTACCGCGGAACGGTATCTGGTGGACGGCAAGTGGTAGGGCGTTCCGCGGCACTTGGAAATCGCAGGACTTGGAAATCGGAGGTGCGGATGAGCGAACTCTTGACGGTTCACGATCCTCGCGGCTACCCGCCAAAGATCGCAGGCAAGCGGCTTGCGCCTCGCCAGCAGAGTCTGGACGGCAAGCTCGTCTATCTGGTCGATTGCCTGTTCGACAATTCCGCCGCTTTCATGGATCAGTTGCAGGGCTGGTTTGCAACGCATCTGCCGGCGGTCATCACACGCATCATCAGGCCGTACGAGAGCTGGGAAGACGATCCCGATATGCGGGCCAAGATCGTCGCCGACGGCGACGCCGCGATATTGGGTGTTGGGCTTTGAAGCACCTGTAGCCCGACGGTCGTCGGGTTGACAATGGCGCTGGAAGAGAGCGGCGTTCCCAGCGTCGCAGTCCACACCCATGCCTTCGCGCGACTCGCACGCGTCAGCGCACTCGCCAACGGCATGCCGCGCACGCGGCAAGCCTTCGTGCCGCAGCCGGTCGTCGATCGAACGCCCGAACAGTTGCGCGCGTACATCGAGGGGACGGACCCGATCTCCAAGCGGCCGTTCGTGCAGGAATTGATCGAAGGGCTGACCGGTCCTCTGACCGATGAAGATCTCAAGGGCGTCTCGTTCGACCGATCCACGCCGCGGCTGCTCGCGCCCGACACTGAGGACAATCTGCAGGCGTTGTTCATCGAGAACCGCTGGACGGATTTCCTGCCGGTGACGCTGCCGACCGAGGAACGCGTCGCAAAGATGCTGAAAGGGACGAGCCTCCCGCCCGACAAGGTGGTGGGACGGATGCGACCGGCGCGCTTCCGCGAGTTCTGGGAGTTCACCGTCGAGAAGGTCGCGGTCAATGCGGTGATGGCCGGCGCGCGGCCGGAATATTTGCCGGTGATCCTGGCGATGGCCGCAAGTGGTCAAACCGCGCGGTCGAGCAGCACGACATCATTTGCGACCATCTCCGTCGTCAACGGTCCGATCCGCAACGAGATCGGGATGGATGCCGGCATCGGCGTGCTTGGTCCTTATAACCATGCCAACGCCACCATCGGCCGCGCTTTCGGATTGCTGTCGCAAAATCTGCAAGGCGGCTCGGTGCCGGGCGAATCCTATATGGGTTCGCTGGGCAACTGGTACGCCTACACGGCCGCCTTCCCCGAGAACGAAGAACGCAGCCCGTGGCAACCGCTGCATGTTCAAAAGGGCTTTAAGCCGACCGACAGCGCCGTCAGCGTCTTTTTCGGCGGCTGGTATACGCAGAGCGGCTATGGTCCGCGCGAAAGCTGGAAGGAACGATTTATCCGCTGCCTGGCGGCGACCGAGCACTACAACCCGCCGCTATTGGTGCTCGATCCGATCGCCGCGCGCGGCTTCGTCGAACTGGGTTTCGACACCAAGGAGAAACTGATCGCGTGGTGTGCTGAGAACGCACGGCTGCCGGCGCGGCAGTATTGGGACGATCAGTGGATTCAAACGCTGATCCGGCCGCTTGCGGTCGCCGGTGTCGAGCCTTACGCGACGCGGCTCAAGGCCGAACCCGATGAGCTGATCCAGATCTACCTGCCGCAGGAGATCAACATCGTGGTGGCAGGTGGCGAGACGCAGGGCGCGTGGAAGATGTTCGGCGGGTCGCTGCGCAACGCGACCATTTCCGTTGATGCCTGGCGTTAGAACGGACGCCCAAAACACCGCATAGGTCTCTCTCATCGAGAAATCAGGACGCGGACGCCCGACCTTAGGTTCGCTAGAGGGGAAAAGCCGACGTGAACCGGCACGCAAGACCTGCCGGATCTGTCGAAAATGTCCCATTTCTGCGATCCCAACCACTAATTTGCTGTGATGCACAAAGCAGTTCTCGCTGGTAGCTTATGGGCCTTTGCTGGGGAGATCGGAGGTGTCAATGGCTGAGTACGAGCACACTGGAAACGACGTCGATTTGAAAGCTATTGATGTCGTACGGGAGGCGCACGTAGCTGCGCTAAACGCTGGCGATGCTCGGGCATGGGCGGAACAGTTCACAAATGACGCGGTGCAAATGCCTCCAAACGCGCCCGGAAACGTCGGCAGACCGAATATCGCATCGTGGTCACAGGCGTTTCTTGATCAGTTTAGCGTGCAATTTGGCCTCGCCGTCGATGAGGTTCGGGTTTCGGGAGAGTGGGCGTTCGAACGAGGCCGCTATACGATCAGCTTAACTTCCCGATCGGGAGGTCCACAGATGCAAGATGCCGGTAAATACTTGACGATTTACCAGCGAAAGCCTGCGGATGCTTGGCGCATGGCCCGCGATATTTGGAACAGCGATTCACCGCCTCACGGCATGTAGCCGTGCTCTCCGGATGGCGTGTTTTGTTCCAGACTGAGCTAATACGTGCACCGCGGCTGATGCGCCTTTTTTGGAATGGTTAGTTCGTCAGGAATCAAGAAATCATGGCTGAGACGCGCATCGAACGGCGACTGGCTGCCATTATGGCGGCCGACGTCGCCGGTTATAGCCGTCTAATGGGCATTGACGAGGAAGGTACTCTAGCAGCGCTAAAAGCTTGCCGCCGCGAACTGATCGATCCCAAAATTGCGGAACACCGCGGCCGGATAGTCAAGACTACGGGTGACGGTGCCTTGGCTGAATTTGCCAGCGCCGTCGATGCAACCCGCTGTGCCATGGAAATCCAGAATGCTATGGCCGAGCGCAATGTGGCCATTCCCGAAGATCGCCGGATCGAATTCCGCATCGGCATCAATGTAGGTGATATCATAATCGATGAGGCCGACATCTTTGGAGACGGCGTCAATATCGCGGCTCGAGTAGAGTCCATCGCCGAACCTGGCGGTATCTCACTCTCCGAGGACGCATGGCGGCATGTGCAAGGCAAGATCGTGGCCAATTTTGCCGATGCCGGAGAGCAGAGCCTGAAAAACATCTCGCGTCCGGTACGGGTTTATCGGGCCGAGCTCGCCAAGCGCAGCCCGGCAGAGCTGAACCCATCAAGATCGCCAGCACCTGACAAACCATCAATCGCGGTGCTGCCTTTTCAGAACATGAGCGGCGATCCTGAGCAGGACTATTTCTGCGATGGGTTAGTCGAGGACATCATCACCACGCTGTCGAAGTTGGCTGGACTGCGGGTCATCGCGCGCAATTCCAGCTTCGTGTATAGGGGACAATCGGTTGACGTTCGCGTAGCGGCCAAGGAACTTGGCGTAAGATACGTCTTAGAAGGCAGCGTTCGCAAAAGCGGCAATCGCATCCGCATCACCGCGCAGTTGATCGATGCCAAGGATGGCACGCACCTGTGGGCCGAGCGCTACGACCGCGCCATTGACGACATTTTCGTCATTCAGGACGAAATCACGCTGGTGCTTGCGACCGAGTTGCAGGTCCAACTTACGGAGGGCGAACAGGCGCGGCTGCGCTACACGACGACGCACAATGTTGAAGCCTGGACCTACTGGGTGCAAGGCCTCTCGTACTTCCACCGCGGCCCGACAAAGGAAAACCTGGTTTCTGCGCGGCTGTACTGGGAAAAGGCGCTTGCGCTTGATCCGGGCTCCGCGGCCCTGCAAGCCATGCTCGGCTTAGTGCTTTGTCTAGGTGCCCGTTTTGGCTGGTGGGGCGATTGCGAGGCAGCTCTCGTTGATGCTCGCTCCTACGCTGACAAGGCGCTCAAAAATGATCCGAGCAATGCGGACGCCCACGTCGCATCTGGTGTCCTGTTTTGGGTGCTAAAACAGTACGACCAAGCTGTTGCCGACGCGCGGAAAGCAATTCAGCTCGCGCCCGGTTCCGCGGACGTGGCCGACTTCGCGAGCCACATCCTCGCGCAATCCGGTTATCCGGAAGAGGCGATACCTCTGAGTCGGAAGGCAATCGCGCTCAATCCAAACCACCCCCCGGTTTATCTGGGCTCGCTCGGTCAAGCCTATCGACTAGCAGGGCGGACCGACGAAGCGATTGCCGCTTTCAAGGCCTATAACGCTCGAAGCCACGGCTTTGGCCTGATCGACCTCGTTATTATCTACCAGGAGAACGGCCAGGCTGAAGATGCGAAGCAAGCCGCGAATCTTTTGTTGGCGGCACGCCCGAATTTCACAATCGCCGCGTGGTTGAAAACCCAGTTGCTCCGTGATGCCGCGCGACTTGATGCGGATGTCGCGGCGCTTCGCGCGGCAGGGCTTCCCACAGACTGAAGGTGCCGCGAGTGACTTCCAGTTTTTGGCACACAGCGAATTTTCGCGCCGAGTCCGCTTCGACAGAAGTTAAGCCATAGCCGACAGCACTGAGTATTCATTCCCAGCCGGAACGTTTCGCGGTTGCTATTCCCAACACGGCCTAGCTGGCCCAGGGCAGAACGACAATGCGCCCGACAAGATCGGGTGAATTCGCCAACAATTCGTGAGCCTCGCCAACCTGAGCCAGCGGGAACCGTGCCGCGACTCGCGTTCTGATGCGACCGGCACCAAGCAGCTTGAGCACGG
>Ga0335085_10004124_pt1 | contig 24322 bp, 26 predicted proteins | sample Lox_Sample_45_FD_206712 | JGI IMG/M metagenome (GOLD analysis project Ga0335085, IMG submission 206712) | Soil microbial communities from Loxahatchee National Wildlife Refuge, Florida, United States - Lox_Sample_4.5 | ecosystem: Environmental > Terrestrial > Soil > Wetlands | place: USA...
CTTGATCGTCGTGATCACATTGTTCGACGTACTTGAAATGACAGATACGTTTCCCCCGACGACGTACATGTTCCTATTTGCGGGATCGTAGATTAGATTGTTAGGTCCGTCACTAGCTCCAACGGATATCGTCTTGACGACAATACTGTTGGAGATAACGGAAACCGTTCCGGGGCCGTAATTTGCAACGTACATCTCATGGTTAGCTGGATCATACGCGATCGAGAGAGGAGTCCCTCCGACAGGAACTGTTGCTACAACTGCATTTGTCGAGCTTGAAATGATTGAAACAGCGGAAGATAGATAATTCGCTATGTACATTTCCTTGTTACTTGGATTGTAGGCCTCCGCGTTCGGCTCTAGACCCGTCGCGATCGTTGACACGACATGAATTGTAGAGCCGAAAATGGAGATCGAGGATGGAGCAGTCGGGAGTCCGGTTTCAAAGCCCATTTGACAGTAAGGAGCAAACGGATTCGGGGGAGTGCAGGAAGCGGGAGAGAAGAGGATCCCAAGCTCAAGATTGTGGCCGCTCAGAAGCGCTGCTCCAGAGAACTGGGGATTCAGACTGACCTGTACTTTTGTCAGATAACCCGGTGTAGGAGGAGATAGCGATAGTGATCCAGATGCAATGACGACATTTGAAGTCAGATCGGTAAGAGTCGTCTGGATCGAACTAGGAGTGACGAGTCCTTCTATGTTAGTTAAGAATAGAGTAACCACCGCTGCTTGGGCAGACAGAGCCAAAGTCGATCCGCTGTAAGGTACAGTTGTTTCAAAGTTGCAAACCGTTCCGTAATCGAAGTTAGCTTGAGAAAGCTGGTTTTGCAGACCGTCAAGCACATAGACATTGCTTGAAGGGTTTCCGCAGTCTGCCGACACGGCAGCGGAATTATCGAGGAAAAGGGTGACATTTTGCTGGTTACTAGCTAACACGGAATTAACGACCGGGACGCCGGCTTTCGCCGAAGCGACCGTCGACGGAATCACCAACGTAATGATTGCAAAAAGAGTGACAGCTGCGACAGTTAGTCTCCTTTTTTTACTAAATGTCATGAATGCGGCCGTGTTCGGCGCGATTAATAGCAATAGATACGATTCTCACTTGTGAGAATCATTATGCGCTAGAATGATCTTTGAAAAGGCATGTCAAGTGAGATTAGACCGAATAATTGCGTGTGCGCTGTCCCTTTTACATAACTCCAACAAAGGAACCTCCTGCTTGGTTTTGTAAATAGGCACGCAAAGTGGCAAAGGCTACTTCGCTTAATCTGAAGGTAGTGCTGAAAGGAACCGAAACCGAACCCTCACCGGGGACTGAAATCTGTGTGATAGTTCCTGAGCCTATCGTTATTCCGTCGATAACAACGAAGTAATTGGCGCTAAACTTCGGAGTCGAGTGGCTAGAAGGGTTCTGGATGACCAGAGTCAGAGTAATCGTGAGTCCTTTCAAAAACATGTAGCTCCAGCCGAAATTCTGAGCGCTTATGTATGAAACGAGTCCGGTAGCAGCCGTGTATTCCTCGTATTCTTCGTATCCTGCGTACGCTATCCCCAAGATTAGAATGATCAACATCGACAGCGCGATCCATCGCAGCATGTGAGAGCTCTTGACTTCTCGGAGGTTAGGTTCAGATGTAGCAGTAGCCCGCTGGATCCTCATGGACGAAACTTGATCATATCCATGATTTAGTCATCGGAGACGATCATCAGCTTTGAGAATAAGCATTTGCCTACAGGTGATTCACGAACCTTGTAACATTCACACTTCAGATCAAAAGTTATGGAGCTCGATAACTGACCGTTAATAAACGGTTGCAAAATCGTGCTTTCCTCTATGAAAACATCTGACAGAGTACTCATGTCCTTCCAACAAGAAATCGAAAGTCATAGACCTGAAATCCTGGACAGAGACTTGGCCGAAGTTCTGCTAGAAATTCAATTTCTGCTCGATCAAATCGCCTCCAATATCGCCGGCTATTCCCAAGCCGACCTGGAGAAAGCTACTCTGAAAGTCTCACTCCTGAGGCGTAAGGCAGAGATCGCGAGACTTGAACTAAGAAAGAGGGGCAATAGGTAAGCCTCCAGCCAGGGTGCTGCAGAGAATCAGGGCAGAGACTACAACAGCGGTCCTCATTTCGCTCCGCCTTCCTTCTCCTTTCCCCTAGCCAGTACTAAATCCTGCAAGCTCATTCCTTTCTCTTTCAGGGCCTCCACCAGCATTCCATCTAGCTTCCCGTCGAGCGCCTGGTTGACCAATCTTTGCAATTCCTCCTTCTTTCTCTTCTCGAAGACTTCGTCCACGACACTCGTGGCTCGAGCTAACAGGTCGTTTCGGTACTTTGCAACCTCGGCAGCAAGGCGTCCCTCAAAGTTCGATTCGAGCTCGGCGAGCCGCGCTTTCACTGCCTCTAACTCTTCGGGGACCTGACTTTGAGGGATTTCGAAGAACGAAAGTTCGGGCAACGCTTTGAGGTACTCGTCCAGCAGCTCGCTCTCTTTAGGGCGGTAGTAGCTCTCGCCGAGGCCGATGTCGTGCCCTAACAACATCTCGACGTGGAGCGTCTTCATTTTCGCCTCGCAAGCAGTCTTGAAGAACTTTCGAAGAGAGTGAGCGGTCTGAAACTCGTGACGCCGCTTCCCCTCGCCCAGCTCCTTCCTGACTCCCGAGGACCATAACGCCCTCTCTAGGAGTCTCTGGATTCCAACGGCTCTGAGCTGCTTCGGCTTCGAGGGAAGACCTCTAGCGTTCTTCGCGCTAGCGTCCCACTTGTCGCGCATGACCCATGATTCCGGGGAGATTTTCTCGCCGAAGGACGCACGGAAATTCATCCACTCAAGTACCGACTTGTACGCTTCGGCAGAAATGAATGTCCAGTACTGTTCCTTCGTCTCCTCGTAAACTAGGAGCTTCGCGGCCACGATCTTTCCATCGCGCTCCACGGGCTGGATGTCCTTCCAGCGCAAATAGTCCCAGGAGCCGACGCGGATTCCCGAGCTGACCATCAGGAGTACCACCGGCTTGATCCTGCGGTCGGGATATTCGAGTATCTTCAGAAGCTCCTCTCTGGTAATCGTCCGATCATTCGCGTAGTTAGTCCCGGTCGGGACCCGCCTCAGAATCTTTTTCCAGTTTAGGACGATGTCGTTTTGGATGCAGAAGAGCTTTATCGGTTTCCAGAAGTTCGCGAGAGTCGACTCTGCGATCTCGCCCTTCGCAGCCCGGTCCTTGTGCAGTTTCATCCACGCGTTGATTTCGAAGGTCGCACTGACCGGGTCGTCCTTTGCAGTCTTGTAAAATTCCTTGGCGAGCTGGCGCAGTGGAGCGTCCTCTCTTGGAGTGTCTTTCTGGACGAGCTCCCATAGCTTCTCGGGTGACTCGATGGCAAGAGTGGAGTTCCGCTGTAGCTTGAGGTAAGTGAGAAACTGTCCCAGTCGTCGCTGATATCTGTCCTTGGTAATCGGGGAACGAATCGCTTCAAAGAACTCCATGAGGGGATCGAGCTCGTAGCTGATGGCTTCCATCGCTACGCCTCCTTTGTAATGGTATCTATTTTAGGACTAAGAATGGTCTGGGCCAGGCCGGATTTGAACCGACGACCCACACCGCTTCCTCCAGCGTTGGGATCTCCTCAACTGTGTAAGGGTATGACCGAAATCTCACGTTTTAAGAGAGATTGCTGTTGTCCTAACCAGGTTGTCCGAAGGAGTGTTTCGTAGCACTCGGCATCCCCTAGACGACTGGCCCGCGTCCATGATTGCCCTCCTCAAAGCGCTTTAAAGGTTTAACAGATTTCCAGCAAGAATCTGAACGATAAATATCGCTTGGGATTAGCTCCCAGCTATATGGAAGCCGGGAATTAGGGCGCTACGATTCGATGTAGCTCTTGGCTCTGGCCATCGTTGCCTTTATCTGCGGAATGTTGTCGGTCTTTACTCCGACCGTAAGCCCGTTGATGTGCGTCTGGAGGATCCTCATTTCTCCGGATTCATCCTTAGACGATCTCGCGATCTGTCCAATGCGCTGGTTCAGTCGATTTATTTGCTGAAGAGCAAGGACTCGATTTTCATTTTTCGAGAATGACGTCTCGCCCTGATTCGAAATTAGCGGAGCAAGGTAACGCTCGACTTGTGAAAAAATTTCTCTAATTGCCGAATCCAAATCTTGAATTCAACTTTAAGTTACTCTTGCTCCGGAATTCAGAGGCTTATCCAGAGTTACTGCGGAGATTTCAGGACCTTCTCCCGCCGCAAGAAGCATTACCTCGGATGTGAGCCCCATCAGGGCGCGGGGCTTCATATTCATCACAACCACGATTAACTTATCTTTCAACTGGTCTGGCTCATATTTTGCTCCGATTCCGGCGATGCACTGCTTTTCCACCCCACCGATGTCCACCTTTAGTCTGAGCAGACGAGCCGAATTTGGAACTCTGGAAGCTTCCAATACTTTTGCCACGCGAAGATCAATTCGATGGAACTCATCAAAAGTCACTTCTGGAACCATATCTTTCGGAGCTTCGGCCGGAGGTTGCTGATTGCTGCTTTCCATTTCTCGCACGAATTTCCTCTGTGGTTTTGATAAATTCTACTTTTGCTGTGCGGATTCTCTTATCTCATCCAATCTCTTCTTCAGGTCTCCTGGCTTTACCTTAGAAAAAATCGGCTGCACATTTTGAGAAACGAGGGGAAGATCTGAGTCCAGAGAAACGTCATCCCACTTTGGTTCACCCTTTGATTTCTTGAAAAAACCGGCCTGAGAAACAATCTTGCCGCTAGTTTCAGGAATAATCGGATAGAGTTCCGAAGCGAGAAGCTTCAGGGATGAGAGTGCAACATACAGTATCTCCAGAGCCTTTTGTTTGTCCGTCTTTACAACCTTCCACGGCTCTGTCGAGCTCAGGAACCGGTTTGCCTCGTATCCCTGCGACACAATCGCTCGACACGCTGCTTGGAGTTCCACTTTTTCATAGAGATGTTTGATATCGATGTGCCTGTTTTGAGCTTCTTCCACTAGTTTCGAGTAATCTTCTGGAACGTCCCCACCGTTCAGATCGAAATGATTGTCTGCAAACCTTGCGACTCCCACCAGAGTCCTGTTCACAAAATTACCAATTGTATCATTGAGGTCATTGTTTACTTTTTCAGAAAAAGAATCCCACCCAAAGTTCACGTCGCCCGCTTCGGGTCTCAGCGAAATCAGGGCAAACCGCCAGTAATCTGCCGGCAAGAGCTCTAGAGCTTCATCTGTCCAAATTCCCACCCGGCGGCTCTTCGAGAACTTTTGTCCCTCAAAGTTCAGGAATTCTGTTGAACTTATCAGATTTGGTTCGTTGTACGGTTGCCCGGATGCTCGGAGTAAAGAAGGGAGTATTATTGCATGGAAAGGAATGTTGTCCTTTCCAATGAAAAACGAAGTTTTTGATTCCGGATCAAACCAGTATTCTTTCCACTTTTCCGGCTCTCCTTTCTTCGTAAAGTACTCGATGGCAGCAGATACGTATCCCAAGACGGCATCCATCCAGACGTATATTGTCTTGTCTTCGGCTCCCGGAAAGGGTGCTTTTATCCCCCACTTTGAATCGCGGGTTATAGATCTCGGACGCAGCCCATCCTTGATCCAGCCGCGGCAGAATTTTATGACGTTCGTCGAGAGTTCTGCCCTCGCTAAATAATCGGAAACATAATCCGACATTTTTGGGAGATCAAAGAACCACTGCTTGGTCTCCCGGAGGACGGTAGGATTCTTGCAGATCACACAGTAGGCTTTGATTAAACGTTCTGCATCAAGGGGGCGACCGCAGTTATCGCACTGGTCTCCGCGGGCTCTTTCATAGCCGCAAAAGGGACAGGTCCCCTCGACGAACCGGTCGGGTAGAAAGCGTTGATCGTGCGTGCAGAAATGGATCCTTTCAATTTGCGTGAAAATGTAAGAGTCGTTGTTGTAGATCTGAGTGTAAAGTTCGCGAGTAAATTCCCAGTGAGCTTCTGAGTCAGTTCTGGTGTAATTGTCGTATGAAATATTCCATCGTCTGAAAATGTCAGAGATTCTTTCGTGGTTTTGATCGGCGAGCTGTCTTACGGGAATCCCGCGCTTTAGGGCCTCAACCTCGAGAGGAGTTCCGTGCTCATCAGAACCGGAGACAAAGACGACTTCATTCCCGATAAGTCGATTGAACCTCGCGAACACATCTGCAGATAGAACCGAACCGATCATGTTTCCCAGATGCGGGATGTCGGAAGAATACGGCCACGCAGAAGTCACAAGCCACTTTGTCATGGAGTAAATTTCTCTTAACCTGAATTCAAAGACGATCTTCTTTTCTCTTAATAATACTGTTCCGTATTCCCTGTCCTAATTTCTAGGAAAACGGGTTCATTCGGAGAAGGAGTAGGATTCGGAGTATCTTTTTTGCTTGTCTGTGAGGAAATCAATCTTCAATCCAAAACAATCAACAGCGAACTTCGTGACCAAGAGATCAATTTCCTTTGGAAATTGAAGCAGCTTGGGTTTTGACTCTTTCAGCTCATCTTGATGATTCAACAAATAGTAAAGCGACAAAAGCTGGTCTGCAAATGAAAGCTGCATTATTTCCGGGGGATGCCCTTCAGCCCCAACGAGATTGATCACCCTACCTCGTGACAAAAGCAAAATCGACCTATGGTCAGGCAATTCAAATCTTGTCAAGTGCTCACGTATTTGTTGAACCCTAACGGCCATCTTGTAGAGATCAGCGACATCAATCTCGCTGTCGAAATGCCCCACATTCCCGAGAATGGCGCCATTTTTCATCTTTTGAAAATGCTCCTGCCGCAAGACTTCAATTTGCCCCGTACATGTCAGAAAAATATCTCCAAGAGACGCTGCATCGATCATGGGCACGACTTCATAGCCATCCATTTGAGCTTCAAGAGCCTTCAAACCATTCACCTCAGTAACTACAACTCGGGCTCCCATTCCTCGTGCTCTTTCGGCGACACCTCGTCCGACCCAGCCGTAACCTGCCACAACAAGCGTCTTGCCGGTCAGAAGCAAACCTGTAGCTCGAAGTAGCCCGTCAATAGCGCTTTGTCCTGATCCGTACTTGTTATCAAAGATGTGTTTGGTTTCAGCTTCGTTCACGGGAATGACGGGATATCGTAATTTGCCCTCGCGATACAGGCCTCTGAGACGAGTTGTGCCAGTGGTCGTCTCATCAGTTCCTCCAAAACATGAATTAGAACCCGTCTTAGAGTAGGCAACGTGGAGCTCTCCTCCATCATCCACGATAAGCTGAGGATCGCAACTTGCAGCTGATTTTATCGATGAAGTATATTCCTCTACGGTTTCGCCACTTTTCGCGGAAACCGAAACTCCGATTGATGATAGAAATTTAGCAATCTCGTCTTGGCTGGAAAGTGGGTTCGCTGCTACGAGTTTGACATCGGCACCAAGCGAATGAATTCCCTCAACTAAAACCGAAGTCTCTTTGGAAACGTGGAGGCACATGGCAATTCGAAGACCCTGAAATGGCTTTTTCCCCCTGACTTTGTTGGAGAGATGGTTCAGCGCCAAATCCAGAACTGGCATGTGCTCCTTTGCCCATTGAAACGAAGCACGTCCCAGTTCCTCGTCCTCGGACAAACCACGACGATGGAATCAAAATGGCCTATTAAGAATTGAATTGGCCGGAACTATGTCTGCGTATTTCTTGCAATCATTTTTGCCTTCGCGGGAAGATACGTCGTACTCACCATGGCATAGCACAGAATCCGTAAGCTCAAAATCTTTCATAAGTGATAAAAGGTGATTGTACCTTTCGATTAAATCGCAAATGGCCTCCGAATCAGAATTATCGAAAAATCTGAAGAGACTTACTTGGCAGGGCGAGAACTGCTTAGCTTGCGTATTTTTCCATCCGAACGATGTTCTAAATGCGGACATTCTCGAGAGAGGAGCATGTACTCAGCCGAAGATGCAGCCGTTTAATCTAGTTGTTTCCGGTCGAGACTGGTGCAATCTGTACAAAGAAATGCCCCAGAAAACCATTGACGCATTGCAAGCACACGAGAGCGAATAGATCTTACTTTTGGTAGTGAACTAGGGAGACGAGATCGTAGCCGGCGAGTTTCTCCCTCCCTTTGAGAAAATCAAGCTCGACCATAAATGCCAGTCCTACGATTTTTCCGCCCATTTTCTCTACCAGTTTGATAGTCGCTTCGGCCGTTCCGCCTGTAGCGAGAAGATCGTCAACAATCGCTATCCGCTCCCCTTTCTTTATTCCATCTTGATGCATTTCCACAAATTCGGTTCCGTATTCAAGAGAGTACTGGACTGAATATTTTTTGAAGGGGAGTTTTCCCCTTTTCCTTGCGGGAATAAATCCTACACCAAGCTTGTAAGCAACAGGGGCTCCTAGCATGAACCCCCTTGCTTCGATTCCTACAATACAATCTATCTTTTTCGAAACAAAGTGTTCGCTGAGCATATCTATTACGTATCTGAAAGCTTCAGAATCACGGAGAAGAGTCGTAACGTCAATAAAATTGACTCCCTTTTTCGGCCACCCGGGAATCACCCGAAGTCTTGCCTTGAGATCATCCTCTGTTAACATCTTGGTCTTTTGCACGCGGCTCGTACATTCTCCTTGAATATCTAACAATTAAGGAATTAACGCCGTTAGAGAACCGATCCGGCAAGCGTGTTTCCACAATTGCAACTTCTCTTTGCTGGGATACTTTCAATCGAACCCAGGATGAGTCTCTTCGCTCGATCCACGTTTTTGTGCATGGTTTCCGTAACTTCAGCGGCAGTTACGGGCTTGTCTGCCCAAACATCATAATCTGTAACCATTGAGATTGACGCGTAGCAGATCTGAGCTTCTCTGGCGAGAATGCACTCGGGATAAAGGGTCATTCCGATGATGTCGGCCCCCCAGGACCTGAACAATTTGGACTCGGAGCGAGTTGAAAATCGGGGTCCTTGGACGCAAACATATGTCCCGCCGATGTGTGATGCAATATCTAACTTGTCAGCGCATTCCCGGTAGACTCTGCTTACTTCTGGACAGAAAGGATCAGCGGACGACACATGGACGACTGCTCCTCCATCAAAGAAGGTGTCTTCTCTTGCTTTCGTTCGGTCGATGAATTGATCCGGAAATACAAACTCCCCGGGCTTGAGGTTCTCTCTGAGACTGCCTACCGACGAGATACTTATGATTCGTTCAACTCCGATTTGTTTTAGGGCATAAATGTTCGCTCTGTAATTTATTTTATGGGGAGGAATTGAGTGATCTCGGCCGTGCCTCGGTATGAAAGCGACACTTCCTTTTCCGTGGTGACCTACGGTAAGGAAAGGAGAAGGAGGGCCATAGGGAGTGTAGACTTTTATCTCCTTCGAATCTCGAAATATCTTCGGATCATAAATTCCGGTTCCTCCTATTATCGCTATCCTTGCGGTCTCATTTGGCGACGGGATCAGATTCAAACCTGCTTCAGGATTCTCTTTCGCTCCCCTTTGCGTTTTCACATTTAGAATTACCGCTTCGCTTATATCAGAAAAATGAAGAAAAATAGAGGTTAGTCAGAAAGCGTACTACGCGTGCAATAGAGAAAAAAAGCCAAGAATAGGAGAGTACAGGGAATTGGAGGACGAAAAGCAGTACATAGCGCGCACGATCAAATATGAAAACACGATCCTGCTGAATATCTGTGATGAGGAGCTACTTGGAAAGACAGTCAAGGGCGGGAACGTGGATATGGAAATTTCTAGAGACTATTTTGGTGGTGAAAAAGTCAGCGAAGACGAAGCGATAAAATTAGTGCGGAGATCCAGCATCATAAACCTCGCCGGTTCTCGCATAGTTGAAAAGGTCGTAAACCAAAAACTCGCTTCTGAAAGGGCAGTCAAAAGAGTCGGGCCTGTTTCATTTCTCATGATCTACAAGTTTTCGAATTAGTTCAAGTCGTGTTAACTAGAACAGGAATCTGGGTATAGTAGGAATTCGTAAAACCCAGGATGGTAACCTGAAAACGATCGGAGCACCTGATTGAATCAGCACTCAGCGACTGCAGCCAGACCTTGATGGGACTATAATTGAATGAAGATCCTGCAGGCTTGACATAGAGAATTGGTTCCTGCGAACAGCCAAATGGGAACGAGAACGTGTAGTAGCCATTCCCCGCTAACGAAAAAGTATAGAGAATGGTCTCGCTCCGGTTTTGAGAATAAATCACAGCCGCAGATTGAAACCTAAGGGATTCTGTCGGGTTTAGCTTACCCGTTTGGCCAAGAGAAAATCCTTCCGGCAAATCCGAACTGATGTTGCTAGGCAGAATTGATTCCGGGTTGTTACCCGGGCATCGAGCAGAACATACATAGTTGACGTACATTTGACCGACAGTTCCACCGGCAAGGAAGACTATAGGGACGTACCACGTCGTACCGGCGCTTGAGAAAATCAGAGAATACTCGTACGGATCCGGTTCCAACGGCACCGAACCTACGACAAGAACTGTTGAAGAACTTGCGCTAACTGTCGTTGTTACAGTGGTAACCGGGTTAAGTGCGACAACGGCGCTCTGGAACTGGCGGACAGGACCGCTCCCGAGAATGTAACCCGCAGAGCTCGATGCAACGATTGCCACGACTAGAACGATTGCAAGAACGACAAGCAAAGATTTTTGCGTCGCGTCTCAACGAAACGCTGCATAGACATAGTGGGCTATTTGATGATACTCTATAGACGATAATTTCACGTGAAATTGAACGGACATTCTATAACACTTAAAGAAACGAATGCCTAGCTCATGGATTCGTCCTAAAGGCAAGCACGCTTCATGTCTAGTTCTTCAGATCAACCAAAAGAAAATCAGACTCCTGATGACGCTGATCTGAAGATGCTGAATGCAAGGAAGATGATCGAAATGCGCAGGAGAATGAATATCGAAGCTGCGCGGAAAGCGGAGGAAGAAAAGCGGGCAGAGCGATTGAAAAATCAACCTAGCGATCGAGAGGTCTTGGTCAGGGCACTCTGGGATCGTGGTGACGAGGTTTTGGCTGCGGCTGAAGCAGCCTATCCGCGGGAAATGAAGTCGATTATCCCGCAGCTCGCCATGCTCATAAAGCAGAAGAAAGTCTCGACGATTTCAGGTGGCGAATTGCTGCAATTGTTCAGATCAATAGGGATGCGCGTGAGCATAAGCACTTCAATTTCCGTCGAAGACCACGGAAAGTTTGTCAGCCTTGCAGAAAAATTGAAGCAGGAAAAGCTGTAGACTAGAAAGAAGAGATCTCGACCAACGAAGATTTCTTTTCGACCTCCTCTTTAGAAAGGAGCCCTTTTTCAATTCCATAATTTCTGATCGCTAGAGTACTCGCAGCCACCGAGAAAGCAAGAGCTTTTCCTATGTCCCCAGTCTCCGTGAACTTGGCTGCAAACGAGGAGAGCATGATGTCCCCTGCGCCTGTTGTGTCCGCCACGATAACTTTGAACGGCGCGGCTTTCATTTTCAGCTTGCCGCCTTCATAAACTTCGACGACCGCCGGACCCGAAGTAAGAAGCAGAATATCGACGTACACGGATATCTCTGCAATTGCAGATTCCTTCAAGCCAATCCCGGTCCAAGCTCTTAGCTCTTCCAGGTCTGCTTTCAACACTTTCAGATTCTTTAGCAATGAAATATCCAACCCGGATCTCATCAGAGCTTCTGCGGTCTTTTCATCAAATCGACGGACAAATCCCTGCGAGTCCGCAAACACCAGGTTGAACTTTTTCGAGACCTTCTCAAGTAATGGAAGCGAGATTTCATTGGCAACAGGATTTAGCACGATCGAGGTTGCAGACGATTTTTCCAAAAACGCATCAAAGTCTTCGAATGTAAGATCTCTACACTTGGCCTGAAGCCACAGCCGCCTCTTTGGACCAGACCTGTCTATTCTGTAGCTGGTAGTTTTGAACCCTGGTGCGATCCATTTCTGGAGCTCTAACCCGGTATTCTTTTTGATGAATTGCGTGTATTCCTTGGGGAAATCTTCGCCGACATGAGTTACAATCTCCGGATCATAGCCAAGGCTTGAAAGGGCCATGGAGGAGTACGATGGCGCTCCCCCCAGGGCGCGCCGCGGAACTAATTGTCCGGGGCTGTCGGTTATCTCATCGACAACCATGTGCCCGGCTATGACGATACCCGAATCTGCGGTCAGCGGAAGATCACAAACTCTTCATGAACTCATCTCAAACGATGCTCTGCGGGACAGCATCTTCGGGACCGGAAGAGGTGCCTGCGGGCGACCGGTTGTTTCGCTAGAGATTTCCTTCTTCAGCTCATCGGGGCTCATCACTTTCTCCCCTGATCCTCGCACCCTGATCTTTAACTGAGTAGGATCTTGCGCTTCTTTGTCCCCAATTACGACGATATAAGGGACCCACTCTTTTTCGGCATCCCGGATTCTTTTCCCCACACTCTCTTCTCGGTCGTCAATGTCAACGCGGATGTGTGATGATTCCAGATCTTCGGACATTAATTTGCATGCATCAACGAACTTTTGCGATACAGGAAGCAATCTCACCTGTACGGGGCTGAGCCATACGGGAAGGGTCGCAATCTTGCCTGTGGCTTGCATCTTGCCCGCATTCTCAAGCAGCCCAAAAATTACCCGCTCTATGGCTCCCGAGGGTGAGTTGTGGAGGATCATCGGAGTCTGCTTTTTTCCAGTTTCATCGACGTAGACGATTCCATAGCGCTGTGCGTTTTCGATGTCAATCTGATCTGTAGAAAGGGCAGATGCCTTGTCCAGGTTGTCGATGTAGTTGAACTCCCACTTTAATACAAAATAGAAAAAGCGCTCTCTCCACATCTCGACCAGAGCAGGTCTACCATGCTTTTGTATTATAGAAGCTATGAAATGTTTGTTCTCCCTGTAGAATTCTTCGGTGAATCGGATCGCAAGTTCGTAATCTGTGTCTTTGAACCCGATCTCACGCAGCACGCTCTGCGATAATTCAAATCTCTTCGGAAACTCTTCCTTGGCTTGATCCATGTCTCGGACTATAGCATGGCAATCGGGCATAGTGAATGCCCGCAGGCGCCTTAATCCTACGAGCTCGCCGGACTTTTCCCGCCTGAACGAGTAGCGTGTGAGCTCATACAATTTGAGGGGGAGGTGCTTGTAAGTGAGCTGGAGATCCTTTGCGATAAGAAACTGGCCGAAGCAGGCCGCAAACCGGAGAAAGTATTCTTTTTCGTCAGACTTTACGAGATACTGTCTCGCAGGGAAGCGGTTCAGGTAACTTGCGAGGCTGGGATGCTCTAGATCATACATGATCGGGGTCTCAACTTCTACGCCACCGTACTCCTGAACGCGCTGTGTGACATAGCGCTCGACCAGAGACTTGATCATTCTACCCTTTGGATAAAATCGCATGTTACCCGGATCTGAAGCGGGCTCATAATCGACCAAACCGAGCCGTTTCATGAGATTGACGTGGGGCGGGACCTGCTGGACTGCCCTAACTTTGGCGGTCTCGTAATTCTTCAGTTTTTCTAGCAGTTTATTCTTTGAAAAATCATACTCGGAAACCGGTGTCAAGTTTCCGTCAAGATCAATTACAAACCATTGCGATCGAAGCGTGTCTTCAGCCTTCAGCGCAGCCGAAACAACTTCGATATCTTTCTTCCCGGTCTCCTGACCTGGCATAGAGGCGGTGGGCTCAAAGTACTTTGATTGTTCGGCAAGAGGATGTCCCTTTACCTTCATTGTCAGGGCCTTGTTCCATCCAAAGGGGACGTGATGAACTGACAGTCCCAGTTCCTCAATCCACTTTTCCAGTTTCAATAGGATCTCTTTAGCAGCGCCCGGTGACGAAAGATGATTGCTCAGATGAGCGTATGGGTAGACAACGAAGGAATCGCACTTTAGCTGCGCACTTGTTTTCTCCACTTCACTAACTGCTTGATCGACCACCGAATCGTCGTCCCCTTCTTCGACGCTGATCAGGAGAAGAACTGTATTTTTGATCAGCCTCGCTTCCAAGGTCGATTCCTCTGCGCCGGTTATCTCCTTCTTTACTGGTTTGTACTCTACCTCATCGCAGTGAAGCTGGAGAATTTTCAGGTTCTTGCCCCTCTTTTTGATTACTTTATCCGAATCTTGCCCTGTCTAGCTCTCGATCTTTCTTTGTAGCTTTCTTGTAATCTTTGTAGTGTTCATGGCAGAGGTAGACCCTTCGATCACCGGAAACACTCAGACCGCTGCCTGCAAGCTTATCCCGGCTGAGTGATCTTTCTGCTTGATTCTTGCATCCTGTAACGGAACAATTGACGCCCTTGTCTATCTTGCCCAAATTCTCTCTTTTACTCTCTTCGAAAAAAAGCTACTTTGCCTTATTGGCTATGAAGCAAATTCAACACCATGCGAGCACTCTATAAAAGCATACTAACTTTTCAAGGTCACATCAGGTAACCTACCACGGTACTAAACAAGATCAGGGCTCAACTGTCACCTGTCGTAGATTCAATCGGTCGTGGTCTTGGAGCTACAGGCTTGTCTCCGACGTTTTGGACGTTTGTGGGTTTTCTGTTTTCTCTTCTCGCTGGCGTGCTGTACGCCTTCAAACCCGGTCAACCATATCTCGGCGCCGCGGCTCTACTCGTATCCGGAGTATTTGACGTCCTGGACGGGGCCGTAGCGAGGGCAATCCACCGCGTCTCAAAGACCGGCGCCTTCAATGATTCGACTCTGGACAGGCTCGCTGAAGTTGCGGTTTATGCAGGTATTATCTACGGAGGCTACACAAATCCCGTCCTAGTGCTTCTGACTCTTGCATTTTCGCTCCTTGTCAGTTATGCCAGGGCAAAGGGCGATTCACTAGGTGTTTCTCTTTCCGGAATTGGAATAGGCGAACGAGCTGAGAGACTTCTAGTCCTAATTGTATTCTCGCTCATAGGCTACGTCTGGATAGGCGTAGTCATCGTACTAATCTTGGCGATCGTTACATTCGTTCAGCGCTATCTGGCAATCCTGCAAAAGTTGAGAACGTCAGGCTAGAATGTTTGCCTGCGTTCGTCTTTTGCCCTCACTTTGACCAGACCGTAGTGGACCGCGCAAGAAACACAATAATACTTGATCGTTGTCGGGGATGCAATATAAGCCCCGGCAGCCCTTAGTTCTCTCGCAAGCATTGGCTCGACCAGGCTCACTCTGGACGTCATCTTCTTTGCCTTGTCAACGGGCGTTTCCCTTCCGCAGTTACTGCACTGGACGGTACCAGAGCTACCCTTGCCGCCCTTGGATCTGCCCCTGCTCTTTCTCTTCTTCGTCATTATAATCTCAACTTGGCAATTGCTAGGCTTTAAACTTTGGAGTTAGCGTGTCAACGGAAAATAGTTTAGGCATAAACTCAATCAAATCTGGCGATTAGAACAACTGCGCCAACGAAAATCATCATTGCCGCCATAAAGTAGAAGAAAGGCACCAGCTGTGGAATCAAAACAGTCTGGGAAATGTCGTACGCAAACACTCCGCCGATCAAAATGCAAACGATAGAGATAACCCGGAGCAGCGCGCTGATTCTCTGCTGCGTGTTACTGAGAGCTTTGGACATTTGATGACCCTTTGAACGACTACAGGTTCTCCAACTTTCTTTTATGTCGTTTTAACGTTTTGCCACGTCCCGCAACCAGGATGAGGAAATTACGTTAGAGGGACTTTGCTTCTTCCATTTTTTCTTTCAGATAGTTGTCCACGATAAAAGTCAGGCCGAACTTTGAAAAAGCTTCGAGCTCGCTCTTGCGCTTTATCTTTAGAAAAATGTCTAGTTCCCGCTGCCAGACACCGCCATGGTACCGGGGATCTTTCTTCAGCTCCTGAGCTCTCTTTATGTCCGTTTCAGTCATGGGATCAGTTGGTAGTTTGTACTTGACAATGTCAGAAGCCCAGACTCCGATCCACTTTGCCGTGGGAACTGTAAGATCTCGAAGATGAGCTGCGTTCGCAGAGCCACTGATTATGACCATTGCGATGTGTTCTCCGTACACGTCGCCGTCCGTCATGACATAGACCGGAAGATTGAGTTCCTTGTTCAGCCTCTTCAACATGTACCTCGTTGATCTCGGCGCCTGCCCCGAAGTGTCAATCAGAATAGCCTTGTACTTTTTCTCGACCTCCTCTTCGACAAATCTGGTGAAAATCCCTCCCTTTTCTACTGCAATGATCATCTCGGCAGATGTGTCTACAAACTCCGCAGTGCTCAGTGAAGGACCGATTAGATAGCCGTCTGGATGGGACGAGAGATTCAGACGCCTGCCCTCAAATCTGGGAACCGTGTACTCTATCGTTAGGTCGCCAAAGATCGCGCTTCTCTCTTCAGGATAGATCTTGAACTCTTCTCTTGCCCTTGAAAGAACGGTTTCGAGATCGGTAATGATCTCGTCTGACTCCGCCTGATCAACGAACTCCATCGCATCGGCCTGCGAAGAGTAATATGCATCCCTGAGAGTCGATGTCTTGCCCTGTTCTACGAGACGGTCCGCAAAGTAGGCGAGCCAGAGCATCTGTGTAAAAGGTCGGATGTGTTTAATGTTACCGGCGGAACGCTTTACGTTGACCTTGTCCAGGATGTATTGTTTGAGTTTTGGATCGTAAACGATGTTGCTTACTGACCTGCTCGGAAAGAGAAACTCGGGAAACTTTGACTGATCGAGATCTCCATAAGTTCTCTCGCCGAGCTCTTTGAGCTCCTTTAGAAGTTGCTCTCTACGAGCCGTTGCCAAATTTTTCGAGGCTTTGCTGGGCATTCTCATCTACTACCTTCTTTTTTGATCTGGTCGCGACATCCTTTGCTACAGCTTCGTTTACTTCCTTTGCGGTCTGCTCGCTGATCGCATTGTCGGACTCGGAACCTGGCTCAATTGCAATATCGCTTCCGAGGAGCTTCCGGTAACTGGGGAGTTTCTTCTTCCCAGAGAGTTCGGTGGAAAACTTTGCAATAAGCGGGAGGTACTTGCCGTAAATGTTCATCCTCTTCTTTTGAAACTCCATCGAACCCTTTCTAGAAACGTAAGAGGCCAGCTTACGAAGGACCTCTCTTGTTCCGTTTCTTAGTTCCCTTTCTAACTCAGGACGATCAGCGAGGTACTCCTTGCCAACCGTCTTGAACGGAACTTTAGTGGAACAAACGTGAGTTATAATCGCAATCGGCGCGTCCTGCGGAATCTTGTAGCGCTTCCAATCAATCTCCTCGTTGATTATCTTGAAGGCGACGTCGTTTCCCTCGTCATACAACAGCGGAATTCTGTTTGCAAACCGAAGTAATCTCCTGCCAGGAAGGATCGAGCTCCCGCCGTATGCAAGTCCGACCTCTACTATGAATGGATAGCCGGAGTAAGCAGAAGGAGGCCTCACGCACATCGCGACAAACTCTGGAGCTAGTTCCTTCATGATGCCCGCCTGCATGATCTCTTCGCCCAGAGGAGAAAGGCATGAAGCATCGGGAGGTAGGAACTCATCGAACTGAGGCAGCGAGTTGACAAACTTTACTACGTCCTCATTCCCAAGAGTCTTCGGTTTCCGATCTGACTCAAACCCTGAGAACTGGAGGAACTTTTTGGCGGTCTTTTCACCGACTCGGTGAAAGTTGTTCGTCATGAATTTTACAAGATTTTGTTCGTTTGTCTGTTTGACTAGACGTCGCAAAGCTTCGACATCGATTCCGTAAGGGTGTGGAAGTGTCTCGCCAGGTGGAGAAGGAATGGACGTAGTCCCTCTCTTGTAAGAGATGACCTTGGAGTCGGGATCAATCAGATTGATGTTTGCGTAAGGAGTTACAAGAGCCGTCTGCTTGAAGTAATCCTGAATTTTCTGTCCAGCTCTAAAATAATCGCCCATCATGGTGAGCTGGACGGATGTGCCAGTCCCTTCCGAAGGAGCGGTGTTGTGTTTTAGTATGACCGGTTTATTTTCCTGAATGTCAATCAGCATGTCTAAGATGTGGCTGGTTTTTCCGTCAAAACATGAGGAAATTGTAACTGGCCTGTTTGTAGTAATCTGAGCATAAAGTATGGCCATCGTCCCGCCCATCCCGAACATTCCGCGGGATTGCTTTAGTTTGTACTTTGAGCCATAGAAGACTCGCCCAAACGCGTTGGGGAGGTGTTTTGCCTCAATACCCGGACCGTTGTCTTTAACCGTCAGAATGTAGGCGACTTGCTCTCCAGCCTTTGTTCCTTCAGGTGCAAGCTTGATTTCGACAGTGATTTCTGGCAGAATCGTAAACTGCTCACATGCATCCAGGCTGTTCTCAACCAGTTCTCTGACAGATGTGTACAATGCTCTGGATGGATTACTAAATCCTGCAAGATCTCTATTACGATAGAAAAATTCGCTGGGAGAAATCTCCGAGTAGGTTACCTTTTGCTGGCTGGCTACCAATCCGAAATATCTCCGTTAAAACGCATTGATCGCAATTCAGAAACTAGAGGAAAAAACGACAAAAGGTAAGGACGCTGAACCTTTGAAGGCCTATGATAAAAATATTCCCGCACTACTCCGGAAGAATTTTCGGGGATTTAGCTTTGTTCCGGAGGCTTCTGCTCTTCCCAAAGCTGCATCCGGTCGAGCTTCTTCTTGGTTCTGTATTTTTGCAGCAACTCGTACGCTGATTTGTGAGTCCCGCCCTTGGCGAGTTTGTCAATCGCTTCCTTTGCGATTTTTGAATCGTCCGGATCGGCTATTATCGCGACGGTATGTCCGTAAATCGAGATTTCGGACTGAGTTAGCTCCTCAATTACCTTCCTAGCTTTTCCCTCGGTGCCAATTATTCTGCTTTTGATTCTTACGAGTGCGTTCTCTGACTTGCCAGCGTACTCTCGCAAATCGATGAGTGTCAGTATTCGCTCTTCCTGAAGGAGGGAAAAAGCTCTCTGGGGAGAAAATCCTCTTGCTATGGCGGAAACGATGTCAAAAGCTTTGAAGGGATTTGCTTCCAGTAGCGCCTCCGGTTGATAGCTGATCCTGGTCTCCCCGGTTTTTCCATCAACATCAATTGAAACTCCACATCGTCTTTCAATCTCGCCCTTGACGGCACCGTCTTTGCCGACGAGCGCTCCAACTCTTTCTAGTGGCACTCTGACAATCTGCTCAGAGCTCATGTTTCCGCAAACTCCTCTTTGGCTTCATTTTCCACTGCCTCTTCTTCGCTATTAGACCTTCTTCCGCGGATTCTTGTCAACAGCTTTTCCTCATCTTTTTCTATCCTGACGCCTCTTTTTTCGAAGAAATTGTTCACGTTCGAAATATCTCGCCTCAGGAATTCTTCTGCAGAAGGATGTGCGGTAGAGACGGCCGAGCCGAAATCAAACAGGACCAGCTTTCGGTCAAGCTTCATAATGTTGTACTCTGAAAGATCGGAATGTACGAGTTCAGCTTCCTGATAAATCAACTTCATCGACCGTATTACAGTCACATAGTCTGCCTTTGTCGCTTTCGAATCAATCAGACGGGGCGCGGGGATTCCGTCTTTTCCTATGAACTCCATCACGACGACGTTGCCCTGAAACCTGTAGGGAGTTGGAACAGAAACTCCCGCACTAGATGCTTGCTTCAAATTGATGAATTCCTTCCTTGCCCATAGTTCGGCGATGCCCCGGCTGTCTCTCCGGATTTTGTTGAAACGTGGGTCACCTTCGACGTACTGCAGTCGCTTTTTGTAATCCGAGGAGGAGACAAGGTATATTTTCACCGCAACATCACTTCCATCGCTTTTTACTCCCCAGTAGACCCGTGCCTCCTTTCCGGAGCTAATGACTCCATTGAGAAAAGAAAACGCATCCGCGTTTGAGAGATCATAAAGGATCATGAGGGTTCTGCGGTCAAACACTTCTTCAAAGACAGAGCGTTCTTCTTCATTCTTGAGAATCACGCGGTCGCGCTTGTCAATCCTCTCCGCCTCTCTGTGGAACTTTTGGAGGCTCTCGTCGCCGACTTCGTCCCTCTCTCTAACGTACTTCAAGACTTACGCCTAATTTCTTGCCTGGTACAATATACGATTCTTTTATGGAAAAACGTTACCCCTTGGATTTTGAATAGGTTTACCGAGCGTGCAGCAATGCTTTTCCCGTTGAATCGACGATATCTATTGAAGATCCCATTTCTTAAGGAGCATAGTGGACGGTTTTGATTTCTGTTGCTTTGCCTGATTCTCTTTTTCTTGAAGATGACTTATTGCGAGAAAAGACAGCGAAAGTCGGGTCAATAGCGCGCTCATTGGCAATTTTTGGAGTGGAAAGGATCTATCTCTATAGAGACACTTCCAGAAACGGAGAAATAGATTATGAGACTGCAAAAACGATCCTTGAATACGCTGAAACTCCTCAGTATCTGAGGAAACGACTCTACGGAAGACGCAAGGAGCTGGAATTTGCTGGACTATTGCCTCCGCTGAGGATACCTTCTCACCTGGTGGAATCATCTGTCGAACCTAATCAAGTAAGGGACGGCGTAATCGTCATTCAAAATGGCGAATTGAAAGGGGACGTTGGAGCGAGAGAACTTGCAATGATAGATGGGAGGGTTCACGAAGGACAACGTGTTACTGTCAGAGTTACTTCTGTTGAGCCGCTTGTTGCAAAGATAGAAGAGAGGCCTAGTAATAAGTACTGGGGCTATGAGGTAAGAAGAGCGCCATCTCTTGCCAGGTTTTTGAAGAGCTCGAATTTTGAGTTACTTATCCTAACTTCACGTCAAGGAACTGAAGTGAACAAGATGTGGGATGAATTTCGCTCTAAATGCGCCAGCGCACCTAGGATTCTGATCTGTTTTGGATCGCCTGAGGCGGGGATCGACAAAATATTGAAGCAAGAGAAAGCGAAGATCACTGATTTCGAGTCAATTTATGTCAATACCTTCCCAATGCAAAATGTTGGAACGGTACGGTTGGAGGAGGCTCTGCTCGGCACTCTTTCAATAGTGAATTTGGCGATTCATTTATGACAATTTTCCAACATTATTTCTGATGCGAAAAAAATGTTTGAGTGCATTGAGATTTTCTAAGAATTACCTGCTGTAACGCTAAATGCTTAAAAACGATAATTATCGAAAACGGGGAGTACGGCGTTTTCCGGATGGGTCATCGTAAGCATAGTGCTCCTAGGCGAGGCTCTCTCGCTTTTGCCCCTAGAGCTCGTCATCAAGTTCTCGTCCCAAGAATAAGAAATTGGACTAGAAGAGGAATCGACAAGCCGACTCTGGGAGGTTTTCCTCTTTTCAAAGTTGGCATGGTTCAAGTTGTAACGCTCGACGACCGGGAAAAAACTCCCAATTTTGGAAAGCCAATGTTTAATCCAGCTACTGTTCTTTCTGCCCCCTCTGTTACCGTATACGGATTCAGAGGATATGGTAGAAAAAATGGAATAGATTTTGCACTTTTTGATGTGTTTGCGAATAATTTGCCTGAAGAAATTCAGGAAAGAATATCTTTCGTTAGAGATCAAAAGAACGTTGAGTCATATGATGTTTCTCTAAAGAAAGCCGAAGGAATGCTTGGTCAGACTCTGAATTTCACAGCTATACTTGGAGTTAACCCAAGCGATACTGGACTTTCGAATGGTAGGCCTCAGATTCAGGAGGTCGGCATTGTCGGCGGAAATGTAAAATCACAGTTTGAATACCTAAAGGCAGTCATAGGTACTACAGTAAAACCTGCGGAATACTTCAAACTAGGCTCTTTCATCGACACAATGGGAATTACCAAAGGCAAGGGGTTTGAAGGAGTAATTACTAGATTCGGAGTAAGACGAAAGCAACACAAGTCCAGAAAGACTGTCAGGGAAGTAGGAGTCATTAGTCCTTGGCATCCTGCAACCGTCATGTATACTGTTCCTAGAGCTGGTCAGATGGGTTTTCATCAACGAGTTGACAAGAACAAGAGAATTCTTGCAGTTTCAAATGCTCAACAGAATCCCATTACTCCTAGCGGGGGCTTTCCTCACTTTGGCGAAGTGCGGGGTGATTATGTGATTTTACGCGGATCGGTTCCCGGTCCGATAAAAAGGCTAGTTGACGTGCGGCTTCCTCTCTATCCTAGACGGCAAAAAGTCCAGCCCCCGCGCATAGTTGAAATTAACGTGGCGGGAAAAGCGATGCCAATGGTGTCGGGGTCTGTTCCAACGCAATCAATGTAACGGTGCATGTTTTCTTGCGAACAAAAATCTTGAACTTGGAAGGTCAAGAAGGGGATTCTCTGGATCTTCCCGATGTCTTCGAAACTCCGGTCAGGAAGGATGTTATTAATCGAGTGTTTGTTGCCCTGGCGTCCCACAGCAAACAACCTCAGGGACGTGATCCATTGGCAGGCGAACGAACATCTGCAGAGTCAGGTCATCCCCCAACAGGTAGAGGAATATCCAGGATTCCCAGAGTAAAGGGAGAGAGATATTCTAGATCAGGTATGGCGGCTGCTGTCGCAAGTACTGTTCATGGTCGCTTGCCACATCCTCCAAGATCCGAAAAGGTAATTCGAAAGGAGATAAACTCCAAAGAAAAATACCTAGCAACAGCTTCCGCTATTGCTGCAACCGCGGATCAGAGTTTGGTTCAGAAGAGAGGTCACAAGTTTTCTTCCCAGGTTCCAATAGTCGTATCGACTGAGCTCGAGAACATTTCAAAAGCACGCGATCTAAAGAAATTTTTCGCGGCTGTCGGTGCTGACAAGGATATCGAACGAGCTAGTGGCCGCAAGAAGAAAGTAACGAGTTCCCTCTCAAGGAGAAGCAGGCCCGGCGTAGGACCATTAATTGTAGTTTCGAAGCCTTCAAAGTTAAGAGAAGCCTCGAAGGCATTTCCGGGAGTCAATGTTGCTACAAGTTCTAGCTTGAGCGTTCTAGACTTGGCGCCTGGTTCAATTCCGGGACGGTTAACAATTTGGACTAAAGACTCGATTGATGTAATCTCGAAAAACGTTCAGAATGCTGGAGGTATCTAAAAAATGAATCCCGAGGATGCCCTAAAAGTTGTTTTGAGGCCTTATGTGACCGAGAAGACTTTTGATCTCATCGAGAGACAAAACAAGCTGTGCTTTTTGGTCGACATAAAAGCTTCAAAAAAGAAAATCAAAAGTGCAATTGAAACCCTTTATCAGGTGAGAGTTGCAAGTATTAATACAGCCATAACGATTGTTGGAAAAAAGGCGTTTGTTCGATTTGCGCCTGAAAGCTCCGCTACTGATCTAGCATCGAAACTGGGGCTTGTGTAACTAAATGGGTAAGAGAATTCTTCAGCGGCATCGTGGTAAAGGTGGTCTCCAGTATCGGGCGCCACAGAATGGTAAATTTGCCAGGGTAAGGTACCCCTTCGTCCCTGAGGGCCAAACAGCAGAGATGAAGGTCCTCGACATTGTTCACGAACGAGGTCGAGCCTATCCTTTAGCCGAATTGGACTATTCCGGGAAGAGATTCTACATTCCTGCAGTTTCGGGGACCGTAGTGGGCACACAAATTCAAATCGGTCCACAAGCGTCCGTCGCTTCCGGTAACATCTTGCCTCTTTCCAGCATCCCAGAGGGGACTGCGATATGCAACATCGAGCGCTACTTTTGTGATGGTGGAAAACTTGTCAGGCAGGCAGGGGAATCAGCTGTTCTTTTTGCTAATACTGCACAGGGTTCGACGATTAGAATGCCATCCGGAAGGACTGCTTTTCTTTCGCCCAAGTGCCGCGCTTCAATCGGGATCGTAAGTGGCGGAGGAAGGGTAGAAAAACCGTTTCTTCGAGCTGGCGCAAAGTACCATTTGATGAAATCTAAGGGAAAGATGTACCCTCGGATGCGAGGAATCGCAATGGCAGCTGTTTACCATCCTTTTGGCGGTGGAAGACATCAACATCCGGGAAAGTCTACATCCACTTCACGTAACGCACCTCCAGGAAGAAAAGTTGGAAACATCGCCCCTAGAAAGACTGGACGTAAGAGAATTGTTAGGGCAGAGGATAAACGGGAGTAAAGTGAGTAGGATTGCCGAAAGAATTCAAGTATAGAGGATACTCGTTGGAGCAGCTTCAGGGCATGTCGTTTGAATCGTTTCTCGGACTTCTACCTTCGAGGCAACGAAGATCCCTTAATCGGGGAATATCTGACGAAAAGAAGAAACTAATCGAGGAAACCAGGCTTGCAAAAGATGGGAAACTCAAGAACCCGATAAAGACTCATGCCCGCGACATGGTAATTTTACCATACATGGTGGGGCTAAATATTCAGGTTCACTCGGGTCGAGAATTTGTCGCATTGGATATCAAGCCTGAAATGGTTGGTCGTTATGTTGGCGAGTTCGTCATCACAAATAAGAAAGT
>Ga0335085_10004126_pt1 | contig 24311 bp, 31 predicted proteins | sample Lox_Sample_45_FD_206712 | JGI IMG/M metagenome (GOLD analysis project Ga0335085, IMG submission 206712) | Soil microbial communities from Loxahatchee National Wildlife Refuge, Florida, United States - Lox_Sample_4.5 | ecosystem: Environmental > Terrestrial > Soil > Wetlands | place: USA...
GATAGCCGAGGAAGCCGTAGGTGTGGAGGTCTTTGTTCTGGATGTTGTCGAGCTGCTCTTTGTAGGTGGGGATGCGTTCGAGCCAGCCGAGCGGGGTGACCATGGAGAGGAGGAGGTGGAGTTCGGCGTGTTCGGGAACGAGGGATTGCAGGAAGATGACGGATTTTTGCGGGTCGAGGCCGGAGGCGAGGAAATCAATGGTGATTTGCAGGGAGTTTTCGGCGATGGCAGAGGTGTCGGCGTAGTCGGAGGTGAGCGCGTGCCAGTCGGCGACGAAGAAGAAGCAATCGTGCGAGGGATCGTTTTGCAGGCGCACCCAGTTCTGCAGGGCGCCGAAATAGTGGCCGATGTGGAGGCGGCCGGTGGGGCGCATGCCGCTTAGGACTCGGTTGATCGCGTTGAACAAGTCGAGAAACCTCGGTGAGTTGGAGTCGTAGTGCGAACAAAAAAGGATATCAGATATCAGCGAGCAGATAGCAGGAGGCGAAGAGAAGAACGCGTTGCGTTTGTTCCATCGAGCCATCTAGGCCAAAACTGCTTGGCAAGGGTCCCTCCACCGCGCGGCCCGACGCGCATAAACCGCGCGAAGAAGAATCGGCGAGCCGCTCCGGTCGGGATGACAAGAACGCGAGGCGGGCACTTAATGCTTGGATTTTAGTTTTGATTTGGCGCTGGGTTTGGACTTGGCGCGGGAGCGGTCGTACCTAAGGAAGACCATGCCCTGGCCGTAGGTTTTCGATTCGAGGAGGTTGAAGTGGCGTTCGGGGAAGCCGCTGGGGAAGAGCGGGATGCCTGCTCCGATGAGTTTGGGCATGATGCCGAGGTGGATTTCGTCGATGAGGTCTTCTTTGAGGAATTCGCGGGCGAGTTGGCCGCCGCCCATGTGCCAGATGTTTTTGCCTTTTCGTTCGCGGAGGGAGGCAGCGATTTCGTGCGGCGCGGCGTTGGTGAAGATTAGGCCGTCGCGTTCGCCGGGAGGCAGAGAACGGGAGAGAACGTAGGTCTCGATGCCGTAGGTGTTGATTTTGCCACCGCTCATGCGCAGGCCGGCAAGATAGGTTTTGCTGCCCATGAGGGCTGCGTCGATGGTCTTGAAGAAGGGAGCCATCGAGTAGTCCTTGGGCATGAAGAGGAAGTCCACGGAGCCGTCGGGGCGGGCGATGTAGCCGTCGAGGGAGATGCCGAGGGCGAGCATGATGCGGCGCATGGGGGGATTCTAAAGGCGAAAATGGAAATTGGAAAATAGAAAATGGGAAAGAGGGGGGTGGGACCAGTTGGGCTGGCGTTCTGTTTCTTGGGGGAATCTAACACAGAGAGCGCAGAGGAAGAACACAGAGGGCACAGAGGAAACCGGGAAGAAGAAAATTGTGGCCTTAGGTCGTAAGGGCCCCCCTTACAAATCAAGGGACGGGCCCCTTCGAAGCTCAGAGCAGGCCTACGAGTTCATTTGATTTTGAGCACTCGCTCGGACGAAGGGCACAGCCAGGAATGGGTGCGCTGTCGCTGACCTGAAGGTCGATCGCCATTACACAAGGCAAGAAGGCGGCGTAAAGCCGCCCCTACCGCCGCTACTTGCTCGACCAGTTGGGGGATTCGTTGTGGCCTTGCAGGGTGAGTTGGTGGGGCTGAGAGCCGTCGGCAAGCATGGTCCAGATCTGGCGCGTGCCAGATCTGGTGGATTCGAAGACGATGTGGCGACCGTCGGGAGCCCAACTGGGGCGTTCATTGCGGCCTTGGTCGCGGGTGAGTTCGAGGAGACGGTGCGAAGCGACGTCCATGACGTAGATATCGTAATTACCGGAGGGACGGCGCCAGGAGAAAGCGAGTAGCTGGCCGTTAGGAGACCACGCCGGATCTATCACATAGCCCATGTCCGGCAGATCGATCTTCTGCGTGTTGGTGCCGTCCGAATTCATCATGTAAAGCTGCGGCAGACCGCCACGGTCGCTGACAAAGGCGACGGTCTGGCCGGTACGGGGATTCCAGGCGGGCGAGGTGTCGCCGCCGCTGCCCGGATAGGTGAGGCGCTTGGGACGATTGCCGCCGGCGTCAGAGACGTAAAGCGCGGGACTACCTTGCATGGACGAGGAGAACATGACTTCGGAACCGTTTGGATTCCACGTGGGAGAAGAGTTGGTGCCTTTGAAGCGCGCGAAGGTAACGAGTTTTCCGGCGTCGAAGGAGTACATGCAGATTTGCGCGCTGACGATGCTGTTGGCGGGAGCGAAACAGGTGAAGGCGATGCGGGAAGAGTCGGGTGACCAGCGCGGGGTGAGGGAGATGGAGCCAAGGTGCGAAAGCTGGTGCTGGTTGGCGCCATCGTAATCCATGACCCAGAGTTCTTTGTGGCCAGAGCGTGCGCTGATAAAGGTAATTTGGGTGGTGCCAACACCGGGGAAGCCGCCGGAGAGGCGGGAGATGATTTCGTCGGCGAACTGGTGGGCGAATTTGCGGACGTCCGCATCGGTAGGATTGCCCCGATAGATTTTGCCAACGACGGCTTCGTTGGAGGGGCTGCGCACGTCGTAACACCAGGCGGCGATGACGACTTCGGTTGCGGATTCCGTGAGATTGCCGAAGGCGACGAAATTGGAATTGAGCGGAGGATCGGTCCAGGTGAGTTTCTGGAGTTCCTGAGGCTGTGTGGGAACGGTGGTGGGGTAGAAGCTCGGAGAGACAAGATCGATGACGCCGGAGAAGGCGAGGTCGTCGCGGACGGTTTGCGTAAAGAGGCCGGCGTGGGATTTGGCGTTGTCCACGCGAGCGGCGAAGTCCGGGACGGCGATGCGGGGCTTTTCGACGCCGAGGCCCGTGCCGGTGCGGAACCAATCTTGAGCAAAGGAGGTAAAGGAAAACGGAAGGAGGGAAAGGACGTAAAGGAGAAGAGCGCGGCGGATCATTCTGCGAAGATTTTTCGGCAACGGAACCTCCGAGGGGAATTGGGCTGAAGAAATAGTTTAGGACAAATGGAAGTGAAGGGAGCGGAAAAGTTTCGGAAAGAAATAAAGATTTCACCACAGAGTTAGCAGAGGAGAGCGGAGAGAGCGGAGAAGAAGAGGCTGGCGTAAAAGCCAGCGCTACATGGAAGAAGGAAGAGAAGAAGAAAGGAAGAAGAAAGGAAGAAGAAAGGAAGAAGAAAGAAGACGTGCTTGCCTGCTGGAAGCAGGCGCTACCGTTACTTGGTGAGGGAAAGGTCGAAGTCGAAGGTGACGTCGACGTAGGCGCCGGAGTAATCGGAGGGGAGGGCGGGGAGTTTGTCGATGCCGAGAAGGGCGCGGGTGGCGGAATCGTCCATGGATCGGTTGCCGCTGGAGGTATCAAGGCGAATATTGCTGATGGTGCCGTTGCGAAAGATGCGGAAGGAGACGGTGGTTTTGGCGCGGCGAGCGGCGCGGACGGAAGGATCGATGGTGGTCTGGATCCAATTTTGACTGATGGCTCGGCGCACGGATTCGACGTACCAGCCGTAGCGCGCGGCGAAGTCGCCACCGCCCTGCCCCTGCATCGCGAGGCCACTCGAATAGGCACCTGGGGAGTCGGCGTAGCCGGTGGGAACGCTCATTTGGCCGCCCTTGCCGTAGGGGATGGCGTTGTCGGGAGGCGGCTGCTTGTTTTCGAAGACTTTCGATTGTCTTGAAGGAGGAAGGGGTTTGTTTTTGTCGAATTTCTGAATGGGAGTGGAGTTGGTTTTCGGTTCTTCTTTCTTCGGTTCTTCCTTGGCGAGACCTTTGGTGGGATCGACGACTTGCGAGTTTGTCGGGACGGTGGGCTGCGGCATGGGAATGCCGGCGCTGGCGACAAGGCTGACCTTAGCGGTGGGGCCTGTCGAGCCACCGCCGATGCTGCCCCATTCGTTGCCGGGAACATTAAGGTAGATGCCGGCGACGAGAGCGAGAGCGATGCCGATGTGCAACCACGCCGAATAGCCGAGGTAGCGGCGGAGGGAGAGTTCGTCGTAGGTGGCGGCGTTGCTCATGAGGTTAGAACGGGGAAAGGAGAAAAGCTTGCAGCCGTCGCCGGGATTAGAGAAGTGGCGAGTGGCGAGTGGCGAGTGGCGAGAGAAGAGGGGAGAGGAGTTGAAAGGTTAATGTCCAAAGTCGAGAGCTTACGAGAAGAAAGGAACTCAACGAAGAGACGCAGAGGGAGCGGAGGAAGCACAGAGAAACAAGAGAAGGAAGGCCGGGACGTTGGATCGTAAGAGCCCACCCTTACAAACCAAGGGTGGGGCTCCCTTCGAGGCTCAGGGTAAGCCCTCAAGATCAGGTGATTTTGGCCCAGCGCGAGGCGCACAGCCAGGAATGGCTGTGTCACATTCGGAAGTGCATGGGTGCGAGGCATCAGCGGCTCCGGTCGGTGATGGGCTGGGTGACGATAGAGATGTTGGTTATGCCACCCTGACGGAGTGAGTCGATGACGGTGCAGAAAGCGCCGAAGGGAATCGATTCATCGGCGCGCAGGAAGACCGAATCGTTTTCGCGCTTCTGACGCTTTTTGATTTTGTCCACGAGCTGGTGGATGTTGACGGGCTCGTTGCCGAGGTAGATGAGCTGGTTCTTATCCATGGTGACGACGAGCCGCTCTTCGGTGATTTCCTTCACCGTGTGGGTTTTGGGGACGTCGACCTCAATGCCGGATTGGAGGATCGGCGCGGTGATCATGAAGATGATCAGAAGGACGAGGACGACGTCGATGAACGGAACCATGTTGATGTCGGAGAGGGAGGTCTGGGTGGATTTGCTTAGTTGGGGCATGGGAGGCTCCGGAGGAAGTGGCGAGTGCCGAGTGGCGCTTCGACTGCACTCAGGGTAAACGAGTGGCGAGAAAGAGAAAGGCTAACCACAGAGGCCACTGAGGAGAGCAGAGGGCACGGAGAATTGGGAGATAACAGCATCGCGATGTGCTCGTGCTTTGGCATGACTAGGTGAAGGTTTTTTCAATTTGGGCGGCGAACTCGAGGGCGAAGGTGTCGAGGCGCTGGCCGAGATCGCGGATGTCTTGGAGGAAATAGTTGTACGCGATGAGCGCTGGGATGGCGGCGAAAAGGCCGGCGGCGGTGGTGACGAGGGCTTCGGCGATGCCGGGCGCGACGGCGCGGAGGCTGGCGGTGCCGGTAGTGCCGAGACCGGAGAAGGCGTCAATGATGCCCCAGACGGTGCCAAACAGGCCAATGAAGGGAGCGGCGCCGGCGGTGGTGGCGAGCCAGGACATGCCTTTTTCGGCGCGGCGAACTTCTTCGGTGGCGGCCTGCTGCATGCAGACGGTGACGGCCTGGATGGATTTGAGTTTGGCGGGCGTGGGATTGCCAGTGCCGGTGACTTGCGATTGGAGTTCGCGATAACCGGCGGCGTAGACGTTGGCGAAAGGCGAGCCTGCGGAAACAAGACCTTGCGGATTGGCGACGCCTTTCGTGGCGCGGAAGATTTTCAGGAATTGGTCGCTTTCGCGGCGGATGCGGGCGAAGAGGCTGGACTTCTGGAAGATGAGGGCCCACGAAATCAAAGAGGCGAAGAGCAGTATGCCGAGAACGCCGCGGGCGACCCAGCCGGTTTGCGCGAGAATTTCAAAAATGTTGCCGATGTAGACGGCGGAGAGGAGAAAAAGAATGTCTGTCTCCTTAAAAATGCAAAATTTTACGAACAAAAGCAACGTAGCACAGGGGTGAGGCACGGTCAAAAAAATTAGACGCGATTGTGGCGTAAGGGGATGCAGGGGGAAGACGTTATTAGCCGTAAGCTGTAAGCTTTCTGAGGAGAGAAAAGGAGCGACCACAGGCGGAGAGGAGGCGAAATGAAATTTGCCAAGGTAGTGTTCTGGGTGGCGGGAATTTGGGGCTTGCTGGTAATTACTCCGCTGTACTTTATGTTCGGCTTGATTGGAAGGCAAGACCCGCCGGCGATTACGCATCCGGGATTTTATTACGGGTTCGTGGGATGCGCCCTGGCATGGCAGATTGCGTTTTTGATCATTGGGGCGGACCCGGTGAGGCTACGGCCGATGATGGTGCCATCGGTGGTGGAGAAGTTTACGTATGGGATTGCGGTGGTGGCGCTGGTGACGCAGGGAAGGATGCACCGGACGGAGTTGGCGTTCGCGGCGACGGATTTGACGCTTGGGGTGTTGTTTGTGGTGGCGTATTTGAAGACTGAAAGTAAAGGAAGTTGAGGATGTAAAGGACGAAGAGCGGCGGAATACGCGTGTGGTAGAGTGAAGGATATGGGGAAGAGTTTTGATATTGGGTTGGAACGGCTGATGGGTGCCCCACGGCCCGCTTCGGAAGGCGGGCCCGACAAAGGCATCGATGCGTTCCGTTCCGAAGAAGACGGCGTAAAGCCGCCCCTACATGGAGATGGGACGTTTTATCTGGAGACGTTTGGGTGCCAGATGAATGAGCATGACTCGGAGAAGGTGGCCGGGGTGCTGCTGGCGCGCGGGTATAAGCAGGTGGAGACGCCGGAAGCGGCGAAAGTGATTTTGTATAACACGTGCTCGATCCGGGAGAAGGCGGCGCAGAAGGTATTTTCGAGGTTGGGAGAGCTGAGGCCTATAGAGAGAAGTGGCGAGTGGCGAGTGACGAGTGGCGAGAAAGATCCCGGAGAAGCAGAGATAGCAGAGGGGAGCAGAAGACACGAAGACACCTCGATTCCAAGCATCGTTGCCTTGAATCAGCGAAAATTGGTGAATGTTGACGGGGGGAAGATTATTGGGGTGCTGGGGTGCGTGGCGCAGCAGGAAGGCGAGGAGATTTTTGAGCGGGCGCCGTGGGTGAGTTTGGTGTGCGGGTCGGCGAGTTACCGGAAACTGCCGGAGTTGATTGCGGAGCTAGAGGCAGGAAACCGGCGCGTAACTGGGTTGGATACAGACACCGACGAGACGTTTGAGACCGAGATTACGCGGCGGGACAATCCGTTTCGCGCGTACCTGACGATCATCGAGGGCTGCGACAAAGCGTGTTCTTACTGCGTGGTGCCGTTTACGCGGGGGCCGGAGCGGAGCCGGGCGAGCGATTCGATTTTGCGCGAGGTGCGGCAACTCGCGGAGATGGGCTATAGCGAAGTGCAGTTGCTGGGGCAAACGGTGAATTCCTACGCAGACCCGAGTGCGCGCAAGATGCGGTTTTCGGACTTGTTGGTGGGAGTGGCGGAAGTGCCGGGAATCCGGCGGGTGCGGTTCACGACTTCGCATCCGCGGGATTTCGGAAAGGACATTGTGGAGGCGATCGAGGCGTATCCAGCGATCTGCGAGCATGTGCACTTGCCGGTGCAGAGCGGATCGACGGCGGTGCTGCGGGCGATGGCACGGACATATTCGCGGGAAGAATATCTGGAGAAGATTGCGCTGATCAAGACAGCAAAGCGGCCGATCAGCATTACGACGGACATTATCGTCGGGTTCCCGGGGGAAACAGAGAAGGATTTTGAGGAGACGCTTTCGTTGATGGATGAGGTGCAATATGACGGGGCGTTTTGCTTCAAGTATTCCCCGCGGCCGAACACGCCGTCGCTAACGATGGAGGATGCGCTGCCGGAGGAGGAAAAGTCGCGGTGGCTGGCGATTCTTCTGGAGCGGCAGAGGGAGATTCAACGGGCGAAGAACGAAAAGCTCATTGGGGAAGTTTTGGAAGTGCTGGTGGATGGGAAGTCGAAGAAGCCTAGCCAATGGTCAGGGCATACTAGTTCGAACAAGGTGATGAATTTCTCTTCCCAGGCAGAAAGCATTCTGGGAGACTACGTGCAGGCGAAGGTGGTTTCGGCGACGCCGAACAGTTTGATTGGGGAGACGGTCGCCGGAGACGAGAGGCGGTAGAGTCCCGATCCCTCTCCTCCACGATAGCAGACACCGCCATCGATGCGGTCGGGATGACAGGTTCGTGCAGTGGAGCAGTCGGCAGAGGACAGGAGGGCGCGATGGAAGTGGAAATGAAGATACGCGGCCTGATGATGGATCCGGTTACGCAGATGCCGATTGTGGTGTTGAAGGATGTGCAGGGACAGTCGGTGCTGCCGATCTGGGTGGGTGCGTACGAAGCGAACGCCATTGCGCTGGAAATCGAGAAGGTGGCCACGCCGCGGCCGATGACGCATGACTTGCTGAAGAACGTGTTGCTGGGGCTCGATGTGCATGTGCAGAAAATCGTGGTGAATGATCTGCGCGACGACACGTTTTTTGCGCTCATCTGGGTGGAGCGGGACGGGGAATTGATGAGCATTGATTCGCGGCCAAGTGATGCGCTGGCATTGGCGTTGCGGGTGGATTGCCCAATTTTTGTGGATGAGACGGTGTTGAAGAATTCCAAGGTGGCAACCGCGCTGGCGGAGCGGAATTCGAATGAGCAGTTGAGGAATTATCTGGAAGGGTTGAGCGACGAGGACCTGGGGCGGTACAAGATGTAGTTTTAGAAAATCGAGAGCTGAAAATAAATATTAGACGGCGTGGACTTGGTTCGCGCCGTTTTTGTTTTGAGAGAGGAAGAAAAGCCAACGCAGAGACGTAGAGGACGCGGAGGTTCGCAGAGAGGGGAAGAGCAAGAAGGCGGCGTAAAGCCGCCCCTACAAGAGCGAGGGAGGCACTTCGGGAACGAGGTGGATCTCGGAGGCAGGAGGGAGGTGGTGGAGGCGGCGGCGCCAGAAGGCGAGCAACAGGATGCCAATGAGGATTAAGGAGGCGCTGAGGCCGACCCAGAGGCCGAGAGGTCCCAAGTGGCGGTGGAAGCAGAGCCAACTGCCAAAGGGGAGTCCGAGGAACCAGTAGCAGAAGAAGTGGCAGAGCATGGGCGTGCGGGTGTCCCCGGTGCCGCGGAGGGCGCCCGTGGCGACAGTTTGGATGCCGTCGAAGAGTTGGAAGGCGGCGCCAGCAGCGAGTAGAACGACGGCGTTATGGATGAGGATGGGATCGTCGGTGTAGATGCGCGCAATGTATTGCGGGAAGACAAGAAGGACAATGCTCATGCAGGACATGAACGAGGCGCCGATGAAGATGGCGGTGTTGCCGGCGTTGCGGGCGCCCTGGTGGTCGCGCCGTCCGATGGCCTGTCCAACGCGGACCGCCGCGGCAGAAGAGATGCCGAGAGGGACCATATACGTGAAGGCAACCGTGTTCAGGGCGATCTGGTGACTTGCGAGGGGAATCGCACCAAGCCTGGAGATGAGTGATGCGACGGCGGCGAAGACGCTGACTTCGGCGGTGAGTTGAATGGCGGCGGGAAGGCCGAGGCCGACCAGGCGGCGGATGCGGGCAAAGTCGGGCACGAGCGAGGCGTGGCGAAGGCCAGTGTGATTGCGGGCGTCGTGCGAGAAGAGGAAGACAATCAGAACGGCGGCGAGGTAGGTGCGCGAGATGGCAGTAGCGATTCCGGAGCCGACGACGCCCAGCATGGGAAAACCGAAATGACCAAAGACGAGGACATAGTTGCCGAGGACATTGATGAGATTGGCGGTGATCAGCGCGAAGGCGATGGGGCGGACGAGGTTCATGCCCTGTAGGGTGCGCCGGAACGTGAAATAGAGAAGCAGGGGCAAGAGGCCGAAGGCAAGGGTGTACATGTAGGGGCGAGCGAAGACGGCGATGTCTGGAGCGACGCCGAAGAGGTGGAAGAAGCGGGGAAGGAGACAAACGGGAACGAGCAGGAGGGGCAGAAGCAGAAAGCTGAGGTAGATGCCGTTGACAAGAGAATGGTAGCAGTCGTCGCGGCGGCCGGCGCCGAAGGATTGGGAGACAAGGGTGTCCAGGCCGATGAGCAGACCTTCGCCGAAAAAGACGAAGACCAAGAAGAGGCTGGACGAGATGCTGACGGCGGCGATGGCCTGGGCGCTATTCGGAAGGCGGCCAACCATCATGGTGTCCACAATGGCCATGCTGATCCAGCCGATTTCGGCCAGGATCAGGGGGAGCGCCAAATGAAGAGTAGGCCGCAGCTCGGAGCGTAGAGTGGACCATGAGAGCATCCAACAGTTTACTGGGGGTGGGGAGCGAAGGTAAACAGAAAATGGCGATGGCTCGTAGCGAGAAAGTTGGCCCGAAAAAAGAAATGGAAATTCGAAAAGAAGGAGAGTTTTTCAGCAAGCTGTTTAACAAAGTGTGTGAGAACGCTCTGGGGGCGGACGCGGGGAGATAACAGCAGAGAGGGCACAGAGGGGGCGGAGTTCCATTGACCGGAGAGTGGGCGCTGAGTAGTTTGGAGACAGGTTCCTGGGAAAATTTAGCGGCGGATCCGCCTGAGGAACATAAGGGCGACGGCGCAGCGGAGACGATTGTGGCGTTTGCAGACCAATTGGCGGGAGAGACCCGGAAGAAGCACATTCGAGCCGGGGCACGGGTGAATTCGCGAGTGGATTTGACCGTGGAGTGGCAGGAAAACGGGCGGACGCTGCAGGCACCGGGATATACGGTAGACATCAGCCCGAAGGGATGCCTGGCGATTGTGGAGCAGGGGCTTCTGGTTGGACAGAAACTCCGGCTGATCAACCGTGTGAATGGGAATACGGCTGGTGCGCGGATCATCTGGAAGGGACATGAAGGGCGGAAGGGTTGGGAGTTGGGAATGGAGTTGGAGGGCGCGGAAGGGGAGTTTTGGGGGGTGGATTTCTGACGGCCTGAGCGAACATAAAAAGTGAAATCAGAAAATGAGTGGCGCGAATGGGGGCTCGCGCCGTCTTTTGTTTTAGGGGATGAAGAAAACTGACGGCGAGACGCAGAGGAAGCGGGAGGTTCGCCGCGAGGGCATAAGGCCGTCCTACGCGCGGAGGAAGGAGGGGGAGATTTCCACTGTGGAACAGTGAACTTTCTACTTTGGGCTTGCGAATTGCTGGGGTGGAACGTAGAGTGGGCCTATGGCCTGGGGCTTGCCTGCCGAGTTTCTCAGAGGGAATTTTGGGTTCGATGAAGTGCCTTCTCTGGCGAAGAGGTGTGCGCGGGAGTTTGCAGAGGGTGCCACGGGGTGCCGGTCTAAGGTCCGGCCACTACACGGTGGAGCAGAGCGTAGATGACTGCCATTATCACGGTTGCGAATCAGAAAGGCGGCGTCGGGAAAACGACGACGGCGATCAATTTGTCCGCGGCGATTGCGGCCAAGGGACGGCGCACGCTGCTGATTGACCTGGATCCGCAAGCGAACTCGACGATCGCTTTTTTTGACATGGGGGAAGTGAAGACGTCGATGTTCGATGTGCTGGGCGATGCGCGGACGCCGATGGCGGAAGTAATCAAGCCGACGAAGGACGCGATGCTGCACGTGGGCGGCGGGCGGCTGGCGCTGGCGAAACTCGAGACAGTGCTGGCGGGGCAATTCGACGCGCCGTACCGGTTGAAAGACGCCTTGGCGCCGGTGCTGAAGGATTACGATTATGTGGTGGTGGATACGCCGCCATCGCTGGGAATTTTGACGGTGAATGCGCTGGTGGCTTCGACCCATTTACTGGTGCCGATCCAAGCTGCGTATTTCGCGATTGAGGGCACGGACGATTTGCTCGAGACCTACGAGCGGATTCGCGCGCGGCCCAATCCCCAATTAAAGATGCTGGGCGTGGTGATCACGCTTTACGACAAGCGGACCAATATTTCCAAGGACACTCACGGGCAGATTCGGGCGGTGTTTGGCGAAGTGCTGTTCAAGACGAAAATCGGGAAGAACGTGCGGCTGGAAGAGAGCCCGGCGTACAAAGAGACCATTTTGACTTTTGCTCCCAAATCCCCGGGAGCGGTGGAATACAAAAAGCTAGCAGCGGAGGTACTGCAACGTGTTGAAGAAAGCCGGGTTGCCCGTCACGCTGAAGATGCGGCATGACGCGCACTACGTAGAATCACTGACGAGTTACAGCGGGGCGGCGGTGGGCCGGATGATTCCGGTGGAGCAGATCCGTCCGAACCCGGACCAACCGCGAAAGGCGCTGGGAGACCTGCGCGAACTGACGGATTCGATCAAAGAGAAGGGCGTGCTGGAGCCGCTGCTGGTGCGGTATGTTCCGCGCGAGGACTGCTACCACATCATCTCGGGCGAGCGGCGGTATCATGCAGCACGTGCGGCGGGATTGCGCGAGGTGCCGGCCATCGAGAAGATGGCGGACGACGCGGAGACGCTGGAGATTGCGCTGATCGAGAACATGCAGCGCAAAGACCTGACGCCGTTTGAAGAGGCGGATGGGCTACAGCGGCTGGCGACACAGTTTGAATACCGGCACGAGGACATGGCGAAGAAGCTGGGGAAGTCGCGGACTTCGGTGTCGGAAACGATGGCTTTGCTGAGCATCCCGGAAGCTCTGCGGAAGAAGTGCGTTGAGGCGGGGCTGAGCAGCAAGAGTTTGCTGCTGCAGATTGCGCGGCAGCCTACCGATAAGAAAATGCTGGAAATGTTCGCGAAGATCCTGCAGGGCGGATTGACGCGGGATGCGGCGCGGCAGGACCGGAACGAAGAGAAGGGCGTAGCGCCGAGGCCGCAGCCGTTTGTGTTTCAGTACGAGCCGGAAGATGAAAAGTTCAGGTTCCGGTTGCAGTTTAAGAAGAGCCATGTGTCGCGGGACGAGTTGATCCGGACGCTGCGGGAGATTTTGGAGCAGTTGGAGGGGGCGGAGAGCAGCTCCGCTGCGTGAAAGAATTATGTAAAGAAGTAACGAAGTAAAGATTAGAGTTGCGGACGGCGCGGCGATGGTCGCGCCGTTTTGTTTTGGGGTAGAGTGGAAGAGAAGATTTCACCACGGAGTTAGCAGAGGGGAGCAGAGGTAGCGGAGAGAAAGGGACCCTTCGCGCTGCTCAGGGCAAGCTGGCATGAAGGCCAGCGCTACATAGAAGAGAGAAGAGAGTGGAGATGGAACTGACACACAGGCAGATGGAGGTGGTGGAGCGGTTGGTGGGGATGGGGTTTCAGCCGATGGCGATCCCGCCCTATGAGCGGGCGCTGTGTATGCGCAAGGGGGAGTGCGTGGCGATGCTCGGGCCGGTGCCGAATGGCGGGCTACAGTTATTGGTGCCGGTGACGTTTTTGATTGAGGGGAATTTGAGCGTGAAGATCAAGCGAGGGAACAACGAAGTATTTGTGTGGAAGGGAAAGGAACTGAAGGCGACGGAAGAGAGGTTGCGGGAGTTAGAGGTGTTTCGGGCAGAGTTGGTGGGGATTTTGGAGGTTGAGCGAAGCGACGCTTAGGCTGGTAACTCCGGATGATGAGAAACACCAGCAGGTAAGGATGAAAGGATTGACTTTGGATGAATGTGGCGATGAAGAGCCGAGCTGCCTTGGTTCTGCTTGCTGCGTTTGCAGTGGCCAGCTACGTTTTGGGGTGTGGGATGCAGCGTGGTCAACAGAAAAGCTGGCCGCAGTTCGCCGAACTCTCCAAGGATGACACAGCACGATTGGATGAGCAGAGGGCGCTTGTGGAGGCTGCGGCAAAGGAAAAATATGGCGCCCCTTCCCTAGCGAAGTCGAAGAGCGATCTCGCTATTCTTCAGCGAATAATTGACGACCATGTCTTCCGGAAGAGCCAGACCTATGAGTTGCAGTGTCTTGGTGTGGCCTTTGGGGATGTGCTGGCGAGCGAGTTTCCTCTGCGGTGGGTTATGGTTACCGATGAATATGGGACTGATCCCACGCTCCGATATAAAAACAAAACGATACAAATCAATGCGCTCACGATGATCTCTAAGCGAGTCGAGCAAGATAGGCCAGTCAATTTGGCGGATCTATTGAGGATTACGGGAGAACAATTGGAACAGGCGGAGAAGAGATTTAAGTAGGCAAGGGGCTGGCATAAAAGCCAACGCTACATTGAGGTTGTAACCGGCCGGGCGGTGGGAAAATCAAAGAGGGTATGGCTACTTACGACATTGTGTGTGTTGGGGCGGGGCCGACGGGGTTGGCTTGCGCGATGGAAGCGAAACGGGCCGGGATGCGGGCGCTGGTGATTGACAAGGGGTGCCTGAGCAACTCGATTTACAACTACCCGGTGAACATGGTGTTTTTCACGACGCCGGAGCTGCTGGAGATCGGCGGGTTGCCGATGGTGTGCGGCGGAGAGAAGCCTACGCGGCTGGAGGCGCTGAAGTATTACCGCAAAGGCGCGGAGCACTACGAACTGGAATTGCGGCTGTATGAGAAGGTGCTGCGCGTGGATGGGCGGGATGGCGCGTTCACGGTAGTAACGGAGACGGCGAGCGGGCGCGAGGAGAAATACCACGGGAAGAAGATTGTGGTGGCTACGGGTTACTACGATTTGCCGAACGAGATGGGCGTGCCGGGCGAGCATTTGCCGCATGTGAATCATTACTACACGGAGCCGCACCCGTTCTGGCATCAGGATGTGGTGGTGATAGGCGGGAAAAACTCGGCGGTGGAGTCGGCGCTGGATTTATATCGCAATGGGGCGCGGGTGACGCTGCTGGTGCGCCGAAAAGAGCTAGGGGCTTCGCTGAAGTACTGGGTGCGGCCGGACATTGAGAATCGGATCAAGACGGGACAGATCCGGGCGATGTTTGGCGTCCGCGTGAAAGAGTTTGTGCGCGAGGGGATTGTGGTGGAGAATGACGCGGGCGTGGAGGAATTGAAGGCGCGGCAGGTATTCGCGCTGACCGGTTATCACCCGGATTATGAATTCATCGAAGCGCTGGGCGTGCGGCTGGACAAAGAGAGCCGGCGGCCGGCGATTGATCCGAATACGCTGGAGAGCAATGTGCCGGGGATTTTCCTGGCGGGCGTGGTGATTGCGGGGAAGCATACGGGAGAGATTTTTATTGAGAATGGAAGGTTTCACGGGAAGCAGATTGTGGATGCGTTGAAGTGAAAATAGAAAATGGAAGAGTGGGCCGCGGTCAATTGTGGGGATGGTGCCCGGATCCCTCCACTCCGCGACCCGGCGTGGCATAAGAGCGGCACGCAAGAAAAGGCCGGGTCGCTTCGGTCGGGATGACAGAAGAGGAGAGCGGCGAGCAAGCGGAAGAGTGCGGAGAAGACAAAGAGATGGCTCATCAGGAATGGCCGGAGGAGTTGGATGCGCTGAAGGCAGCGGGGGAGTACCACACGCTGCTACTGGAGACGGATGAGGTGCGAGTGCTGTCCACCCGGATACCGGTGGGAGTCACCGTGCCGGTGCATACGCATCGCTGGCCGGGTGTCTACTACATTCAGAGTTGGAGCCATTTTGTGCGGCGGGATGGCGATGGAAACGTTCTGCTGGATACGCGCGGCGGAGCGGGGACAAAACCGGGAACCGCGGTGTGGACGGAGCCGCTGGGACCGCATTCGGTGGAGAATGTGGGTGAGAAGGAGATTCGGATTATTGCGGTGGAGGTAAAAGGATCGGCGAGGGCAAGCTTGGACGGCACGAGGGTGTTTGGTAGACTGGCAGAGCGCTGAGTTTGCACTTAAGTGGCGGGATTGACGGCCTGCCATCGCTCTTGAAGAGCACAGGCCCTTCGCTCGTCAGGGCAAGCTGAAGCCTGTGCTACGGGAAACTATGGCTAACCTGATTGGGGAAGTGGCAGAAACAACGGTTGCGCTGGTGAAGGGGTTCGCGGTCACCTGGAAGAACATGTTCCGGAAGACCATAACGGAAAATTACCCCGCTGAGCCGGTGCATTTTCAGCCGAGATACCGCGGGATTCATGTGCTGCACCGCGACGAGGGCGGGCTGGAAAAGTGCGTCGGGTGTTTTTTGTGCGCGGCGGCCTGCCCCAGCAATTGCATTTACATCGAGGCGGCCGAGAATACGGATGTGAACCGGATTTCGGCAGGCGAGCGCTACGCGAAGGTGTACAACATCGACTATTCGCGGTGCATTTTCTGCGGGTATTGTGTGGAGGCGTGCCCGACCGACGCGATTACGCATGGGCATGGATTTGAGCTGGCGACGTATGACATCAATTCGCTGGTGTACCGGAAAGAGCAGATGCTGGAGAAGCCGGGAGGAGAGTTGCCGGCGATTCAGAAGGTTTGAGTAGAAAATAGAGATTGGGAGATGGGATGGCGCGGACTTCGGTTCGCGCCGTTTTTATTTTGAGACAGCAGCGAGCAGATAACAGATAGGGGGAACCATTTTTCGGAGCCCGTCCTCGGACGGACTTCCCTTGTGGCGCGATCCCTCCACGTCGGCAGCCGGACGGCGCTGGCCTCCGGTCGGGATGACAGCATCTCGGTCAATACGTCTCAAGTCCTATAAGAAATATACATACTCCAAGACAGAACTTTGCTGAGAGCGGGGTTGCGGTGGGCGAAGTCCTCTTGGAGGGATGCGCAATGAACACGCGATGGTGCGGTGCGGCGGGTGAGCCGCTTGATGAGCGAGTCAAAGAGCACATAGCGGGAAGTGTGGTAGGCACACCTTTCCGTTCAACGGGTTCGCGATGCCTGTTGGGCAAAAACACGAAAAACAAGACGCTACACCGGCAAACCGAGGGCGAAATTTCAGCCCCGGCTGCGGGAAGCGGGTGGGCGGACGATACGATCCGCCAAAAAGTTATGGGACGCAATGTGTCCGTTGCGGGGAGGCGCAAGAGGAGGAGCGGACTGTGGCTCTGGTTCGGACGCGCGCACGCTGCGTTCGCGCTGCTCGATGAGCCAGCGCGCGACCAGGGCGTTGGCGTTTTCGTCGAGCCACTGGTCGAGGAGGGAAGAGATCTCCTTGCGGAGATTGGCGGCGTGGCCAAGGCGAGAGAGTTCGTAGGACTGCAAAGTGTTGCGGGAGGCGGTGAGAAGGAATTCCCAAGGCGGCTGGGTGCGCTGGCGGGTCACGAGGAATCTCAAGTACGATAATAGTAACGTATGGCACACGTACAATAGCACCAAGAATTTTATGATTACCAGTAATTCAGAAGTACACGGGCTGTGGAAATCTGTGGAAAACGAGAGAAAGCCGTGGAGGGCCTGCAGCGGCTGCGCGGGGGACTACGAGGACCCGGACCGGAGCGCGTGGGAGGAGGAGTTCGAGGAGGAAGAGGAGGAGGGGGCAGGGGATGAGCCAGGAAACGGTGAATGAGTACGAGGCGGTGAGGGCCCTGGCGGCGATCCCGGCCTCGCAGATGAAGCGGCGGAGGCGGACGCAGCGGGAGGTGCTCCTGGAGGTGCTGCGGATCGCGGCGCAGTACGAGACCTGGGTGAGCCTGGCGGAATTGGCGGAGAACACGAAATTTCCTCCGGCGAGCATTTCGGCGCAGTTGCGGCATTTGCGGAAGGAAAAGTACGGAGCATGGAAGGTGGAGAGGAGGAAGCCGACGTGGGTGACGGAGGAGTTGGTGTGGGAGTACAGGCTCGGGGTTTAAGGAGGTAAAGGAAGCAAAGGAGGGTGAGGAGGTAAAGGACAAGAAATCCGGAGGAGGGGGAGATGAGCGTCAAGCCGGAGCTGGCGTTTGATGTTTGCTGGGAGGTGTACCGCGGGGCACGGGAGGTGATGGAGTCGAAGCGGGGCGTGGCGGCGCTAAACCTGGAGATGGAAACGAAGTATGCGTGGCGACCAGATCTGCGGCCGAAGATGAAAGATTGGGTGGCGGACTTTGCGCTGGCGGGGCAGGCGGCGCTGGATGGGCCGGAGTGCGCTTCGCGGATGGTGATGTTCCGGCTGTATTACCTGGGGCTGGCGCCGTATGAGCGGGCGCGGCATTTTTTGGGATTGAGCGAGCGCGGGTGGCTGAACTGGTCGGAGGAGATCCGGAGGAAGTGCGGGGCGGAGATATTGCGGAGGGGGATGTTTCCGCCGAGGAGGTATTTTGGGGAGAGTAATTCGTAATCGGTAATCAGGAAGAGGCGAACAGCGAGCAGATAGCAGCGAGCAGGAAGCTCGAGCCGGAAGGCGTTAAGGACGGCGCTGGATTTGTGACGAGTCCATGCAACGCAATTTGGCGCTGAGACGACTTGAAGTGAACCATCGTACTGAGTGAGAGAAGAGAAGTGTCAGAAAACCGATGAACGCGAACCATGCCAAAGAATCGAACGCTTCCACACCTACCGCTTGAAGTGACATCTTGGACCGTTCGATGGCCCTGATGGAAGCAAAGAGATGGTCAGCCAAACAGGCTCCAAAAATGTACAGAACTAACACCTGAAACTCACCAAGGTTTGCCAACCGATTGGAACACCTCGCTAACTTGCAAGGGTTCTTCATCTGAAGAGCGCTCTTGAATGACAGAATCACGGTTAGCAAGGCCGTAAACGAACAAAGAACCAGACAGAGCTTCGTTAGAAGCGGAAGCATTGTCCAAATAGCGTGAAGGTCCCAATTCACGGACAGAAGGTTCATGGCTGTCTTTTTGACACCTCAGCAAAGGGTGTTGTGCCCGAATTCAGGATCGAAAGGAAGAGGCTGGCATAAAAGCCAGCGCTACATTAAGAATTGGGCTCGGAGCAAGCGGCGTAAAGCCGCCCCTACATAATCGTTAGAGGATCGCCGAGGTGGAGGGATTTGCCGGTTTCGGAGGGGGCGACGCGGGTGTTGGTGGAGAGGCGGTAGAAGTGATCGAAGCGGTCGCGGGGGGACCACGGGGGTAGAGTGGATTCGCGTAGCTGGTTGAAGCGTTTCTGGAAGCCGTCGAGGTTTTCGCCGGTGAGGGGATTACGCGGGGGGACAGGGCAGCGGGCGCAGGGATTGCTACCCTCGAAGTGAACGTCGCCGATGCGGAAGCGGACAACGCTGCGTTCGTCCGGGCCGAACAGCTGGTCTTCCCAGAAAGCGGGGAGTTTCTCGCCATTGCCGGAGGACGGGTCTGCGTCGATCTCAAGCGTGGCGCGAAAACGGAGGCGAGCTTCATCGAGCGAGATGCCGGGGAAGCCTTTCGGTGTTGGCGGGAACCATTCCGAAACAGCTTGCAGGGAAGCGGTGGAGACGATCGTAGGGCCGTGGGCAAGGGTATCGTCAGGGAAGCCGTTTGCGGAGTAGCGGACGATGATTTGCTGCTCGAAGTAGACGCTGAACCATTCGGCGGCGTCTTCGTGGGCTTCGGGGAAGGCGAACGTACGCGTGGGCATGCCGCGGCGGTCGCCGGGGACGGAGAGGGTGACGCTGCGAACGTCAGGAGAATAGGCGGCGCGGATGAGATGGATGGCAGGAGTGCGCTTGCCGTTGACCCATTTGCCGTCGACAGAATAGAGGGCCCAAGCGCGATCGAGAGCGAGGCTGCCTGAGGGGGCGATGCGAGCTTCGGGGACGGAGACGGGGTCGAGGGATTTGATGGGATGAAGGCGAATGTTGACGAGCCGAGGAACGACCGAAGACGGGGGCATGAGAAGAGTTTAGCAGAGAAGAAGAAGTAGGAGAGTAAAGAGGTAACGAAGCAAAGAAGCAAAGAAGCAAAGAAGAAGAGAGCCTAACGCAGAGGCACAGAGGGCGCGGAGTAGAGAGGAGGGGAGAGAGAAGAAGAGGCTGGCATAAAGGCCAGCGCTACATGGAAGAGGGAAGAAAAGAAGAGGAAGAGAAGGTGGGGGCGCAGCGCGACACTCTCCTTATTCGCAGCGGCTGCGCCCCAGGACACCGGATCCATTCTGGAGAGAAGGTATCGGGAGCGGTACAAGCGATGAAGAACCGCTACCCGGCCAGTGCAATTTTGTTGGCACGGGCATCGCACCGTGTTGCATCTGGCTGGACCCGGCGTCTGTGCTCCCCGGAGTACATGCGGGGAGCGGAATTGAGGGATGAGCGATCTCCTTTCACAACCAAAGATCTCGAGGGAAGACAGTTAGCGTGAGGGCTAGGCAGCGTGAGCGGCCCTGGAACGTGCCGCGCGCCTTTGGGCAGAAGTTTCGGGGTGCGGTTCGGCGGCTTCCGGAAGGGGAAGCAAGGGATAGGTGTGGAGGCTGGCGATCGCTCCGCCCTGGGAGAAGGCCACAGCGATGTCCGAAAGGGAGACGTCCTGAGGGAATTCCGAGATGACGAGGACATCGAAGGGGCCCAGGGTGAAGAAGGAGGACTTGAGTTGTCCGCCAAGTTTTTCAATGGGTTCGCGGATGGCTCCATAGCGATCATGGGAATCGCTGAGGAGCCGTTTACGAGCGTCGGTGGTGTAGCTGATTTGATGGCAATAGAAGGACATGCGTTGCCACTTTCTTAGGGGCGGGGCCGTAACTCTTCCACGTTGCGCCCGGGAGAGTGCGTTGTCAAGAGCGAAAGAAACAGGAAATCTGTGTAGCACAAGTGTTGCCGCGCAAGCAAAAGGTCCGGTGATCGCGGGACGAAAGAGGGATAAAGAAATTTTAAGCACGGCGTATATTTGACTTGACACTACTTCACTTTATGGTATACTTCTCAGCGTAGAGAAGTGTGAGTAGCCTCGGCAACGTGCCAAGGCTTTTTGTTTTTAAGGCGATGTAAAGAAGCAATGAAGAGAAGAAAGGGCCAGTGATGAAGTGGAAATGGATGATCGGGGTGATTGCGGCAGCTGGTATGGTTGGCGCAGCTGCGGGAGCTGGGCCGCAGCATACGGTTACGGTGACGTTAAATTATGACTTCAGCGTGGACACTGCGTGCAGCAGCACGGTGACGACCGGGTGCGTGAATCAGTTGAACATCTATGACACTACGGGCGGCGCGACGCCGTTGAAAATGTTCTCGATTCCCGCACCGAGCGGAGCAAATTCGGCCGTGACCGGGATAACGGGAACGAGCGGGCCGGTGACGTTGAAGGCGGGCGTACACACATTTGCCGCAACGGCACAGATGGCGGATGGGACGGAATCGAACCCAAACCGATCTACTGCTACTGCAACGGTGGCGCCCGGTTCACCTGCAAGCTTTAGCGTGGTGGTGCAGTAGCAGGAAGAGAGTGATCAGCGACCAGCAATCCGCGCGCAGGAAACGAAGAGGCTGGGCTCGGATTGCATGAGGCAACGCGGCGGGATGCGCTAGGTCGCGGGTTAGAGGATGTACACGCGTGGCTGCCGCCGGAAATTGCGGCAAAGTTTGGGCGGCGGCTGACGCAGCTCGGCTGGGTGCGTGATGACGGGTGGATGCCCTTTTGCCGGAGATTGGTTTAAAGCAAAGAAGGCGGCGTAAAGCCGCCCCTACGAAGAGGGAAAAACCCATGGGACGCGGAGCGCAAGGACAGACGCAGGCTTTGACGGATCAGCAGTTGCAGCAGACGAATGCACTGAACCAGCAGTTGCTGGAGCAGCAGCAGTCGCTGGCGAATCTGGTGACGCCGCAGTACCAGGCGATGGTGAATAATCCCGGCTACAGCGCGGCGGATAAGGCGGCGATCACCGGACAGTCGCAGGGAGCACTGGCCAGCGCGTTTGATTCGCTGCAGCAGGCGGCGGCGAATCGGGTGGCACGCACGGGAAATTCGGCAGGCTTCAGCGAATTGACCGACGACCTGGCGCGGCAGAAGGCGCAGCAGGAAGCGAGCCTGGCGCAACAGAACCAGTTGAATTTCAGCAACACGGCGTACCAGCGGCAGATGGCGGCGCTGCAGGGGCTATCAGGATTATATGGCGTGGACACAAATCTACTCGGGCGCACACTGGGGATTCCGTCGGAGCTATTGAACGTGCGGGCAAATGCTTCGCGGCCGGTCGGATTTTTCACCTCGCTGGGAGCGAGCCTGGGTGGGACGCTCGGCGGGATACCGGGATTGTTCCTATAGCCCGAGTCTAATACGGGGTAGAAGTGAGTAGTAATCACTGATCCCAGGGCAAGCGCACTCCAGAGGAAAACACATGGGGACCTCCGGTTGGACGTACGTGGTGGTGGTGTTTTCGTTGGGGGCACAGTTGGTGGTGTTCCTGCGGTGGATGCACCGGCGGATGAGGAACGACGAGATCCAGCGTGTGTTCGTGTGCGACCTGGCGCTGCGGCACCTGCCGAATATTTACCGCGCATTGAACCGGATCGCCGAGCGGCAGGGAATCAAGCTCGATGAGCCGCCGTTGGTGAATTACGTGGACATTGGGAATGGGGGAAGACAGCGGTAGCGGCAACGCGTTCCTATGCCCGTGGATGCAAAACTCGTGGCGCTGGCGCAACGGGCCGCGGAGATGGAAGGGCTGGAGCCGGCGCTGGTGTGCGCGGTGGTGGAGCAGGAGTCCGGGTGGAATCCCTGGGCGATGCGCTATGAGCCGGCTTTCTTTGCGAAGTATGTCGCGCCCCTATATACAAACAATAAGGTAGGCGCGACGGAAGCGTATGCGCGCGGGATGTCTTGGGGGTTAATGCAGGTGATGGGGCAGACGGCGCGGGAGAAGGGTGCAAATTCCCCATTCCTTTCGACGCTATGCGATCCGGCCGTGGGATTGGCGGTTGGGTGCAGAATTTTGCGGCAGAAGCTCGATGCCGCCGGCGGCGATGTGGCACGCGCGCTGCAGACTTGGAATGCGGATGAGTGTTGGCGCGCGTTTCGAGGTACCGATGAATTTTGCATTGGGGTGCTTGCTCTAAGGTGCATTTAACACAGAGGGCGCAGAGAAAGAACACAGAGACGGAGAGCGGAAGAAGAGACTCTTTTCTTTCTGATTCCTGATCGCTGATTACTGATTTCTGATTACTGCAACGAATGGCAATTTGGCTCAAGGTTGGCGTGCTTGTGGTAGTTCTGGCACTGGCCGTGGGTGTCTACGAAGCGTGGAAGGATTCGCGGCAGCAGCAGGCGGCGCTGCAGGCGGAGCTGAAGACGACGCAGCAGGCGCTGGCGGATGCTACGGCACGGGAGACCTCGCGGAATACGGCGCTGAGTGCATTGCTTGCACAGCTTAAGAAAACAAAGGACGCGGTGCAGACTCCAGACCAGGCGGTTGCGGCATTGCCGAGCGTGTTGCCGCTGCCGGAGCCGATCACATTGAACGGGCAAGGGGCAGGCAGCCTGCGGGGGACGCCAGGACAAGCCGCGGCGCCTTCTGATCCAAGGGACCCAGCGGCTGCGAGTAAGGCGAATTCGGGCCCGTCGGACGCGGGCAGCAGCGGCGGCAAGAATCCGGTTAACGCGGATTTCCCTGCCGCGGACCTGAAGCCCCTATATGACTTCGCCGTGGATTGCAAGAGCTGCCAGGCGCAACTGGCGGCGGCGCAGGCCGATCTGAAGGACGAGCGGACCAAGGGGAAGGCCCTCAGCAGGGAACGGGACGATGCCTTGCGGGCGGCCAAGGGCGGGTCGGTGTTTCGGCGGGTGGTGCGGGCGGCGAAGTGGTTTGCGATTGGGACGGCTGACGGGGCGATTGCGGCAAAGGCTGTGCGCTGAATTTTCAATTCAGTTTCCCCTTCGACGAACTTCACGAAGAGCACAGCCAGGAATGGCTGTGCCACCGCCTGCCAATTCCACCTCAGGAAGCCTGCCAAGCGGCCAGCCTGGCGCACCCCCCGCGCCAGGCTGCTGTAAGCCTTTAGGGGAGAAGAGAAAAGCAAGGAAAAGGCAGGAAAGACTGAAGAAAACGCTTGACACTGTGTCGTATAACAGATATTACGTTAACTAATAAATCTGGGAGATGTGCACCGCTCCCAGGCGGCCCTGCTCCCCTTATATTTGGTCTCTGAACTAACCCCTTCCCTCGCTCTCTTATCACCGAAGCACAGAGCGCGCTTGCCTGCTTGACGCAGGATCTACCAAAGATTAGCGAACACAGAGAACTATTTCTTGGCGGCTTTTTGTTGGGCGAGTTCGAAGTCGATGTACTGCTGGACGGCGTGGGGATCTGCTCCAGAGACGCGGCGCCCGTTGACGAAGAGCGTCGGGGTACTACGGACTTCCAGGAGGTTACCATTGGCGATGCTGGCATCCACCTCGGCGGCGGCTTGCGGGCCGGCGAGACAAGCCTTAAAGCTGTCCACGTTCAGGGCGTTCTGGCCCGCGAAGTCTACGACCTTATCGTACACGTTCGATGCGGAGATCAGGTCCTGCTGGTCGTAGATGTAGTCGTAATACTTCCAAAAGGACTTCGGTTTCTGCTGGTAGACGCAGCGGCCAGCCAGCGCAGCGGTGCGCGCCCAGGGATGGATGGAATCGAGCGGGAAGTCTCTGAAGACGAGCTTCACCTGGGGATAGTTGGGCAGGAGGCCGCGCATGGCGTCATGGAGATTGCGGCAGACGGGACATTCGAAGTCGCCATATTCGACGATCGTAATGGGGGCATTCGGATCGCCGCGGACCGGGGCGCCTTTCAAGTCCATTTTGGAGATGTTCTCGGCCAGGGGATCCTTCGTCAGGTCGGAGAGCTCGCCGCGCAGCAGGTAGTGGCCGTCCTTAGTTATATACATCTTGACCTTGTCGGAGCCCTGGTCGGTCTTGACGTCAATATTCGTTTCCATCAGGCCGGAGTTACCTACTTCGGTGGGCGCGCCGACGGTGATCTGGACGTCTGGACCGAGCGCAAAGGCGTTGCGGAGATAGGCTTCGACGCTTTTCTGGAGCGGGGTGGGCGCGGA
>Ga0335085_10004127_pt1 | contig 24309 bp, 26 predicted proteins | sample Lox_Sample_45_FD_206712 | JGI IMG/M metagenome (GOLD analysis project Ga0335085, IMG submission 206712) | Soil microbial communities from Loxahatchee National Wildlife Refuge, Florida, United States - Lox_Sample_4.5 | ecosystem: Environmental > Terrestrial > Soil > Wetlands | place: USA...
TGCACAGGGACGAGGCACCGGCTGCACGCGGCCTCCCACACCGCGGTAACCGTGCCTCGTACAACGATTCCCTCCGAGACTCGCTCCAGCGTGACCGACACGGTGATCGGGCGCCGATCCGGCACCTCCGCGCCCGGGCCCCGCAGGTCGGCGAGGGTTCCGGCGACCTCCAGGTTGCGCGACGCGCCCGGTCGCCGAAGGAGATCGGCGACGGGGATGCGGAACGCGCTGGTGGTCGGCATGTGTACGGGATTCCGGAGTCGCTCGGTGTCGGTAGAGGCGCCGGCAGGCCGGCACATCGGATCCACTGGATTCGCGCAGGAAATGTACCGTCTGCGCGCCGCGGGAGGCGCCGGATCGTAGCAGGTCAGGCCCGGTTTCCCGGCCGTCAGGAACCTGTCAGGGGGCCCGGCTCAGAGATCGTCTTGGTCGAAGAAGCCGCTCTCGTCGGCATCCGCCTCGTTCACGACCGGTGACGGCGCATGGACCTGGAGGCGCTCGCGGCCCTTCTGGACTGTCTGCATCGTGCGATCGAGAACGACCTCGAACGCGGCCAGCTTGCGGTCGACGTAGTCCTCGGCCTCGTGGCGAATGGCCGCGGCCTGGCGCTCGGCGTCTTCCAGGATGTCCTCGCTCGCCCGGCGGGCTTCGCGCACGAGCTCGTTCTTCTCCACCATGCGCTCGGCCCGCACCCGGGCGGCTTCGACCAGCCGGTCCGCCTCGTGCGCGGCGCGCTCGACAACCTGGTCGCGCTCTTTCAGGAGCCACCGGGCCTCGCGCAACTCCTCGGGCAGGCCGTCGATCGCCTCCTGCAGGATCGCGCTGAACTCGTCGCGGTTGATCGATACCGAAGCGGACATCGGCAGCTTGCGGGCGGCGTCGAGGATCGTTCGCAGCTGCTCGAGCAGGGCGGCTGTGTCGGGCACCTTCTCAGGCTCGTCCTCGAGCATGATCAGCCCTCCTGGGTGCGGAACGTCTCGACCAGCCGGTCGTTGACGTTCTTCGGCACCATCCCCGAAACGTCGCCGCCGAAACGCGCCACCTCGCGAACCAGACTCGACGACAGGAACGAGTGCTGTGGGCTCGTCGACAAGAAGAACGTGTCGATGCCGGATAGACGCTGGTTCATCTGCGCCATCTGCAGTTCCTGGTCGAAGTCCGAGACGGCGCGGAGCCCCTTCACGATGGCGTTCACCCCGTGTTCCCGCGCGAAGTCGACGAGCAGACCCTTGAAGAACTGGATCCGGATGTTGGACAGGTGCTGGGTTGCCTCCTTCAGCATCTGCTGGCGATCCTCGAGGCTGAACAGCGACCCGGTCTTTTGCGGGTTGCGGATCACCGCGACGATCACCTCGTCGAAATGCCGGCACGAGCGTTCGATGATGTCGAGGTGGCCGAGCGTCACCGGATCGAACGATCCCGGGCAGAGGGCGGTCCGCACGCAGTCTCCCCTGGTCAGGCGAAGAGGAAGGTCAGCAGCGTATCGCCGAAGGTCCGTTCCCAACCGCTCGCGAGGCCGGGTGGGACGCCGACCGGATGCCGCACCGGACGTTCGACGGTGACGATTCCGCCGGGCGCAAGCCAGCCCGGCGCGGTCAGCGTGCTGAGCAACCGGGAGACCTCCTCGTCGGTCGTGTCGTACGGGGGATCGACGAAGACCAGGTCGAACGGGGCTTCGATCGGTGGGCCCCCGGCGAGGAACCGGGACACGTCGCGCGCGACGACGACAGCTACTCCCTCCGGCAGCAGTGCGAGGTTGACCCGGATGGCCTCGAGCGCGGTGCGGTCGCGCTCGACGAGCACCGCGGCCCGCGCGCCGCGTGACAACGCCTCGATCGCGAGTGCGCCCGTGCCGGCGAACGTGTCGAGCACCACCGCGCCGGCAAGAGCGCCACGCGCGTCCAGCGCGGAGAACATCGCCTCGCGGACGATGTCCTTCGTCGGCCGCACGTGCGCGCCGTCCGGCGAGACGAGCCGCCGGCCACGAACGGTACCCGCGATGACGCGCAGTCCCCTCGGCCTGCTCACGACTTGAACAAGAAGTCGACGGCGTCTCCGAGGAGGTCGTGCACCTCGTCACGGAGCTGCGCATGCGAGCCGAGGTCGGGATCGTCGTCGAGCAGCTCCTCGGCCACGGATCGAGCCGCGACGACCGTCTCCTCGTCGCGAGGGATGCGCCCGAGCTTCAGGTCGCTGAAGCCGGACTGGCGTTCGCCGAAGACCTCGCCCGACCCCCGGATCTCGAGATCGATCTCGGCCAGCGCGAAGCCGTCGGTGCTCGCGGCCATGGCCGCGAGCCGCTGCTCGCCGTCCTCGGTCGTGGGATCGGCGAAGAGGAAGCAGAACGAGCGATCGCCGCCGCGCCCGACGCGCCCGCGCAACTGGTGCAGCTGCGACAACCCGAACCGGTCCGCGTCCTCGACCACCATCACCGTCGCGTTCGGGACGTCGACTCCGACTTCGATGACCGTCGTGGCGACCAGCACGTCGAGCGCGCCCTCGCGGAACGTTCGCATGACCGCTTCTTTCTCCTTCGATGGCATCTGGCCGTGCAGCAAGCCGACCCGCAGGTCGTGCAGCTCCTCGGCCTGCAGCCGCTCGAACTCCGCAGTGGCCGCCTTGGCCTCGACCTTGCCCTTGTCCTCGACCAGCGGACAGACGACGTACGCCTGGTGGCCGGCGCCGACTTCGGCGCGCAGCGCTTCCCACGCCGCTGCCTGCGCGAGCGGGCTCGGCTCGACGAGCCTGGTCTCGACGGGCGTTCGTCCCGGCGGCAGCTCCCGCAGCTCGGACTTGTCGAGGTCGCCGTACACGAGCATCGCCGCGGTGCGAGGAATCGGCGTGGCCGTCATGACGAGCACGTCGGGTTGATCGCCCTTGCCGCGCAGGAGCGCGCGCTGCTCGACGCCGAAGCGGTGCTGTTCGTCGACCACCGCGAGGCCGAGTCTCGAGAACTGCGCGTCGCCGTAGAGCAACGCGTGCGTGCCGACGAGGATGTCGATCTGCCGCGCCTCGAGGCCCGCGGTGATACGGCGGCGCTCGGCCGCGGTCGTGCGGTTGGTGAGGAGCGCGACGCCAACCGGCCGGTCCGCGAGCAGCGAGCCGTCGGCGGGCACGGTGAGCCCGTCGACCATGCGGAGCGAACCGAGGTAGTGCTGCTCGGCCAGCACCTCAGTCGGCGCCATGAACGCGCCCTGGTAGCCGCCTTGCACCGCCATGAGCAGGGCCGCGAGCGCGACAACTGTCTTGCCCGAGCCGACATCGCCCTGGAGCAGACGGTGCATCGGAGCCGCGCCCGCGAGGTCGCGAGCGATTTCGGCGAGCGCGCCGCGCTGGTCGTCCGTCAGCGTGAACGGCAGCCGCGCGAGGAACGCGTCCACGAGCAGACCGTCGACGCGGTGGCGGATCCCGGACTGCTCGGCCTCGAACGCTCGCTTGCGGGCGACGAGACCCACCTGCATGCGCAGGAACTCGTCGAAGATCAGGCGTCGCTTGGCCGCGTCGAGCTCGGCCATCGACTCGGGCCGGTGTATCGCACGCAGCGCGGTGCCGCGATCGATCAGGTCGCGGCGGTCGAGGATCGATTCGGACAGCGGGTCGGCGAACCCGCGCAGGCGGCACTTGGCGAGCGCGTCCGCCACCATCGCGCGCAGCTGCCACGTGAAGACCTCGGCCTTGCCCGATTGCGGGTACACCGGGACAATGACGCCGGTCTTCTCATCGGTGACGCCGGCGCGGCCCACCACGTCGACGACCGGGTTCGTCATCTGGCGCTTGCCCCGGTACACGTCGAGCTTGCCGAAGAACGACGCCTCGGTTCCGGGACTCAGCTGCTTCTCGCGCCACGCCTGGTTGAAGAACGTGATCGTCAGCATCGACGTGCCGTCGTGCACGACGGCTTCCACGAGCGCTCGTCCCTGGCGCGTCCGGCGCCCGTGAATGGTGCGCACCTCCGCGAACACCGTTGCTTCCTCACCGACCGCGAGCGCCGCGATGTCGGTCTTCTTCGTCCGGTCGATCCAGCGCCGCGGGTAGTGCTGCAGCAGATCGAGGACGTTGAGCAGCTCCATCTCCGCCAGCCGAGCCTCCAGCGCCGGCCCGACACCCTTCAAGCGCTCGAGTGGGATTGTCCGCAGCTCGGCCAGTGTCAGCGGCGGATCACCGGTCGGCACCCCTTCGTCACTCCACGCCCACGAGGTAGGGGTAAAGAGGCTGGCCGCCGTCGTGGAACTCCACCTCGAGATGCGGGAAGGTGTACTCGATGTGCTCACGGATGCGCTGGGTGTCCTTCGCCGGCGCATCGCATCCGACCAAGACCGTCACGATCTCGCTGCGGTCGTCGACCAACACGTCGAGGAGCTTGGAGACGGCGTCGGCGGGGGTGTGCGCGGCGCCGACCAAGCCGTCGCGCGCGAGCGCGATCCAGTCGCCTTGCTGCACCTCCTCGCCGTCGAGCAGGGCCGAACGAACGGCCTGTGTCACCTCGCCGGTCCGCACGCGCGCGAGCACGTCCTGCATCGATGCCGCGTTGTCGGCGATCGAAGCTCCGGGGTCGTACTCGACGAGCGCGGCCAACGCCTCGGGAACGCTGTGGGTCGCGATCACCGCGACGTCCTTTTCGCTGAGCGCATCGACCTGGTTCGCCACCGCGACGATGTTCTTGTTGTTCGGAAGAACGATGACGGAGTCGGCCTTGCACAGCTCGACCGCCTCCAGAATCTGCGCGGTCGACGGATTCATCGACTGGCCGCCGGCCACGACCTGCTGCACACCGAGGCTCGCGAAGAGGCGGCGCACGCCCTCACCCACACCAACGGCGACGACGGCCGTCGTTGCGGCGTCGTGATCGGTGTCGCCGTCGAGATCGGCGAGCACGTCGGCCTCGCGCACCCAACGCTCCTCTTCGACCTGCTCGACCAGATCGGTGATGCGGATCTTGCGGGGTCGTCCCGCGTCGATGCCGGCCTCGACCGCGCCTCCGATGTCATTCGTGTGGATGTGGCAGTTCCAGAGCCCGTCGCCGCCGACAACGACGATCGAGTCGCCGATCGCGCTCCAGGTGTCGCGAAACATCGAGATGGTGTCGTCGGGCGCCTCGAGCAGGTACATCACCTCGTAACGCAGGCTCGACAGATCGTCGCCCGCTAGGTGCGCCCTGACGATCGCGGGCGCGTCGCCAACCTCGGGTTCGGGAATCGGGCGACCGGACACGACCTCGACCAAGGCGGCGAGAAACAGCGTGAATCCCTTGCCCCCCGCGTCCACCACGCCGGCGTCGCGCAACACGGGCAGGAGCTCGGGCGTGCGCAGGACGGCTTCGCACGAAGCCTCGTACGCGCGGTCGAGCAGCGAAGCGAGCGACAGGTCGTCGGCGAGCTTCTCCGCAGCCTCCGTCGCCTCGCGCACGACCGTCAGGATGGTGCCCTCGACCGGCCGCATGACCGCCTCGTACGCGGCGTCGGTCGCCCGGCGGAAACCGGACCGGAGGTCGAGCGCCTGAATCGTCTCGAGCGGGCCGAATCCGTCGACCAGCCCACGCAGGATCTGCGACGTGATCACGCCGGAGTTGCCCCTCGCACCCATGAGGGACCCCCGGCTCACGGCGTGACACACCTCGTCCATCGACTCGGCCGTCGCGAGCTCGGCGCTCACCGACTCGAGGGTCAGGGCCATGTTGGTGCCGGTGTCGCCGTCGGGGACGGGGTAGACGTTGAGCCGGTTCAACTCCTCCTGATGCGCGCGGAGTGCATCGCGGTACCGGAGCACGGCCTGGCGCAGATCCGCGGCTGACAAGCACGAGAGCGGCGACATCGGGTGTCAGCGTACCGGGGTGCTAGCCTCTTCGTGCTCTAGTGACGCTCGACGTTGAGGTGCTCGGACGATGTCCTCGGTTTGCGATGTGTGTGCCAAGAAGCCGATCTTCGGCATGAGCCTGAGCCACTCGCACCGTCGCACGAAGCGGCGCTGGAACCCGAACATCCAGCGCGTCCGCGCCATTGTCGACGGTTCCCCCAAGCGGGTGAACGTGTGTACGGCATGCCTGAAGGCAAACAAGATCGTCAAGGCCTGAGGCCTGAGCGTTCGGAGTCCTGATGCAAGGCACCGTCAAGATGTTCGATCCCGCCACGCGCGAGGGCATCGTAGTGGTCGATACCGATCGGTCCGAGTTCGTGCTCGCGAGCGACGCCCTGAAAGGTTCGCTGTTCCGCATGCTTCGCCAGGGCCAGCGGATCGTGTTCGATCTCGACGACTCCGGGTTCGCCACCCACGTGCGCACGGGCTCCGAGGTCGACCTCGGCATCCCGACGGCCGAGATCTGACCGGCGCCACAACCGGACAACCGGCGGCATCCCGCCCGCGGCGCGTCAGTGCCTGCTCCGTCGCGACCCGCGGCGAGTGAAGAGCCGCACGATCACGAGCAGCATGACCGCGCCCACGAAGGCCACGAACATCGAGCGCAGCCCGAAGTCGCCGATCCCGTGATCGCCCGCCGCGTTGAACAGTGCACCGCCGAGCAACCCGCCGACGACGCCTACCACGATCGTCCCGAGGCAGCCGAGGTTCCAGCCGCCACCGGTGACGGCCCGGGCCAGCGCGCCGGCGACGAAGCCGACGACGATCCAGCCGAGCAGGCCCACGCACTACTCCGCGAGTCGCTTCGCCAGCGCGTCCAGCTCGTCGTGCAGTGCGGAGGGAAGGTGATCTGCGAACACCGCGTAGTGCTCTTCGATCAACGGGAGCTCGGCGCGCCACTCGTCCTCGTCGACCGACAGCAGCTCCGAGGTCGCGCCCGGTGCGAGCGTGAGACCGGTCGTGTCGAGCGCGTCGGCGGCGGGAAGCCGGCCGATCGCGGTGTCGACGGCCGACGCGCCGCCCGCGCAGCGTTCGAAGACCCACGCAAGGACTCGACTGTTCTCGCCGTAGCCCGGCCACAGGAACCTGCCGTCGGCGTCCTTGCGGAACCAGTTGACGTAGAAGAGCTTGGGCAGCTTCGCCGCGTCGGCGGACGCGCCGATGGTGAGCCAGTGCGCGAAGTAGTCGCCCATGTTGTATCCACAGAACGGCAACATGGCGAAGGGGTCGCGCCGGAGGTTCCCGACCGCGCCGGCCGCGGCCGCGGTCGTCTCGGATCCCATGATGGAACCGAGGAACACGCCGTGCTGCCAGGTGAACGCCTCGGTCACGAGCGGCACGGTGCTCCGGCGGCGGCCACCGAAGAGGATCGCGGATATCGGGACACCGTTCGGATCCTGCCATTCCGGCGCGACACAGGGAACCTGGGCGAGCGGGGCGGTGAAGCGGCTGTTCGGGTGCGCGGCGGGCGTGTCCGACGCGGGTGTCCAGTCGTTGCCCGTCCAGTCGATGCAGTGCTCGGGCGGTGTGTCGGTGAGGCCCTCCCACCACACGTTGCCGTCGTCGGTGAGCGCGACGTTCGTGAAAACCGTGTTGCGCCCGAGCGCGGCGATCGCGTTGGCGTTCGTACCGAGACCGGTTCCCGGTGCAACACCGAACATGCCGTATTCGGGATTGATCGCGTACAAGCGACCGTCGTCGCCGAACTTCATCCAGCAAATGTCATCGCCGATGGTCTCCGCCTTCCAGCCCGGCAGCGTGGGGACGAGCATCGCGAGGTTCGTCTTGCCGCATGCGCTCGGGAACGCCGCGGCGATGAAGCGCGACTCGCCGGCGGGGTTGGTGAGCTTGAGGATGAGCATGTGCTCGGCGAGCCAACCTTCGTCGCGCGCCATCACGCTCGCGATCCGCAGCGCGAAGCACTTCTTGCCCAAGAGCGCGTTGCCGCCGTAGCCGGAGCCGTACGACCAGATCTCGCGCGTCTCGGGGAAGTGCACGATGTACTTGTGCTCGTTGTTACACGGCCACGGCACGTCGGCTCGGCCCGGTTCGAGCGGCATGCCCACCGAGTGGACGCACGGGACGAACTCGCCGTCGGCACCGAGCACGTCGAGCGCGCCGCGACCCATCCTGGTCATCGTTCGCATGCTCGCGGCCACATAGGCCGAGTCGGTGAGCTCGACGCCGATGTGCGCGATGCGCGAGCCGAGCGGGCCCATCGAGAACGGCACTACGAAGAGGGTGCGACCGCGCATCGCGCCCGTGAACAGCGGCAAGAGCTCCCGGCGCATGGCGTCGGGTGCGCGCCAGTGGTTCGTCGGGCCGGCGTCGACCTTGTTTTCACTGCAGATGAAGGTCCGGTCCTCGACCCGAGCGACGTCGCCCGGGTCGCTGCGCGAATAGTACGAATCCGGGTGCCTGGCCGGATCGAGGGGTGTGAAGGTTCCGGAATCGACCAGCTGCCGGCACAGCTCCTCGTACTCCGCCTCGGAGCCGTCGCACCAGTGGACGCGGTCGGGCTGGAGGATCGCCGCCCAGTGATCGACCCATTCGAGGAGCTTACGATTCGTGGTCGGCGCGGTCGCGGGCGTGGAAGCCATAGAGGGGAAAGGGTAGGCCCGCCGGGCGGGGTGACGTAAACCGCGCCGGTTCTGCCTGCGCTACAAGTGGACCACGGGGCACGTGAGCGTACGCGTGATCCCGTCGACGAGCTGCACCTGCGAAACCACCATCCGCCCGAGCTCGTCGATCGACGACGCCTCCGCCCGCAAGATCACGTCGTAGGGGCCGGTCACGTCGTCGGCCTGCACGACGCCGGTGAGCTTGCGGCACGCGTCGACCACCTCCGATGCCTTGCCGACCTCGGTCTGGATGAGGATGTACGCGCTCACGGCCACGGCGACCCCTGGTTCGCTCGGTGATCTCCGGACGAATGGTACCGACCGGACGGGCCCGCATCACACGAGGGCTCGGGATCAGCGCTGCCGCCCGCGGCGCGCGGCCCGGCGACCGGACCGGGCGATGGCGAGCTCGATGAGCCGATCAATGAGATCGGCGTACGGCACGCCCGAGACCTCCCAGAGCTTGGGATACATCGAGATCGGCGTGAAGCCGGGAATCGTGTTCACCTCGTTCACAACGAAGACGTCGTCGGCCCGCAGGAAGAAGTCGACGCGCGCCATCGCCTCGACGCGGCACGCTTCGAACGCCCGGACGGCGAGCAGTTGCACCGCACGCGTCTGCTCGTCGGTCAGCGGCGCGGGCGCCCGCAGCTCGGCCTTGCCGTCCTCGTACTTGTCCGCGTAGTCGTAGAAGTCGGCCGCGGGTACGACCTCGCCCGGCAACGAGGCAACCGGCGGGTCGTCGCCGAGAACACCCACCTCGATCTCGCGGCCGCGCACCATCTCCTCGGCCAGGATCCACTCGTCGTACGTGAGCGCGTCCCCGATCGCGGCACGCAGCTCGTCCCTCGTGCGTGCCTTGCTCACGCCGACCGACGACCCCATGTTGGCCGGCTTCACGAAGCACGGGAGGCCCAGCTCGGCCTCGGCGCGCCTCGCGAACTCCTCGATGCCGTGCCCGTCGCGCAATACGAGCGCGCGCGCAGTCTCGAGCCCCGCCGCCGCGAACATCTGCTTCATCGCGACCTTGTCCATCGCGATCGCCGACCCGAGCACGCCGGAGCCGACATAGGGCAGGCCCGCCAGCTCGAGCACGCCTTGCACCGTGCCATCCTCGCCGTACGGTCCGTGCAACAGCGGGATGACGACGTCGACGTCGTTCGTCGCGGTCCGCGACGATGCGCTCGGCACGGGCACGAGATCACCTTCGACCGCGAACGCGGCCGGCAGAGCGTCGCGCCCGCCCGCGAGCATCTTGCGCGCCTCCTCGGCGAGCAGCCAACGGCCGTCGGTGGAGATCCCGACCGGCAACACGTCGTACTTCGCCGGATCGAGGGCGCGCGCGACCGCGACCGCCGTGGCCCGGGAGACGTCGTGCTCGGCGGACTGCCCTCCGAACAAAAGCATGACGCGGCGACGCCGCGAAGCCTCCGGCACCGCCTCATTGTGGCTCACTTCGGCGAGCTCACACGACCTGCAGCACCGCGCGGATGCCGAGTCCCATGATGAACAACCCGCCCAGGCCGTACGCGAGCTCCATCCACCCTCGCGCCTTCCAGACGTAGCGGTACGAGTAGAGGAGGCCGACGGTGATGAACGCGACGAACCCGTAGAACATGTGGAACCGGGGCGGTTCGTAGTGCTGCGCGCTCACGAGCAGCACACCGAGGAGCACCTGGATCATCATCATCGACTCGGCGATGATCGTCGGCCACCACAGGAAGCGGGTTCGCCAGCTGGGCCAGCGCCAAGCGCCCAAGGTGTAGAGGCCGGCGAGGAAGTTCGCAACGATCGCGCTGTATCCCCAGGCGCGGTGGATGTCGAACAGCACTACAGCGCTTGGTCGTCAGAAGTCGCGAAGGCCGATTCGCCTCCGCGCAACAGGTTCTTCAACACCTTGCCGGCGGGATTGCGTGGTAGCGGGTCGGCGCTCAGGTCGACGTACGCGGGAACCTTGAAGTCGGCGAGGCGAGCGCGACAGAAATCGCGCAGGTCCTCGGCGGTGGTGGTTGAGCCCGGACGAACCTGCACGACCGCCTTGACCTCTTCGCCGAGCTCTTTGTGCGGGACGCCTACAACGGCGGCGTCGACGACGTCGGGGTGGTCGAACAACACGTTCTCGATCTCGACGCAGTACACGTTCTCGCCGCCGCGGATGATCATGTCCTTGGCTCGATCGACGAGATAGAGGAAGCCGTCGCGATCCAGGTAGCCGATGTCGCCGGTGTGGAACCAGCCGTCGGTGAACGCCGACGCGTTCGCGTCGGGACGGCGCCAGTACCCGTGCGCCATCACCGTGGGACCCTTGATCCAGATCTCGCCCCGCTCCCCCGCCGGCTGGTCGACGCCACGGTCGTCGACCACGCGTAATTCCACGGTGGGCGCCGCCCGCCCGACCGAGCCCGGGTGCGCGAAGTAGTCGTCGCCGCCGTGTGCGGTTGCGACCGACGCCGTCTCCGTGAGGCCGTACGCAGTGGTCAGGGTCTTGCGCATGTGCGGGAAGACGCGCTCGATGCGCTCGACGAGCTCGGGTGCCGCGGGCGCGCCGCCGTACGAGGCGCGCTTCACGGTGGTGAGGTCGTACTTGTCGAGGTTCGGTGATTCGAGGATGCGCCACATGATCGTGGGCACGCCACCGATCGAGGTCACCTTGTCGCGCTCGATGATCTGCATGGCGACGTCGGGATCGAAGCGGCCGACCGGCATCAGCACGACCTTGCCACCCGTCGCGTACGACAAGGTCATGGTCGACAGGCAACCCGTGACGTGGAACAGCGGGACGACGAGGAGCGAGCTGGACTGCAGACCGGCGGCGGCCTCGGGCGGCGGCGTACCGCGCATGGCCTGCGCGACCCCCATCACGATGATGTTCTGGACGTTCGCGACGGCCTGGCGGTGCGAGACGGTCGCGCCCTTCGGCCGGCCGGTCGTGCCCGAGGTGTAGAGGATCGCGAGGACGTCGTCCTCGTCGATCGGCGATTCGGGGATCCCCGGATCGCTCGGATCGGCGACGAGCTCCGCAAACGCGCGCACCGTCGAGTCGGCGGGCCCGTCGATGACGAAGACGTGCTGCAGCGCGGGCAGCTCGCCGAGACGGTCGCGCAGGAGTGCGATGCGGCGCGCGTCCGCGATGAGCACCTTCGATTCGGAGTCGCTCAGGCCGAACTCGAGCTCGTCGGCCTTCCACCACGCGTTGAGCGGCACGAGCGTGGCTCCGAGAATCGCGCAAGCCCACCAGGTGATCACCCATTCGGGAACGTTGGCCGAAACGAGCGCGACGCGATCGCCGCGCTGTACCCCCAACTGCGCCAGCGAGCGCGCCAGCACGCGCGCCTGCCGGTCGTGCTCGCCGTAGGTGAGTCGGCGGTCCCCTTGCACCAACCAGTCGACGTCGGCACGCGCCGCGTTCTGCGACATGAGCTCGCGCAGGCTCCGCATCCGCTGCTTGTAGACCTGCATCGCGTGGCCTGCGACTTCTTCGACCACGATCTCGAACGGTCCGTCCGGACCCGTGAGTTGTGCGATCGGATCGACCGCCGTCACGCGTACTCCTCTTGGACCACGTCGAACGCGAGGAGGTCGCTCCCGCTGCCGACCGGACCCTTGGAACTGTGCTGGGCGTGTCCCTGGCCGAATGCCTGACTGTTGAGCCAGCGCTCGAAGTCCTCGGTCGACCGCCAGCGCGTGTACACGTAGAAGACGTCCTTCCCGTCGGTCGGACGGAGCAGCTCGAACGCTTCGAAGCCCTCCATCTTGGAGACTTCTCCGGCCCGGTGGGCGAAGCGCTCGACGAGCTCGTCAGCCCGTTCGGCGGGAACGGTGATGGCATTGATGCGCACAACAGACATGTGGGCATTCTCGCGGCCGCGGGCGCCAAGCGCCCAGTCGGGCCACCCGCGGTAGCCGGATCAGCTGACCTCGTCTGCGGTCAATCGCCCGGTTGCTGGCGTAGGAACAGCTCGATCTCGGAAACGAGGTCGTCGGTCGACGCGCCCTGTTCGCGGTCGATGCGGTCGACCACTTGCTGCACCTCGGGTCGGGAGGCCAGGCCCGCGTCGACGCGGGCCGAGTAGGCATCGCAGCGGGCGTCGAGAGGACGCAGGTCGAGTTCGAGGCGACCAACTTCGGCAAGGCGGCGCAAGAGCGCACGAACGGCAGGCGGCGAAGGTGACCCAGACACGTACTGCGGAACCTGCGCCCAGAGTCCCGCGCTGCGGATGTCGGCGTCGCCGAGCGCGCGCTGGACGATCGTCTGTAGTCCGGTCGGGCCGCCGTATGCGAGCCGGAGCGGCGCGACCTCCTGCGCGAGCGAGTGATGCGTCGCGGTGGCGAGAACCGGTACGGGACGCCGGTGCGACACGAGCGAAGGCATCCCGGCGAGTGTGAACGCGTCGCGCACGTGAAGCGTGCGGGCGACCTCGACGATCGCGGCGGTGACCGTCGGCCAGCGCAACGACGGCTCCGGACCCGACACGACGACCATGTCGCGGCCGAGGCGCCCGGCGGTGAACGAGACCTCGGGCCAGGTGATGACACGCAGCCCGTCGTCGGCCCAGTGCGCGTTGGGCCGGGTCTGCTGCAGGTCCATGTGGTCGGTCAGATCGATCGTGGTGAACTGATCGGCGTCGGCGAGCTGCTCGTGCAACACGGCAACGGCACCGGAGCCGGCCATGCCCGCGTCGACCCAGCCGGAGAGCGCGACGACCATCAACGGATCTCGCAGCTCGGGCCACCGCTCGACGTTCAGCACTCGCGACATCGTACGGCGGCGGGCGGCTAGGTTCCGCGGCGCATGCGTCTGCGCATCTTCACCGAACCGCAGCAGGGCGCGACGTACGACCAGCTCCTCGCGGTCGCCCGGGACGCGGAACGTCTCGGTTTCGACGCGTTCTTTCGTTCCGACCATTACCAGCGAATTGGCGCCGGCGATCCCGGACCCGGTTCCACCGACGCCTGGATGACCCTCGCTGCAATCGCGCGGGAGACGACGCGCATCCGGTTGGGCACCCTCGTCACGCCGGTGACGTTCCGCTTCCCCGGACCGCTCGCGATCCAGGTCGCGCAAGCAGACTCGATGAGCGGCGGCCGGGTCGAGCTCGGACTCGGCGCCGGCTGGTACGACGGCGAGCACGCGTCGTACGCCATCCCGTTCCCTTCGACCGGCGATCGGTTCTCGATGCTCGAAGAGCAGCTCGAGATCGTTACGGGGCTGTGGGCGACGGCGGCGGGACAGAATTACTCGTTCCGGGGCGCGCACTATTCCGTCGTCGACTCGCCGGCCCTGCCCAAACCTCTGCAACGGCCCGGCCCTCCAATCGTCATGGGCGGATGGGGAACCAAGCGAACGCCGCGGCTAGCGGCGCTCTTCGCCGCGGAGTTCAACATGCCGTTCGCGCCGGTTTCGTATTTTCGGGAGGGTTGCGATCACGTGCGTGCCGCGTGCGAGGCGATCGGTCGTGATCCGGCCACCATGAAGTTCACCGTCGCGACCGTGGTCTGCGCGGGAAGCGACGAAGCCGAGGTCCGGCGCCGCGCGGTCGCGAGCGGCCAGGACCCCGATTCGGTGCGCGCGAGCGGCGCCGCGGGCGCGCCGGACGAGGTCGTCGAACGCATCCTCGAGTACGGGCGCGAGGGCGCCGAGGCGGTGTACCTGCAATACCACACGCTCGACGAGCCCGAGCACCTCGAGCTGATCGGCTCCGAAGTGCTCACCCGGGTCGGCGCGGCATGAGCGTTCGCTTCGGCGTGCACACCGGGCTGCAGCACACGTCGATCGCGGAACTGCAACCGCTCTGGCGCCGGATCGAAGCGCTGGGCTTCGACTGGATCTCGATCTGGGACCACTTCTACGCGGCCGACGCGTCGGGCGATCCGCATTGCCTCGAAGCCGTCACCGCACACACTGCGCTCGCGGCGACGACCGAACGCGCACGGTGCGGGTCGCTCGTCTATTCGGCCGGGTACCGCCATCCCGCCGTCATCGCCAACGCCATGGCGACGCTCGACCAGGTCGCGAACGGCCGGGTCGTGCTCGGCCTCGGCGGTGGCTGGCTGAAAGGCGAATACGACGCGTACGGACTCCCCTACGGATCCGCCGGCGAACGGCTGCGCATGCTGGAGGAATACGTGCAGTGTGTGCGCAGCTTGCTCACCGACGACCGCACCACGTTCTCGGGTGAGTTCTTCCGGATGCACGAAGCGCAGTGCGAGCCCAAGCCCGTACAGCGACGGCTGCCGATCTGGATCGGCGGCGGCGGCGAGAAGGTCACGTTGCGTATCGCCGCCCAACACGCCGACGGTTGGAACGTGCCGTTCATCCCGCCGGAGGTCTGGAGCCACAAGGCGCGTGTCCTGGACGCCCACTGCGAGCGGCTCGGCCGCGACCCGCGAGCCATCACGAAGTCGGTGAACGTCGGGATGGCCTTCACCGACGAGGAGCTCCGCCGGCAGTTCGGCCCGATGGCGAACGCCGTCCGGCCCGGGGTGCTCTCGGGAAGCGTGCAGGAGATGGTCGACAAGGTCGGTGCGTACGTCGAAGCGGGCGCGGCATACGTGATCCTCGCCCTGCGCGCGCCATTCGACCGGGACGGGCTCGAGCGGTTCGCGGCGGAGGTCATCCCCGCGGTCGCCGCCACCTGACCCGCAGCCGGCGACGTGCGCCAATATTGCGAGATGCCCGACCCCTCCGGTGAGTTGCGTTTTGACCCGCTCACCCGCGAGTGGGTCAACATCGTGGGTCACCGCCAGGCGCGCCCCAATCTCCCGGCGAGCGGCTGCCCGTTCTGCGTGGGCGGCCTGGAAGCGCCGGAACCGTACGAGGTTCGCTGGTTCCCGAATCGCTGGCCGGCGCTCGCGCCCGGCGATCCCGTCGACCTCGAGGGCGCCGTCCGCGCCGGAGCGACGATGGTCCCGGCCGTCGGCGCGTGCGAGGTCGTGCTCTTCTCACCGCTGCACGGCGAATCACTTGCCACGCTCTCCCACGCGCAGGTGCGCAAGGTCGTCGATCTCTGGGCCGAGCGGACGCGAGCGCTGCTCGCCCGGCGCGAGATCGAGTACGTGCTGGTGTTCGAGAACCGCGGCCGCGAGGTCGGGGCGACGATCGACCACCCGCACGGCCAGATCTACGGCTATCCGTTCGTACCTCCTGCACCCGCCCGAGAGGCAGAGGTTGCGCGCGCGCACGGGTGCGCGGTATGCGCGGAGATACTCGAGGAATCCGCCCAGAGGACGCGCGTGGTCGCTCGCCACGGCGACTGGACCGCGTGGGTCCCCTACGCCTCGGGCTACGCGTACGGTCTCCGGATCGCACCGGGTACCCATCTGGGCTCGATCGACGATCTCGACGATTCATCGCGCGACGATCTCGCGGCTGTGCTCGTGGACGTGCTCGCGCGCTACGACCGGTTGTGGGCCGGCGCGACCGCGGCCGACCGCTTTCCCTATCTCCTCTGGTTCCACCAGGCCCCGGCCGCCGGTGGCGACGAGTGGCACGTCCATGCGCACGTCGCGCCGCCGCTGCGCGCACCCGGCGTTGCGCGTTACGTCGCGTCGGGCGAAGTCGGGAGCGGCACGTTGTCGAATCCGGTCGAGCCCGAAGCCGCGGCGCAGGCGCTGCGCGACGCGTGAGCACCCGCAGCTTCCGCGCGCCCGGTCGGGTCAACCTGATCGGCGGCCAGGTCGATTACCACGAAGGCTGGGTCGTGTCCCTCGCGATCGACCGCGAGATACGCGTCGACGCGAAGGTGCGCGACGACGGTCGCGTGATCGCCACGTCAACCACCTTCGACGGTGCCGTCGACGTCGCGGCCGACGGTACCGACGACCCCCGCGCGGTCCGGCCCGATTGGGGACGCGCCGTCGCCGGCGTCGCCGGCGCGCTGGCCGACCTCGGCCGCGCCGCGGTCGGAGGCGAGCTCGCCTTTTCCTCGAACCTGCCGGTAGGGGCGGGATTGTCGTCCAGTGCCGCTTTCGGCGTCGCCTGCGCGCTCGCGCTCTGCGACACGGCCGGGCTCGCCCTGCCGCCGCGACAACTCGCGTTGGCCGCGCAGCGCGCCGAGCACCTGGCCGCGGGGGTGCCGTGCGGCGTGCAGGACCCGATGACGTCAGTGTGCGGGCGCGCCGGCCAGGCAGTGTTCCTCGACTGCAGGACGCTCGAGGTCGTGCACATTCCGATCCCGAACGAGGTGGGCGTGCTCGTCGTGCACTCGGGCATCGCACGCACGCTCGAAGGATCGCCATACGCGGCGCGGCGGGCCGACACCGAAGCCGTCGCGACATCACTCGGGCTGCGCGTGCTCCGCGACGCGACCTTCGATCAGGTGCGGGACCTGCCGCGCGGCCGCCACGCCGTCACCGAGATGCAGCGCGTCCGCGAATTCGCGTCAGCCCTCGAGAGCAACGACATCGGGTCGCTCGGTCCGCTGATGCTCGCGAGCCACGCGTCCTCGCGCGACGACATGCAGGTTTCGACCGCGGAGCTCGATGCGCTGGTGGAGTGCTTGATGGATGCGGGTGCGTACGGAGCGCGCCTCACCGGCGCCGGGTTCGGCGGCTGCGTCGTGGCGATCGGGCCGAGCGAGGAGATGGATTCGATTGCGCAGGGCGCGATACAGCGCTATCGCGCCCGAACCGGGTTGGAACCGACGGCATGGCGCGTGCACGCCGCCGCCGGCGCCGGCCGCGTCACCTAGCCGCGACGCTCGGGTGTCGGGATCGGCCGGGTAGGTCTAGGCGCCGAAGAACCCGCTCGCGCGGCCGCGGCGCGGCCGGAACGACCCCTGCAACTGGTCCGGTTCGAAACCGGGAACGGGCGCACCCGTGGCGTACCGGTACAGCGCAGTCTGGAAGATCCCGGTGAGGGTGGCCGAGACGAGCATGACCGCAACGAACCACACCGCGAAGAGGACGACGCCGAAGACAGCGATCGGACCGCCGATGGCGAGGAACAGCATCAGCGGGATCGCGCCCGCGAACATCGCGATCATTCCGACCAGTCCGATACCCGCGTTCGTCATGATGTTCTCGCCCCAGGTGCGCTTGAACAACTCGCCCGAACGCTTGACCGCCGCGATCGGGCCGATGCCCTCGAACACCAGCACGGGCAGCACGAGGAAGGTGACGACCGACCACGCGACGCCGGCGAGGCTGCCGATGATGCGGCCGAAGATTCCGCCGCGCTGTTCGATCGCACGCAGCACCACGGACACCGTGGCACTTACGACGGCCCACGGCAGCAGGACGTGCGCACGCTGGCGCGCCGACTGGATCGCCTCCCCGACCGTGACGGGGAGACCTTGGAACCGCTGGTTCGCGGCGAACACGAGCGCCGCGTTGAAGAACACGACGACGTATGTGAAGGCGATCGCGCCCACGAAGCCGAGCAGCCATACGAGCGGCGCCGACCCCGAATACCCACCGCTTCCGTCGCGCACGATGAGGCCGATCGGCAGGAACACCGCGACCGCGAGCACGAGGCTCGAGAGCATCGAAAGCAGCGGCAACAACGTGAGTTGCTTGTCGTCGCGCAGCACCTGCCACGACGACTTCGCCAGCGCGATCGAGTTCTGGAACCGACTCATTGCCCCTCCCGAAGATGTTGCCTCCAAGGCTACCGGCCGCACCGGGCCCCGATCGCGCGTGCCGCCGCACCGTAGATTTTCCGCCGTGCTCCGCGTGCGCGCGCCGGGTCGAGTCAATCTGATCGGCGACCACACCGACTATCAGGACGGCCTTTGCCTCCCGATGGCGATCGATCGCGAGGTCGAGGTCCGAGCCGAGCCACGAGCCGACGGGCGGGTCGTCGTTCGGTCCGACGCCGTCGCAGGCGTCGTCGACCTTCCGGCCGAGGGTCTCCCCGATCCGCGTGTCGTGCGGCCGGAGTGGGGTCGCCCGGTCGCGGGCATCTTGCGCCTGCTTTCGCAACCGGGTCGGGCGGCGATCGGTTTCGACGCCGCGGTGACGTCGACCGTGCCACTCGGTTCGGGTCTCTCGTCGAGTGCCGCGTTCGCAGTCGCGATGGTGATCACGACGAGCCGGATCAACGACGAGCGAATCCAGCCGGGCTCGGTCGCGTCGATCGCGCAGGAGGCCGAGCAGGCCGCCACGGGCGTGCCGTGCGGCGCGATGGACCAGATGACCTCGGTTTTCGGTCGCGCCGGGCACGCGCTGCTCCTCGACTGCCGCACCCTTCAGACCGAGGCGATCCGCATCCCGCCTGCAGCAGCGGTCGTCGTCGTGCACACGGGCGTCGCCCGCCGCCTCGCTGACAGTGCGTACGCCGCGCGGCGGAGCGCGTGCGAGGCGGCCGCGGCTCGGCTGGGCATCGGCACGTTGCGCGATGCGACCATGCGCGACGTCGCAGACGACCCGTACGCGCGGCACGTGGTGTCCGAGAACGCGCGGGTACTCGCCTTCGCCGATGCGCTGAGGCTGACGGACCTCGCTCGCTGCGGCGACCTGATGGTTGCGAGTCACGCGTCGTTGCGGGACGACTTCGGAGTGTCGACCGTCGAGCTCGATGCGCTCGTCGACGCGCTCACCGACGCGGGCGCGTACGGGGCACGCCTCACGGGCGCGGGATTCGGTGGGTGTGCGGTCGCACTGGTCGCGAGTGACCAGGTCGACGAGGTCGTCGCGCCCGCCGTCGCGCGGTACCGTTCGGCAACGGGGCTGGTTCCCACACCCATCACGGTTCGCGCGGTCGACGGGGCCGGTCCCGTCGCCTGACCTGACGGAGGCACCATGCCGAGCATCTTCAGCCGGATCATCGCGGGCGAACTGCCCGGCACGTTCGTGTGGAAGGACGCGCGGGCGGTTGCCTTCCTCTCGATCGCACCGATGATGCCCGGACACACGCTCGTGGTCCCGCGCGAAGAGGTGGACCACTGGATCGACCTCGATCCAGAGCTCGCCGCGCACCTCTTCAACGTGGCTCGGCACATCGGGCGCGCGCAGGACCTCGAGTGGAAGCCGCGCCGTATCGGGATGCTGATCGTCGGCGAAGAGGTGCCGCACACGCATCTGCACGTCGTCCCGATCAACAACCCGGGAGAGCTGACGTTCGCGCATGCGGATCCGAATCCCGGCGCAGCCGCGCTCGACGACGCGGCCCGGCGCCTCCGGGCCCGGCTCCGCGAGCTCGGCTGCGGAGAGGTCTCCGACTGATCCCCGCATCGAGCCGGCCGGACCGATCTACCGGCCGTATTGCGCGTCGACGGCGCGCGCGAACGCGGCGTGCACGCGCGTCAGCGTGATCTCGCCGGCCTGCTCGGACGCACGCGCGCCCACCCAGAGAACGTCGCCGACGACGACGAGCGCGGCGTACGACGCGAACGCGAGTGCCGCGACAAGGAACACGATCGAGCCCACACCGGTGAGCGCGGCGGCCAGCGCGGCCGCGCCCGCGACGAGCGCGACCCAGCTCGCGCGCGTGAGCAAACGCCGGAGCCGGGCGCGCGAGGCTTCGAGCGGGAGGATGCACGCGATCTTCGGTCCAGTCGGCGACAGCATCCGCTGCCCGGGACGCAACACGATCGCCACCGGGTTCGCACAGGCCCTCCCGGTCTTCACCGAGAGCGCGGGCAGGTCGCCGAGCTCGAGGTCGTCGATCAACACGCCGACGCGCGCCATCAGGTGAGCATCCGCAGCCGGTCGGCTGCGGCGGGTGTCCGAATGCCCCACCAGAAGAGGTCTCGTCCGTCGACGAACGAGATCGGGACGCCCGCCAGCGCGACGGCGAGGTCGCGTGCGTGTCGTTCCGTGAAGGCATACGGCTCACTCGGCAGGAGCGCGAGTGTCGGGTGCCGGCCCGCGATGTCGGCCAGCGCAACTTCGGGGTAACGATCGGACGCGTCCGCGCACACGTTGGTGATTCCGATGTGCGCGAGCAGCGAGGACCCGTAGGTGTCGGCGCCCAGCGACATCCACGGCCGCCGCCAGATCGGCACGAAGGCCGTGCGCGTCGGTTCCGTGCGCGTCTCGATGATCCACGCCGGCCAGTCTTCGAAGGGCACAGGCACCTCTACGCCGAGGGCGTCGGCGAGCGCGCAGACCTCCGGGCCGACATCGGCAACCGAACGCGGCGACATCGAATGGAGCGCGACACCGCGCGCCTCGAGGACGCGCGCGTCCTCGATCCTGTTCTCCTCGTCGTTCACGACGACGAGATCGGGCGCCAGCGCGACGACCGCGTCCACGTCGACGTTCTTCGTGCCGCCGACGGTTCGCACCCCTGGAAGGTCACAGAAGCGCGTGCAGGCGATCGGCGCGACCCCGAGCGCGACGAGCGTCTCCGAGACACTCGGAACCAACGAGACCACCTTCGCCGGACTCACATGCGCTCGAGGAGCTGCGCCTTCTTCGCGTCGAACTCGGCCTGAGTGATCACGCCCCGATCGCGCAGGTCTGCGAGCTGTTGGAGCTGTTCCGGCACCGTCGGCTCGGCCCGGGCCGGGGCGGAGGGAGGCGCGGCGGTTGGGACCGCGCCGTATCCGGGCTGGGACCAACTAGCGCGCTTCCTCGCGTTGGCCTCCATCTGGCGGTAGATCTCTTGCTGCACGCCGTCCGGGTGCCAGATGTCGTCGAAATGCGACTGGCCGTCGCGGCCGGCCGACTCGATGTCGAGATCGCCCGCCCCGATCATCCGCTCGAAGATGCCCTGGTGGAAGTTGATGTTGTTGATCCGCTCGATCGGGATCTCGACGCCGTGCTTGGCGAGGACACCGGTGCGGTAGATAACTCGATCACCGGTGACGACGAAATGCGTGAAGTTCCACTCCATGTACTTCTGCCCGAGCCAGACGGCCCAGACGACCGCGAGCACGGCCCAGAGGATGAAGAGCCATTTGTGCACGTCTCCGTGGGTCTTGGCGGTGATCAACCCGAGGATCACGAACAACGGGACGCCGGTCGCGATGTGCTTCCAGAAGAACCACCAGTGGGGCCGGAGATCGAGCGCGATCTCCTCGCCCTGGTTCAACAGCCGCTTGGGGTAAGGCACGTCCAGATCGTAGGTTCCGTGGGGCGGACCGGACCGGACCCGTCACGGCCGTACGTCGCCGGCCAGCAGCGGCGGGATGTCGTCACCGTCGTCGGGATCGAGATCGACGGCGATGAGAAACCCGCGCGCCCGCTCCGCATGCGGGAAGCGCTCGACCAAGGCATCGTGTGCCCGCCCGTGGTTGGGCACGACGAGATGAGCGAGCTCGTGTACCAGCACGTAATCGAGCACCCACGACGGGTACGCGGCGAGCCGGGACGACACCCGCACTGCCCCGTCCTCGGGGGTGCACGAACCCCATCGCTGGCGCATGTTGTCGACCCAGCGGACGCTCTGCGGCCGTGGGAGGCCGTGCTCGCGCGCCAGACGACGGGCGCGCGCCACGACGTCGATCGCCGCCGAATCGGTGCGGCGCCGCATCCGTTCGGCCAGCTCCTGCGCGGTGACCTGCGCTTCGTCGACCGACATCCAACGCGGGAACGACACTCGCAATCGATCGCCGATGAGCACGGCTTCCACATGTTTGCGCCGACGTGTTCCGCGCACGAGCTCGATCTCCACGGCACCATCTATACCGCGTCCGAGCGACACTGAATACCGCGTCTTGTGAACGCTCGGAGAACGGCTCGCTCGGCGGAACGCGCGCTTCGGAACGCGCTCGCAGTCGTCGCGAGATTCTGCTTGACGCTCCCGCGGTCGAGTCGTAGTGTGCGCTTCTCCGGTTCGCCGATGCGTCGGACTCCGGACCCGTTTACGGGGCCGGAACGGACGTACGTGCGATCTGGAGCGTGCACCGAATCGGCACGGCGGAAGCTCGCAAGAGCGGAGGTCGGGCGGAGAGGTGAACGGACCGGCAAGTCGATTGTCGGGCGCCTGCGAGGGCTTGCCCGGCGACTCGGCGCCGGAAGTAGGGCCCCGAGGAGATCGGAGCTGCATACGCAGCGAAGACTACTCGGGGCCTTACCGCGTCACCTTTGCCGCGTCACCTTTGCCGCGCCACCTTCACCCGCGCACCTCCACCGCGTCATCGTTACCGCTGACGGCTCCACGGCGAGCGTTGACGCGACACGAGCAGGCGTCACACCGGGTGTGTACGGTCCGAGTGTGCGCGATCCGCTCCTCGACGACCTCGATCCGCTCCAGCGCGTCGCGGTCACGTCGAGCGCGCGGCCGCTCGCCATCATTGCCCCGGCCGGATCGGGAAAGACGCGGGTCCTCACCCGCCGTATCGCGTACGGCGTTCGCGAGGAACAACTCGTCGCGCGGCACGTCCTCGCGGTCACGTTCACCAGGAAGGCGGCCGCCGAGCTCGTTGCGCGGATCGATCACCCGGGCGGCGCCCGGATCACGGCCGGCACGTTCCACGCCATCGCGCTGGCCCAGCTCCGCCGGCACGCGTCCGAGCGCAACCGGGAGCCGCCCCGGCTACTGGAAGGCAAGGCCCGGGTCCTCGCGCCGCTCCTGGGCGGGCGAGGTGCGGCCCCGTCCGTCGCGGTGGCCGACGTCGCGTCCGAGATCGAGTGGGCCAAGGCACGGCTGATCGCGCCGGACGGCTACGAGGCCGCCGCAGAGAGCGCCGGCCGCCGACCACCGCGTGGGATCGGCGCGGTGGCGCAGGTCTACGCCCGCTACGAGGACGAGAAGCGCCGGCGTCACCTGATCGATTTCGACGACGTCCTGAGCCGCTGTGCCGACGCGATGGTGCGCGACGAAGCCTTCGCGGCCGGACAACGCTGGCGCTTCCGCCATATCTTCGTCGACGAGTTCCAGGACGCGACCCCATTGCAGCTGCGCCTGCTGCGCGCGTGGCTCGGTGATACCAACGAGCTCACCGTGGTCGGCGACCCGGCCCAGGCCATCTACGGATTCACCGGGGCCGACGCGTCGCCACTCCTCCAGTTCGCCCGTGCTTTCCCCGGCGGGTCCACTGTCGCACTCGGATCGAACTACCGCAGCATTCCCGGCGTCGTCGCGCTCGCCGAGATCGCGCTCGGCGGGGCCGCCGGGGTGCGCCGCCATCCGGAGGCGATTCGCCCCGATGGTGAGGCGCCCACGATCACCGCGTTCGAAACGGATCACGACGAAGCCCGCGCGGTGGCAGAGCACGCGTGGAAGGCACATGCGTCGGGAGTCCCGTGGCGCCGAATGGCCGTGTTGTTCCGCACCAACGCGCAGTCGCCCCGGTTCGAGGCCGCGTTTGCGCGTCGCGGTGTGCCGTTTCGGGTCGGCGACGATCAGCGCTTCAGCGCGCGACCTGCCGTCCGCGCGCTCCTCGACGACCTCCGGAGCGAGGAGCGCAAGGCGCCGGGCCGGCCCTTCGCGCACCTGCTCGCCGATCTCGCGGCGGGGACAGACGCGATGCCTGCGGCGGCAGCCGGCGAGCAGACGCCGCGCGCCGGACCCGCCGCACAGCCGCCCGCCTGGATCGGCGACGACATCACCGAGGACACGACCGACGACACGACCGACGGCGCCCGGAGCCGGCTCGAGCAGCTGCTCGAGCTCGGGCGCGAATATCTCGCCGCGGTTGCGGGAACGGGAAGCGTCGCGGAGTTCACGACCTGGCTCGACACCGCCGCGGGAGGCGCGGCCAGTGGCGGTGACGGCGTCGAACTCGTCACCTTCCACCGCGCCAAGGGTCTCGAGTGGAGCGTCGTCTTCGTGACGGGCCTCGAGGCGGGTCTCGTTCCGATGTCGTTCGCAACATCCCAGGAAGCGCGAAACGAGGAACGGCGATTGCTGCACGTTGCACTGAGCCGCGCCGAGGACGAGCTGCACTGCTCGTGGTCCCGGACTCGTTCCATGGGTGGACGCCGAGCGCGCCGGGAACCCTCGCCG
>Ga0335085_10004128_pt1 | contig 24309 bp, 18 predicted proteins | sample Lox_Sample_45_FD_206712 | JGI IMG/M metagenome (GOLD analysis project Ga0335085, IMG submission 206712) | Soil microbial communities from Loxahatchee National Wildlife Refuge, Florida, United States - Lox_Sample_4.5 | ecosystem: Environmental > Terrestrial > Soil > Wetlands | place: USA...
CCGGCATAGGCAAGCCCAACTGTTTCAGCTTCACGGCCACTTCGCCAGTCATGATGGCCCCGGCCGATGTTCCATAGATGACCATGTGCGAAGGCTTGTAGGTCTTCAGCAGCTCTTTGTAGACGGCAACCGCATCATCGACGCCCGCAGGAAAGGGATGCTCCGGCGCAAGGCGATAGAGCACAGCCACAACTTTGACTTTGGCGTAGCTGGCGATAGGAATGGATTCGCTGTAGGAACCGGAGTCGGCGTTGAAGCTACCACCATGCAGGTTGATAAAGACCATGTCGCGATGATCGGGCGGGATCTCGGGTGGAGTGACGATGCGCACCGGAACGCCTGCGATCTTGTCCTCGACGATCTGATTGGGACACAGTTTGGTCCAGGCCACGCGCGCCTGTTCCGTGTAGACATCCATGCGGGCGCGACGCTCGGCGAGCGATTCCGGTGGTGCCTGATCTGGTGCGGCTTGACTCAGCCATTTCTGCGCCTCGGGGCTGATGGTCGCCGGGACCGGGACCACGCGGGTCACGTGAGCTGTTCCCTGGGCATCGATATAGCTGGTGTCAGTGTTAGGCGCCTGTGATGCAGTCGTGGGCGAGGATTGCTGGGCAGCGAGAGACAGCGTTACGAACAGAACAACGATGGGGGCAGCACGGAGTGCGGAATGCATGGGAGGGGCACCTTCCAGGAAGATTGCCAACAGATACGGATTCTGTCATGAGGGGGCGAAGAACGTCCACTGCGACGAGGGGCAATCTCATCAGGCGACCTATTGAAAGAAACTCATCGAGCAGAACGGCGATAAAACGCGCGAAGGGCGGAGCCTTTAAATGACTTACCTGAGACACTGCTGACGGCGCAGGGGGAACGCAATGCGCGCCCCCCGTTGCCGAGTGTTGATTTGCTGCTTCATATTAATGCGGTAAGACGAGCAGGCCGACCGCTAAGAGTTTCTCGGTGAGCCTGTCCAAAGCGAGAGGGACTCTATAACCAATGGTCCTCATGCCCAAGCCAAGCATCATTGCGGCTTCTTCCTGCGTGTAATCCTGAAGCACGATCCGGCTCAACAATTCCCGGTCGAGAGCATTGAGCTGGCTGAGGCAGTTCTCAATATCGAGTACGAAGATGACCGCGTCCTCGAATGTTCGAACTGGCCGGCTGGAGGCCCAGCCGCGCCCGACCGGATCGCCCAGAATGGAAGGCGCCCTGCCGACCTGTGTCGAGGCGTATAGATACCGCCGCAACAAACTCTCCGTGTGTTTCCTGTAGAAGGCCAGGTTGGCCGGAGGCTTATGGCCGTGCTTCTCAAGCCCCAATTGCTGACGCGCAGCGGATTGTCGTTTCGATCTCCTTTGCTCGATTTGCCCGGCCGCATCAGCAGTACTGGGTTCCCATTCCATTGGCAACTGGAAGGCTGCGCTCATTGCACACCCCCTGTTGCGTCAGCCACTGCCCAAACTCTGGAAAGTTGCGTGAGGCGCGGTCGTCCGCGCGGCCTGCGACTTTCCGGCGATGGAAACTCTCTCAGTTTCGATTCACACTCCTTGCAGTAAATACTCTCTTGAGTCTGGGCCCGATACCAAAGGCAACCACACCCTTCGCAAACCTTCAATTGCACGCGCACTTCCATGACTGATTCTCCGCATGTCATTCATCTCCCGATGGAATTTTGTGATGCAAGTTGTTCCCCGGGGTGTAGAGAACCAGGCCGGACAACTCAGGTTTCTCGTGTCCTGATGGGGGATTGCCGCCTGTGCTCTCTTGTTTTTCTGTCATGACCATTGGCGCGCAGATCCTGGAATGTTCTTGAGTGACTGGAGCAGATGCAGAGATTTTGTGCCACTGAGAGAAGTGATGCAAAGTGGCTCTTTCTTTTGGAAAGAGCCACTCAGACGCATCGACTTTGCCCCACACTCACTCTGAAACGCTTTTGACCCTGCGCCCCAACGAGGCGCTGCGGTCTGGAAACGGAAGTGCCGACTTCATGAGTTCATCCGGCAATTGCTCAATTGCGACTGCAAAGGGCTGGCTTATGCCAGGCCCAAGCCGATGGCAACAGAGCATTTCCAAAATCATTTCCACAGTCACTGCTTGGTTTAGTTAACCAACTGTAAGGTTGTGATTCTTTTGCGTCAATATATGACTACAACTTTCCGGTCATTCCCTTTTAAAACCTCGGCTAGACGCTCAGAATTAAGGCAAACAGCCAAATGTGATTTTTCCATGCGAAATGAGACGTGAAGTTGTCTCATTGCTGGCGGTAAATTTTCCACACATGAATTTCACGCAAATGCACGAGCGCCTTCGGCTGGAACTGCTGCGCAGAGTGCAGCGTGGGACGGCCAGCGTCTCGCTGCTGGGCCGCCAGACGGGGTTTGGACAGGCACATCTATCGAATTTTCTGCACAGCCGGAGACAGCTCTCTCTGGAGGCGATGGACCGCATCCTGACGGCGCAGCATCTGACGGTTGCCGATTTGTTGCCCTCCGCTCAGCAGTTGACGCCAGAGATCAAGGGCAACGATCTGTGCGCCGTCCCGGTGGTATCGCATGCCGTTGCGCTTTTCGAGCCGGTGATCCGGCCGTCTGCGATTCAGTCGTTGCAGTACCTGCCCGCGGTTACATTCGAATTGCTTCATTCGCGCACGTCGGTCACCCGCCGCGCATGGGAGCGATTCGTCGCTGTACGCGTGCCGGCTGCGGAGGCTTCGCCGATGGACCCGCTGCTGCTGCCCGAGGCGATTGCGCTGATCGACCGGCACTATAATTCGCTGCTGCCGTACCGCCCGAATCGCGCGAATCTCTACGCGGTTCGGGACGGCGCACACTTGAAGGTCCGATACGTGGATTTTCTCGCCAGCCGTCTTGTGCTGCGTCCGCACAACCTTGCCTTTCCCGTCTCGCTGATCGACATGGATCGGGAAGAGTCTCCCAACGAGTTGCTGGTGGGGCGAATTGCGATGATTATGAATGAGCTATAAGGAGCGGTGTGGACGCTTCGTTCACAAAGCGTTGGGTTCAATTTGCGGGAAACTTCGTATTGGCCAGATCGCTTTCGGCCTTAGCAAGATCCTCAGGCCGGCCGAGATCGCGCCAGTCGTATTCGTCGGCGCGAAACGCGAGGATCGATTCCCCTTGTGCGGCCAGGCGCAGATAGGCGGGAATGATGGAAAAAACGCCTTCCTCTGACAGCTTGGAGAAGATGCGGGGCGACAGAACGTGAATCCCGGAGAAGGCCAACGCCTGGGACTGCTGCGCGGGGAAGGCCCACTCGGTTTCAGCGTCGCGACCGGCGCGGCGGCCGCAGAGCTGACCATGCTCGTTGAAGAACAACTGCCGTGAAGTGTCGCGCTGCTGAACGGCGAGCGTGGCGAGTGCGTTGTGCTCGGCGTGAAAGCTCACCATGCGGTTGAGATCGATGGTGCTGAGAACATCGACGTTGTGGACGAGAAACGGTTCGTCTTTCGCGCCTTTGTCTTCAAGGAAGAACCATGCCGCATTCTTGAGGCCACCGCCGGTGTCGAGCAGGGTGTCTTCGCGAGAGATTTCAATGCGCATGCCGAAGTTGTGGTTAGCCTGAAGGCAATCGAGGATTTGGTCGGCGAAATGGTGGACATTGACGATCACTTCGTTGATGCCGAACGAACGCAGGCGGAGCAGCGTGATCTCAAGCAACGTGCGGCCGGCGAGGGTTACCAACGCCTTTGGACGATCGTCTGTAAGCGGACGCAGGCGCGTACCGAGGCCGGCAGCAAGGACCATGGCCTTCATTTACGCAGCCTCTCCTGTCATGCCCAACTTTTCAAGCTCGACGTGACGGACAACGACTTCAATACCGGTGGTGCCGCGAAGGTGTTTTGCCAAGTGCTCCGCCAGATAAACCGAGCGGTGCTGGCCGCCGGTGCAGCCAAACGAAACCATCAGACTGGTAAAGCCGCGATCGCGGTACTTGGCTACGCTCGAGTCAACGAGCGAAATGGCGTGAGAAAGAAACTCGTGGACGCTTCCATGCTTGTCGAGATATTCAATCACTGGCGCGTCTCGACCGGTGAGGGCGCGGAACTGTTCTTCGCGGCCTGGATTGGGGAGGCTGCGGGCATCGAAGACAAACCCGCCGCCGTTGCCAGACTCATCGAGAGGCATGGAGTGATGAAAGGAGAAGCTGAAGATGTGGACGGTGAGGCCGGTGGCGGGCGCGGCGTGGTGCTGGAGCTTGCCGCTTGATGACGCTCGTTCGAGCGCATCGAGAAGCGCCGGCAGCGTGATGGAAAGCTTGATATTTTCCGCGAGCCAGCGAAGATTCTTGAGCGCGTATGGAACGCTCTGAAGGAAATGCGCTTTGCGCTCATAGAAGCCACGGAAGCCATACGCGCCTAACGCCTGCAGGATGCGGACATAGACGAACGCATAGTAGTGCTCCATGAATGCATCGCGCTTGAGGTCGATGAATCCGGCGAGGCCGTTGAGATAGTGATCGAGCAGTTGCTGGCGCAGGCCGGGCGGAAGATCGGCCTTGCCATCGTAAAGAAGGGACGCGATGTCGTATTGCAGCGCGCCTTTTCGGCCACCCTGATAGTCGAGAAACCAGGGCTGGCCATCGCGCAGCATGATGTTGCGCGATTGAAAATCGCGGTAGAGAAAAAAGTCGTGATCGGCGCCGAGGAGAAATTTGGTCAGGCGCGTGAAATCGAGCTCGAGAGCCTGCTCGTTGAACGGAATGCCGGCAAGACGGAGAAAGTAGTACTTAAAGTAATTCAGATCCCAGGCGATGGATTGGCGATCGAAACTCGCGCGCGGATAGCAAACTTTGTAGTTCAGGTCGCGGCCAGCTTCGACTTGAAAGCGCGGCAGAATGGAGACGACTTTGCGGTAAGCCTCGACCACCGGCGGAGCGATGGTATCGCCGGAACGATTTGCGCTCAGGAATTCAAAGAGCGAGGTATCGCCCAAGTCTTCTTCAAGGTATGCACCTTGACTCAGATCCTCCGCATAAATCTGTGGGACGGGCAAGCCATGGCGGCGAAAGTGGCGGGAGAACTCGAGGAAGGCAACATTCTCCTCACGCACCGGATAGAGAATGCCGATGGCGGTATGTTCCGCATCGGCGAGGCGAACAATGACGCGCCCAGAGCCGCCCAGCTGCCCCTGCAGCGGCTGAACGCGCTCCGACGGCGAGTGAAAGTGCTGCGCAAAAAGGTGTTTGAGAACTTCCATGGAGGTCCACTGCGATGCTTTACGATGCTTCGACAAAGATAGTCACGCAGGGAAATGGATGCAAGGCGGCCTGCGTTGCTATCCGGACTACTCCGCCTGATGACCCATATCCACGCCGTCAAAGCGCGTAAAAGCGGAGTTCCAGTGCATCTGGACGCTACCGGTGGGACCATTGCGCTGCTTGGCGATGATAATCTCCGCCTTTGATTTGTCGGCGTCGGCCATGTTCTCGTCGCGGTTGTAATAGGCTTCGCGATGAATGAAGGCGACGACGTCGGCGTCCTGCTCAATGGAGCCCGATTCACGGAGATCGCTCAACATGGGCCGCTTGTCATCGCGTTTTTCGTTGCTGCGCGAGAGCTGGGAGAGCGCGACGACGGGAACCTGCAGCTCCTTGGCCATGGCTTTGAGGCCGCGTGAAATGGCTGAGACTTCCTGAACGCGGTTTTCGTAGCCTTTGCGACTTGCGCCCGGCAATGTGGCGGACATGAGTTGGAGATAATCAATTATGATCAGGTCAAGACCACCGTTGTTCTGCTTGAGGCGACGCGCCTTGGCACGCATTTCAGACACAGTGGCTCCGGCGGAGTCGTCGATAAACATGCGCGCCTCCACTAATTGGCTCAGTGCTGTCTGAAGTTTCTCCTGCTCCACACGCCCAATGAAACCTTTCTGAATCTTCTGCTGATCCACGCCCGCCTGAGAAGCCAACATGCGGCGAAGGAGGGACTCGCGGCTCATTTCCAAACTGAAGATAGCGACAACCGAACCGTAGCGAAGGGCGGCATTCTCGGCGATATTGATGGCCAATGCTGATTTGCCCATGGAGGGCCGCGCCGCGATGATAATCAGCTCGCCTTTTTGCAGTCCGCTGGTCATGCGATCGAAATCGGTAAAGCCCGTGGCCAGGCCGCTGACTTCGCGGCTTTGCTTATAGAGGTTGTCGATGGAGCCAAAGGATGCGCGGACAATTTCTTCAATGGGCTTCAAGCCCTGGTTGAGGCTACCCTGGCTTACGTCGAGCAGTTGCGACTCTGTCTCATCGAGAACGCCGATGGCATCCTGGCTCTGGTCTGCGGCCTTGGCGATTGCGGCCGAGCAGATGCCCATGAGGCGACGCAACATGCTCTTGTCTTTAACGATGCGGACATAATCCTCAATGACCGGACGTCGCGGCAAACCCTCTGTAAGCGATGCGAGATAGGCGACTCCGCCTACGGACTCGACTTCCTTGTAGCGCGCCAATTCATTGGAAAGCGTGACGATGTCCACCGTGCGACCGGTGTCTATCAACTCGGTCATGCGCAGGAAGATACGGCGGTGGGAGTCGAGCGAGAAGTCATCGGGCTTGACGGACTCTGCAGCCTCAGCATGGGCAGCATTGTCGAGCAGGATCGCGCCCAGGATGGTCCTTTCCGCGTCAAGATTTGCGGGGAGGCCGGCTTCGAGAGTGAGGTCGGGGATGGTGGCCATAGGAAAGAGTGTAGGCCAGAACCGGCGATCCTTGAGGCTGTGCGAATCCGGCGCGTAACTGGAAATTTAGGAAATCCGATCATGGGACGCGGCAGTGCGAAAGTAGCGGGCTCAGGTGGTTGGCGGCAGGATGGTTGAGAGGTTAGGAACGTGTATGCGCCGGCCTTCGGAGGACCAGGATGGGCGGGCGCAGGAGGTGGGTTACCAACTTGGGACTGTTCGACTTAGGCGGGGTTGAAATGAGTCGCTGGGAGGCTTGACCTACAACGATAATGAGCCATCGATTACGAAGCAACGCTCTTCTTTTGCAGGGCATCTTTGTTCTCGACCTCGACTGATTCTCTTCAGCGGCTTGCCGATAGGAGTCAAAGGAGGATGCCACCGTGGATGGCCAACGATTGGAAGCCGGTCACCCCTTGACTGCTTCGGCTTATCCGGTCGTGTCACAGCCGCAAATGGCAAGCTTTGCCTCAAGATTCGCGAGCAGCCAAGCTGCCTCGAGCAGCGGCCTTCGAGCGCAGGCAGACTGGCATCCCGATACAGCCGTCAATCTTCGTCTCCTGGGAAAGGGCGTCGGTTGGGCATTCGGAATCGAAGGGGTAACTGCACTTTGTCTATATGCCATCTGGTTTGTGTGGCATCTACGGCTGTAGGTCAGGGGCAACCCGCTCAGCAATTCGAAAGAAAAAAGCGACGAGGACATTCGCCGGAACCCGGATGCAGGAACGAAATGGTTGCCGTCGTTTTCAGGCGCAGCAGGCAACCGCATCCGGAGCGACCGCGAATACACATTTCGTGTGATCTGGAGCGGGTAAACCGCATTTCCATCTTCAAATCTGCGATGATAGCGAGATGTGCCCATGGGCACTTTGAACAGATTGGACCCATCGCCCAAGTGAAACCCGCAATGCGCCGTGTGGCGTTGATTTACAACCCGGCTTCAGGACAGTACTCGTCGCGGAGAAAAGCCGCCGTGGGTGAGATCAAGGCCGTGCTTCACGAGGCGGGAGTGGAGTCAGAAGCGTTTGAAACGGGCGCACCCGGCAGTGCCACAATCCTTGCGGAAGCGGCAGTTCGAGAAGGCTACGATACCGTGCTGGCGTGCGGCGGCGACGGCACAGTTCATGAGGCGGTTCAGAGCCTTGTCGGCACGGATGTAGCGCTGGGGGTGGTTCCACTGGGCACAGCCAACGCGCTGGCTGCGGATCTGGGACTGATTGCATCGCCAGCCAAAGTGGCGCGCACCTTGCTTGAATCGGCACCCGCGCGGGTTTCGGTGGGGCGCATTCACTTTGCGGATCAATCTGGAAATCAGGACTCGCGGTATTTTGTGGTGGCGGCGGGAGTCGGCGCCGACGCACTGCTGATGTCGCGGCTGGATTCCGGGCTGAAGCGACGCCTGGGATACGTTCTCTATCTGATTGAGGCATTTCGGATCTGGGCGACTTCGTCGTTTCCGCTCTTCGAGGCAGAACTGCCGTCGAATGGAAATGGCGGGGGCCGCGTGGTTGAGGTCTCTCAGTTGCTGGCAGTGCGAGTGCGATCCTTCGGGGGCGTATTGCGCACGCTTGCTCCAGGCGCGAGCTTGCGCAATGGCAGCCTGAGCATGCTGGCGTTCAAAACGCAAAGCCGGCTGCAATATCTTTCGTTTCTGCTCGCGGTCGTCGCGGGCCGGCATACATTCAAGCGCGCAGTGGAATTGATGGATTCACCATCGATCGAATGCCGGATGCGCGATGGCTCGACCGATCCACTGTTTGTTGAAGCGGATGGAGAAGTTTTGGGCTATCTGCCGGTGCGCCTCGAAGTCGTGCCGCACTCGCTTTCGCTCCTGATCCCGCCGGGCGTGCAGCCGTGAACAGTGCGAAGTAGCTAGGCCTTTCGCGCTCGATGCGGCGTCAGCTTCCAGGTAAAAGAAAGCAGAACGATTCCGAGAACGGTTGCAGCGACGATCGCGTGAAGGGCTGCAGTCCAGCCATAGCGCTGTGCGAGAACGCCGATGCCCTTGCCCTCGACCATGCGCCCCAGATAACCGAACAACCCGACGAAGCCTGCTGCCGTGCCCACCGCTTTTTTTGAGCTGAAATCGAGCGCCGTGACGCCCAGCAACATAACGGGCGGATAGATAAAGAAACCGATCGCCGCAAACAGGAAGAGGTCTAGCGACAGCCGGCCAGCGGGAACATACACAATGCCCAGGTAGGAGAGAGATACCGGGATCATGCAGAGCAAGCTGATCATGCCGCGGCGTCCTCCCGCCTTATCGGATAACCACCCCATCAGGATGGTGCTGAGGATTCCGGAAAACTCCAACATTGCCGTGCTGACCCCTCCCTGGCCAACGCTGGCATGCCTGGCTTCTTTGAGGTAAGTCGGACCCCAGTCGAGCAGGCTATACCGGGCAATGTACACAAAGAAATTGGCGCAGGCGAACAGCCAGAGATAACCATTGCGGAAGATGTAGTTGACAAATAAGTCGGCGGTGGTTAGTTCCTCTTCTTCGCCCGTTCCCGCATTGGCAGGATAGTCATTGCGCCACTCTTCGATGGGGGGCAGGCCGACCGATTGCGGAGTATCTCTCAGCCTGATGAGGAGGTACACAGCGCATATGACTGCCAGGACGCCGGGAACATAGAACGCCGATCGCCAGCCGAAAAGGACGCTGCTATAAGCTGCGAGCAGTCCGGTAATTGCACCACCAACGTTATGAGCGATGTTCCAGAATGCAAACTTGGTTCCACGCTCGCTGACGCTGTACCAATGACCTAAAGAGCGGCCACAAGGCGCCCAACCCATGCTTTGAGCCAAGCCGTTCAACGCCCACAAGGCCAGATGGACCGAATAATTGCTCGCGGACCCGAACGCAAAGTTGCACAGTGCGGTCAGCAGCAGGCCGAGTGGCATGAAGTAGCGAGGATTGCTGCGATCGGACCAGGCGCCCATGAAGAGCTTGCCGATGCCGTAACAAATGGCGGTAGCCGCCAGCATATTGCCAATCTGGCTGTCGCTGTAGTGCAGTGAAAGGCCCATCTCCCGGGAGACAACGGGAAGATTGTTTCTGACGAAATAGAACGTGGCGTAACCAATGAAGGTTGACTCCATGATGCGCCAGCGCATTTTCGGATAGAGCCGGTTTACCCGTTCCCCTGAAAGTCTTGGGATGTGCGGCGCCGGGCGAAAGAACGAAAGACTCCACTTCATCTGGTTGCCCGCAGTTCACTCTTCGTACAAATAGCCTTTCGCTGTTTCCTGAAAACTCCGCAAATCATTTTCCTTCCAGCTGTCGCAGCGGTGTAGTTCGCGGGCCAAAACATCCGCGACTGCGGGCGCGGCTTCAATGGCGGCGCGCGCATCGAGAAAGAGGGCGCGTGTTCGCCTGGCCAGCACATCCTCGACCGATCGCGCCATTTCGTGGCGGGCGGCCCAGACCACTTCGCGCATGCGAAAGGGCAGGCGAGAATGGAGCAAAGTATCGAGACTCGAATCCTGGTCGGAAAGAGCGCGAAGGGCCTGGAGATCGGAACCATAAATGCTTTCCCATCTGGAACTCGCAGAGGTTGCTTCGGCGGTCCATCCGTGAAGCTTCAACTCGAGTGTTGGCGAGGGACGCTTAGGGAGAGCTGCTACCAGCGCCGCGCGGTCAATCGTGTCCTGACCCATACGGCGATAGGTGGTCCACTTTCCTCCCGTGACGGTAATCAGGCCGGAGGAGGAAATCATGATGGTGTGATCGCGGGAAAGCTTTGAAGTCTTGACGCCGCCCTTGCGGACCAGCGGACGCAGGCCCGACCACACGCTGAGAATCTCCTCAGCGCGCGGCGCGCGGCCCAGGTACCGGGCGATGTGGTCGCGCAGGAATCGCTTTTCCTCAGGGAGAGCTCGCGGCTCAGGCGAAGTTGTGTCAATGGGTACGTCCGTGGTTCCGACAAGCAATGCGCCAAGCCATGGGATGGCGAAAAGAACGCGACCGTCTTCGGTTTTGGGAATCATGAGCGCAGTATTCCCGGGAAGAAAGGTGCGCGGCAGGACAAAATGCGAGCCCTGACTAATAGCCAGAAACGAGTTGCGCGGGCGACTGTTGAGTGCGAGGGTTTGCTCCGCGTGAACGCCGCAAGCATTGATGACTGCCTTAGCCTGGAGGTCGAAGACGGCGCTGTCTTCCCGGTCGCGGACCTGGATACCGACGATTTTTCCGCCGCGCTCAATGAGGCCTGTTGCTTCAACGTAATTGATCGCCGTTCCGCCGAGGTCCTGGAGGGTCCGCAGCAGCGCGATCGCGTAGCGGGCGTCATCAAACTGGCCGTCGTGATAGAGAATGCCGCCGCGAAGATGATCCTCTTTTACCCCGGGCAGCATCTCCAGCGTGCGATTGCGGGAGAGCAATTGCGAGTGGCCCAACGACAACTTTCCTGAAAGCCGCTCATAAACCTTGAGGCCGAGGCCATAGTAAGGAAGCGAAAAATAGCTATATGCCGGAACAACGAAGGATAGATCGTGGACCAGATGCGGCGCGTTGCGCACCATGTGGCCGCGCTCGCGCAACGCGTCGAGAACCAGGGTCAGATTCATTTGCTCCAGATAGCGGACGCCACCATGAACGAGCTTGGTGCTGCGACTCGAAGTCTCCTTAGCGAAGTCGGAGCGCTCAACGAGCAGCGTGCGGTAGCCGCGAGCAGCAGCTTCCACAGCGGCGCCAAGGCCTGTGGCCCCGCCGCCTATCACTAACACATCCCAAGGTTGGGCTGCCGCACCCAATTGGCTGAGGATTTCCTCTCTTGCGACCACGCCGATTCCTTCCTTTCATAACGGGTGGATGACGGAAAATAGCACGGCCGGAGGCGTGACACGAACGGACACAAAAAACTTGCGTCGCGAACCGAATCGCCGCCTTCGATCAAGGTGAATGGCTGTTTTTCCGCCCAGGCTCTGGTCTCTCAGTGGGCGCTACCCGCGAGCCGAATCGCCGCGGACTTTTGCGCAACAGCGCCGAACAAACATTGCAAGCGTGTTGCTGCTTCCAGTTTACCAGTTTGGAGTTCGGCTTCTCTTCACAGGCAGCTTTAGCGCCGCACAAAAGTAATTTGAGAAAGCAAGTGCGGTGCGCCAGACACTTGGAAGTGACTGGCGCAGGCACATGCTCCGGTTAGTAACTCACCTTCAACGCGAACTGAATGACGCGCGGCGTAAAGGTGCTGCTGATGAGGCCGCCAGACGTCGCGTTCCCACCCTGCGTGCCGCTGATGGTAGACGGCAGGTAGAGATTGGTGTGGTTGAAGATGTTGTAGAACTCGGAACGGAACTCGATCTTCATGCCTTCCTTGGGCGTGTTGAAGATTTTGTTGAAGTCGAGGTCGGTTTGGTACAGCGGCGGTGTGCGGCCCGGGTTGCGTGACAAATTGCCGAACGGTGGCTGAACTGCGCCGTTGGCGTTGTCGACGGCAGGAAGCGCGACGGCCTTGTAGTTGATGTACTGAATGTAGCCTGTGGTCGCCGAAGGCACCACGCTGCGGCCTTGAGTCAGCGCCACTCCGGGAACGCGGTTGGGGCGGTAGAGATTGACGCCGCGGTAATTGGCCACGATCTGCGTTGAGGCAAGCTGGGCGGAGTTCGGCCCGTAAGTAAGGTTGAATGGCGTGCCAGCCTGCGCGGTATTATCTGCGCTCACCTGCCATCCGCCAAGCACTCCGTCCACAATCGGATTGAGGTGTTGGCCGAATCTGCGGCCGCGCCCGAACGGCAGATCGTAAACGAGGCTGGTGACGTTGTCGATCGGAAGATTGTAATCCGATTGCGAATACTCGGCCTTGAGGTTATTCGCGTCCTGCGGCGAAGGCGTATTGCCTTCGAGCGATGCGCTGGCATTGTCGAGCGAGTGCTCCCAGGTAAAGCTGTTGAGCAAGGTCAGTCCAGCGACCATCCGCTGCTCATACCGTGCTTCCAACGCGTTGTAATTGGAATAAGCCTCGTTGATCGCTTCAGTAATATCCGACGGCCAAGCCGGAAACGGACGCGAGTAGGAGTATGTGCTCGAGCTCGCGGAATCGATAATGTTGCGTTGGTTGCCGTTGAGAAACTGCTGCAGCTTCAGGCCGTGATTGCCAACATAGGCAATGTCAACCAGGCTGTTCTTCCCAAGTTGGCGTTGCACCGCAAGATAATAATTCTCCACATAGCTATCCCGCGTGTTCTTGGGCGCCCAGGTGATGTTATCGGTGGAGGGGTTGAAGCTCGTAACCAGCCCGGACGGGAAGCCCTGCGACGCGGTCGCGTAGCAAGTGGGCGTGGTGGTTCCCGTGGCGATGATCTGGGCGGGAAGCGGCGTGGAGCAGTGATTGGACGTTGTTGGAGCAATCTGACTGACAGCCGCAAATTGCGCCTGCGGTGCGTTGATGGCGAGAATATCGCCAGAGCCGGCACGTGTGTAGTGCACGTAGCCCGTGCCGAATCCGCCACGGAGGGACGTTTTGGGCGTGAGCGCCCAGGCGAAGCCGACGCGCGGCGCAAAATCGTTGAGGTCTGGATTCATCAGCGTTTTGCCATATACGCCGTTGGCGCTTGTGGGCGTAATGCCGTTGCCCAAAGTTGCCTTGGGATTGATCGTCAGGACCGTTTGCGCGCCCGGATCCCAGTTGGAAACATAGTTGTTCAGCTCGGAATAGGGCGAGCCGTATTCCCAGCGCAGACCGAGGTTGAAAGTCAGGTTGGGAGTGACCTTCCAATCGTCCTGCACATAGGCGCTGTCGAGTGTCTGGCGAAGATGGGCCTCGAAGGCTCCCGCGAGAGAGTACGCGCTGGTTGTGCCGAAGAGGAAATCGGCCCAGTATGCGTCGGCCACTTTGCTCGTAGAGCTGTAGGAGCCCGAAAAACTGAACGAACCATAGGGAGGGTTATTATCGAACACGCCCATCCAGATGTGTTCGTACTCGTAGCCGATCTTCAGCGAATGTTTGCCCTTGATCCAGGTGTAGGCCGCCGAGGGATCGATCATGGCAGGATTCTGGAATTGCGGGTTCGTGGTTTGACGGCCAAACGATGAAAAGCCGCCGCCGATCGAGATCGCTGGGAGACCACCCTGGAAACTGGTTGGTAAGCTCCCGAGACCGGGGATCGGCGCACCATTCACGAGGACAGGTGCTGTTCCCTCACCGATGGGCGTCTTGCCTGCCTTGGTTCTGGAGATTGCGAGGCGCAGATCAAGCAACCGGTTCGCGCCGAAACTGCCGGTATAGCCAAGGGCGATCTGCTGGTCGAGAATCCGCTGATACCCGCCGACCTGGCCTTCAAGAGGCTCTGGGATCGTGGGGTAGTTGATGGCCGTTTCCTTATGGTCGCTCACGCGCAGAAAATAGCGCGCGGAAGGACTTTGCGTGTAATCCAAGCGCAAATCGCCCTTGTCGGAGTAGTCGCGGAACGGGATCAGCACCGAGTAGTCAGCGGCATTCTGACCGGTGGTTAAGGAGCCTGAAACAGGCAGGACAGGGGAAGAGATCGCCTTAAACGCATTCACAATTTGAAGAGACAGCGGGTCCATGTCGGTGGTTGGAATCGATGTGCCCGCGGCATAAGTTTTGCCGGTAATCGGATTCGTGACCGGCACCACAAGATCGCCGTTCAGCTCATTCTGCGTGGGTAGAGTCAACACATAGAGCGGCTTGGTGATGGCGCGAAGACCCTCATAGTCGAGGAAGAAGAACATCTTATCGCGAATGATGGGACCGCCAAAGTTGCCGCCAAATTGATTGCGGTTCGACGTTGGCTTGCGGAACGGAACCGGGCCATTGGTGCCGATGGTTGTGGGCTTGAAGAAGCCGGCGGCGTTCAGATCGGTGTTGCGGAGAAACTCATAGACCAGAGCGTGGATTTGGTTGCCGCCGGATTTCGATGCAACGTTAACAGTTGCAGCCGAGCCACGACCGTATTCGGCGCTCTCATTGTTCGTGACGACGCTGAAATCCGCAACGGAGTCCGGCGGAACGGAGATGATTTGATTGTCGAAGCCCTGGTTGGACTCGCCATAAGCGTTGTTGTCCATGCCATCGAGCAGGAAATTGTTAAACATCGAGCGCTGGCCGTTGACGTTGTACGCGCCGGCGCGGACTGGACTGTTGATGTTGGTGGTGGTCGTGGCCTGGGTAGGCGCCTGGCGGACGCCGGTCACGAGAGCCAGCAGGTCGGTGTAGTTCCTGCTCACGAGTGGAAGAGCTGCGCTCTGATAGCCCGTGATGGTCTGGTCGCGCTGGCTCGATTCAGTTTCGACCTGCAATGCAACGCCGCTCACTTCAACCGTTGTGGCCTCGGCCGCGCCGACTTTCAATGTGAGGTCGATGCGCTCACGCGCGCCGACGGAGAGGGAAATCGACTTCGCCTCGGCGATGGCATAACCCGGGGCGCTTGCCGAGATTGTGTAAACCCCGACGCGCAACGATGGGACTTCATAGTCGCCCGAATCGTTTGTCTTGACGACCGTTACGACACCCGTAGCGTCGTTTGTGACTGTCACGGTAACGTTGGGCACTGCTGATCCGCTGGAATCACGAATGGTGCCGAGCAAGCCGCCGGTATCGTACTGTGCGAAGGCAGCTCTGGATGGAAGCAACAACAGAAGCGCGATTGCCAAGAGAAGCCATTTAAAATGGCGATTTTCATACTTCGCTGTGCAGAGAGTTCCGGCTCGGCGGCCGCCAGATCGGTTTAAAGAATTCATATTGCCTCCCAGTGTTTCGGTTTCAAATGCGGTTGACTTTCTTACTTGATCGCCAGGGCTGTTGACTTCTCGAAGACACGTTAGCGGAGAACCCGTTCACTTAATTGGGATGGATAGCAAAGTGAAACCCCGGGGACGAGTGCTCGTCCACAGAGATGAAGCTGCCTTCGGCCTGCCGGAGCAAACACAGGCCTCCGCAGATTCGGGACTTGAAAATGCACCCCGATTCATTCGGTTCGAGACGATTCAAAGCCATCCTTGGCCACTTTCTTTAACATTCGAGGAACACAGCGTTAAAAGTCTGCCAAAGACAAAAATCCACCCCCAAACACATGCGCCCTGGCCGGCATGCTGATTGTGTCAGCCGACGCAGGCGAAGCTGTATTTGGCGGTGGATTTCTCTTAATCTTTTTCCGCGGAAGGAAACTACCAAAGGCGCAACTAGAGTGTCAAGAACAATCTGAGACTGACGAGCGGCGGGCGCTTGCTCCGTTGAATCCTGGCGGCCTGATCGACTCAACCGATGAGGCTTGCCGTGGCCTTCCAGGCTCGATTCTGGCTTTCGGCCACGCTACGATACGTAAGCGTTCCCAGCCATGTGTTGAGCCCTTCAGCCAATCCGGCATCTTGCCGGAGAGCTTCGCTCGCGCCCAAATTGGCCAAGCGCAGCAGATAGGGAAATGTCGAGTTGGTGAGGGCCAGCGTGGATGTGTGCGGCACAGCACCGGGCATGTTCGTAACGCAGTAATGCACCACGCCATCGACGACGAAGCTGGGATTGGAGTGCGAAGTGGGCCGCGCTGTCTCCACGCAGCCACCCTGGTCGATGGCCACATCCACAATGACGGCGCCCTTCTTCATCTGGGCTACCATTCCGCGCGTAACCAGCTTCGGCGCGGTTGCTCCGGGAATCAGCACTCCGCCAATCACGAGATCGGCCTCGCGCGTGGCCTGTGCGATGTTGTAACTGTTTGAGGCGAGCGTGTATAGGCGTCCGCCGAAGATGTCATCAAGCTCGCGCAACCGGTTCAGGTTCACGTCAATGAGGGTGACCTTGGCGCCGAATCCAAGGGCGATGCGCGCAGCGTTTGTGCCGACAACGCCGCCGCCGAGAATGGCAACGTGCGCGGGAGGAACGCCGGGAACGCCGCCCAGCAAGATGCCTCGACCTCCGCGTTCTTTTTCAAGGCAGCTAGCGCCGACCTGGACGCTCATGCGGCCTGCAACCTCGCTCATAGGCGTCAACAAAGGCAAAGTTCCCTGCCGGTCGCGGACTGTCTCGTAGGCGATGCCGATCACTTTCGATTCGAGAAGTTTGTCGGTGAGGACGGGAAGCGGCGCCAAATGCAGATAGGTGAAGAGAACAAGCCCTTCGCGGAAGTAGACATATTCCTTTTCAATGGGCTCCTTGACCTTGACGACCAGTTCCGACTTGCCCCAGACAAAGCCTGCGTCGCCGGTGATCTCAGCGCCGGCATTTTGATACTCGGCATCGGAGAAACCGGACTGCACGCCTGCCTGTGTCTCGACGAGCACTTTATGGCCTGCGTTGGTGAGCGCGTGGACGCCAGAGGGTGTCACGCCGACTCGGGCTTCATTGTCCTTAATCTCTTTGGGAACGCCGACAATCATGTCTGATTCTCCTGTTCGCGTTCGGCGCCGAAGCTTCCGGGCGCTCTTTGGGGAGGGCTGGTTGGATGGCGTGAAGACGGGGAGGGCTGCAGCCGTCTTCCAACTGCAAGCAATCTTACGGCGTTACCGGGTTCCAATGTGTGCAAACTTTGTGATAGAAGATTTGAATGAGCACAAATCGTGATCTGAATGTCGCTCCAGAGCAACAATCTCTTCAGACGCCTCTCGACGCGGGGATTCCGGCGGGAGGGGTATCTGGTTTGGATGAACTCGACGCAGCGATCCTGCGCTTTCTGACGCGCAGCGGACGAGCCACGAATTACGAGGTCGGTGAGGCGGTGGGCTTGTCAGCTTCGGCCGCATCGAGACGCATCCAGGCACTGGAGTCATCGGGAGCCATTCGCGGTTATCGCGCAATTATCGACGATCGGCTTTTAGGCAAGCACATGACGGTCTACATCCGGGTGACGCTGGAGCGGCAGGCCGCCGCAGTACTGAACGCGTTCGAGGCCGCGGTGCGACACTGCCACGACATTGTGAGTTGCCACTTGCTGGCCGGCCAATACGACTACATTCTGGTAGCCCGGGTAGCCGGAATCGATGACTACAACCGACTGCACCAGAACGAACTGTCGCGGCTGCCGGGGGTGATCCGGCTGGAGACAAGCTTCGCACTGAGGGATGTGCTGGACGGAAAAAGCTAGCAGCTCAGAACGAGCGAGACCCAGACCAACCGTTCTGCTCAGCTACTCCATCGTCTCTCGGCCTCGGCGCCACAAATCAACATTGCCCTCTTGCGCGTAACGGTCGATTTCCTTGAGTTCAGCTGGCGTGAACTTGAGATTCTTCAACGCGTCAAGCGAGTCGTCAAGCTGCTCCACGTTGCGGGCGCCGATGAGCGCAGATGTGACGCGCTGGTCGCGCAGCACCCAGGCAATGGCCATTTGCGCGAGGGTCTGGCCTCGGCCGCGGGCAATTTCGTTGAGCGCGCGGGCATTCTTCAGATTTTTCTCGCTCAGGAATTCCTTGAGCAGCGAGGAGCCTGCGTTTTTTGCGCGCGAATCCTTGGGCACTCCTTTGAGATATTTGCTGGTGAGCAGACCTTGAGCGAGCGGCGAAAAGGCAATGCAGCCTGCACCAACTTCCTCGAGCGCATCGAGCAGACCTTTTTCGATCCAGCGGTTCAGCATGGAGTATGAAGGCTGGTGGATGAGCAAAGGCACGCCCATCTGCTTGAGGATCTTCGCGGCTTGGCGCGTGCGTTCAGGGCTGTAGGACGAGATGCCGACGTAGAGCGCCTTGCCCTGATGCACGGCGGAGACGAGCGCACCCATGGTTTCTTCGAGCGGACAGTTCTTCCAGGGGCGATGCGCATAGAAGATGTCAACATAGTCGAGGCCCATGCGGGTGAGGCTATCGTCGAGTGATGAAAGCAGGTACTTGCGCGATGCGCCGATGCCATAAGGTCCGGGCCACATGTCGTAGCCGGCCTTGGAGGAGATGACGAGCTCATTGCGCAGGGCACGGGAATGCTTGCGCACGCCGAAGTCCTTGCGCAATATCGTTCCGAAATTCTCTTCGGCTGAGCCGTAGGGAGGGCCGTAGTTGTTGGCGAGATCGAAGTGAGTAACTCCGCGGTCGAAGGCGCGGCGCACCATGGCGCGGCCGGTTTCAAAGACGTCGGCGCCTCCGAAGTTTTGCCACAGGCCCAGCGTGATTGCCGGCAACACGAGGCCGGAGTTGCCGCAGCGGCGGAAGTTGGCGTGATCGTAGCGAGTGAGGGCGGGAACGTAGGCGGTTTCCATGAGAGTCCTTCTTATTGCTTTATTCTCTTCGCCCAGTATGCTGGGCGGCGCTTGGCGTGGGCAACCGCAATGATTTGGATGTCCTGGAGGCGTTCGCGGAAGACCACAGAAAAGGGATAGCGGTGCAGGATCGCGCGGCGGGTACCGTGCAGATAAGAAGGGCAAATCTGCGGACGGGCCTGGAGAATTCGATATGCGTTACGCAGTTCCACGTCGAATCCCACGGCAGCGTCTGTGCTTCTTGTCCAGTAATGCTCGAATGCTGCATCGGCATCTGCTTCAGCCTGAGGATGGAACGAATACGGTTTCACCGTTCGCGCGAGACTTGCTTGCGCCGGGTCTTCAGGCGTGCGTCCATGCGGGCCAGGACCTCATCGCCCGGGATCATCTTCACCGCACCGGAATCGATTTCGTCGAGGCGGCGCGCGATCTCGCCGGCCCAGGCGGTTTCGACCTCAGCGGCTGTCTCGCCTTTGATCAGCAGAGATTCCGCGAGCCAATCCTGCTCATCAGGAGAGAGTTGCAGGGCTTGTTCGAGGACCTTTTGGGCGTTCGGGCTCATGGGGAGATTGTAGCGCGAAACCAGCTTTAGGTTCTGGCCTGCGCTTAGTGGTATGCCCAGGTCAGTTCCGCGCGCTTATTGAGGTCCGCGTCATAGAGAATGAATCCGTCGGTATCTTCGGGTTGGTTAAGTCCGAAGATCACCTCCGAGCGTCCGTCGCTATCGTAGTCTCCAGCATCGAGCAAATACAGGAACGAACCGATTCGATTCACTTTGCCATCCGCATCGACGAAAAACCAGGGGTTTGAGAGAGGATCGTTTGGATCGTCGATGTAGCCGCAATCTCCGGCGTCCAGATCGGTTTCTATTAGGAATGCTCCCTTGCCCGACGCGTAGGCAACCGGAAAAGACAACGCGGAGTCCGGAAACTGCCAATTGCGCTTCACGATCTTTTCGTCTTCGCAGCGTACAACGTGGGGGAAATCTCGACGGAATGAATCGCGCAAGAGAATGGGCACTTTGCCTGGTGGGCTGGCGATTCGTTTCCAGCCGTCTGGATCGGTGAAGTTCGGCTTTGAAACAACGACGAGAGGTCGGCGAGCTTTGTTTGTCCCATCTGTCTCTCCAAGAGGCGCAAACCTTGCGGCTGGGTTTCCGACGACAGGGACCTTATCGGCATCGGTGACGATCTCTTGGATGCGAGCATTGTAGTCGGACTCGCGATCTATTTCGCCCGACGGCAGTTTCGAATCCGCAGTCTGAATTCTTCCGAGACATCTTCCGTCGAAGGCGACTGTCCATCGCATTGTCTGGGGGACCGAGGTCGAAGCTGACGGAACAGTCACCCATCCCTTTGCCGTCTTTTCGAATGCTATTCGCACAACGCGACGCTGCGCCGGGCCCGACTCCCAGTTGGCCACTTCATGGCGATTGTCGTCGAGGATGCCCACGAAGACATGTTCAGAACTGGTGCTTATGGGCACCTGACCGAATGCGCAGGTCCCCAAATGAATTGTGAAAAGGAGGCCGCCAAACACCGAGATCTTCGACATTATGAACTCCTGTTAGCCATATAGCCTCACTCCGCATTATCGATTTGCGCGCGCTGGAGCTTGTCGGAGTAATCGACGTAGACGGCTTTCCAGGTGGTGAAGAAGTCGAGAGCGCCGAGGCCTTCGCGATGGCCGTTGCCGGTGTGCTTGACGCCGCCGAAGGGCAGATGCACTTCAGCGCCGATGGTGGGCGCGTTGATATAGGTGATGCCGGCTTCGAGGTCGCGCATGGCGGTGAAGGCGCGGTTGACGTCGCGGGTGTAGAGCGAAGTCGATAGGCCATAGTCGATGGAGTTGGCGATTTCGATCGCTTCATCGAAAGTCGAGAATTCCATGAGGCAGACGACAGGGCCGAAGACCTCTTCGCGAGCGATGCGCATGGAAGGAGTGACGCCAGAGAGCACCGTGGGCTCGAAGTAAGTGCCGTGGGCAAATGCTCCTGAGGTGAGCGCGTGGCCGCCGCAGAGGAGCTGCGCGCCCTCGCGCAGCGCGATCTCAACATACTTCTGCGAGGTTTCGATCTGGTTGGCGTTGACTTGGGGGCCGACTTCGACGGATTCGTCGAGGCCATTGCCGATCTTGAGCTTCCGGGCGCGGGCGACGAATTTCTCGGTGAACTCGGCGGCGATTCCCTTCTGGAGCAGGATGCGGCTGGTGGCTGTGCAGCGCTGGCCGGTGGTGCCGAATGCGCCCCAGAGCGCGCCATCGAGGGCGAGGGCAAGGTTGGCGTCGTCGAGGACAATCTGCGCGTTTTTGCCGCCCATCTCAAGCGAGACCTGCTTAAAGGTGGCGGCCGCGCGCTGGGCGACAAGCGACCCGACGGCGCTGGAGCCGGTGAAGCTGATGGCGCGGACATCGGGATGCTCGACGAGCGCCGCGCCCGCCGCGGAACCTGTACCGCACACGATATTGACGACGCCTGGCGGCAGGCCGGCATCTACGAGCGCCTGGACGAGGTTGTAGGTCGACAGCGGCGTGTCGGTGGCGGGCTTGATGACGCAGGTATTGCCGGCGACGAGCGCCGGAAAGAGCTTCCAACTGGGGATGGCCATAGGGAAGTTCCATGGCGTGATGAGGCCGACCACGCCGACCGGCATGCGGACGGACATGGCGAACTTGTTCTGGAGCTCTGAGGGGGTGGTGACGCCAAAGAGCCGCCTTCCCTCGCCGGCCACATAAAAGGCTTCGTCGATGGCCTCCTGCACGTCGCCGCGCGTCTCGGCCAACACCTTGCCCATCTCCCGGGTCATCTGCGTTGCGTATTTCTCCTTGTTTTGGACGAGGATAGTGCCGGCACGGACTAGAATCTCGGCGCGCTTGGGTGCGGGAACCAGCCGCCAACTGGCAAACGCCTTCTTTGCCGCAGCTACGGCCAGGGCCACGTCTTCGGCGTGGGACGATGGAAAGGCCCCGATGACGTCGGAGTGGTCGGCTGGGTTGAGGTTGAGGATGGTTTTGCCGCTTGCCGCGGGGAGCCATTGGCCGTTGATCATGTTGTGGTAGGTGGGATAGGTCATAAGGCACTTCTCAGTTCAGACTTCTCAGTTCTTAGTTCGCAGTTGGGAGCCGGTAGCGGTCAAAAGGCAGTCCCGGCGACGCAGCTCCCTACTCGACCGTAACTGATTCCGCCAAACAGCGTACGCCTGAGGAGTGGCTCCCGGCCAGCAGGGGCAAGCTGCGGGGATCGTCGCCTGCTCCCGTTAACTAAGGGGGCACGCTTCACACCGGGTTCCTCTTTCGTGCTATGAGGCAATCGCAGCGGCCAAGGGCAAGTGGCCGTACAATAGGCTCTGAGGCACAGTCAAATTTCAGCTTTTTGAGGAAGATTCAGTTTCTCCATGTCAATGAACGGATATCACTCTCGTTCCTCGCGGTCTCATGGTTTCCGGTCGCTGTTTAGCATGTTCTCAAGCGACCTGGCGATCGATTTGGGCACCGCAAATACGCTCGTGTACGCGGCCGGCAAGGGCATCGTCGTGAATGAGCCTTCGATTGTGGCCATCAACAAAACCACTGGCGAAGTAGAGGCCGTGGGCAAAGAGGCCAAAGACATGCTGGGGCGCACGCCCGGCAACATCGTGGCCATCAAGCCCATGAAGGACGGCGTAATCGCCGACTTCAAAGTGACCGAGAAGATGCTCAACTACTTCATCCAGAAGGCGCACAACCGCAAGATGCTTGTGCACCCACGCATCGTGATCGGAGTGCCCTCAGAGATTACGCAGGTGGAGAAGCGCGCCGTGGAAGATTCCGCGTATCGCGCGAAGGCGAGCGAAGTGTATCTGGTGGAACAGGCGATGGTGGCGGCAATCGGCGCAGGACTGCCGATTACCGAACCCTCGGGCAACATGGTGGTGGACATCGGCGGCGGAACGACAGATATCGCGGTGATTTCACTGAGCGGCATTGTTTACTCGCGCTCGGTGCGCATGGCCGGCAATCAGATGGACGAGGCCATCATCAATTACCTTAAGCGGAAATATAACCTTCTGATCGGCGAGCGTACCGCAGAACAAATCAAGATTGATATCGGATCCGCGTACCCGCTGGACAAGCCGCTGACGATGGAGATCAAGGGGCGCAACCTGATCGAGGGCGTACCCAAGACCATCGCGATCGACGACAGCGAAATCCGCGAGGCGCTGGGCGAGTGCATCGCCGTGATCATGAATGCGATTCGCGTGGCGCTGGAGCGTACACCGCCCGAACTTTCAGCCGACATCAGCGATCGCGGCATTGTGCTGACCGGCGGCGGGGCGCTCATTAAGAATCTTGACAAGCGCATTCGCGAAGAGACCGGGCTGCCCGTATCCGTGGCCGACGACCCGCTGGCCTCAGTCGTTTTGGGCACCGGCAAGATGCTCTCGGACTTCAGGCTGCTGCGCAAGATCAAGATCGATTAAAACAGTGGACAGTGATCATTGGTCAGTGGTCAGTGAAACCCGTTCAAGCCCTCATCTGATCACTGTTCACTGAACACTGATCACTGGTTGTTATGGAATCGTTCATCGTCCGCTACCGAAACCTTGTGGTGCTGCTGGCACTGCTGATGCTGCAGCTGGTGGGACTTGCGGTGCAAGTGCGCCGAACCACGAGTGGCACAAGCGCACTGGAGGACACGGACCACGGCGGCGTGCGGCTGATCCGGCTTTGGGCGAATGCCGTGATCTCTCCTCCGGAACGATTGATTCGATCAAGCACGACAGGGATGTCGCACCTTTGGTCGAACTACGTCGATCTGATCCACGTCCGCCAGCAAAACCAGAATTTGGAAGATACGGTCGACCGGCTCAGGCTCGAGCAAGCTGCATTGCTGGAGGATGCGCGCCAGGGCGAGCGATTGCAGGCCTTGCTCGGCTTCCAGCAGAAGTACATTTATTCAACATTGGCTGCGCAGGTCTACGGGTCGAGTGGCAGCGACCGATCGCACGTTTTTTATATCGACAAGGGCTGGCACGAGGGATTGAAGCCGGACATGGCGGTAATTACGCCCGAAGGCATTGTGGGTAAAGTGCGCGACGTATTTCCGCATACTTCGCAGGTGCTGGCCGTGAATGATACGACCAGCGGCGCGGGAGTGATTCTGGAGACGACGCGCATACGGGGAGTGCTACGAGGCGATGCCGTGGGGCAGCTTGAGGTGGTGGGCGTGACCGCCGATGAGCGTATTCAACCGGGCGAGCATGTGCTGACTGCCGGGGGCGATCTGATCTTTCCGCGGGGGCTCGCTGTGGGCGTCGTAAAGAAGGTGGTTCCCGACCCCGATCGCGACGGCCTCGTCGACATTATCCTTAAGCCGGCAGCCCCTCTGGATCGGCTGGACGAAGTGCTGGTGATCACTTCGACGGAACCGCGCTTCTCGCCCCAGCAGGAGCAGGATCTTTCAAAGAGCGCGGAAGAACAAGCCACAGTGCCCACGGCGATC
>Ga0335085_10004129_pt1 | contig 24307 bp, 15 predicted proteins | sample Lox_Sample_45_FD_206712 | JGI IMG/M metagenome (GOLD analysis project Ga0335085, IMG submission 206712) | Soil microbial communities from Loxahatchee National Wildlife Refuge, Florida, United States - Lox_Sample_4.5 | ecosystem: Environmental > Terrestrial > Soil > Wetlands | place: USA...
CCCGTTCACCGGCGAGGCGGTGCCGCGCACCCCGGTCAACCTGATCAAGGGCTTTATCACGCTGTTGCCCAACGGCGAGGCGACGTACGACGAGCTCGAGAAGTCGGGCGTCGTCACCGAGGCGGCCGGCCGCATCGAGGCGGCCATGGTGCGCCTCGGGATCTCCCTCGACATGGTGATCGCCACCTTCCGCGGCGTCTGGGACACGCTCAGCCTCGACGATCTGCTCCAACCGATCGCGGCCTTCCAACGCGTGGTCGCGCAGTTCGGTCAGCCGCTGGCGCGGATCATCGAGTTCGTCGGCGTCGTGCTGCGGGTCGTGGTCGAGCTGATCCTGCGGCTGATGAACTTCCCGACCGAGCTGCTCCAGCACGTCATCACGAACGCGATGCAGGCAATCGCGGACATCCGCCGCGACCCGGTCGGCTTCCTGCGCAACGTGATGCAGGCGCTCAAGCTCGGCTTCAGCAACTTCTTCGACCACATCGGCGGCTACCTGCTCGACGGCCTGGTGGCGTGGCTGTTCCGCGGCCTGGGCCAGCTCGGCATCCACCTGCCGACGGACTTCAGCCTGAAGTCGATCATCGGGCTCGTGCTCGACGTGCTGGGGCTGAGCATCGAACACCTCTGGACCAAGCTCGGCGAGCACATCGGGCAGGACAAGGTGCAGCTGATCCGCCGAGCCATCGACACGATCGGCGGGGCGTGGCAGTTCATCTCCGACGTGCAGCGCGAGGGGCTGCCGGCGATCTGGCGGTACATCGAGAGCAAGCTCTCCAACCTCTGGCAGATGCTGCTCGACGCCGCGCTCAGCTGGATCGAACGCGTGGTCGTGCAGAAGGCGGTCACCAAGCTGCTCAGCTTCCTCGACCCGACCGGGATCATGGCCGTGATCAACAGCGCGATCGCGATCTTCAACGCGATCCAGTCGGCGATCGAGTACCTCCGCGACCTGCTCCAGGTGCTCGACCGCTACGTCAGCACCCTGGCCGCCGTGGCCGCCGGCAACGTCGTGCCCGGCGCGCAGATGCTTGAGCAGGGGCTGGCCTCGATCATTCCGATCGCGATTGGCTTCCTGGCCAACCAGGTCGGGCTCGGGAACATCCCGGAGAAGATCGTCGAGATCATCGGCGGGCTGCGCCACCTTGTCGACGAGGCCATCGACTGGCTCATCGAGCAGGCCCTCCGCCTCGGCCGCGCCGCCCTCAACGCGCTTGGGCTGGGCCAACAGCAGCCGCAGCAACCGCCGCCCACGGACCCCGATGCCATCGACGAAGACGTGCAGCTCGGGGACGTCCATCACCACCTAAGGGACGACGGACCGAGTGGCGCTCTGGAGCTGCACTCCAACCCGGTGCTCGTCAACAACATCGCGGAACCCACTTTGCAGGCCCTGGTCACGCAGTACAACGCGGCGAAGACGAAGGTCGCCAAGAAGGGCCTCGCACGCCAGATCGCTCAATGGATGCGAGACAACATGCCGGCGACCGGTCCGGGCGGCAGCGCGCCGAACATCGGCGTGACGGGGCGGCACGGCGTCCACCCTCCGACACTCATAGACGACGGTGTCCCACTATGGTCGCTGCGCTCTGAACACGTCGTGCCGTGGGCTGTAACCCGGCATCTCTGGCGAGCGATGGGCACGGAGGGACTCGCGAAGCGTGGCAGTCTGAGTCACGAGGACGACGCGCTGACCACGATCATGATCTATCTGGGCGCTGGCCTCGCCAAGGACAAAGGGGAGACAGCTCAGCGGGTTGCCGCCGAGAACAAGCTCAAGGCCATGACGAAGAAGTATGAGGCCAAGGCGGATGCCGACACCCCGGCCGCCGAAGCCGTGTTCCGCGGAGAGGTGATGACCGAACTGCATACGGTCGAGGCGGGGTTCGCCGCGCTGACGTGGCAAGTCGTGCAGCAGGAACACGCCACCGTGCTGGGATCGACGACGCACGGCGCCTTGCGACACGAACCGACGGCCAAGCCCTCGTCAGCCGAGATCGCGAGCGCCGCAGCCACAGAGATGAGCGACGCTGAGCGGATCCTGGACGAGAGCCTGGACGAGCTTCGGCGGATGAGACCGGCTACTCCGGCTACTGCAGCGAGCGGTACCAGCTGAGGTCGTCGGCGGGGAGGAAGTCGGGTGGCGCCAGCTCGGTCCAGCCGTCCGGGCCATGGGCGGAGTCGTAGTAGAGACGCCAGGAGTTCGCGGAGTGGCGCACGGTCATGTACATGCCGTCGTTGACGATCGGCGCCATCCGCCCGCCGCGCTCGATGACCTGGCGGAGCAGGGCGACTTCCTCACCGATCGAGCAGTCCGGGTAGCCGCCGCTCGACAGCCAGGCGTGCCGGGTGAAGGCCAAGGTGCCGGCCACGATCCAGGCGTGCAATTGCCCCTCGTGCAGCGGCGGGCCGCCGCCGAAGAACCGGAACGTCGTCAGGTCGAGGAGGTAGCCCTTGAGGATGCCGCTGATGTCCGCCGTCCCGGCGGCGAGCGGGGCGACCTGGCGGCTGACCCGGGTCGGACCGAACCAGTCGTCGTCGTCCCACTGCACCATGATCTCGCCGTCGGCGTGCTCGCAGGCGATCTGGCGCTTGCGCCCGATGGTGGCCCGCTCATCGAGACGCAGGTAGCGGATCGAGGGGTCGTCGGCGGGGACGAGGTCCTCGACGCGCTCCTCGCCGTCGTCCAGGATGAGCAGCTCGCACTCGGGGTAGTCCTGCTGCCGGTAGTAGCGGATCGCCCGAGCCACGAACCGCCGGCGGTTGTACGTAGGCATCAGGCACGACACTGCCGGGGTCCACGCCGGTGGAGCACTGGCGGTGACGGCGGCGACGGCGTACGTCTCCAGCAGGCTGCCCAACAGGCCGGCGATGTCTCCGAAGGAGCCGGCTTCGCCGGACTCCTCGTCACCGGGCAGCGGCCCGAACCGCACGGCCAGGTCTCCCCGTTCACCGCGCCGCGCCGGCGTCTCGAACTGGTCCCACGCATGCCGGCGGGCGATCAACGTGGCGGACTCGAGCGAGGCCGGGTCGTGGAGCGTGCGCGCCAGGCGGGTGCGCGGGTCGTAGCCGAGCACTGAGGGCGCGACCAGCCGCTGGGCGTTGGTCGAGAGGAGCTCGCGGACCTGTTGCCGCAATCGGTCCGTGGCATACCACGTGGTGGCGTCCCAGGTCGCGATCAGGGGGCCCTCGGCCGCCTCCACGGCATACGACGCCCACTCGTCGGCGTCCTCGGGCGGTACGACCACGCTCCGCACCCGCTCGTGAGTCGGCAGGACGTGCCGTGTCGCGCCGTCGGCCGGCTCGAGGACGATGAGCTCTCGGTGCCACCAGTGCTGGCCGGCGAAACGCTGGGCGGCGAGCGCCAGCAGCTCCGGGTTGTCGGGCGCCCGCAGCACGCAGCTGACCAGCGGCTCCTCGTCGAGCACCGTGACGCGCTCCTGGGCCTCGATCACGGGCACGCCGGTGGGGGCGTCGGTCCCCGACCGCTCGGCCAGCTGTGACACTACCGGCTCGATGAACGCCTCGACCCGGGCCGGGTCCATCACCGGCCCGACGCCCTTCTCGCGCCAGGCGAGGGCGTCGTCGACAAGTCGCTGGTCGAGCACCCTGTCCCAGGCCCACGCCGCGCCCTCGGCCCGGGAGCAGAGCCGGCCCGTCTCGAGGTAGTGGAGCGTGCGGCAGGCGTTGAGGACGCGATACCACCCGGCCGCGCCGGCGAGCGCGAGGTCAGCCCGCATCGCGTCGATCACGTGGGCGGAGTCGACCTGCCCGATCGCCGACCGCGGCTCCGGTCCGGTGAGTGCGATCGCGTGCTGGTGGCACATCGACAGTAGCAGCGCGAGCCGGGCGTCGCCCGGGCGCTGCGGTCCGCTGATGATTTCGCTGTCGATCGAGGTGAGGATCCACGCGCAGTACCTCGGGTCGGCGCGCGGCGTCTGGGCCTCGGACTGGGGAAGCACCCACAGGTCCAGTCCCTTGACCGACCTTGGCCGTCGTACGGCGCGCGCCTCGGCGACCAGGTCGTGGGCCTGCGCGGAGTCCAGCCAGTCGCCCGCCAGCACGATGAGGTCGAGGTCGCTCCGGGTCGGGATGAACCGGCCGGTGGCGCCAGAGCCGTAGAGATAGACAGCGACCAAGCCGTCACCGGCCACCGACGCGAGGGCAGCGGTCACTGCCCTCGCGTAGCCACTCGCCGGGACGTCGAGCGCCCCGATGACCTCGGTGGCCGCCGTCATGGGCCGACGAAGAACGTCGAGGAGAAGTCGGACGCGGTTCCGGTGCCGGCGGCGTCGATCGCCCGTCCCCCGGCGTCGAGCACGGCGTGGTCGCCGGTCCCCTTGACGTTGATCGTCACCACCCGGCGAAGAACGTGGCCATGCTGATCATCAAAGTACTGGAAGACCGCAGGGTCGTCGGGGACAAAGGTGACCCGCGAGACCAGCCGCGGGTTGGCCTCGAACGGGTAGGGCTGGATCTTGCCGACGACCGGCGTGTCACCAGCCTGTACTGGCCCTGTGCCGAACAGCACCTGGAGCGAGTCCGTGGTGAGGGTGTCGAACCGCACCGGGTTGGTGAAGGAGACCATGATCGCGCGGGGTGCCTCCCCGACGACGTGGCCCTGTCCCGGGCTGACCGACTCCACCTGCACGAGCGGCGGAGGGCCTTGGAGGAAGAACCAGCTCTCGAAGTCCCCGCCGCGCTGGCCATCGCCGGAGGGCAACCTCAGGTCGACCCAGGTGTCATAGCCCTCGGTGCGCACGAAGCCAACCGTTTCGCCGTCGAGTGGTCGCTTCCCCGCCCGGTCGAGGATCACGTCGCCGACGAGCCGGACGCGGCAGCGCACCCCATGACCCAGGGCCTTCTCCCACGACGCGACCTGGCCACCGTCGAGCGCACGCGGCACGAAGATCCAGTTGGGACCGGACACTTTGACGGTGCCGTCGATGATGTGCGGGATGGTCATGGAAGGGTTGCCGTCCTGCGGTACCTCCAGGGTGACCACGAACGCCGAGGTGGTGGCGGTCGCGGGGTTCATCGCCTCGGAGAAGGTGATCCGAAGGCCTCTGCTGAACTCGGCCAGGGCCAGGGGCCGGTCGTTGCGCCAGCTGATCCCCTTGCCGATGATCCTCGGCCAGACCGGCGTGGCCGGGATCCTGGAGTAGAGCTCCTCCAGCGCCTCCTGCACCGTATCACTCTGGGTCGGGACCCGGCCGCCGTCGAAGGCGATGTCGTCCGCCTGCAGGTCGCAGAGGTGGTCGAAACGCTCGTCGAGCCAGGCCACCAGCTCCCACGGAACGTCGGTCCCGGGGGGTGAAGCGTCCGGCAGCCGCAGCAGCGCCAGCGGGACGAACCAGCGCTCCGGGCCGTGCGGCGCGCTCCGCCAGGGCTCGGCCGGGGTGACACCGGTGCGGGCCTGATACTGCCAGTACTGGCCCGGCCGGAAGGTGCCATTCCTCAACAGCGTGACGGTGATCCCGTCTTCCAGGACATACGACGCCGACGGGTCGACCATGCCCCCACCCGCCAGCCGCTGCGGGTCGAGCACCCCGTGCCAGCGGCGCAGCTTCAGCCCGGCCGCCGGCAGGTCGCCGTACCGGTTGTCCAACACGACGGGGACCCTGGCGTCGTCGACGTCTGCGAGCCGGAAGCGCACGCTGTCGTCGCCGACCTGGCTCGGCACCTCGACGAGCTGGCCGAGCTGGCCGACCGCGCGATCCGGTGGGACGAACCCACCCAAATACACCGCCCCCAGCTGGTCGTCCCCGAGGTCGACGACACCGCTCAGCACCTCGACCAGGTCGCCGACCGCCAGCGTGGTCGACGCGTCGAGGACGAGCTCCCGACTGGCCGAGAGGGTCGCCGCGAACAGCTCGTTCGCGTTGTCCCGCGACCAGGTGAACGTCACCTGCGACAGCGAGCCACCGTTGTGCACCTGGATGCGGTAGAGCCGGTTGTCATCACCGGAGTAGCCCTCGGACGTCGGCAGCGCGCAGGGGTCGGGTGTCGTCGACCCGGCCGGAACCGTGAGGAAGAGCTCTCCGTCGGACCCCACGACCTCGTCGAAGGCCGCTCGGGCGATGCGGACCTCTTCTGCCTCGGACACGCCCTTGGACAGCGGCGCGAACTTCACCTGCGCCATCAGCTGGGTGCGCACCGAGGTGTCGATGGTCCCGAGGGCGACCTCGCGGATCCCGGGGTCCTCGACGGCGGTGACGACTCGTTCCCACACCTCGAGGTAGGCGACAACCCGGTCGCCCGCGGCCGGAGTTTCGGTCAAGCCGCCGAGCGGCAGCGACGGCGGACTGTCGTCCCAGCCGAACCCGTCGGCAGCGGGGTACGCCAGGTCCGGGAAGGCGCCGCCACCAGTGCTGGCCACCATCCCGTCCACCTGGAACGTACCGGGCGCCACGGCGAAGGTCCCGAGCCGCCCCGCCGGCTGGTGTTCCTCCAGCAGGTAGAGCCACACCTCGCCGGTGGCGAGATCCAGCTCGATGGCGTCGAGCGTTGTCGACGTTACTGAGAAGGTGTACGGCGCGGGGCCGGCCCCCTGCGGAGCCAGCGGGACGTTCACGCCGTTCACCGTGATCGTGGTGGATGACTCGACGTGCGCCCACAGGGTCAGCGCCGTGCCGGAGCTGTCGACTGTCAGCGACTGTGTGGCCGGCACCTGGACGCGGACCGGGCCGGCCGGTGCGCCGAGGTGAAGCGCCGGGTAACGGCCGGCGTACCGGAACCGGAAGTCCACCCAGACGTTCGGGGTGCCCGCGGTGATCTGGAGACCGCGGCGCACGCGGGAGAAGATCGTGACCAGCCGGCCGGGCGTGACCAGGAAGCCGAGGTCGGAGCTGCCGGCGCGGCAGCCGAGCGTCCGGGTCGTGGCGCGGACCGCCTCCAGCAGGGCGTCAACCTCGGCGGCGGCGTCGCTGTCGAGGACCGGGCGTCCCTGTTGCAGGAGGACCCGGCGATAGTGCCGCTCACGCGCGCGGTCCGGTTCGTGTCCCCGGGAGAAGTCTCCGTACACGATGCCTCCTTCAGTCCGCCCTGATGAGGCCGGTCTGGAGCCCGGCAGGGGTGAATTCGACGAGTCGTCGGCGGAAGCCGGCCAGCCGCGCGGCCAGGTGCACCGACCCGAACGCGCCCAGCTCGCTGCCGTCCTCGGCCCCGGCGCTGACCGCCACGTCGCAGTCCTCACGGAGCCGCCACCAAGCCGGGTCGCGACGGTTCCTCGACACGATGCGCAGCGGCACGTCGTAGCTGACCTTGAACGATTGTGGCAGCACCGACCCGGCCGTCGCACGCGAATAGCGGACGCACCCGTGGAAACGGTCCTCCACGGTCACGTCACCGTCGAAGATGACGGTGTCAGCGAAGAGCACGCGAGTGGTGACCGTACCGCCGACGGAGACGCGGGTCAGGTCCGCACTGCCGGCCGGGACCGTGATGACGGCAGCGCCCGCCGCGTCCACGATGGAGTCGACGACCTGGAGCTCACCGGGTCCGTCGAGCCGGAGGCCGGCCGTCTGGCACAGGTTCATCGTGACCGTGCCACCGCTGTCCGGCGCGGTGAACGCGAGCGCATTCTCCGCATACAGGATGCTGCTGAGCTCGACGCGGACGTCGCGGGTCGGCGGCACCCGCAGGCCGGTCCAGCCGTCACCGCCGAGCGCGAGGCCGGTGACAACCAGCCGGTCGTAGGGCACGGGGTTCGCCGGGGCGGCCCAGCCGACGTTCGGGTCGACCAGCACGGTCGGTCGCTGCCGCTCGGCCGCCTGCAGCGTGAGGCTCAACGTGCAGGTGGCCGCGGCGGTGTGGTCGGTCGGGCCGCTCGGCCAGGTCGGCGTCTCGCCGGCGTACGTCGCGTCATCCTCGATCTGCACCACCTCGGCCTGCACCTGGTCGCCCTGGTCCCCGGTCAGCGCGGACCAGGCGTCGGAGACAGCGTCCAGGGCCGCCGTCAGGGTCGGGTAGCGCGGGATGTCGTGCCAGTCGCGCGGGGCGTCTCGATGGAGCGCCCCGCTGCCGCACACCAGGCGGGTCGGCCTGGGCAGCCGGCGGTCCAGGACGGGCTCGCGGGCGGCCGGCAGAGCCCCCAGGTGCATGGTCGCGCCGTTCTCGTAGCCGACGGTGACGGTCGCGGGAGGCGGTGGGCCGCCGAGAGGGCCGTCAGGCCACGGTCGCGGCGGGTCGGCCGACGAGAGCGCGAAGAGACCATGCGAGACGTCGACGTCGAGGCGGCCCGGCTCGGTCGGCGCGAGCACGAGCGGCGGCGACGCCGCAGGGTCCTCGTTGTCCCACGCGCACAGGGTCCGCGGGTGCACTCGCCGTCGCCGGAGGCCGGTCGGCGCCGCGAGGGGTGCCACATCGCCGAGCGAGAGCCGCGCCAGGGCGGTCGAGCCGCTCGCCCAGGTCGAGCCGTCGGCAGCCACCCGCACCAAGTCCGACGCCGCGGTGTACACCGGGTCGCTGGGCCATGAGCCACCGGCGCCCGGCCCGGCATCGAGCTGGGGAAGGTGCACGAGCAGGGTGCGACCGTCGTCGGTGGTCCAGGCGACCTCGCCCGGGCAGCAGCTGGCCTGGCCGACCGAGGACTCGAACCGCACCACGACCACCGCGTGCCCCGCCTCGGCGTCGGCGAGCTCGGCGATGGCCGAGATCCGGGCCTGCGTGCCGGCCGCGGCCAGGGGCAACCCCGCGTCGTCCAGCACCGCCCAGGTCGCGCCGGCGGGGTCGGCACCGGTCCAGGCCAGCCGTTGGATCGGGTGGAACACCGGCCCGTTCGGCCGGTCGAGTCGCAGGGCGAAGCCGAGGGCGCAGGCCGCGCCGGCGGCGATGCCGGCGTAGCCGCTCCCGGTGCGGCGTACGACGCGGGCGCCGTGGAGCACCACCGGACCCCGGCCGGGCGCGGGGGCACTGTCGAGCAGCACCGGCTCGGCGCGCCCTGGGGACGACGGCCAGGTGACTCCCGGCCCGGTGGTGAGCAGCGCCGAGGGCGCCAGCTGGCGTTCGCCCTGCCGGAGGGGGTGCTCGACCGGGCCGGTGTCGTCGGCCACCTCATAGAGGCTGCCGTCGAGACCGATCAGGGCCGACCAGGTGGACGCGACCTGCACCGGCGGGACCCGCACGTGCACGGCGCCCGCGAGGAAGCCCTCACGCGCGAGGCCGGCGTCTGCGGCCGCCGTGCCGGCGGCCGGGCCGGTGCCGGCCAGGGCCAGGGTCGCTCCCGGGAAGAACCGTCCCGCACCATCGGTGGTCGAGAGGCGCAGCACCACGACCCGCGGGCCGCCCGGGTCGGGGTCGCTCCCGGTGGTGCTCGCGACGACGCCCGACGCGTCGAGGTCGAGGACGGCGCGCTGTGCGAAGGATGCTTCGGGCGTCGCATGCCAGGTCGCTCCGCTCGACGCTGCGGTGGCCAGTCCCAGCTCGACCCGGAGGGCACCGCGCCAGCCGCGCGTCGGCCGGTCGAGCAGGTCGATCGTGGGTGAGCCTCGGATGACCTCGCGCGCGACCAGCCGCTGCGACGGGGTGCTGCTGCGGTCCACCTGGGCGCCGGGTGGCAGGGCCACCGCGGCGGGCAGGCCGGTCACCTGCACGGTGAACCCTCCGTCGGCGTCGAACCACCGGGCGGGGTCGGCAGTGAAGTGCTCGCCGCGGATCCGGTCGGTGAACGGCCGCCGGTCGCCGGTCGGGCGCCGGGCACGCAGCCCGCGCTGGACGCCCAGCGGGTCGAAGGCGAACCGGAGGTCGGTCCCCGTCCCGGTCCGGTCGTACGGCGTGCCGGCCGCGAGCGGGAAAGTCAGCGTGGGGAACATCCAGGTAGCGACGTGCCGGGGGTGGCTGCGCCCGGTGCGTGCCCCGACGGCGCGGACGTCCACGGCATGCGCCAGTCCGTCGAGCGGGCCGTCGGCCTGCTCGGCGACGACCGCGGGCCGGACGTCGACCGTGGTGCGCTCCAGGCGCAACAGGTCGAGGTCCTGTGCGAGCTGCACGCGCTTCCAGCCCTCCTGGAGCACGACCGCCTGCCCCGTGAGCTCGCCGCCCATTTCTTCCAGCGCGCCCGGCGTGCCCTTGCGACGCCGCCAGCCGACCGTCCCGCGGACGTCACGCCGGTTGGACGCGGCGTCCGGGAACACCAGCGACGTCCCGACCATCTGGGCGAGGTAGGGGATCACCGTGTCGTCGGCGGTGTCGATGAACAGGTCCGCGTGCAGCTCCTGGACGCTCTGGCGCACCGTCGCGAGCGGCCCGGCCAGCACGGCGAGCAGGCGGAGCAGTTCGAGCCGACCCTGCGGCGGCAGGTCGGGGATCCGGTAGAGGTCCGGCAGAGCGCGGTAGAGCCGGCTGGCCAGGTCGGCGGCCACCTCGGCGTCGTACGGATGGTCGGTGAGCGCCTCACCCAGCACGGTGCCGACGTCTTCGGGGAGACCGTGGTCGTTCACGACGACCTCCCGGGGACGTTGACGGCCAGGTTCTGCGGCTCCAGCCGGAGCCAGCCCGCGGGGTCCGGACGGACCGCGTCGGCGATGCTGCTCTTGCCCAGGCTCGCGAACGTCCCGACGCGCACCGACACGACGCCTGGCAGCCCCTCGAGCAGGGCATAGACCTCGCTGAGATAGCCGGGTGCCCCGAGGTCCTCGGCCGGGAAGTCGAACCGGGTTGTGAGAGCGGCGCGGACCGCGGCGCTCACGGTCTCCGGGAGCCAGGCCGGGTCGGGGTTGACGTCGACGGCGACGTTGAGGTCGTGCGGGATCGGCCCGGTGAGGGTGAGCCGGACGCCGGTGTCACGCCGGGCGTCGAGGAAGGCGCGGACGGCCGACAGCGGGCTGGGCGGGTTGCCCTCGGCCGTGGCCACGACCAGCACGGCCCCCGCACGGAGGTCCCAGCGGGCGGACGCACGGGCGATGCCCGGCATCGTCAGCGCGAGATCGGCGAGGTCGGCGACGGACACCGCGCGGTCGAAGGTGCGGATCCAGCGGGTGGCCTGGCTGCGCACGTCATCGGGCCCGGAGGGCTCGGTGCCACCGGCAACGGGGGTCTGGTTGGTGATGTGGTCGAGGAGTGGGTGGGCCCGCTTGACCCGGCTCAGCCGGCCCACGGCGATGTTGCCGGCCTTCCCCCGCCCGATCCGGTACGTCGCCTCGAGGCTGGCGCCGGCAGGGGGCACGGCCCCGGCCTGGCCGTCCCCGAAGAGCACCGAGGTGGTGTCGTCGGCGGCCGTGACGATCCGGTAGTGGCGGTCGTCGGGAGCGCTGTCGGCGAAGTCGGCGACCGGGGTCCACCGCACGCCGGCCACCCGCACCTCGAGCTGCGGCTCGGCGCCATCGACCCCGGGCAGGTAGGTAAGGGGCGACTCTCGCAGCGCCCGGGCCTGGAACGGTGTCACGCCGTCGGACCCGAGCAGCTTCTCGTGCACCGTGCGGCCGTGGGAGACGGGGGCCACGTTGGCGTGGACGACGAGCCGGTCCAGGGTCCAGGCTCGGCCGGGGTCGGAACTGAGCGGGTCCCACTCGACCATGGTGCGTCTGTTCGACTCGTCGAGGTCGACCCGCCGGAGCCGCACGACCTGGGCCTCGCCGCTGACCGGGTCGCGGAACACTACCGGGCGACCGGGGGTGAGCGTCGGCAGGAAGCCGGGCAGCAGCAGCGGCTGGACGAGCTCTCCCGGGTTGGGTACCGCCGCGGACAGCCGCGCCCGCACCTGCCAGCCCGTCGACCAGGTGGACTCAACCGGGCTGGCACTGCGGGGCAGCACGTGGTCCTCGGCGTCGGCGAGGCGCACGGCGGTGACGGTGCCGGAGACGTGCCCGCGCTGGGTCATGAACTGCTTGGTGGTGCCTGCGGTGACGGTCGTGGTGAACCCACCGCCGGTGACCGGTGTCACCGTCACCTGCTGTGGGGTGACGTCGACCTGCTCGGACCGGTTGAGCACGACTGTGGCCACGCCCTCGCTCGTGACCTTGAAGACGTCGCGCCCCACACCGGTCCAGCGCACCACCCAGTCGCCGATGACCAGCTGCTTCAGCTGCTCGGAGAGGTAGACGTCGTCGTCGCTGTAGAGCCCGCCGTCGGTGCGAGAGACGGTATACCACCAGTGCGTCGTGGTCTGGCCGACCGGGCGGACGGGCTGGGCCTGGGCCCGTTGCGCAGGGTGTTGCTGGGCTGACCGCTGCGGTCGCTGGCTCCGCGTGCTCGCGGTGGTGCCATCGGCGTTGGTGGCCTGCCGCACCAGCGCCGGCGGGTAGAGCACCGGGTCGGCGTCGTGGCCGAAGGAGTGGGTCGTCACCGCGGGCCGCGCGAGCAGCCCCGGCACGTCGGAGGTGGGGTCGTTCACGGTGAAGGCCGGCAGGGGGTCCGAGATCTGCACCACCGTCTGCCCGCCGCCTTCGTCCTCGCTGGCCTCCCGGATGAGGGTGCCGATCCAGCCCTGCGCGGAGTCGACGATCACGGCCGCCTCGTCCCCGGGGGAGAGGCCGTGTCCGATACCGTCGAGCCGGAACTCCGTGCCGCCGTTGGCCACCACCTGGGCCTGCGTGGACTGCACCGGCACGAGCTCGTTGAGTGCGGCGTCGACGGCGACGTCGTCTCCGGTCTCGTAGTCCTGCACCTTCTCCTGGCCCACCGGGACGCTCGCCAGCGGCTGCCCCGCCGCCACGACGCCGCTTACCCCCGGCTTGGTGAACAGCACGACATACCCCGAGGCGGCCAGTCCGGGGTCGGGCTCGCTGCCGAGGCGGTGGGCGTGCCGCACCAGGCTCGACGGCGCCTGGGCGGTGCTGAGGTAGGCCTCGCGGGCGTACTGCCGCTGGTAGACCGCCAGCACATGGCCGACCAGGGCCGAGAGCTGGAAGAACGTGTCAGCGACGTCGGCGCCCTGGTCGGTGGCGCGGCCGAGGGCACGGACCGCGAGCCGATGTTCGAGGTCGAGGAAGCCGGCGTACTCCAGGGGCAGGTAGTCCAGCCGGTCCTGGGCGTCAGTGCGGGTACCACCGGTGGAACGGGCCGGGTGCGGGCGCGGTGGGCGGCTCATACGCTGCTCCCTCCGGTGTCGACGACGAGGGGCACAGCGTCGGTGTCGAGCCCGATGGCGAGCACGTCCAGCGTGCCGTGCTCGGGGTAGTCGGGGTCGGCGTCGAGCCGGGCGACCGCCGTACCTCCGAGCGCGATGACGTCGCGGACGTCCGGCCCGTGGGTGTCCCCGAGCGGGGCGAAGCGGGTGGCCTTCACCGCGCGCACCCCGGGGATGCTCTGCACGAAGGCGAGCAGGTCGCCGAGGTGGACCGCGTCGCCGAAGCTGAGCCGGTCGGGATGGAACCAGCCGGGTCGCGCATCGCTGCCGGGGCGCAGCTCGGCGAGCACCCTGGCCCGCACCACGTTCAGGTCAACGCCGGTGGCGGCACACACCTCGAGCTTCACGGCGAGCGGGACGTACCGCGCCGGAAGGACGACGTGCTCGCGGCCCATCATCCGCAGCTGGTCCAGGTGCGTGTCGACCGCGTCGCGCAACGCGGCGTCGAGGTCAGCCGAGCCGAAGGGGTCAACCAGCACCGTCACGGTGTTGAACAGCCCGCCCGTGGCCCGCGCCGTCGCCCGCCCCACACCCGGCACCTGCATGGCGACCTGGGCGTAGTCATCGAGGGAGACGGCCCGTTGCAGCGGGCCGTGCCGCAGGGAGGCTGGCACGTCCTGGCGGATCCGGTCCAGCGTGGCCGCGGAACGCGAGCCGAGCCCCGGCGTCACGTTGGTGACGGTCAGGTCGCCCAGCGCCTCGAGGGTGATCCGGTCGGCGCTGTCGGTGGGCGCCACCACCTGCGTCAGCGTGCCCAGGCCGACGTCGCCGTGGCCCACGACGCCGATCCGGTAACCGATCTCCATCGCACTCGCCGGCCTGCCGTCATAGTCCACTTCGATCTCGTGGCCGTTGACCCCGTCCCCGAACCCGAGCCACACGGCGCCGTCCTCGTCCACGGCCGCGGTGTAATGGAGATCGTAGGAACGTGACGTTCGCAGGTGCTCGACCTGGGTCCACGGCTGGCCGGAGACCTCGACCTCGACGGCCGGCGCGGTCCATGATCCGTCGGGCAGGTCGTCCTGTGCGATCGGCCACTCGGAAAGGCGCAGAGCGCGCAGCAGGCGTGCACCGGTGCTGCTGCGGACGATGGTCACCGACGAGTCGCCCAGGTCGAGCAGCAGCTGGCCGGGCAGCAGGTCACCGGGGTTGCTCTTGGCCACGCGCGGCCAGCCGGCCCGGGCGGCCACCAGGTTGGCGAACAGCCGCAGCGGCGGCTCCGCCCAGGGGCTGAGCGTCGTGGTGAGCGGCTCGGCCCAGGTCACCCGGGTGACTGGCGTGGGCGGGTCGGCCGTCGGGTCGAAGGAGTCCTCGGGCGAGGCCACCCAGCCCGGCTCGGCCAGCAGCTCCACCGGGCGGTCGACGGTGACGAGCTGCCAGAACGGTTCCTGGATGAGGGCGAGCCGGTCGCCGGTGGTGAGCTGGACGTCGTGCCCGAGCACGAGCAGGCTGCGAGAGCCTGCGGGCAGCTGGGCATCGCCAGCGCCGGGGAACGCCGCCTGGCGCAGGGCCGCGGCCGTGTGCTCGCTGCGGACGGCGACCCGGTCGCTCACGGTGAAGGCCACCGGCACCTCACCGGCGCCTGTCGGCATCCGCACAGTCAGGCCGGCCGGGACGAAGCCGGACACTTCGGGGTCGATCGCCAGCACGGTGTCGGCGGCGCGCCCGTCGTCGAGCCGTTGGCCGAGCAGGACGGCGTGCTGGCGCAGGGAGTATCGCTGGGAGGCGGACTCGATGAATGCCTCGTTGACGACTCGGTCCTGGTAGTAACTGGTGAGGTCACCGGCCCACGCCAGGAGCTCGACCAGCACCTCCTCGAACGCCGCGCTCGACAGGTCGGTAACGCTCGGGTCGTTGACGTTGACCCAGTCCTGGAGCAGGGTGGCGAAGCCGTCGTAGTCCTTGGTCAGGAGGTCCACGGCCGGGGGTAGCGCCGGCAGCGGCGCAGCCTCGTCCGTGCCGACCCGGCAGTCGCCGCAGTCGCAGTCGATGGTGAAGCGGAACGACGCGGTGGCGTAGAAGGGGTGCAGCGGGCTGCCGCCACCGTCGAGCAGGCTCAGCGTGTACGGGGAGTGGTCGCCCCAGCCGTCGAACTCCACCCGCACCTCGAGCGGTGCTCCCACCGGGTCGAGGATCACGCGATGGGCCGGGGGTGGCAGCCGACGGCCGCCACCGGTCCTGACCTGGTCGGCCTGCAGGGTCCCGAGCGGCTGGTTGAGGTGCGCGACCAGCACAACCGGTGGCGTGGCGGTCGGCTCGACCGTGATCGACAGGTAGCGGATGCCCTGCCACGGCGTGCCGTCGAGGTGGCCGCCGCCCCAGGTTAGCGTCGTCACAGCACCACCTCCAGCGTGCGGGTCACCCGGTCGGCGAGCCGCTGGTAGGTGACGGTCACGAGCAGCTCGCCCTCTTCCGGCCCGACCTGCACCTCGACCGCCGACACGTCGGCCTCGGCCCCGAGCTCGCGGCGCAGTCCCTCGGCGATCCGGAACTCCGCCGCCGCGGCGGTGAGCTCGTCGAGCGGGTCGAAGACGGTCCGGTTGAGCCCGACCCCGAACCGTGGGTTGTTGACCCGCTCCCCCGGCGCGGTGAAGAGCACGGCCAGCACCTTGTCGTGCAGGTGCACGTCGGCGTCGTCAATCACAGCGATGGCGCCGCGCTCGTCACGGAGCTTGAAGGGCTGGCGGAGGTAGGGCATCACGTCACCGGCGAGGGGGGTGAGATGACGGGCGGGAACACCACGATCGTGGTGAGGGCGAGAGCCCAGGTGCCCTGGGCGATCCGGTCGGCACGGGCCGAGACCGAGGCGTCGAGGTCGGAGAAGACGCCGGCGAACACCGCCTGGGCGGCCGCCGTACCGACGGGCGGTGAGGCGACGCCGGCGCCGAACGCCTGACCGGCCATGTAGGCGGTCAGGCCGGTTGCCAGCATCGCGCCCGCGGCGGAAGAGTCCTGGGCGGAGAACGCCCCGCCAGCGCTGGCCGCGAGCTGCGAACGCCGCGCGGTCGCCGTGGAGCAGGGGAAGCCGGCCGCCAACGCCCCTGCGAACCACGAGCTGACCGCGCCGGCGAACGCGTCGCCCGACTCGCTGGCGCTGCCGGGGTAGCTGCCGCCGTCGATCGGCAGCCAGCTGCTCTTCAGGGAGCTGGAGAGGGTGGAGGAGCTCAGCGGCATGATGACCCCGTCGGCTGTCTCACTGGGTCGTGTTCTTCGATGAGAGCTGGCTCGACGACATGGACTGGGTAGGCGGCCCGGACGGGCCGACACCGGTGGGATGAGTGTGCGAGTTGAAGAACTGCATGAAGGTGTCACCCAGGACGACCTTCTCCGACGCGTCCGCGCCGAGCTTGATCTTCTCGGCGGTGACGACGACGGTGCCGTCCTGCTTGAAGCGCAGCTCGCTTCTTCCGTTGCCGTTCTTCAGCAGCACCACCTCGCCGTCGTCGTCGAAGGTCAGCTCGTGGCCGGCCTTGGTGCGGAGCACCCACAGCGTGGGGGTCGGGTCCTTGCCGTCGCCCTGCGGTGTCTCGGCGCCGGAGTCTGTCCCCAGGTCGTCAGCGCCGCCGGTGCTGCTCGGGGCGCCGTAGAACGTGCCGCTCCAAATCGGCTGGGACACGTCGCCGGCGGCGAACTCGACCCACACCGTCGCGCCGACGGCCGGCAGGAAGAGCAGGCCGGTGTCCTTGGCGCCGCCCGCCGGCAGGCACGGAAGTGCCCAGCCGGTCTGGACGTCCTCCCCGAGCACGGCCGGGACCTTGGCCTGGATGCGCCCAATCTTCAGCGGGTCGTCGACGTTGGTGACGACGCCGTGGTACTTGCCGTAGAACGCGTGCACCGGGGCTTCGCCGTGCTCGTGGCGGTCGTCGTACGACGGGCCGGGGGTCATGACGCCGGCACCTCCTCCGCCGACTGGCCGAACTGCTCCTGCCCGCTCTGACCGGTGGCGTTGCGGGCGGCAACGAAGGTCTGCAGCAGCTGGTTATCCTCCATCGTGGTGCGCACGGACACGACGTAGTAGATGCCGGAGAACCGGCGGCCGATCCCGCGCACCAGCACCGGGCGCCGGGCCCGGAGCAGGCCACGGTAGAGCGACGGGTCGAGCTCGGCGCGCAGCTCGATGACCAGCCGGGCGTCGTCGGTGGCGGCCGAGGCGGCGGTCCCGAGCGCCTCGTCGAGCGGCGGCGGGTTGGCCAGCAGCGCGGTGGCTGCAGCGGCACCGGCGCTGGTGAGCCCTGTGGAGACGGCCTCGGCCGCATCGTCGGCGCCCATCACGTCGCGGGTCGGGTCACCGTCGGCCCGCAGCACCCGCTTCGCGATCGGGTCGATCGCCGCACCCTTGACGACGCCGGGGCCGGTCGCCAGAAGCTGGACGTCGGCCCAGTTGAGGTTGGCCCCGTTCTGGAGGAGGACGACGTCGGGCTGGGCGTCGGAAGTTAGGTCAGGCGCGGCGAAGTGGCCGACGACGGCGCGCTGGTCGGCGTCGTACTCGAGCCAGAAGCGCATGCCGTTGCGGTGGGCTAGGTGCTGGAGAAAGCGCCAGTCCGTGGCGCGCTGGGTGAGCCGCTGGTGGTCCTCGTCGTACTGCACCGGGGTGTCGTCGGCCTGCGCGTTGATCTGGTAGCCCGACAGGATCTGGCTGACCACGTCGCTGTCCTTGGCGTTGGGCCAGGCGGCGATCTTCTCCTCGGCGTCAAGCACCACGCCGGCGTCCATCGCCAGCACCTCGAGATAGGCGTTGTCCTGGGCAGTCTCGAAGTGGGGCCGGACATGGGTGCAGAAGCCCTCGAAGAGGCGCTGCAGCAGCCCACCGGGCGGTTCGACCTCGAAGCTCACGGGCACGCCGGGCTCGAAGAGCGTGTCGTCGAGCGGGCCGAACTCGCCGTTGGCCCGCTGCACCAGGGTGAAGCGCAGCGCGAGCACGCTCGGGTCACGGTCGCTCTCGCGCACCTCGACGCGCGTGAGCTGGGCCAGGACCGCCGGATCGAGGGCGGTCCCGGAGAGGAGGACGTTGACCCGAGGTGACGGCATGGCTACTTGTCCGGCGGGATGGGGACGGGCTGTCCGGGGAGGAGGACGTCGAACGGGTCGAGGTCGGAGGTGGCGTCGCAGATCCGCCAGAAGCGCGTCGGGTCGCGGTAGTAACGGAAGGCGAGGAGGTCGAGCCGGTCGGCGTCGGTGACGACGATGCGAAGTACGGCGGACGTCGCCGGGGTCTCGCGCAGGTCGAGCACCTGCTGAGTCCCGCCCCGCCCGTCGTCGGCGGTGAGCACCGGGGTGCGGGCGTACCTGCTGCGGCGGTCGATCATCGGTTCCCCTCCCTGTGGTCGCCCGGGCTTCCCGACTATAGCGGCAGGATATTGGACCCCTGGGCCGCGGTGTTCTGGTAGTACATCTGGGCCAGGTTGCGGCGGTCGTTGGTCAGCTTGTCGAGCGACGCGCGCACGGCTAGGTCGGCCCGCGCCTCGGCCTCGCCGAGCACCTCCAGCGCCGCCTCGATCTCGGCCCGCACGGGGTTGAGCGCGGTGTTGTAGACGGTCTCGTCGATCTTCAGCGACGTGATCCGCACGGGGACGACGTTGCGCCGGCCCCAGACCAGCAGCACCGTTGGGCGCGGGCTGGCTGCCTGCACGGCCTCGGTGCCGTCGGAGCTGGCGTCGGCGTCGCTCGGCGCGGGGTACATCAGATCCTCGATCGCGGCGATCTCGGGCGCGATGCCGTACTGCTCATCAAGCGTGGTGAGCCCTGGGTCGCGGTCGGCGAAGTCGAGCCGGATGCGGATCGTAAAGCTTTCCTTGACCGTCGCCGCGCCGCCGTCGGCCGGAGCCTCGCCCGAGGGCGGCGGCGCGGCTCCGCGGCCACTCTCGACGCCGGGAGGCTTCTGCCCGCCCTGCACATTGACCGTGCGGGACAGGCCCTCGGGGTTGAACCGGAACGGGATGAAGCGCCGCTTGTTGGGGTCGGGGTAGCCTTGCGGCTCGTAGGCGATGAACGCTGCCCGCTCGTAGCTGATCTCGAACCCGGTCACGGCCGCTTACCCCCGGCCGCGTGGAGGAGGTTGCGGTAGAGGTCGTCGGCGAGCCGGTCGGCCGCGCCGGGTGAGCGGAGCCAGGCGGGGTCGAGCGGACCGATCTCGAGGCGGCGCAAGGCGAGCTCCGGGGCACGGTCGCCGGGCCCGAGTGGCGCTTGGGTGAGCCGGGCGGCGAGCAGCGCGAGCGCCTTGCGGATTGCCTCCTCCGCCTCGGCGGCGCGCTGCTCCTCGGCGATCTCGACCGCGATCCGGTCGATGCGCACGCTGACGTCGTGACCGGTCATGGCGCCGTGTCCACGAGCGGGCCGACGAGCTGGCCGAGGGCGGCCACGTCGGCGGGGCGGCCCGACTTCTGCAGCTCGCGCTGGGTCGCGCGGGCGAGGTGGCCGACGGTGATCCGGCCTGATGGCGTGGCCGCCGCCAGGTGCGCGGCCGCGAGCCCGATGTTGTGGATCGCGCCACCGCTGAGCTGGAAGCGGTCGGCCAGCAGGTCGAGCTGGAGCTCGCCCTCGCGCCACTGCTCCGGCGGCAGGGACTGCTCCCACAGACGGCGCCGGAGGCCACGGTCGGGGGCCGGGAACTGCAGGATGAACCGGAGCCTCCGCACGAACGCGGCGTCCATGTTGCCCTGGAGGTTGGTGGTGAGCACCGCGAGACCGTCGTACGCCTCGAGCCGCTGGAGCAGGTAGCTGACTTCGATGTTGGCGTAGCGGTCGTGGGCGTCCTTGACCTCCGACCGGCGGCCGAAGAGCGCGTCGGCCTCGTCGAAGAGGAGCAGCCCGTGCCCGGCCTCGACCTCGTCGAAGATCTGGGCCAGCGCCTTCTCGGTCTCGCCGATGTACTTCGACACGACCTGGCTGAGGTCGATCCGGTAGAGGTTGAGGCCGAGCTCGTTGGCCAGGCAGCGGGCGGCGAAGGTCTTGCCGGTGCCGGACTTCCCTGAGAACAGGCAGGTGAGGCCGGTGCCGACCGGGTCGCCGGCGCCGAGCTTCATCTCCCAGCGGACCCGATGGCCGCTACGGTGCCAGGCGATGATCTCGTCGAGCTGCTGGACCAGCGGCCCGGGGACCACGAGGTCGGACAGCCGGGCGGTGCTGGTGACCACGGCGACGTGACGGCCCATCCGGCGGGCGCCCTGGGCCCGGACCCGTTGGGCCAGCAGCTCGTCGTTGCCGTCGTCCCGGTCGTCGAGGTCGGCCACCTCGCGGGTGGCCGTGGTGGCCTCCTCGATCCCGACCCGGAAGCGCAGCGCCATCGCAGCCGCCCGGTCGTCGGGGAGCAGGCTGGACCAGATCCGTCGCGCGGTCGGATGGTCGATGGCGGGCGCGTCCACGGCCGCCAGGTCGACGGTGTCGACACTCTCGTCGACGAGCACGACCAGCCCGGAGATGACCTGAGCACTGCGCTCGAGCTCGGCGAGGACGCCGGGCGGTACAGCGGGCAGGGTGTGGAGGTCGACGACCACCAGCGCGTCACCGGTGCCAGCCCGGGCCCGGGCGAGCTGGGCGCCGCCCGGCGCCCGCACCGGGTGCTCCGGCTCGGCCACGACCGTGATGACCGCGGCCGCCCGGCCCCGGTCGGCAGCGAGGTCGCAGGCGAGCTGCCGGCAGCCGCGCCGCGAGGAGCCGCGCACGACCAGCAGCCCGCGGCGGTCGAGCAGTCGTTGCGCCGGGCCGATCACATCCGGGCCGAAGCCGGTGACCCGCTGCGGCACCACGACGGCGGCGGCGTACCCCTCCAGCTCGGCAGCGCCCTCGGCCCGCGACTCGGCAACCACGGCCCGCAGCTCCTCGGCGTTCATCCGGATGGGCTGCTGGCTGTGCGGGGTCCCGGGAGCCGTCTCGTGCACCTCGACCAGGCCCGCCGCACGGGCGGCTCCCCCGCCGAGCGAGGCCGCCAGCGCCTGCTGGTAGGGCGTGCCGCGGATGCCGCGCAGCATCTTGGCCACCACGGTCGGAGTCGGGAGCTGCTGGCGGGCGTCCTCGGTGAGCAGGCTGACCGCGGCCGCGGCCTCCGGGTGCAGCTCGACGGCGGTGCAGAGCATCACCAGCCAGTAGTCGACGGCGCCCAGGCCCAGCTCGTCCATCAGCCGGAGCCGCACGGGGTCCTGCTCGCCCTCGTGCTGCTCCATTCGGGCGCACAGCTCCTCGCGCGCCTCCGGCTGCGCGGTCCAGCCGGCGTCCGCCGACGGGACCTGGTCGCTGGGCTCGGCCAGCTGACAGGCCGCCGCCACGAGGGCCACTTCACGCATGAGGGAGATGCCGCTCACCGCGCCACCTCCAGCGCGACGTACGGCGTATAGGCCGGGCCGGGCAACTGGGCGGCGAGCCGCCACGAGGTGATCGCAGCGGGCAGGGCGGCCAGTCCCCCCGCCGAGCTGACGGTGATCTGCCCCGCGCCTCCGGAGGCGAACGGCAGGGAGCGCACGTCGGTGGGGGCGCCGATGCCGCGAGCAGGCCAGGCGACGAGCTCCTGCACCGCCCCGAGGCCGCTGCCGGTGAGCACGAGGTCGGTCGACGGGTCGTGGGTCGCCTCGGCGGGAGCGTCGAGCACCGCGAGGCCCTCCAACAGCTGGACGGTCGTGGTGCGGCTGGCCAGTCCGCCGGCCGACACGGTCAGCGAGTGGGTGCCGGCGGTCAGCACGCTCAGCCCGCTCATGCTGAGGTCGAGCAGCACCGTCGTGGTGCCCGACGCCGACGTGGCGACGGTGAGCGCGGCCTCGCCGGGAGCGATGTGCAGGTTGTCAACCCAGACCCCGTCGACCTGCTGCGCGGCGGCGACCTCGAGGCGGAGCCGGCCGCCCGGCCGGGCCGGCTGAGGGGACGTGCCGAGCACCGCCGGTCGCAGCCCGATCGGCTCCTCGAGCACGATCCCGCCCGGGCGTACGACTGGGGCGGCCGCGGTGTCGGGCAGGTGCGAGACGAGCTGCACCGGCGCCACCTCGAACAGCACCCAGGGCTGCAGCTGCTCGGTCAGCGGCGTCCAGATGTGGTCGATCTGGTCCAGCATCATCGGCACCTGGGTGACGCTGAGCTGCCCAGACCCGAGATCGGTGAAGACGCCGGGCGGCGAGCCGGGGTTGGCGGACAGCGGCAGATGCAACGCGGGCACGTCGTGGTAGAGCCCCATAACCCGGCCCAGCGCGTGGTATGCCCCGACGGGGTCGTCGTGGTCCGTACCGGAGGCGGTGACGAGGTAGAAGCACGAAAGCGACAACGGGGGCGGTCCCATGCCTCCGCCGGACGCGGGCTCGGGTGGGTCGTTGCGGTGGCCCGGCTGCGGCGTGGAGTAAAGCAGGGTGATGCGGGCTGCGGGCTCGGTGGTGGCGCCGACGTCACGCGGCTGCCCGGCCTGGACGTCCTGGATCCCGGTCTCCTCGCGGATGTGCTCGGAGAGCATCTGGGCCACGTCGTGGAGGTCGTTGAACAGCGCGCACACGTCCGATCACCCGCTCGTGTGCAGCCGCAGCCGCGGGTCGATGGCGTGCGCGCGCGGCGGCGTGCCCCGTCGTACGGGCGGGGCCGGAGGCCGCTGCGACGTCGTGCGGATCACCACCTCGCCGACGTGGATCGAGACGCGTGGTCCCGCCGGCGGTTGGGCTGGGGCGGCGGCCGACGCGGTCGTCGGTGCCGCGGCCCGGGGAGCTGTGGGCTGGGCGGGGGGCGCTGGCCGAGGCGGCGGTGCGGGCGTAGGAAGGGTTTCGGCAGCGGGCGTGGCCGCAGCCGGCGTGACGGACGGAGGCTCGGGCGGTCGTATGGTGGCTGCGGTCTCGGGCTCAGGTCGGGCCGCAGGGCCGATGCGGTGCTCCTCCGGAGCGGGCGGTGCTGCCACGGGAGGCGAAGGCATGGGTGCCGCGACGGGGGGGAGGGTCGAGGGGCGCAGGTGCTGGGCGTTGACCCGGATCCGGCGCCCTTCGGGCCCCGGCTCCGGGGCGGGGTCCGGCCTCGGTGGCGGCGTGGGGGCGCTCGGCGGCGGTGGCGCTGGCGAGGCTGCCCGTGCCTGGATCGGCTCGGGCGCGGATGTCGGTATGCGTGGTCGCTGCTGCGGCTCCGATGATGCCGGGGGCGGAGGTGGAGGAGTGGGCGGCGGCCGTCGCTCCGGCTCGCGGGCGGGCGGCCCCGGTGCCGGCGGCGCCGGGCGGGCAGCGGCCGGCGGGCCATCGGGCATGGGAGGACGGGACGCAGGGGTCGGGGCCGCTCGCCCCGGCTCATGTGCGACCGGGGCCACAGGCGGGGCTTCGGGTCCCAGGTCCGTCGGCGGCGCGATCACCGCCGATGGCTCGGGCGCCGGTACTCGCGACCGCGGCGCGCTGGGCGCTGCGAACCGGTCGTCGACGGGGCCCGGCGCCCGCTGCGACGCCTGGACAGGTCGCGAGGGAAGGAGCCGACGGAGGGCGGCGCGCCGCTCCCCCGGCCCGGGACCCCCGGGTCGCAGCGGTGGCCTCGCGGTCGCGTCGAGACCGCTCATCAGCGCCTCGCCACGGCCGTGCCGCGCGCTGTGATGCGCCCGGCGGCAGCCGTCAGGTGGACCACTCCAGGTCGCCTGCTTCCCGCAGGCCTGCGAACAGCGCGGCGTCGGCGTCCGCCTCGAGCTGCAGGAGATAGGCCAGCCGCCGGCTCAGCGGGAGGTTCCAGATCTGCGGCTCGGACCAGTGATAGGCGATGGCGATTCGGTGCACGTCCCTGAGGAGGCCGCCTGCCTTCCCAGTCAGCTCGAAAAAAAAAGGAACCGACGTCGAACGGCGCCGTGAAGTCCGCGCCGCAGTGCACGCATCTCACCGCCATGTCCAGGTCGAGGGTGGGCAGCTGGTCGTCGATGGCGCGCTCGAGTGCGGCCCGGCGACGCAGCGGCAGCTCGCGTGCCGCGTCGAGCCCCAGGGGGGACCCGTCCGGTTTGCGGAGCGAGCGCGCCAGCAGCCAGGTGCGGCGCTCCGCGGGACTGTCGAGGTCGGCGTCGAGGAGTTCCTCCTGGTCGCCGGCGGTCGGGAGGGACAGCGTCAGCTCGTCGTCGACGGGCAGCCCGGTGTGCTCGGCCGGGAACCCCGGGTCGAGGTCGAGGTCGTCGAGGGAGAAGCTGGCGTCGCTGGGCTCCCCGCACGTCGGGCACTCGAGGCGCGCCTCCACGCCGGGGCCGAGCGACATCCGGCGCAGCCGCACTAGCTCGAGATCGCGCTCGGCGACCAGGAGGTCGCGGACCCGAGCGCGCACTTGGTC
>Ga0335085_10004131_pt1 | contig 24301 bp, 18 predicted proteins | sample Lox_Sample_45_FD_206712 | JGI IMG/M metagenome (GOLD analysis project Ga0335085, IMG submission 206712) | Soil microbial communities from Loxahatchee National Wildlife Refuge, Florida, United States - Lox_Sample_4.5 | ecosystem: Environmental > Terrestrial > Soil > Wetlands | place: USA...
AGCGCGTCGAGACCCGCCCGCTGCTTGAGCTGGAGCGCCCGCGCTCGCATCTCGAGGAGCGTGATCGCCGGCGTGTCGTCGACCCAGAGCTGGGCCTCGCGCATCTGCTGCGTCGAGAAGAAAAGGGCCTTCTTCTCCTCCTTGCTCAGCCGCCCCTCGCGCAGGCGCTGGAGATTCACGCGCGACTCGGCGCACTGGATGCGGAAGCCGAGCTGCTCGGCGGACATCTCGAGCGAGAAGAACCCCGCGACGTATTTCTGGTGGATCGTGAGGTGCGCGGCCATGTTGAGCGCGAAGGCCGTCTTGCCCATGCCGGGCCGCGCCGCGACGACGATCAGGTCCGTCTTCTGCATCCCCTGCGTGAGCGCGTTCAGGCGGGTGAAGCCCGTCGGGAGGCCGGTGAGCATCGTCCCGCGGCCGTGGATCTTCTGGATCTCGTCCTCGTTCCGATCGGCGATCTTCGAGAGCTTCACGAAGCCGCCCTTGATCGAGCCCTTCGCGATCTCGACGAGCTCGCGCTGGGCGTTCTCGAGGACCGTCTCGGCGTCCGGGGCCGCGACCGCGTCGCGGATCGCGCGGCGCGACTGGAGGATCACCTGCCGCCGGAGGGAGGCCTCCCGGACGAGGCGGGCGTAGCTCTCGACGTTCTCGACGTCCGGGACGAGGTCGACGAGGCTCGCGAGGTAGGCCGCGCCGCCTGCCCGCTCGAGGCGCCCGGTCTTGTCGAGCTCGCTCCGGACGGTCACGAGATCGACGCCCTCGCTCCGGTCCGAGAGCGCGAGCGCGGCCTCGTAGACCGACCGGTGGGCCTCGCTCGCGAAGTCGTCCGGAGCGAGGAATTCCATGACGCGGGTCAGGAGATTCCCGTCGATCAGGACGGCACCGAGCAGGCTTCGCTCGACGTCGGGCCGCGAAGGCAGGGTCTCGAGCTCGGTGGGGGCGAGTGCGGACATCGGGACCGTGGAGGATATCGCGCGCGGGCCTCCGGCAAGAGCGGCTCGTGACCGGCCTCACGCCGGCGGCGAAGGCGGTAATCTCGGGCGCGGGCCTTGCGTCCCTCCCCTCGGGAACGTTCGCGTGTAAGGAGGTAAAACCAATGCCGCGCGCCTTCGCCCGGCTCCTCGTCGTCGTCGCCCTCGCCCTCTCCGCGTCCACGGCCGTCGCCGACAGCTTCACGCTGAGGATCGGCGTCGCTCCCCCGCCTCCACGGATCGAGCACATTCCCCCGGCGCCGTCGCCGGGCCACTTCTGGGTGAACGGGTACTGGCGCTGGAACGGCCACGCCCACGCCTGGGTGGGGGGCCACTGGGTCAAGGCGCGGCCCGGCGAGACCTGGGTCCACGAGCACTGGGCCCATCGGGGGAACGAGTGGTTCTTCTACCCCGGCCACTGGGTCCGGGAGTCCGCGCCCGCCGAGGGCGTCGTGATCGCCACGGGTCCGCCCCCCGCCGTCAGGGCCGAGACCGTCCCGCCGCCGCCCGGGCCCGAGTCCTTCTGGGTGGCCGGCCACTGGCGCTGGGAGAACAACGCCCACGTCTGGGCCCCGGGCCACTGGGAGGCGCGCCGCGCCGAGGAGGTGTGGGTCCCCGCGCACTGGGTCCACGAGCACGGGCACTGGTCCTACGCCGCGGGCCACTGGCGCCACGTCTGATGCGGCCGGCGGGCCGGAAGCCGGCCGTCCGTCAGCGCGGCGAGAGGTCGAGCGGCGGGCGGCCGGATTCGGCCCGGCGGGCGCGAGCCGCGGCGACCATCCGATCCCATCCGTCGGCGTCCAGCCGGCAGGATCCGACGCGCTTTCCGCCCTCGGGAGGCCCGTGATAGTCGGAGCCCGCTGACTTCAGGAGGCCGTGCCTCTCGGCGAGACGGGCGAATTCGCTCTCCTTCCCGGTCTGGTCGACGTGAAAGACCTCGAGCCCGTCGAGACCGGCGGCGACGCCGGCGGCGACGACTTTCCCGGGGTTCTCGTACCAGATCGGGTGCGCGATCACGGAGAGGCCGCCGGCGCGCCGGATCGCCGCGATCGCCTCCTCGAGCGTCCACTTCGGCTTGGCGACGTATCCCGGCTTGCCGTGCGCGAGCCACTTGTCGAAGGCCTCCTCGAGCGTCCGGACGTAGCCCTTCGCGACCATCGCCCGCGCGATGTGCGGGCGCCCGAACGCGCCCCCCCCGACGACCGCGCGGATCCCCGCGATGTCCAGCGGCATCCCGAGGGCCGCGAGCTTCTCCACCATCGCCTCTCCGCGCGTGTCGCGGTCGTCCCGGAACCTTCCGAGATGCGCCGCGAGCTCGGGCTCTTCGGGGTCGAGGAAGAGGCCGAGGACGTGCACGTCCTCGCCGTCGCAGCGCGTCGAGAGCTCGCTCGCCGCCACCGTCACGAGGCCCGTCCCTTTCGCGGCCGCCTCGAACTCGGGCAGCCCGTGGAGGGCGTCGTGGTCCGAGAGCGCGAGGACCGAGAGCCCGGCCTCGACCGCGTACCCCACGAGCCGCGCGGGCGCGTCGACGCCGTCCGAGAAGGTCGAGTGACAGTGCAGGTCGGCGCCGCGGAACGGGGGCATCCCGGGATGGTAGCGCGGTCGCGCGGGGGCGGTCCTGTACGCTTCGCCCGTGCGCCGCGCGCTCCGCTCCGCCTGCCGCGCCCTCGGCATCGTCCTCGCTCTCGCGGCCGCGGGCTGCTCGGTGAGGTCGCGGGTCGAGACGGCCGTCGACTCGGTCGGCGCCCAAAGCGAGGTCTCCGTCTGCGTCCTGTTCTGCGACGGCCTCTCGAAGCAGGCGTTCGACCGCCTCCTCGCCGAGGGGGCGCTCCCGAACCTCGAGAAGGACCTCCTCTCGCGCGCGCTCGTCGTCGACAACGCGATCGCGTCCGTGCCGAGCGAGACGTACCCGAACCTCGCGGCGATGCTCACGGGCCTCTTTCCCGGGCACCACGGGATCCCCGCGAACATCTGGCTCGACCGGCGCCTCCACGTGCGCGAGGCGCACACGAACATCTTCCGCATCTACTCGGCGAGCGACTTCCTGGCGCCGCAGGCCCGTACGCTGTACGAGCGCCTCCCGCCCGACACCGTGGCCGTCACGGCGCCGCTCGCGCGGGGTGTGACCGTCCACGTCAAGAACACGATGGCGGTCATGGCGGCCTACGCGCGATACGACTGGCCCTTTCTCGACCGCAAGACCTTCGACGACATGGGCGACGCGTACGCGGGCGCCGCGAAGGAAGGCCGCCTTCCGCCGCTCGTCTGGGGGCACCTCCTCGGCCCGGACGAGGTCGCGCACGCCGCCGGACCCGAGAGCTCCGACTTCCGCGCGACGCTCGCGTCGATCGACAAGGCGTTCGGGCGGTTCACGAAGCGCCTCCGCAAGCTCCGCATCGCCGACCGCGTCCTTTTCGTCCTCCTCGGGGACCACGGGAACACCTCGTACGGCACGTTCGTGGACGCGAACGAGCTCGTGAGCCGCGTCCTCGCCGCGCACCCGACCGAGGCCGAGTGCGCGAAGGCCGGCTGCGTCCTCGTGCCCGTGCCGCGCAAGGACAAGAAATACGACGTCGGGGACGCGATGATCGCGAGCGGGGCGTATCGCGGCCTCATGATCTGGCTCCCCTCCGAGCGCCCGCCGGAGGAGGTCCCGGGCGCCTTCCGGACCCGCAAGCAGAAGCGTCCGAAGGGGCCTCCGGCGGCCCATCCGCGGATGCCGCCGGTCTCGGCCTTCGCGGCCACGCTCGCCCGCGCCCCCGAGGTGCGCCTCGTCGTGACGCGGGGGCCGGGCGCCGGCCGTGTCGTCGTGTACGGTCCCGCCGGGCGATCGGAGATCGTCCGCGTGGAGCAGGACGACGGGCCCGCGCTCTACACGTACCGCGTCCTCGAGGGCGAGGACCCGCTCGGCTACGCGTCGGATCCGGCGGTCCGGGATCTCATCGGCGACCCGCGCGAGGCGGACGACTGGCTGGACGCGACCGCCACCGCGCCCTGGCCCGATCTCGTCGTCCAGCTCCCCGAGTTCTTCGACTCGCCGCGCGCGCCGGACGTCTACGTCACCCCCGCGGACGGCTACGGCTTCACGTCCGGGAAGGCCGCCGGGCACGGCTCCCTCACGCGGAGCGAGATGGTCGTGCCGCTCGTCTTCGCGGGGCCGGGGGTGCCGCGGGGCCACCTCCGGGCCGCGCGCACCGTCGATCTCGCGCCGACGATCCTCTCGTACCTCGGCATCCCCTACGACGCCGCGGCCATGGACGGCGACGACCTCGGGATCGCCCCCTCGGGCCTGCCCGCGATGAGAACGCTCGTCCCCGCCTCGAACTGATCCCTCAGGGCAGGCGGCGGAGCCTCACGACGTTCGTCGCTCCGGCGGCCGGAGACGCTCCCGAGACCTCGACGATCGTCGCGCCGCGCATCCTCGGGACGCGCGCGAGAACCGCGTCCGCCGCCCGGATCCGCTCCTCGACGGTCCGGCTCTTCGGGATCCGGAAGGACACGACGTCCCGGAGGAGCGTGAGCTTGCGGCGCACGGACTCGCGCGAGGTGAACGCGACGATCGGGAGCTCGAGCGCGCTCTTGGACGCGAGGCGGGCCGTCCGGCCCGATTCCGTGTGGACGACGAGGGCCGAGGCGCGTCCGAGCCGCGCCGCCTCCGCGGCCGCCCGGGCGACGACGGCCGTGAAGTCGTGAGGCGGCGGCTCGGGCGGCGGGGCGGACGCGGCGCCGGCCTCCCCCTCTTCCGCGACGCTCGCGATCTCCTCCATCGCGGCGACCGCCTCCACCGGGTGGGCCCCGATGGCCGTCTCCCCCGAGAGCATGACGGCGTCGGCGCCGTCGTGGACCGCGAGGGCGACGTCCGAGACCTCGGCGCGGGTCGGCACGGCGGCCGTGATCATCGACTCGAGCATCTGGGTCGCGACGATGACGGGCACGGCGTGGCGGCGGCCCGCCGCGAGGATCTCGCGCTGGGCGGCCGGCACGCGAGCGAGGCCGATCTCCACGCCGAGGTCGCCGCGGGCGACCATGAGGGCGTCGGACGCGGCCGCGATCCTTTCGAGCTCGCGGAGGGCCTCGGGCCGCTCGATCTTCGCGACGATCCAGGGCCGCCGGTCCTCCGGGACCCGCTCGAGGAGGCGCCGGAGCCGCGCGACGTGCGCGGCGCTCCTCACGAACGAGAGCCCGACGAAGTCCACGCCCGCCTCGAGCGCCTCGGCGAGGTCGCGGCGGTCTTTCGCCGTCAGCGCGGGAGCGCTCAGCGTCGAGTCCGGGAAGTTCACGCCCGCCTCGCTCCGCACGCGTCCGCCCGTCCGCACGACCGCCCGGAGCGCGGTGCGCGAGCGGTGCGTGACGACGAGCCGGACCCGGCCGTCGTCGATGCGGATCTCGGCGCCGGGCGCGACGTCCTTCAGGAGGGCCGGGTACGTCACGGCCAGCCGCGCGCGGCCCGGCCGCGGCGCGGCCGAGGCCGCCCCGGGGACGATCTCCACCGATCGGCCGCTCCGGAGCGCCACCAGCCCTTCCGGCAGCGCGCCGAGCCGGATCTTCGGGCCGCCGAGGTCGAGCAGGACGCCGACGGGCCGTCCACGGCGGGCCGAGACGCGGCGCACGAGCGCGGTGCGGCGGGCGATGTCGCCGCGCTTGCAGTGGGCACCGTTCAGGCGGACGACGTCCACCCCCGCGGCGAGGAGAGCGTCCAGGGCCCCCGGCTTCTCCGCGTTGTCCGCGATCGTCGCGACGATCTTCGTCGCCGCCTCCCGCACGTGGCGCGCCATCCACGGTCCTCCCGGCGCCGTATGATGCTCCGATGCCCGATTCTTCGATCCTCGAGCCCCTCGTCACCGCCGATCCGCGCGTCGAGCAGCTGGCGGCCCACGTCCGGTCGATGATCCGCATCCTCGGCCTCGACCCCGAGAAGGACGCGAACCTCGTGGACACCGACCTCCGCGTCGCGCGGATGTACCTCGAGATCTTCTCGGGCCTCGACGCCGGAAACCAGCCGAGGCTCACGACGTTCCCGAACGACGAGCACTACACGTCGATGGTCATGGAGAAGGACATCCCCTTCTACTCGATGTGCGCGCACCATTTCGTGCCCTTCTACGGGCACGGGCACGTCGCCTACATCCCGAACGAGAGGATCGTGGGCCTGTCGAAGCTGCCGCGCCTCCTCGAGTTCTACGCGAGAAGGCCCCAGCTCCAGGAGCGGCTGACCGAGCAGGTCGCCTCGACGCTCGAGGAGGAGCTCAAACCGCAGGGCGTCATGGTCGTCGTCGAGGCCCGCCATCTCTGCGTCGAGATGCGCGGCGTCCGGAAGCCCGGGGCCGTGACGGTGACGTCCGCGCTCCGTGGCATCTTCCTGCAGAAGGCGGTGCGGGAGGAGTTCCTCGACCTGCTGAGACGAAGAGAGTAGCGGTTTCTCCCGAATTCCCGAAGTCAAGGGTCCTCGACCGCTCCGCGGCGCGCTCACGCGCCCTTGACTGCGGGAATTCGGGCGAAGATTTGCCGGCTATCGGCGGCCGCGATGCGGCCGCCGCATATGAGAGCAATGTTTTTTCCCGGAACCTCCTTCTCGCTCCGGCGTCTCCCATGGCAAGGAGACCCCGCATGAACCGCTCCGCCGCCCTCGTCCCCGCCCTCTTCATCGGTCTCGCGCTCGCCCTTCCCGCCGCCGCCGAGAGGACCGTCACGATCGACGGGGCCGACGGGACCGGCTGCGCGGGCGTGAACATGCGCTTCGGACACCGCGTCACGGCCCGCGGCGAGGAGGCGGTGACGCTGTCGCGGGCCGAAGCCAGGGGCCTGGTCCTCGAGGGCTCGAGGAACGGCGGCATCACCGTCCGCGGCGCCGACACGAACGAGTTCGCGATCACGGCCTGCACCGCGGCGGGCGGGGACGACGAGGCCTCGGCCCGCGCGGTCCTCGCGAAGGTGGCGCTCCGGACGGCCGGCGGAAGGGTCACGATCGAAGGCCCCGAAGGCGAGCACTGGAGCGGGTTCCTCCTCGTGACGGCCCCGAGGGACGCCGACTTCTCCGTGGACGCCGCGAACGGCCCGGTCTCCCTGACGGGTCTTTCGGGCGCCCTCACCGTGACGATGGCGAACGGCCCCCTGTCGCTCTCGAACCTCTCGGGCTCCGTCGCCGTCGAGGCCACGAACGGCCCCGTCACCGTCAAGGGCTCCTCGGGCGACATGAGGATCCACGCCGCCAACGGCCCGCTCACGATCGCCCTCGCCGGGGCGCGGTGGGAAGGCAAGGGCCTCGAGGCGGACGCGCAAAACGGACCCCTCACGCTGAAAGTGCCGGACGGCTACGCTTCGGGTGTCCGCGTGGAATCGGCGTCCCACTCCCCGCTCTCCTGCCGGGCCGCGGCCTGCGACGGCGCGCGACGCACGGAGGGAACCCGCACGCGCCTCCTCGAGATGGGCGCCGAGAGCGCCACCGTCACGCTCTCGACCGTCAACGGTCCGGTCTCGATCGTCGGCGCGAGCCGCTCCTGACCCGGGCGCTCCGCCGCAGGCGGTTCGGGGGCCCGCCGGGAACGGCCGGGCCCCCGCTCTTCTCCCTGGTCCGGGTCAGCGCGGCTGCGAGACCGCGACCGTGTTGTTCTGGCTGGCGATGATCCACCCGATCGCGTAGAGCCTGGTGCTCGACGACAGCGTCGCGTCGGCCGCCGCCGACGCCTCCCCGTTGTGCACCCTGATCGAGATGAACGGCTCGGTTGAAAAGACGTCGTTGAGCTGAACCACGCTGTGCCCCGGCACCGCGACCTCCGTGCTCACGGGCGCGCTGCCGTCGCCGGCCTCGATCGACACGGACACGGTCGCGGTCGCCAGGTCCGGGTTGTACAGGGAGATGTTCGTTCGATGCGACGGCTGGGTATGCAGCCACGACAAGTAGATCGGTGTCCCGGGCGGGAAGAAATCTCCGGTGTTCTCGAAGAGCGGCCCGGCCCCGTCGACGCAGTACACGCTGTTCGGCGGCGGGTGCGGGTAGCCCCCCTGCCAGCTCGGGCACGTCTCGAAGTCGCAAGTGTCTAGCCCTCCGACGATCCCGGGGAACGTGCCGGCAAGAATGCCCGCCCGAATCTCGAGGCTCGGCCCGAGGTCGACGACGAACGCGCCATAGTACGCGGGGCTGACCCCCAGGCCCGCGCAGAACGGCTTCGCCGACAGGAGATCGTAGGCGCCAAGCGAGACGGTCTGGTTTGCAGGCACCTCGAACGTCCCCGGCGCGAACGAGATGCGGTAGCCGATGAAGTCGAGGACTCTGAACGTCTGCACCTGGTTCGAGCGATTCGTCACCCTGATCTCCGTGGACCAGCTCGCGCCGCCGGAACCTAGCGTCCAGATGGCGACGGGCACGACGACCTGCGCTGCCGACGCTGGCCTCGCGGCGCCCAGGAACGCCGCAATTGCGCCGACGACCACTGACGCCCTGAATGTTTGCCTCGTCGGGAAACCGCTCTTGACCATGCCATCAACGTAAGGCGGTTGACCCTTCAGCGCCAGCGATGAGCGCTTCACCGCCGTGATTTCCTCGACAGCGGCGCCTATTGGCGCTCCTAACGCCCGCCCGTTCCCAGAGCCTCGACCCGCTTCCGCGCGCGGTCCACGCGGAGGCGGGCCTTGTCGACGGCGTCCTTGCGCTCCACGAGCCCCTGCGCCCACGCGGCCCGGGCCTTCTCGCCGCCCGGGGGCAGTGCCTGCTCGAACCGCACCCTCTCCGCGAGCGCCGCCGCCAGCGCGATGCGCGCGGCCTCGAGCTCTTTGTGCGCCGCGTCCGCCGCCGTGGGCGGCGCGAGGCGCACGCGGTCGCCGAGCGCCGTCGAGCCGCCCGCGAGGGGCTTGGCCGGCGCGACCTCGAGGCCCGAGGCGCGCGCGCGGTTCGCGGCGGCGGTCTTCGCCTCGTCGACGTCCTCGAGGCGGATCGAGACGAGGCTTCCCTCCGGGAAGAGCGTCCCGACGAGGACGTTCCCCTTCCGGGCCGGCTCTTTCGCGAGCTGGACGATGCTCCCGTCGCGCTGGACGACGACCCAGCCCGGCGCGGGCGCCGGCGTTCCCGCCGCCGCCGCGCCGAGGACGAACGCGAGGACGGGAAGGAGCGTCACCCGCCTGCCTCGGCGGCGTACCTCGCGAGCTGGCCCGCCGCGACGATCCCGCGGAGCGTCCGGACGCCGTGCCAGCAGAAGTCGTCGCCGGAGACGAGGACGACGCGCGACGACGCGGGCAGCTTCCCGCGCCAGAACGCCGCGTCCTTCTCGCGGAAGCGGTACGGCTCGTCGGGAAGGACGAGGAGATCGGGGCGGGCCGCGACGACCTCCTTCTCGCCGACCTCCGGGTAGTCGTGCGAGCCGGCGCCCTTCTTCTCGAACGCGTTGCGGCCGCCGACGCGGCGGAAGAGATCCGAGACGTACGTGTCGCCGCCCACGGTCATCCAGGGGTCGCGCCAGATCAGGTAGGCGAAGCGGAACGACGGGCGCGAGCGGCCCTCGAGGCCGAGGAGCTCCTGCTCGATGCGCGCGGCCCACATCTCGGCGTCCCCGCGCTTTCCCGTGAGCCGGCCGAGGTGGCGGAGGAGGTCGGGGATCTCCGCGACGCGCCGCGGGTAGGAGACGTCCACGGTGAACTCGCGGGCGAGCGCCTCGACGTCCTCCCTCCGGTTCTCCTCCGCGTTGCAGAAGACGAGGTCGGGCTTCGCGGCGCGGATCGCCGCGAGGTCGGGGTTCTTCGTGCCTCCCACGCGGGTCACGCCCGCGAGCCGTTCGCGCGGATGGACGCAGTACCGGGTGACGCCGACGAGATCGCCCGCCAGCCCCAGCGCGGCGAGGGTCTCCGTGATCGAGGGGCAGAGGGACACGAGGCGCACGCGGAGATTCTTCCACGCGCGGCCCGGCGCGGGTAACATCGACCTTCGGTCGCGGCCAGGCCCGCGCAAGGAGATGTGTCCATGTCCAGCGTTCTGACCGAGGCCGTCGCGGGTACGGGCGCCGCCTCCGGAGTCGTCGTCAACGACTTCTCTCTGCAGGTCGCGACAGCGAACGGGTCCGGGTCGCAGACGGCCAACAGCGTCCTCATGCGCTCCATCTTCCAGATGGGCGTGCCCGTCTCCGGGAAGAACCTCTTCCCGTCCAACATCCAGGGCCTTCCGACCTGGTTCACGATCCGGGCGAGCCGCGACGGGTACATCGGCCGCAAGCGCGAGATCGACGTCCTCGTGTGCATGAACCCCGAGACGGCCGAGGAGGACGTGCGCGAGGTCCGGGCGGGGGCGTTCGTCGTCTACGAGAAGAAGCTCGGCCTCGAGAACCCCGGGAAGAAGCGGGACGACGTCACGTATTACGCCGTGCCGTTCTCCGAGCTGGTCGTGAAGATCACCTCGGCTCCCGAGCACGCGAAGCTCCGCAAGCTCATCGTGAACATGATCTACGTCGGCGTCGTCGCCGACCTCATGGGCATCGATCCGGCCGAGGCGGAGAAGGCGATCGGCAAGCAGCTCAAGGGCAAGAAGAAGGCCGTCGACCTGAACGTCTCGGCGGTGAAGCTCGGCCTCGACTACGCCGCGGCGAACTTCCCGGACAAGATCTCCTTCCGCGTCGAGCGCATGGACGCGACGGCGGGCAAGATCATCGTCGAGGGCAACGCGGCGGCCGCGCTCGGCTGCGTGTTCGCGGGGGCCACCGTCTGCGCGTGGTACCCGATCACGCCCTCGTCGTCCCTCTGCGAGGCCTTCATCGACTTCTGCGACGACCTCCGCGTCGATCCCGCGACGGGGAAGAAGAACGTCGCCGTGATCCAGGCCGAGGACGAGATCGCCTCGATCGGCATGGTCCTCGGGGCGGGCTGGGCGGGCGCGCGCGCTTTCACGTCCACGTCGGGCCCGGGGATCTCGCTCATGTCCGAGTACGTCGGGCTCGGCTACTACGCGGAGATCCCGGCCGTCATCTTCGACGTCCAGCGCGTGGGGCCGTCCACGGGGCTCCCGACGCGCACGATGCAGGGAGACATCCTCCTCTGCTACTTCAACTCCCACGGCGACACGAAGCACCCCGTGCTCTTCCCCGCTTCCCCCGAGGAGTGCTTCACGATGGCGCAGGAGGCCTTCGACCTCGCCGAGAGGCTCCAGACGCCCGTCTTCGTCCTCACGGACCTCGATCTCGGGATGAACAACTGGATGTCGGACGCGTTCCCCTACCCGACCGCGCCCTTCGCGCGCGGAAAGGTCCTCGACGCCGCCGGGATCGAGAAGGTCAAGGAGTCCTGGGGCCGGTACCGGGACGTGGACGGCGACGCGATCCCTTACCGGACGCTCCCGGGCACGAACTCCCCGGCCGGCGCGTTCTTCACGCGCGGCTCGGGCCACAACGAGAGGGCGCAGTACTCCGAGAAGGCGAGCGACTACGTCCGCAACGTCGACCGCCTCGCGAAGAAGCACGACACGGCCCGGGCGATGGTTCCGAAGCCCGTCCTCGAGGACAGGCCCGGCGCGGCCGCCGGGATCCTCGCCTACGGCACGTCTCATTACGGGACCGCCGAGGCCCGGGACCGGCTCGCGGGCACGTTCGGGGTTCCGCTCGACTACTGCCGCCTGCGCGCGCTGCCGGTCGGCCCCGAGGCGGCCGCGTGGGTCCGGCGCCACGAGAGGATATACGTCGTCGAGCAGAATCGCGACGCGCAGCTCGTCACGATCCTCCGCGACGAGTTCCCCGACCTCGCGACCCGCTTCGTCCCCGTGCGCCAGTACAACGGCCTCCCCCTCGACGCGACGACCGTCGTCGAGGGCGTCCTCTCGGACCGCGAGAAGGCCGGGAAGAAGGGCTCCCGATGAGCGCTCAGCCTCCCACCCCCGTCCCCGCCGCGCCGAAGACGAACCGCATCGGCCTTCCGAAGGCCGACTACGAGGGCGGCAAGTCCACCCTCTGCCTCGGCTGCGGCCACGACGTCATCACGAAGCAGATCGTCACGGCGTTCTACGAGATGGGCGTCCCGCCGCACCGGGTCGCGAAGTTCTCGGGCATCGGCTGCTCGTCCAAGACGCCGGCGTATTTCCTGAACCGCGCCTGGGGGTTCAACGGCGTCCACGGGCGCATGCCCTCCGTCGCGACCGGCGCCCTCGCCGCGAACGCCGAGCTCACGGGCATCGGCGTGTCCGGCGACGGGGACACGGCCTCGATCGGGATCGGCCAGTTCGTCCACCTCGTCCGGCGCAACCTCCCGCTCGTCTACATCGTCGAGGACAACGGCGTCTACGGCCTCACGAAGGGCCAGTTCTCGGCGACGGCCGACCTCGGCGCGACGCGGAAGAGCGGCGCCGTCAACGAGTTCGTCCCGATCGACCTGTGCTCTCTCGCGATCGAGCTGGGCGGCTCGTTCGTCGCGCGCTCGTTCTCCGGCGACATGAAGCAGCTCCAGACGATCCTCCAGGCCGCGATCGCGCACAAGGGAACGTCCGTCATCGACGTCATCTCGCCCTGCGTCACGTTCAACGACCACGAGGGCTCGACGAAGAGCTACAAGTACGCCAAGGAGCACGAGACCCCCGTCCACGACCTCGGGTTCGTGCCCTTCTTCGAGGACACGCTCGCCGAGATCCCCGCGGGCGACACGAAGGACGTGACCTTCCCGGACGGCAGCGTCCTGCGCTTCCGGGGCCTCGGCCGAGACTTCGACCCCACCGACCGGGAGAAGGCCCTCCGGACGATCCACGAGAGCCACGCGCGGCAGGAGATCCTGACCGGGATCCTCTACGTGAATCCCGCCAAGCCGTCCTTCGCCGAGACGCTGGGCGCGACGGACAAGTCCCTCGTCGACCTGCCGCTCGAGGCTCTGCGGCCGTCGCGCGAGGCCCTCGACCGGGTCATGGAGTCGATGCGGTAGCAGGACGGGCGGGGAGCGAACCGTGCCGATCCGGATCGTCAGGCTCGGAACTCCGCGCGGCCCGGGCGAAGGGCTGCGGATCGGCACGGTCCGCCGGCCGCCGCGCGGGGTGCCGAGGGCGGATTTCGCGAGGAGGGACTTCTACGACGTCTGGCTGCCGGCCCTGGCGCCGAGCGAGACGCTCGTGAAGCTCGGCCTCGGCGCGAAGGACGAGCGAGCCTGGAAGACGTTCGTCCGCCGGTACCGGGCCGAGATGAAGACGCCGGACGCGAGCAGGCTGCTCGACCTCCTCGCGGCTCTCTCGCATGGGACGAGCTTCTCCGTCGGCTGCTACTGCCAGGACGACGGCCGATGCCACCGCTCGATCCTGCGAGACCTTCTCGCCGGGCGCGGGGCGCTCCTCGCGCCCTGACCGGACGTCAGAACCAGCCCGGCTTCATCCGCGCGTAGCTGTCCTCGTTCTCGTGGCAGAGGGCGGCGAGCGGCGCGTTCTTCGGGAGCTCGTTCCGGATCCAGTACTGGGCCGCGGCGAGCTTCCCCTCGCCGTGGTCGCTCGAGCCGGCGCCGCGCGCGAGAGCCTCGCGCGCGGCGGCCGCCTGGAGGAGCCACTGCCACGCGACCACGTACGTCGAGAAGAGCTCGAGATAGTCGGCCGAGTGCCGCAGCATCCCGTCGACGTCGCCGGCGCCGCCCCGCGCCGCGAGCTCGCGCGTCAGCGTGTTGACCCTCGCGCCCGCGTCCCGCACGGCGCCGATCCACGAGGCGTCGACGCCCGCGGCCTCCGCCCGCCGGCGGGCGGTCGAGACCTCCCGCTCGAGCGCCTCGAGCGCCGCTCCGCCGTTCGCCGTCGCCTTGCGGCCGAGGAGGTCGAGGGCCTGGATGCCCGTCGTCCCCTCGTGGATCGAGTTCAGCTTCTGGTCGCGAAGCCAGGCCTCCGGCAGGTACTCGCTCGTGTAGCCGTAGCCGCCGTGGACCTGCAGGGCGAGCGCGTTCGACTCGAAGCCCCTCTCGGCCGGGAAGCTCTTCGCGACGGGCGTCAGGAGGTCGAGGAGGAGCCGCGCCTCTCGCCGCTCGGACTCCGTGGCGGCGTGGCGGGCGCGGTCCGCGTAGAGCGCGGTCTGAAGGACGAGGCCGAGCCCGCCCTCGACGATCGCCTTCTGGCGCAGGAGCATCCGGCGGACGTCCGCGTGCTCGAGGATCGGGACCTGCGGGAGACGCGGGTCCTTGCTCGCGGCGGGCCGGCCCTGCGGGCGGGAAGCGGCGTAGGCGAGGCTCTCGTGGTACGCGGCCGAAGCGCTCGCCACGGCGTCCGCGCCGACCGAGATCCGCGCCTCGTTCATCATCTGGAACATGTAGGGGATGCCCTGGTGCGGCTCTCCGACGAGCCAGCCTCGGCAGTCGCCGGCCTCTCCGAGGGAGAGGAGGACGGCGGGCAGGCATCGCCAGCCGATCTTGTGGACGAGGCCGGAGATCCTCACGTCGTTCGCTTCGAGGCCCGCCTCCCCGAGCCGCCGCTTCGGGACGACGAAGAGGCTGACGCCCTTGATGCCGGCCGGGGCGCCGTCGATCCGTGCGAGGACGAGGTGGACGATGTTCTCGGCGAGGTCGTGGTCGCCGCCGGAGATGAAGATCTTCGCGCCCGACAGGAGGTAGTGGCCGCCCGCGGGCGTGGCGCGCGTCGCGACGTCCGCGAGGCTCGAGCCCGCGTGCGGCTCCGTGAGGGCCATCGTCCCCGTGAAGCGGCCCTCGTAGAGCGGCGCCATGTAGCGCGCCTTCAGCGCGGCATCCCCGAACGCCTCGATGAGATGGGCCGCGCCCGTCGAGAGGCCGGCGTAGCTGTAGACGGCGGGGTTCGCCGCCATGATGTAGAGGTGCGCCGCCGTCGCGACCGTGAGCGGAAGCTGTTGTCCGCCCACGTCGAACGGCCGCGCCGCCGCGAAGACGCCGATCTCGCGCATCTTCGGGAGGATTTCGCGGAGCCGCGGGTGGGCGCGGACCTGCCCGTCCACGAGCCTCGGCGGCTCCTCGTCCAGAGCCCGGAACACGGGAAACACGGATTCACGGGCGAAGCGGGCGCACAGGCCCACGTAGGCGTCGAACGTGTCCCGGGAGTGGTCCGCGAAGTGCGGCAGCGAGAGGAGAGACTCGGCGCCGAGGACGTCGTAGAGGAGGAACGAGACGTCGCGGTCGTTCAGCAGCGGGTTCGGCACGCGGGAACGTTACACCGGGCCGGAGGCCGCGGTCTTCCACGGGACGTCGCCCGGGCCGATCCGCCGGGAAGCCGTCTCCGACCCGGTGCCGCGGCGGCGCGTGCTCGACGCGGCCTCAGGCGGCGACGGGCCCCGGCGCCGGCTTGCGGCGGAGCGCCAGGTTCGCCGCGCCGCCGAGGATTCCGGCGGCGAGGACGGCCCGGCTCACCGCCGGGGTCCACGCGTGCGTCAGACCCAGCAAGGCGTCCAGCGAGAGGCTCCCGGGCCCCGTCAAGGCGAGGGCCGCGGCCGCCACCCCGTAGAGAAGAGGCAGCTCGATTCCGTTCTTCGCCGCGAAGAGGCCGTTCGCCGCGTGCACGCTGACCGCGCCGACGATCATGACCGAGACCATCAGGGCGGGGCCGACCGGGCCGAACAGACCGAGTGCCGTGAGGACGCCGCCTCCGATCTCCGCGAGAGCGGCGGTGGCCGCGAACAAGCGCCCCGGGCGGAACCCGAGGCCCTCGAAGAAGCCGCCCGTGCCGGCCAGCCCGTGCCCGCCGAACCATCCGAGGAGCTTCTGGGCGCCGTGCGCGGCCATGAGGAGTCCCAACGCGAGCCTGAGGGCGAGGAGTCCGACGTTCATGAGCAAATCTCCCTTTCCGGGGGTTCGAAGGTCCGTCCCACGGAAGAATGAACTATATTTTATATAGCAACTATCTGTCAAGTAGTTACTTGTTTCCTGCGCATTCCTCGGCTATCCTCGTCTGCGTGAGAAGGATGCGAGGCTCCTCCGCGTCCGACATGGCGCTCTGCGGCCGGTATCACCGGGCGATCGAGCTCATCGGCCGCCGGTGGACGGGCGCGATCGTCTTCCTGCTGCTCCGGGCCCGCTGCCGGTTCGCCACGCTGCGCGCCGCGATCCCGGATATCACCGACCGGATGCTGAGCGAACGGCTCCAGGAGCTCGAGGCGGAAGGGATCGTCGCGCGCACGGTCGTCCCCCGGACGCCCGTCCGCGTGGAGTACGCGCTGACGAAGAAGGGACGTGACCTCGCGGGCGCGATCGACGCGATGGCCGCATGGGCCGAGCGGTGGGTCGAGCTCGACGCCCGGGCCGCCTCCGGCGCGCGCCGAGCCTCGTAGCGCTCACGGCTCCTGCGGCGCGCGACCCGACTCTCGCACCGGGAGCGTCAGGGTTGAACCTGGGTTCCGACTTCGAGGAGGCCGAAGCCCGCTTCCTGCGACGCCTCGTCGAGGATCCCGATCGAGATCTTCGAGCCCGGCGCGACGACGGCCTCGCCCGAGAACGTGAATCGCGCGGCCGCGTCGCCCGACTCGTCCTCGGCGACCCGGAACTCCCGGCGGACGGGCGTCCCCTGGGTCACGTCGCCGCCGTCGAGGAGCGCGACGAATGCGGTGATCTTCGCGACGCGTCCGCCCTCGGTCGGGAGGAGGACGAGCGCGGCCGCCGGAATCGTGACCTCGTACGCGACCTTCTCGCGGCCCTTCGAAGGGGGCGCCGTGGAGGTGACGCGCGCGTCGACCGCCAGCCGCGAGGCCGGGGCGCGGCTGAAGAGGTTCGACACGACGCCGTCCGCGACGCGATCCGCCACGCTGCGCCGCGCGACGGTGCGGCGCGTCCGCACGACGGCTCCGGGCGCGCGGACCTTCAGGTCCACCGCGAGCGGCTTCCCGACGGCGAGCCCCTCGAGCGGGAAGCCGATGGAGTAGTACGACTCGAGGTCCTCCGCGGCGCCGGAAAGCGTCGCTCCCGCTCTCTCGGCGCCGACCCCGACGACGCCTCCCGTGTCGTCGACGGCGAGATGGAGCCCGTCGCGCTCGTTCGAGTCGATCCAGAACTCGCGGCTCCCGTTCACGGACCCCTGAAGCTGGGGCATCGTACTCTGGACGACCGAAAGGTCGGCGTCGCCGCCGGCCTCCGGGTAGAGCCCGTGGAGCGTGACCCCGTAGCCGTTCGCCGTCTCGGCGAGCGAGACGAGGAGAGCGCGCGTGTCGAACTCCCGGGCCTCCGGCGGCACCGCGATGTCCCTGTCGAGGCGCTTCGTGAGGAAGTACTCGAGGCCCGCGTAGCGCGAGAGGCGGTGCGACGCAACGACGAGCACCCGGCGGCCGTCCATGCCGCCGAGGGCGGCGAGGACGGCGCGCACGGCGGCGGCCTTGCGTTTCGCGCGGCTCCACTCCTGTGCCGCGAGGCCGCGCGCCTGCGCGAGGATGGCGGGGTCGGTCGTCGTCGGCTGCGGCGGACTGGCCGCGGCGCCGCGCCCGAAGCGCGCTCCCCTCTCGGCCTCCGCCCGCGCCATCTCCTCCACGAGGCTCTCGACGCCCTCCGTGCCCGTGAACATGCTGGGCGGCCGGGCGCACTCCTTCGCGAGGACGTCGAGCGCATGGAGAACCGCCGAGACGTCGGTCGTGAACGGCACGCGCGTCGCGAGCGTCTCGTCGAACGTGAGGACGGCGGCCTCGTCGCCGGCCTGGACCGTCCGGACGACGAAGTCCTTCAGCGAGCCGAAGAAGAGCGCGCTGCGTTGGCGGTCGCCGAGCGTCAGGCGGTCGATGAAAAGGACGATCCGGCGCCTCGGCCGCTCGGCCGGAGCGGCCGCCGGCGGGGCGCCGGCGCCGGCCGCCGCCGGGCGCGGCGGCAGGATCTCGGAGAAGTTCGTGATCGCGACGGGCTTGCCGCCCACCTGGAGCGTGAAGTCGCTGGCCGTGAGGCCCGCGAGACGCCGGCCCTTCCTGTCCGTCACGAAGGCCTCCAGGTTCACGAGCGCGACGTCCTCCGAAGCGGCGACGCGCTTCTTCGAGGAGGCCTTCGCGGGCTCGGCCGCGCCGGAGGCGGCGGCCGTCTCGGCCTCCTCGGGCTCTCCGGCGGACGCGATCGCGAGAGGGGTCGCGGGCCCGGCGCGGCCCGCGAGGACCAGGCCCGTGTCCTCCGGCCCGAGGCGAAACGCGGCCGGATCGAGGTCTTCGGCGATCCAGCAGATCCTCTGCGCGTCCAGGCCCGCCCGGAGCTCTTCCCATCCGCCGACGACGTCGTCGACGCCGGAGATCCGGCGCCCTGCCGGCCACTCGCTCGCCGCCGCGCGGCCGAGACGCCAGACCTCGACGGGCACGAGGATGTCGCCGAGATACTTCCGCGCGTCGGCGGCGCCGAACGGGCTCTCGTCGCGCGACGAGTCCTCGTCTCCGAGCACGACGACGACCACGCGCCGCCGCGGAACGGCCGCGCGGATGAAGGCGGCCGACGCCACGGACGCCGCGAGCCGGTACGACGATCCCGGGGGGAGACTCGTTTCGGCGCTCGGGAAAGAGAGGATGCGATCGCGGTAGTTGTCCTTCGGGGTGCAGTCGTAGGCCTGAAGCCGGTACATGCGGTCCCAGACACGGGACGCGCTGCTGAAGGACGAGGGGGCCGCGACGGCCGGGAAGAAGATGACGTGGTCCAGGCCGGCGAGCGCCTTCCGCATGCGTGACGCGTTCCGACTGAACCGCTTCTGCGCGGCCTCGGTGAGGGCGCCGAGCTTCGCGATGGAAGAGGGGGCCGCGACGAAGAGGACCTCGCTCTCGCCGAGCTCGACCGACTGGACGACGCGCCCGCCGAGGGTCCCGAGGCGCGCCGGATCGCGCCCGCCCGGCTCGTCCGGGAGAACCGGAACGGCGTTGAGAGGCGCCTCGACGGCGCTCGAGACGCCCGTCCCGATGAGAAGGGTCTGCGTCGCCTGCTCCCCGTCCTGAAAGACGAGCCGGACCGCGACGACGCGCGCGTCCCGGGTCTTCGCGTACGGGACCGCGACGTCGGCCGGCTTGCCCTTGTGAACGACGACGCCGTCGATCGTCACCGTGAGCTCGAGCGGCTCGACGGCGTTCTCGTGCGACCAGGAGAACTTCAGCGTACACGGCCCGCTCGCGCGCGTGCAGTCGCTCCGCACGAGGACTTCCGCGCGCGCGTCCGACGGCTTGTTCACCCACCGCCGCGCCCGCTCCACGACCTTTCCGGAGCGATCGCGCCTCACGAGCTCGAGGAGCGTCACCCGCGGCGAGGGCCCGAGATCCACGACGCACGTCTGGCGGACGTTCGCGACCTTGCACGCGGGGAGCCCGTTCTGCAGGAGCTCCGCCGGAGGCGGCGACGAGCCGAGATCGAGGACGACGGGCAGATGGCCGGTCGCCACGCCCGGCACGAACGTCAGGATCCTCATCCCATCCGACGCGGAGCTCGTCCGGGCCCCGGCGAGGAGAAGAACGAGGGCGAGAGCGTGCCGGCGGCGCATCATCGTCTCCGCATTCTCCTCCTCCCGCCGGGACGCGCTCAGCTCCCGATGCGCCGGATCCTCAGGATAGGGCCGTCGGGCGCCCCGGGTTCGGTGAGGTCGACGTCGGCGAAGATCGCCCAGGCGTTGTCCTCGTTCGGATCGAGGAGCGTGTGCGTGACCTGCCACCTTCGGGGCCCCGCGGCGGTCAGACGCGTGAGGTGATGCCGGCGCGCCTCGGCGCCCGAGAGAAGCTCTCCGTACTCCTCGAAGAACGGCGCGAGCGCCGCCTCGAAGCGCGCGGCGTCCCAGGGGTCGCCCGCGTCCTCGAAGACGCGCTCGGCCGCCTCCTCCCAGTCCCTCCGCGCGAGCGCCCGGACGAGGAGCTGGGCTTCGGCCCTCACGCGCGCCGCGAAGACCCGCGGGCTGGCGAGGAGCTCGGCGAGCCAGGTCGCCTCGACCCACCTCGCCGGCGCGGCCGGCGCCGTCCTCTCCGCGAGCCGCAGCTCCGGATGGCGGAGGCGCTCCCACTCCTCGAGCAGGCTCGCGTCGGTCTCGCCGACGAGCGACCGGAAGAACCCGAGCACGTCCCAGACCTCCTCGGTCTTCGCGGCCTCCGGGACCGTCTGGTCGAGCGTGCGGTAGAGCTGCGAGAGGTACCGGAGAAGCACGCCCTCGCTCCTCTCGAGGCCGTAGCTCTTCACGTAGTCCGAGAAGCCCGAGAACGTCTCGAACATCTCGCGCCCGATGGACTTCGGGCTGACGTCCGACCCCGCCGTCCACGGATGCGCCGCGCGAAATGCGTTGAACGCGCCGTACAGGAAGTCGGCCAGAGGCCTGGGGTGCGTGACCTCCGCGAGGCGCTCCATGCGCTCCTCGTACGGGACGCCCTCCTCCTTGAGCCGCGCGACGAGGCGGCCTTTCTCGCGGTCGGCCTGGCGTCTCAGGACCACGTCCGGGTCCTCGAGGATCGACTCGACGACGGAGAGGACGTCGACGGCGTACGTCGGCGAGGCGGGATCCAGCTCCTCGAGGGCCGAGAGCGCGAACAGCGAGAGCGCCTGGTGGAGCGAGAAGTCCCACTGGAGGTCCTCCGCGACGACGACCCGGCGCGGCCCCTCGCCGGAGAGGACGATGATCCCGGCGCGGTAGAGCGAGCGCACGAGGACGGCCGCCTGCTTCACGAGTCGTCTCTTCGCGGCGTCGTCCTCGTGGCACCGGGCGATCAGGTCGCGGAGCGACGCGAAGCTGCGGGCCGGCCGCTCCGATTCGTCCCTCTGAAGAAGGGACAGGACCATGCCGTGCGTGAGCCGGAAGCGGGAGACGAGCGTCTCCGGCGGCCTCGCGATCAGCTTCTGGAACGTCTCGACGCTCCACGACACCTCGCCCCTGGGCGGAGCCTTCCCGGCCCGCGCCTTCTTTCCCGAGGCCTCCGACTTCCTCTCGGCCTGCCGCTTCTCGACGACGTGCTCGGGCGCCTGCGCGACGACGCTGCCCTGCGTGTCGAAGCCGCGGCGCCCGGCGCGCCCGGCGATCTGCTTGAAGTCGCGGACGGAGAGGAGCCCGACCTTCGTCCCGTCGAACTTCGCGAGCTTCGTGAAGAGGACCGTCCGGATCGGGATGTTCACGCCGACGCCCAGCGTGTCCGTCCCGGCGACAACGTGGAGGAGGCCCTTCTGCGCGAGCTGCTCGACGAGGAGGCGGTACTTCGGGAGGAGCCCGGCATGGTGGACGCCGATCCCGAACGAGAGGAACCTCCGGAACTCCTTGCCGTAGGGCGTCGCGAGGCGGACGCCCGCGGCGATCCTCCGGATCTCGTCGCGCTCCTCCTTCGTCCCGATCTTCAGGCTCGTGAGCGACTGGGCGAGCTCGGCGCACTCCCGCTGCGTGAAGTTCACGACGTAGATCGGGCTCTTCCCGGCCGCGAGAAGGCCGTCGATCGTCTCGTGGAGCGGCGTCTCGCGGTACTCGAAGTCGAGCGGCACCGGCCGCTCGTCGGACATCACGAGCGCCACGGCGCGGCCGGTGTCCTTCTCGAGCCGCGAGGCGATCGCCCGGGTGTCGCCGAGCGTCGCGGACATGAGGAGGAACTGCGTCCGCGGCAGGACGAGGAGCGGCACCTGCCACGCGACGCCGCGCTCCTTGTCCGCGTAGTAATGGAACTCGTCCATGACGACGTACGGGACGTCCAGCGCCTCTCCGCGGCGAAGGGCCATGTTGGACAGGACCTCGGCCGTGCAGGCGACGACGCTCGCGTCCGGGTTGATGCTCGCGTCGCCCGTCGTCATCCCGACGTTCTCCGGCCCGAGGTCGTTGCAGAGCGAGAAGAACTTCTCGCTCGCGAGGGCCTTGATCGGGCTCGTGTAGACCGAGACCTTCCCCTCGCACGCCGCCTTGAAGTGCATCCCCAGCGCGACGAGCGACTTCCCGGAGCCCGTCGGCGTCCCGAGGATGACGTGCTTGCCCGCCATGATCTCGAGGAGCGCTTCCTCCTGCGCCGGATAGAGAGTCAGTCCCGTGGACGCGACCCACTCGAGGAAGAGGCCGAGGATCTCGTCGGGGTCGTCGGTCCCGCGGGGCGGGATGCGGTCCGCGAGCGGCATGCCGCCGCGCTACGGCGAGGCGGCGAGCGCGTCCGTCTCGGCTTTGCAGTCGCGGACGGGCTTGAGGCCCTTCGCGCGCACGCCGGCGAGCTCCTGCCGCGCCGCCTCCAGGTCCGCGCGGAACGCCGGGTCCGCGTGCAGGCGCGCGACCGTCGCCGCCCCCATGATGCGGCCCTCGCCCACGTCGGAGAGCCAGTGGACGTTGCAGACGACGCGGCTCTGACCGAACGCGCGGCCGCGCGCGAGGATCGCGTCCTCCCGGTCCGGGGCGACCTCGACGAGGACGAGCGCCCATGCCCACCCGGAGGCGCCGTGACCCGAGGGATACGAGCCCTGCGCGCCGAGCTCGGCCTCCTCGGCGGGCGTGCACGTGGGCGCCCCGTTCACGAGGAACGGACGCCGCCTCTCGTACTGGCTCTTCGCGCGTCGCGTGGACGCGAGCGCGTCGCCGAGGACGCGCCGCAGCAGCAAGTAGAGATGAGGAGTGTCGGCCTGCGTCACGGGCGCGCCCAGGGAGCAGGAAAAGGTCCCGGCCGCGTGCGGAAAGAGGAGGTCCGCGTCCTCCGTCGCGAGCGCGAAGCGCGGAGTCCCGCGCAGGGCGAGAGCCTTGCGGTTCGCCTCCTCGTCCGCCGCGAGCGCGGCCGAGCCCGGCGCGGGGGGCGGCGGCAGGAGCGAGAGGCTGTCGGGGACGGCGGCCTTCGGCAGGTAGCCCGCGAGATAGCCCGGCCACGTCTCCTTGACGACGGCGGCCGCCTTCGGCGGAGGCGCGGCGTGCGTGCAGCCGGCGGCGAACGCGACGGATACGAAGACGCCGGCGGCCCGCGAGTTCCCGCTCTTCATAGGCGCCGAAGTATGCACCGGCGCGGGATCGGACGGTCCTCTCCCGCACCCCCGGGGGAGGTCCCGGTCACTCGACGGGCTGGAAGTCCTTGTGCCCCGTCTGCCACAGCATGAAGGCGTCCTGCGCGGCGAAGTTCCGGAACGTGACGACCTTCTCCTCCGTGAAGTGGCCGTTGTCGTAGTTGACCTTGAGGAAAACCGGCTTGCCCGAAGTGCTCGCGTTCTGAAGCGCGGCGGCGAACTTTCCCGGCTCCCATGCGATCACGCGCGGGTCGTTCCACCCGGCGACGCAGAGGACGGCCGGGTACTTCGTGCCGGGCCGGACGTGCTGCACGCCGTCCATCTCGTACAGCGCCGCGCACTCGGCGGGGTCCTTCACGGTCCCGAACTCCGGGGTGTTGACGGGGCCGTTCGGCGAGAACTCCATCCGCATCGCGTTCGCGTCGCCGACGTTGCAGACGGCGGCCGCGAAGAGGTCCGGGCGAGACGTGATCGCCCGGCTGATCAGGATGCCCCCGGCGCTCGTTCCCGTGCCGGCGAGGTGCGCCGGGCTCGTGTAGCCCTTCTTCACGAGGTACTCGGCGCACGAGATGAAGTCGAGCCACGTGTTCGGCTTGGTCGCCTTGTAGCCCGCCTTGTACCAGGCCTCGCCCTTCTCGCTGCCCCCTCGGACGTGGGCGTACGCCAGGACGACGCCCCGGAGGGCGACGGAGCGCCTGACGCTGAAGGACGGGTCGTAGCTGATCCCGTACGCGCCGTAGCCCTCGAGGATGCAGCTCGCGCTGCCGTCGAGCGGGAGGCCCTTCTTGTGGATGATCGAGAGCGGGATCGGCGTCCCGTCGTGCCCCGGCACCTCGACCTCCTCCGCGACGAGCGTGTCGAATCCGGGGTACGTGACGTCCGTGTTGAAGATGCTCTTCGTGAAGGCGCCCTTCTCCCCGTCGAGGTCGTAGAGCGTCGTCGGGCTCGTCCACGACGTGAGGGTGACGATGCACCGGTTCGTGCGGAAGTCCGGGCACGTCACGGAGAGGGTCCCCGACGCGGGGAGAGCGACCTCGCTCGCCTTTCCCGTGGCGAACTCGTACCTCACGAGCCGGCCCACGATGCCGTTCGAGTAGGCGACGAACAGGTAGTCCTTCGATTTCGTGATCGACTGGACGGAGTCCTTCGCCTCGGGGAGGACCGTCTCGGCGTGGGCCCAGTCGGGGTGCTTCACGCTCGTCCGGACCACCTTGTACCGGGGCGCGCCGGCGTGCGTGACCGCGTAGACCCGGTCCCCCTGGAAGACCATGCCCCGGACGAGGTCGTCGGAGGGCTTGCAGAGGACGCCCCAGGCCAGCTTTCCCGACGTGAGGCCGGAGGCCGGGGCGTAGAAGACCTTCATCTCGTTCTGCACGGTGTAGACCTGGCCGAAGACGTAATCGGGGTACGACTCGTCGACGGAGGCGAAAGGGAACTCCTTCGGCTGGATCCCGAGGCCGGGATAGCTCTTGTTGCTGAAGAAGTCGGCGTCCCCGGCGAAGTCGGTCCCGACCTTGTGCAGCTTCGTC
>Ga0335085_10004132_pt1 | contig 24292 bp, 24 predicted proteins | sample Lox_Sample_45_FD_206712 | JGI IMG/M metagenome (GOLD analysis project Ga0335085, IMG submission 206712) | Soil microbial communities from Loxahatchee National Wildlife Refuge, Florida, United States - Lox_Sample_4.5 | ecosystem: Environmental > Terrestrial > Soil > Wetlands | place: USA...
ACGAGCGCACGCTGACGGTCGACGGGAACAATCCGTTGTGCGGCAGGGAGGTCGTCTTCACGCTCGAGGTGCTGTCCGTGCGAGACGCGACCGACGAGGAAACCCGGGCGGGCGGAGCGATCGTTGCCGGCGCGGACGTCGACCGGTCGCTGATGAGAGCGGTTTGAGACAGGGGTGATGCGATGAGCGATGAGAAGAAACCGGCCGCCGTCAAGGTTCCCGACGGCCACGCGCGCTTCGTGACGACGCGCCAGAAGGCGCCCAACGAGAAGGGCTTCGTCGGCTACGAGACCGTCTGGGAGCCGTTCCAGAAGGAAGCCGAGTACCGGACGCCGAAGCAGCCGTAGGCGCTCGCCGCCCGTTCAGCCGGGCCGGCGCAGGCTCGCGGGGTCGTATCCCGCCACGCGCTTGTATCCGTCCGAGATTTCGCGCAGCTCACCCTCGCTGATCACGTCCTCGATGCGCGCGAACGGCCGGTCGCCGGTGCGCTCGTAGACCACCCGCAGGATGGCGTCGGGCGGATTGCTGCGGTTGCGCAGCACGACGTCGGCGGTCGGCTGTCGCCGGCGCGCCTCGTAGTCGGCGAGCGCCGAGGGGACGTCGGCAGTACGTGCCAGCGCCTCGGCGAGCGCGCGCGCATCGAGGATCGCCTGCCCGGCGCCGTTGGACCCGCGCGGCACCATCGGATGCGCCGCGTCGCCGAGCAGCGTCGCGCGCCCGAAGCTCCAGCGCTCGAGCGGATCCTTGTCGACCATCGGAAACTCGAGCACGAAATCCGCGTTGCGCACCAGCGCGGGGGCGTCCAGCCAGTCGAAGTGCCAGTCCGCGATGGCGCCGATGAAATCCTCCACGCGCGCGGGCCGGTTCCAGTCCCAGCCCTCGTGCCTCGGCGTCTCGATCTCGAACACCCAGTTGACGAGCTGCCGCCCGGCGTCGTCGATTCGATTGCGCACCGGATAGATCACCATCTTGCCCGTCGCGAGCCACCCGACGCGCACCATCGCCGCGCCCGACAGGAACGGCGGCCAGCGCGTCACGCCGCGCCACATGTTCACGCCCGAATAGCGCGGCTCGCCCTCGTCCGGGACCAGCTGCCGGCGCACGGCGGAGTGAATGCCGTCGCATCCGATGAGGGCTCCGCCCGCGGCCGATGCGCCGCCTTCGAACACAGCGCGGATGCCGGCCTCGCCTTGCTCGAAGGCGACGAGCTTGTGCCCCAGCCGCAGGGCGCCGGCGCCGAGCCGCTCGCGCACCGCGCCGGTCAGCACCTCGTGCAGGTCGGCCCGATGGATCGAGAACTGCGGGTGCTCGTATCCGGCCGCGCGTCCGAGCGGCTCGCGGTAGATGCGCTGGCCAAATCGATTGTAGAAGTGCGACTCGGCCGTCTCCACTGCGCATCGCGCCAGCGCGGGCCCCAGCCCGAGCCCGGCGAGCGCCTGGGTCGAGTGCGGCAGGAGGTTGACCCCGACGCCGAGCGGCCTGATCTCGGGCGCGGCTTCGTACACGGTGCAGGCGACGCCGAGCCGGTGCAGCTCGAGCGCGAGCGTCAGGCCGCCGATGCCGCCGCCCACGATCAGCACGCCCGCGCCGCGCCCTTGGTTCATGCGCGCCTTTCAATGCGCGGACGATATCCGGTCCAGAGCAGCGCCGCCGCCGCCGCCAGGCCCGCGAGGTTCAGCGCGAGGCCGATCCTGACCTGGGCGGCCGGAAAGAGCAGCGCGAGGCCGGTCAGGACGAACGCGCCTCGGCGCCAGCCGGAGACTCCGGCCATGAAGTGGCCGACGACGCCGATCGTCCCGCACCAGAGACCGAGGAGGTTCGTCAGCACGGCCCAGGCAATGGTCGCCCAGCCCGCCGCCATCAGCAACGGCGGATCGTAGACAAACAGGAAGGGCACCAGGTACGACGCCCAGCCGATGCGCGCCGCCATCCAGCCGGTTCGGCTCGGGTCGGTGCGTGCGATCGCGGCTGCGGCGTAGGCCGCGAGCGCCACCGGCGGCGTGACCATCGACATCATGCCGAAATACATGACGAACAGGTGCGCCGCGAGCGGGCTCACCCCGAGCTTCACGAGCGCAGGCGCCACCAGCGTCGCCAGCAGCACATAGACGCCCACTGTCGGCAGCCCCAGCCCGAGCAGGATGCCGATCGCCGCCGTCACGGCCAGCAGCACCAGCAGGTTGCCTCCGGCCAGGCCGACCAGGTGCAGGGTCAATCCGAACGCCAGGCCGGAAATATTGAGGATGCCGATCAGCACGCCCGCGGCCGCGCAGATCAGCACGATGTCGAGCACCCCGGCGCCCGCCCGCGCGACGGTGTCCAGCAGCGAAGCGAAGCCGAGCCGCCGGCCGCGATAGGGCCGGATCGCGCACGCCGCCGCCAGCACCCCGGTGCCGAGGAGTGCCGTCACTTCCGGCTCGATGCCGTAGCCCAGCAGGCCGACGACGATCACGGCGAACGGCAGCAGGAAATGCCAGCCGTCGCGCAGGACCGCGCGCAGCGCGGGCAGCCGATCGCGCGGCGTGCCCGAAATGCCGTGCACCGCGGCCGACAGGTCGACCTGCATGAACAGCGACGCGTAGTACATCAAAGCGGGAATGATCGCGGCGACGACGACGCTCGCGTACGAGATCTGCAGGTACTCGGCGATCAGGAACGCGGCCGCGCCCATGACCGGCGGCACGAGCTGCCCGCCGGTGGAGCCCACGGCCTCGATCGCGGCGGCGGTGATCGGCGGGAAGCCGGCGCGCGTCATCAGCGGGATCGTGACGACGCCCACCGCCGAGACGTTGGCGACTGCGCTGCCCGAGATCATGCCGAACAGCGCCGAGCCGGTGACGGACACCTTTGCAGCGCCGCCCCGGTAGCGGCCCATCACCGCCATGGCGAGGTCGGTGAAGAATTCGGAGCCGCCGGCGCGCGCGATCACCTGACCGAGCACGATGAACGGAATCACCACCGTCACCACGACGTGCAGCGGCGCGCCGAGCAGCGCGTTGGTGTCCATGCCGAGGTAGGTGGCGAGCCGGGTCGCGGTGATCTGCTGCGCCGCGAGCGGCCCCGGGAGCAGCGAGCCCCAGAGCGCGTACGCGACGCCGGCCGCGAGGTACCAGATCAGCATCATGCCGGTCACGCGCCGCGTCGCCTCGGCGACCAGCAGCAGGACCGCCGTCGTCATCCAGATGAAGTCCGAGGGGCGCATCGACACCTCGGTGACCAGGTAATCGTAGCGCGCCGCCGCGTAGGCGCAGATGCCCAGCGCGACCGCCGCGGCCGCGTAGTCCCAGGGCGGCACGCGCGGCCGATCGGCACCGCGCAGCGCGGGAAAGCCCGTGAACGCAAGCGCCAGCACGAGCCCCAGGACGACGAGCAGCAACTGCTCCGTGAACAGGTTCAGGCCCAGCGCGCGCGGTACGTCCAGGATCCACGCGACGACGGCGACCACGACCAGCGACTCGAGCACGCGCGCAGGCGCGGAGCGCGCGCCGCGATGGGCTTCAGCCTGCATCTGCCGCGCCGGCGTCGCCGGTCAGCGTGTCGTGAGCTTCGCGGCCGCTAGCGAGGCGGCCACTGGCCGGCTTCCTTCAGGTATCTCTCGGCGCCCGGATGGAACGTGGCATCCATCTTCTTCGCGAGCCGCTTCGGGTCGAATCCGCCGAAACCGCGGAACGACTCGACCAGCGCCGGCTTGTTGGCGGCCAGGCTCTTCAGCACCTGGTAGACGACGTCGTCGGCGACGTGCTTGCCGACGACCAGCGTGTAGTCGTAGGCCAGCGCCTTGGTCGGCTGCGCGACGCCGGCGAGCCCCGGACGCGGCTTGACCTCGAGCACATAGCCCTGGGGCAGGACCGCCTGCATGCGCGCCACGTCGGCCGGCGCGTCGCTCACCGCCAGCGCGCGAAGCCCGCCGACGGCCGCATCGACCTCCGTCACCTTCGCCGGTCCGAGCGCGAAGAAGAAGGCATCGGCCTTCCCGCTCGCAAAGTCGTCGGCGCCGCGATTGATGTTCGGCACGAGGACCGGGTCGATGTCGGCCTCGCCCAGGCCGCCGTTGGCGAGGATCGCACCCACGACGCGCTTCAGCGTGACCATGGCGGTGTAGCCCCACGGCAGGCGCTTGCCCTTCAGATCGGCGAGCGCATGGACCGGCGAATCCTTCCTGACGAAGATCGACACCGCGAGCGGGTACAGGATCGCCGCCATGCGCACGTTGTCCTGCTTGCGTCCCTGGTAGGCGCCTTCCCCGTTCAGCGCCTCGACCACCTCGATCTCGTTCACGACCGAGAAGTCGACCTCGCCGCGATTCATGCCCGCGACCGCGAGGCTGTTGCCGGTGAACGGCTGCACCCGCGCCTGCACGCCCATCTTGTCCGAGACCAGCTTGGCGATCGCCGCGCCCATGGCGTAGCCGGCGCTCGCCTGCGGCGACGTGCCGATGGTGATCTGCTGGGCGGGCGCCGACAGCGCCGCGCACAGCGCGGCCCCGAGCAGCAACTGCGGAACGCGTCGTTTCATTGAATTTGGCTCCCCGATGGACGTCGTGGACTATTCTATCTTCGTCCGATCCCCAACGAGCGGAGGCTGCAGCGATGAAGAACGAATCCGTGCCGCGCGTCTACGACGTGCTCGCCGAGGCCTTCGCGCAGGAGCGCGTGAGCACCTGCTTCGCGCTCCTCGGCGACGCGAACATGAACTGGGCGGCGCGACTCGCCGCCCACGGCACGCGGATGGTGTACGTCCGGCACGAGCATTGCGCGCTCGCCGCCGCCATGGCCTACGCGCGCAAGATGCAGGATGTCGCCCTTGCCACCGTCACCTGCGGGCCCGGCGTGACGCAGCTCGTCACGGCGCTGCCCGCTGCAGTACGCGCGCACCTTCCGGTCGTCGTGTTCGCCGGCGAGTCGCCGCTGAAAAGCGGCTGGTACAACCAGGAGCTCGACCAGGCGCCGCTCATTAAAGCGACGGGCGCCGCGTACCACAGCCTGCACTGGCCCGACCGGATGCCGGTCGCCGTGCGCGATGCGTTCCTGCAGGCGCGGCGCGAGCGGCGCCCGGTCGTGGTCGGAATTCCGTTCGACCTGCAGGACCGGCCCTGGAACGGGCCGTCGAAGCTTCCTTCGCCTTCGCGCGAAATGCTGCCCAAGGTCGGCCCCGTGCCGCCCAACCCCGACGACGTTGCCGCCGCGGCGAAGCTGCTCGCCGGCGCCGAGCGCGTGGTCGTGCTCGCGGGCCTCGGGGCCGTCGAGGCCAAGGCGGGTCCCGCCTGCCGCGAGCTTGCCGCCAAGGCGGGCGGGCTACTGATGACCTCGCTGCCCGCTCGCGGCCTGTTTCGCGACGATCCGTTCTGCATCGGCATCTCCGGCAGCTACACGCCCGAAGCCGGCCTGGCGCTGCTGGCCGAGGCCGACCTCGTCGTCGCGGTCGGCAGCTCGCTCGCCTATCACGCGGGCGGCGGCGGCCAGCTCTGGCCGAAGGCGAAGCTGCTGCAGATCGACATCGATCCGGTGGCGGTGAGCCAGGGACAGGAAGTGGCGCGCCACCACGTTCGCGCCGATGCGCGGCTGGGCGTGGAGGCGCTGGCCGCGGCGCTGCCGGCGCGGGGCCGCGCCTGGCGCAGCGAGGCGATCGCCGCGCGCATCCGCGACGGCAAGCCCGACAGCCATGTGTTCGAAATCGCGCCGGGACTGCTCGATCCGCGCGACGCGGTCGCCGCCCTGGAGCAGCACCTGCCGCAGGACTGGGAGATGGTGAATTCCTCGGGCCATTGCTCCTGGTTCTTCGCCCAGATGCCGTCGCGAGCCCAGGAGCGCTTCCTCACCATCCGGGAGTTCGGCGCGATCGGCAACGGCGTGTCGTTCGCGATGGGCGTCGCGGCGGCGCGCCCGGACCGGCCCGTCGTGCTGTTCGACGGCGACGGCAGCGTCCTCATGCACATACAGGAGCTGGAAACGATCCGGCGCCATGGCATGAACATCCTGATCGTCGTGATGAACGACGGCGCCTACGGCTCGGAAGTGCACAAGCTGCGCGCCGAGGGCATGCCGGAAGCGGGCTCGGTGTTCGGCTATTGCGACTTCGCCGCCATCGCGCGCGGGTTCGGGCTCGCGGGCAGGACCATCACGCGGCTGGACGACATTCCGGCGCTCGTGGCCGAGTTCGCCGCGGGCGGCGGCGCCGCGGTCTGGGACGTGCGCGTCTCCGACAAGGTGGTCTCGCCCTCGATGCGGCGCGCCCACGCGCCCGCGAAGAAGCCCGCCTAGGCGGCGGCGTAGTAGGACTTCAGCACCTCGAGGACCTCGGGCCGGCTGAACTCCGCCGGCACGTCCTTGCCCTCCTCCAGCCACTTGCGAAGCTGCGTCCCCGAGACCTGCAGCCGGTCGGCGTCCGCATGCGGGCAGGTGCGATCCGAGGCCATGCCGTAGCAGCGGTGGCACCAGAAGGTCACGCCCATCTTGAGCGGCCGCGTGCGCAAGGCGTCGGCCGGGATCTCGTCGAAGATCCTGTGCGCGTCGAACGGCCCGTAGTAGCTGCCGACGCCGGCGTGGTCGCGCCCGACGATCAGGTGCGAGCAGCCGTAGTTCTGGCGGAACAGCGCGTGCAGCAGCGCCTCGCGCGGGCCCGCGTAGCGCATGTCGAGCGGGTAGCCCGCCTGCACCACGGTGCCGGGCCGGAAGTAGCGCTCGATCAGCACGGCGATCGCGCGGGTGCGCACGTCGGCCGGGATGTCGCCCGCCTTCAGCGCGCCGAGCAGCGAGTGCACCAGCACGCCGTCGCAGGTCTCGATCGCGACCTTGGCCAGGTACTCGTGCGAGCGATGCATCGGGTTGCGCGTCTGGAACGCGGCCACGCGCGACCAGCCCAGGCGCGCGAACTCGGCGCGGGTCTCGGCCGGCGTCATGAACAGCGCCCCGTACCTCGCCTTGAAGCCGCCGTCGGAGAGCGCCTTGACCGGCCCGGCGAGATTCACCTCGCCCTGCCCCATCACCATCTTGACGCCGGGGTGCGCCGCGTCGGTGGTGCGGAATACCGACATGCACTCGTGGGCCTTGTCGATGCCGTACTTCTCGGTGACGCGCATCGTCGCGAGCGCTTCGCCCGATTCGGCGTCCACGAGCGCGATCTCGTCGCCGGTCGCAATGCCCCCGGCCGCTTCGGCCGAGGCCGACAACGTGATCGGGATCGGCCAGAACAGGCCTTTCGCGGTGCGGTAGCCGTCGCACACGCCTTCCCAGTCGGCGCGCGTCATGAATCCGTCGAGCGGCGTGAAGCCGCCGATGCCGAGCATGATCAGGTCGCCCTTCTCGCGCGAGCTGACGCGAACCGCGCGCAGGGTCTTGGCGCGCGCGCGCTCGGCAGCAAGCGCTTCTCCCGCCAGCGCGAGCGGCTTCAGCGCGCCGCCGCCATGCGGCGGAACCAGATTCGACACGTCGCTCCTCCCAAGGGGAAAGGCCCCCATCGTAGCGCCCGGGTTCGGCCCACCCGCTAAGGTCTTTCTATGGCGCCATACGGGTGCGATTCGCCATAAACGGCGCCGGACCGCGCCTTTATCGCCCCCCGGCTTTATGCTTCAATGCCATTTCCTTATTCCACAGCCGGGCGTGGCCATGGCGGATCGCCGACTGCAAGTCTTCCACGCCGTCGCAAAGCACCTTTCCTTCACCAAGGCGGCGGAGGCGCTGTTCATGACCCAGCCCGCCGTGACCTTCCAGATCCGGCAGCTCGAGGAGCATTTCAACACGCGGCTCTTCGACCGCGCGCACGGGCGCATCGCGCTCACGCCGGCGGGACAGACGGCGCTGGAATACGCCGAGCGCATCCTCGCGCTGTCGGCCGAGCTCGACACGCGCCTGAAGGAAATGAGCGGCCAGGCCGCGGGCCCGCTGCTGATCGGCGCGAGCATGACGATCGCGGAGTACCTGCTGCCCCCCGTGCTCGGCGAGTTCAAGTCGCGCAATCCCGGCGTCGTGCCGCGCCTGTTCGTCGCCAACTCCGAGGCGGTGCAGGCGCGCATCGCCGAGCGCACGCTCGACCTCGGCTTTATCGAAGGCGACTCGCACCTGCCTTCGCTGGTCACCGACGTGTGCTGCGACGACGAGCTGCAGGTGGTGTGCGCGCCCGCGCACCCGATGGCGAAGCTGAAGTCGGTCGCGCCGCAGGCGCTGCTCGAGCACGGATACGTGAGCCGCGAGCCCGGCTCGGGCACGCGCGAGGTGATCGACCGCTACCTCGCCACGGCCGGGGTTCCGGTGGACGGACTGCAGATCGTGATGGAGCTCGGCAGCCCCGAGGCGATCAAGGGGCTGATCACCACCGGCCACGGCTACGCGATCATGTCGCGCGCGATCGTCGCGCGCGAGCTGCGCGCGGGCGTGCTCGTGTGCGTGCCGCTCGCGCCGCGCCTGACGCGCCATCTGTCGGTGGTGTACCCGAAGGAGCGCTTCCACTCGCGCCTCGTGAACGGCTTCGTGCAGTTCGCCCGGGAGCGGCTCGGCGCGCTGCAGGCGGGCGAGACGGCGCGCAGCGCGGCCTGAGTCAGGCGAGCTGGTCGGCGACCAGCTCGAGCAGGCTTTCCATCCTGTGGTCCCACTTGAAGTGGGCCTGCCCGTCGTCGAAGGTGAGGCGGCAGTTGGAGCAGCTCGTCGCCAGGCGCTTGGCGCCGGTCGCCTCGACCTGCTTCATCTTGATCTCGAACGCGCGATGGCGGTGCTCGTCGGCGCGGTGCAGCGTGACCACGCCGCCGCCGCCGCCGCAGCACCAGTTGGCGTCGCCCGGCGACGGCATCTCGCGCAACTCGACGCCCAGCGCCGCGAGCACCTCGCGCGGCGCCTGCGTCGCCCCGCCCCGGCGCGAGACCTGGCAGGGGTCGTGGAATGTGACGCTGTCCTTCAGCGGCTTGAGCCGCAGCCGGCCTTCCCGCGCCGCCTCGGCCAGGTACTCCGAGACGTGCAGCACGCGGAACGGCAGCGGCTGCCCGTACATGTTCGCGCCCTGCCAGCGCATCGCGCCGTAGGCGTGCCCGCACTCGGGCAGCAGCAGCGTCTTCGCCTTGCAGGCGATCGCGGCGCGGATCACGCGCAGGCTCATGTCGCGCTGCCAGTCGAGGTTGCCCGAGAACAGGCCGAAGTTGGTCGCCTCGTAGCCGTCGGTGCGGATCGTCCACGCGGCGCCCAGCTGCTTGAGGATGCGCGCGAGCGCGACCAGCGAGGCCGGGTACTTCATGATCTCGATCGAGGACAGCGTCACGATCACGTCGGCCTCGGGCCGGTCGAGCGGGATCTCGACCTCGTGCTCGTCGCACAGCCACTCGACGCGCTCCTTCAGCACCTTCGGCGTCGCGCCGAGCGGGCTGCCCTCGCGCTCGGCGCGCTCGGCCACCGAGTGCAGCTCGTGCGGCACCAGCCCCGCGGCGAACATGCCGTGGCGCGCCTGCGCGACCAGGCCCGCGATGTCGATGCCCATCGGGCAGGCGAGCGTGCAGCGGCCGCACATCGTGCACGAGTCGTACAGCAGCTCCTGCCATTCGCGCAGCTCGCCGGCGGTGACCGCGTGCTTCAGGCCGAGCGTGCGGTACAGCCACGCGAACGGCCCGGCCTCGCGCTTGTAGGCCTGCTTGAACGGCTCGAGCTTCCAGATCGGCGTGTATTGCGGATCCCCGCTCGTCGCGTAGAAGTGGCAGGCCTCGGCGCAGTGCCCGCAGTGGATGCACGACTCCATGTAGGTGGCGGCCGTGCGGCCCATGTCGCGCGCGAAGGCCTGCATCGCGCGCCCGACGCGCTCGGCGTCGGTCGCCTCGCCCTGCTGGTCGACGCGCACCGCCGGCCGCTTGATCGTGAAGCGGGGCGTGTGGAAGTCGATCTCGTCGCTCATACGGCGGCGCCCTTGCGCCGGAAGTCCGCGCCGGTCCGGTAGCGCGACACGAACACCAGCACCGCGTGCGAGAGCTTGCCGAAGGGCAGCCATACGAGCAGCAGCTCGAGGCTCAGCAGGTGCGCCGCCAGCGGGCCGGGCTCGGCCGGCGGCGGCAGCAGGCTCATGCCGGTGACGAACGGCAGCAGCGTCACGAACCAGCTGAAGTAGTCGTCGAAGTTCGACAGCAGCTTGAGCACGCCGTCGGTGAGCCGGATCACCAGCGCGAGCGCGAGCCCCAGCATCGTCACCGCGGTGGCGACGTAGGTCACCCAGTCGGGCAGCGCCGGCCAGGCGAGTCCCGTCGTGCGCTTCACGAACGCGATGTGCGGCGCGAAAGCGAGCACGACCACCGCGAGGCCGATGTGATACGCGTACGCGTTCGCCATCGCGAGGACCCGGGTCTTCACGTTCCTCGGCGGCAGCATCTTGGCGAAGATCGCGCGAGCGCCGCCCGCCGCGATGTCGGTGTGCCGCGGAACGGAATGATCGACCCGGCCCGGCCGGCGAAAGATCCCCGCCAGGCGCCAGAGGAGCCCGACGACGAACACCGCGACGGAGAACGCCAGCGCCGGCCCGCGCGCGAACTCCAGCAGCGTCATGCGCTAGCGGCCCTTTCGGAACTCCCGCGCGAACGCGAGCAGGAAGCGCAGCGAGTCCTGGTTCTCGCGGTCCGCGAGCAGCCGCCACATCCCGCCGAAACCGCCGCCTGCCGGCGTTCCCGTGGCCGCGTCGCTGCGGGCGGCGTCGAGCGCGCCCATGGTCTGCTCCAGCACGGCGGCCAGCCGCTCCAGCGACCCGACCACGCGGTCGAGGCCGGCGCGGTTCAGCCGATCCATCAGCGAGAGCGTCTCCGAGACGGTTTCGGCCATGCGCGCGACCATCTCGTCGGTCATTGCGTCCTGGGCCGCGCCGTAGGTGCGCGCGAGCGCGACCAGGCGCTCGAGGTCGCCGTTCGCGACCAGCTGCGAGATCGCGGGCAGCGCGCCCGCGACGCCGGAGCGGTTCACCTTGTCGAGCAGGTCGAGCCCCTCGGCCGCGGTCGCGCCGAGGCGGCTGACCATCTCGTCGGTCAGCGCATCGCGGCTGGCCGCGACCAGGCGCTCGAGCTCGAGAGCTTGCGTTTCGTCCATGGCGTCGCCCTCCTAGAGCAGCCCGCGGGCCGAGGTCCAGTACAGCTTGTTGTACGCCATCTTGAACCAGTGCACCGCCTTGGTCGGCGGCTTTGGATCGGGCGGCGTCGTGTAGTTGAACATGGCGTAGGTCGCGCGGTCCTTGCCGGTCTCGATGAAGCAGAACACCTTGCCGTCGTGCTCGCGCACCGGGGCGCCCAACTTCACGATCGCGGCGATGTTCTCGCCCAGCGTCTCGGCCTGGTAGTGCACCGTGGAGCCGGCCTTGCTGATCGGGATGTTGGTCGTGTCGCCGATCACGTAGACGTTGGGCCGTCCCTCCATCGTCAGCTTGGTCTTGTCGGTGGGGATGAAGCCGCCCGCGCCGAGCTTGTTCTTCTCGATGACCTCCATGCCCTTGTGCGCGGGGATCGAGACCAGCAGGTCGTACTTGACCGCGCCGCCCTCCTCGCTCTTCAGCACCTGGCCCTTGGCGTCGACCTCCTTGACGTTGAACAGCGTCTCGTAGGTGATGCCGAGGCGGTCGAACTCGGGCTGCGCCCACTTGGCGACGGGCTCGAGGCTGTGCACGCGGCCGATCGGATAGGTGTAGTGCAGCTGCACCTTGTCGCGGATGCCGCGATCCTTGAAGTAGTCGTGCAGCATGAACGTGATCTCGAGCGGCGCCATCGGGCACTTGTGCGGCACGCCGACCGCGACCACGACCTTGCCGCCCTGGAACGACTGCAGGCGCTTGAACATCTTCAGCGCGGTCTGCTCGGTGTAGAAGGTCTCGGCGCCCTCGGCGAGGCCCGGGATCATCTCGGGCACGGGGCGCGAGCCCGTGGCGATGACCAGGATGTCGTAGGCGTGCGTCTTGCCGCCCTTGGTCTTCACCTGGTTCTTGTCGAGCTCGAAGGCCTCGACGGGGTCGACCTGGAAGTCGATGCCGGGCTCGAGCAGGCTCGCCTGGTCGCGGTAGAGCTCGTCGGGCGTCATGCGGCCGAGCGCCATGTACAGCAGCCCCGGCTGGTACATGTGCTTGTCGGAAGCCGACAGCATGCCGAGCTTCACCTTGCCGGCGCGAATCTCCGGCGCGAGCCTGCGCGCCAGGTTGTTGCCCAGAATCGTGCCCCCCATCCCACCGCCGACGATCAGGATCCTCATGACGACCTCCTCCTGCGGCTACGGCGCCGCTTGCGTGTAGTTACTTGAGCTTCTTCAGCGCGATGTGCCAGACCCCCGCATCTTCCCTGGCCTCGAGCAGCTCGTGCCCGACCTTCTTCACCCACTCCGGAATGTCGGCGGCCGAGCCCTTGTCGGTGGACAGAACCTCGACCTCGTCGCCGACCGACGCGAACTTCAGCCGCGCGATCAGCTCCATCAGGGGACCCGGGCAGAAGCTGCCGCGGGCGTCGACGACGATGCGTTCCGCCATGCGCCGATTCTCCTTCAGAACGACCAGACCTGGCCGCCGTGCGCATCGGCCAGGAACTTCGTGAGCCCGAGCGGCTCGCCGAGCCAGGGCTCGAGGTCGGACGCCTCGAGCGCGAGCACGTCGACCGCCATCGAGCACGGATGGATCTTCGCGTCGCCCAGCTCGGCCGCGCTCTGGAACAGCTGCTTGAAGCCCGGCGCCTTCTTCTCCAGCAGCAGCTTGCCGAACGGGCCCTCGGGCGCGGGGCCGGCAGGCCTGCCCTTCGCGAAATGCTGCAGCGCGTTCATCGACAGGAAGACGGTCACGTCGTTCCCGCTCACCGCGCCCACGGACGCCATCATCGCGGCCATCTGCAGCCGCTCGAGAGAGCCGGATACGACGACGATGCTGATTCGGTTGGACATGGATGCCGACAATGCTAGGCCGCGGGCCCGGGCCTCGTTTGATCATGATCAATCCGCGTGCGCCCCGACGCAACGAGTTCGGGCTGATTGTGCGATAAGGTCGGCTGATATGCTCGCCGCACCCGCGCTCGCGCCGCACAATCGCGCCCATGCATAGGCGCGAATTCCTGCGGCTCCTCGCGCTCGCGGCCGCCGCAGGCGCGAGCCTGCGCCCGGGCGCAAGCGACGCCGAGGCTGCCGACGAGCTCTACGAGCTGCCGCCCTTCGGGTCGGTGTCGCTGCTGCACGTGACCGACTCCCACGCGCAGCTGCTGCCGCTGTACTTCCGCGAGCCGAGCGTGAACATCGGCGCCGGCGACGCCGAGGGCAAGCCGCCGCACCTGGTGGGCGAGGCTTTGCTCCGCCACTACGGCATCGCGGCGGGCTCGGCGGCCGCGCATGCCTTCACCTACCTCGAATTCGTGCCGGCCGCGCGGCGCTACGGCAAGGTCGGCGGGTATGCGCACCTCGCGACGCTGGTGCGACGCCTGCGCGCATCGCGCCCGCACGCGCTGCTCGTGGACGGCGGCGACTGCTGGCAGGGCTCGGCCACGTCGCTGTGGACCGAAGGCGCCGACATGATCGGCGCGCAGAAGCTGCTCGGCGTCGATCTGATGACCGCCCACTGGGAGTTCACCTACGGCGCGAAGCGCGTGCGCCGCGCGGTGGATCGGGAGCTCGCGCCGATCGAATTCATCGCGCAGAACGTGAAGACCGCCGACTTCGAGGACCCCGTGTTCAAGCCCTACGCGCTGCGCCCGGTGAACGGGGTCGCGGTCGCGGTGATCGGCCAGGCCTTCCCGTACACGCCGATCGCGAACCCGCGCTATTTCGTCGCCGAATGGACGTTCGGCATCCAGGAGGAACGCCTGCAGAAGCTGGTCGACGAAGTGCGCGCCAAGGGCGCGCAGGCGGTGGTGCTGCTGTCGCACAACGGCATGGACGTCGACCTCAAGCTCGCCTCGCGCGTGCGCGGGATCGACGCGATCCTCGGCGGCCACACCCACGACGGCGTGCCGGCGCCCGTCCTCGTCGGCAAGACGCTGGTCACGAACGCGGGCTCGAGCGGCAAGTTCCTCGGCGTGCTCGACCTCGAGGTGAAGGGCGGCGCCGTGACCGGCTATCGCTACCGGCTGCTGCCGGTGTTCGCGAACCTGCTGCCCGCCGACGCGGAGATGGCCGCCTACATCGAGCGCGTGCGCGCGCCCTACCGCGCGCGCCTGGAAGAATCGCTTGCGACGACCGAGGGGCTGCTCTACCGGCGCGGCAACTTCAACGGGACCTGGGACCAGCTGCTGCTCGACGCCCTGATGCGGGAGAAGGACGCTCCGATCGCGTTCTCGCCGGGATTCCGCTGGGGCGGGACGCTGCTGCCGGGCGACGCGATCACGCTCGAGCACCTCATGGACCAGACGGCGATCACGTATCCGGCCGCCACCCTGAACGAGCTCACCGGCGCGCAGATCAAGGACATCCTCGAGGACGTCGCGGACAACCTGTTCAATCCCGACCCGTACCTGCAGCAGGGCGGCGACATGGTGCGCGTGGGCGGCCTCGCCTACGCCATCGATCCGCGGGCGCGCATCGGCGCGCGGATCTCGGACCTGCGGCTCGCGGGGCGCCCGCTCGATGCGGACCGGCGCTACAAGGTGGCCGGGTGGGCCTCGGTGAGCGAGGGCGTCTCGGGCGAACCCGTGTGGGACGTCGCCGCGCGCTACCTGCGATCGGCGCGGCGCGTCGCGGCGATCGAGCCCAACGCGCCTCGCCTCGTGGCGCCTACTGGTTGACCGGCGAAGCCGGGTCCAGCAGCAGCGCGGTCAGGTCCTTGATCTGGTGCTCGGTCAGCGCGCCGACGTGCCCGAAGCGCGGCATCGTCGAGCAGGCGTTGTACGCCTTCGCGTTGAAGATCTTGCCGTACACGTAGCGTTGCATGTCCGGCCCGTGGCCTCGGAGCTTGCCGAACTGGTACAGGCTCGGGCCGACCGTGCCGAACGAGCTCTCGGCGGGCCCGATCTGGTGGCAGTTGTAGCAGCTGCCGCCGACGCCGCCCTTGTCGTGCCAGGTCATGCCGCGGCCGTTCTGCGCGATCTTCTCTCCCGCCTTCCAGTCCCCGAGGAGCTTGCCGTCGGCGGGCCACTTGATCGTGGCCATCTGCGCCTTCTGCAACTCGTTCGCCTTGTCCGCCGGCGGGTCGTTGAAGTACTTCGTGCACTCCGCCTGCACCGCGTCCTGGTCCAGGCGGTCCATCGTCGCGATGCCCTCGGCGTGGAAATCGCGCTTCATCATCGCGACGGCTTCCGCGTTGCCGCGGTGCGTCGTCGCGCACGACGCGAGCAGCGCGGCGGCCGCGGCGAGCGTTCCTGCGAATGCGAGTCTCATGGCGTCGCTCCCCTTAGCGCTTGATGCCCGGGCCGCGGTAGACCTGGCCGTTGGCGTTGACGGTGAGGTAGGTGATCAGCGCGCTCAGCGCCTCCGAGGTGTAGCCCGGCTCCGGGAAGCGCTGCTGCCGGAAGCAGTCGTTCAGGCGCCACTGCAGCGTGTGCATCACGCCGCCCGTCATGCGGTAGCCCGGCCAGCCCTGCGAGGCGGCCATCGCGTGCGCCTTCGACGTGAAATTCGGCAGCGGCTGCGTGCGGATGCGAGCGCCGTCGATGCCGTGACAGCTCGCGCACGCGAAGTCGTAGCTCCCCGCGCGGTAGTGGAAGATCTGGTCGCCGATCTCGTACGCGGCGCGCTCCTCGGGGCGGTCCTGCGGCACCGCCATCTTCATGCCGCGCGACTGCCCGGCCACGTAGGTGACGAGCAGCACCGGGTCCGGCGTGCGGTCGGCGCTGCTGAAGGGCTTCTTGGCGAGGTCCTCGAAGTTGAAGCCCTGCTGGTGGACCATGCAGTGGACGATGCGCGCCTCGGCGTCCATCACGCGGCCGGCGTCGGCAAAGTAGCGCGGCAATTGCACGTAGGCGCCCTTCACGACGCCCGGCCCGAGGCCCAGGTCGCACTGCTCGAGCGAGACGTGGTTGGGGCCGCGCGGCGTCTTCCACAGCTCGGCGCCCTTCGCCTCGAAGAGCTCGGCCGGGTTGTCCTGCTCCATGATCTCGCGGAACTTGTCGAACTCCGCGGCCGTCGGATCCGGATTCTGGGCGGCCGCCGGCAGCCACGGGGCGCCCGCCGCAACCGCCGCGGCGATCCCCAGCACGAGCGCGTGTCTCATCTCGACCTCCTCCTTGTTGTCGCCGGCCGCGGGGCTTCGCTGGTCCCCTCGTCGCGGGCTCAGGACCCGCCCTGGACCGTGGTCTCGTCCGTGCGCGACTGGCCCTCGTTGTCCTTCCACGTGATCACGACCTTGTCGCCCGCCTTCGCGCCCTTCACCTTGAACGCAAACACCGGGTTGCGCGAGATCGCCTGGCTGATGTCGGCGCTGAACACCGTGCGCCCGTTCAGCTGCGCGGTGATGGTCTGGATGTAGTGCGCCGGCACCACCTTGCCGCCCTGCTTGCGCAGGCCGGTCTCCATCGGGTGCGCCATCAGCACGCGAATGTCGGCGACGTCGCCCTGCAGCGTGGCGCGGATCTTCATCGGATCAGGCATCGTCTCCCCTCCTCAGCCGCCGCAGCCGCCGATGGTCACCTTGACCTCCTTGGCGGTCGTGTAGAACTTGCCGGACGCCGCCACCACCACGCGCACCGGCGTGGTCTCGCCGAGCTTGGCCCGCAGGTGCACGTACGGCATCGTGCCCGAAGGGAACTCGAACGTGCCCGTGTACGGAAACGGGTTCTTCTCGATGAACACCGAGATGCTCGTCGTGCCCGGGATGTTGCTGGTGATCTCGATCGGCACCACCGCGCCGTTCTCGGCGATCTCGGGGGCGCGGATCTCGATGTCCTTCGACTCCGCCGGCGAGCCCATGCCCAGCGCGCGCATGGCGTCGGCCTCGGACTTCGCCTCGAACGCCGCCTTGTTCCACGCGGCGAGCGCGCGCATCGGCACGAGCAGCGCGGCTCCGAGGGCCGCCCCCGCCTGCAGCAGCGTTCTGCGATTCATCTGCATGTCTCCTCCTGCCGGGTCGTCCCGGATTCTTTCTGCGGCGAGCATATTCAATTTTCCCCGCCGGGCACAAGTTTAGCGGCCCGGGCCCGTCCGTGGAAATTTGATTCGCTCCATAATCTGTCCTAATTTGCATCCCGTGAAGCTCCTCGCCGCCCTCGTCCTCGGCTGCGCCGCGATCGCCGGCTGCGCCGGCGTCGGCGAGCGAGAGAACCGCGTCGTCTACCATATCGAGGACACCGCGTCGCAGGCCTCGAGCGCGCTGCGCTACATCCGCAACGAGCTCGAAGTGGACCCGAAGGCGAAGATCGTCGTCGTCGCGCACGCGCGCGGCGTGGACTTCCTGCTGAAGGGCGCGCACGACGCGAACGGCAACCCGTACGGCGTGCCGGTCGAGGACCTCGCGTTCCTCGGCGTGAAGTTCGAGGTTTGCGAGATCACGCTGCGCGAGCGCGGGCTCGCGCGCTCGCAGTTCGTCCCCGACGCGACCTTCGTGCCGTCCGGCGTGGCCGAGATCGTGCGCCTGCAGCAGCGCGAGGGCTACGCCTACCTGCGACCCTAGGCGGCCGGGCGCGGAACTTTGCCGGCGGATCCGTGGTCTGCCGAAGGGCCCGGCGGCGATTTGCGATAATGCGCCGCCGCATGGCCCCCCCTGCGCATGCCCCGATGATCCGGATCGACAACCTGGTGAAGGCGTTTGGCCCCAAGCGCGCCGTGGACGGCGTGTCGTTCGCCGTCGAGCGCGGCGAGGTGCTCGGCTTCCTGGGCCCGAACGGCGCCGGCAAGTCGACCACGATGCGCATGATCACCGGCTTCCTGCCGCCCACGAGCGGCCACGTGTCGGTCGGCGGCCACGACGTGGTCGAGTCGCCGCTCGAGGCCAAGCGCCTGATCGGCTACCTGCCGGAGGCCGCGCCGTCCTACCCCGACATGACGGTCGAGGGGTTCCTCGACTTCGCCGCGCGCATGCGCGGCCTCGCCGGCGCGGCGCGAAAGAGGGCGATCGCGCGCGTGGTCGAGCTGTGCTTCCTCGAGTCGGTGTTCGCGCAATCGATCGACACGCTGTCCAAGGGCTATCGCCACCGCACCTGCCTCGCGCAGGCGCTGATCCACGATCCCGAGGTGCTGATCCTCGACGAGCCCACCGACGGGCTCGACCCCAACCAGAAGCACGAGGTTCGCGGGCTGATCCGCGAGCTCGGCAGGACCAAGGCGATCATCTTCTCGACCCACATCCTCGAGGAAGTCGACGCCGCCTGCACGCGGGCGATGATCATCGATCGCGGCCGCATCGTCGCGAGCGGCACGCCGGACGAGCTCGGCCGGCCGCTCGACGAAGTGTTCCGCCGCCTAACGCGCCCCGACACGGTGAAATCGTGAGCGCCTGGCGCGCGATCGCGACCATCGGCCGGCGCGAGCTCGTCTCGTACTTCACCTCGCCGGTGGCCTACGTGTTCCTCGTGATCTTCCTGCTGCTGACGGGCTTCCTCACGTTCACCGCGGGCGCGTTCTTCGAGCGCGGCGAGGCGAGCCTCGCCTCGTTCTTCGCCTGGCACCCGTGGGTCTACCTCGTGCTCGTGCCCGCGGTCGGCATGCGGCTGTGGGCCGAGGAGCGGCGCGCGGGCACGCTCGAGCTGCTGCTGACGCTGCCGGTCAGCCCCTGGCAGGCGATCGTCGCCAAGTTCCTCGCCTCCTGGGCCTTCCTCGCGATCGCGCTCGCGCTCACGTTCCCGGTGATCGTCACCGTGAACGTGCTGGGCGATCCGGACAACGGCGTGATCCTCGCCGGCTACGTCGGCAGCCTGTTGCTCGCCGGCGCCTACCTCGCGATCACCTGCCTCACCTCGGCGATGACGCGCAACCAGGTCATCGCCTTCATCGTCGCGCTCGTGGTCTGCTTGTTCCTGCTGCTCGCGGGGTTCAGCCCGGTGACCAACCTGCTGACGCGCTGGGCGAGCCCCGCGGTCGTCGACACGGTGGCCGCGTTCTCCGTGGTCACGCACTTCGACGGCTTCCAGCGCGGCGTCATCGACAGCCGCGACGTGCTGTTCTTCCTGTCGGTGATCGGGTTCGCGCTGTTCGCCACCGGCATCGCGCTGAGGCGCCGGTGATGCGCCTCGCGCCGCGGCAGGAAGCGCTCGTGTACTCGGCGGTGGGGCTCGCCGCGCTGTTCCTGATCCTGGTCGCGGTCAACTACCTCGCCTCGGCGACGAACGCGCGCCTCGACCTCACCCAGGGCAAGCTCTACACGCTGTCGCCGGGAACGAAGAAGGTGCTGAAGGGGCTCGACGCGCCGGTGACGGTCAAGCTCTACATCAGCTCGGGCGACGCGATGCCGGTGCCGCTGCGCAGCTTCGCGCAGCGCGTGGTGAGCCTGGTGGACGAGTTCAGGTCGGTCGCGGGCCCGAACCTCGTGGTCGAGCGCTACGACCCCCGGCCCGACAGCGAAGAGGAGGACGCCGCGCGCCTGGACGGCATCGAGCCGCAGACGCTGGGCTCGGGCGAGCAGTTCTACCTGGGGCTGTCGGCGAGCCGGCTCGACCGCAAGCAGGCGATCCCGGTGCTGACCCCCGCGCGCGAGCGGCTGCTCGAGTACGACCTGATTCGCGCCATCGCGCGCGCGGGCACCGCCGAGCGCCCGAAGATCGGCCTGATGAGCGGCCTGCCGGTGCTCGGCACGCCGTTCAATCCCTACACGCGCCAGCCCGCCGAGCCCTGGGTGCTCGCCAACGAGCTGCGGCGCGATTTCGACGTCGTCCCGGTGGACATGACGACGGCCTCGATCGACCCGAAGCTGGACGTGCTGCTGCTGATCCACCCGCGCGACATCACGCCGCAGGCCGAGTACGCGCTCGACCAGTTCGTGCTGCGCGGCGGCAAGCTCATCGCCTTCGTCGACCCTTACGCGTACTTCGACCAGCTGCCCACGCCGATGCCCGGGTTGCCCCCGCAGGTCACGAGCTCGACGCTGCCTCGGCTGTTCAAGGCTTGGGGCGTGGCGATGGAGCCCGGCAAGGTCGTCTCGGACGTCGTGTTCGCCTCGGGCGAGGGCGCGAGAGAGACGCCCACGGTGCTGTCGCTGAACCGGACCGCGTTCGCGCGCGACGACGTCGTCATGGCGCAGATCGAGACGCTGCTCTACGCATTCGGCGGCGCGTTCGAGCTCAAGCCCGCCGCGGGGCTCGTGGCGACGCCGATCATCCACAGCTCGCCCAATTCCATGCTGGTCGACGACGCCCAGGCGACGGCGTCGGGCGCGGCGGCGACGCGCGACTTCGTGGCGGGGGGCAAGCCCCTGCCGCTCGCCGTGCGGCTGACCGGCATCTTCCACACGGCGTTTCCCGAGGGCCGCCCCGAGGACAAGTCCAAGCGCGCGAAGGACGCCAAGCCGCCCCCGCCCGCGGCACCGCAGCTGATGCAATCGGCGAAGCCGAACGCGGTCGTGCTGGTCGGCGACGTCGACATGCTGCAGGACGGCGCGGCCGTGGACGTCCAGGACGTGTTCGGTCGCAAGGTGATCGTGCCCTCGAACGGCAACCTCGCGTTCGCGCAGGGCCTGGTCGAGCAGCTCGCCTCCGACGAGAACCTGCTGTCGCTGAAGAGCCGCGCTGCCGCGTTCCGCCCGCTCACGGTCGTGCGCGAGATGGAGGCCAAGGCCCAGCTGCAGTACTTCGGCAAGATCAAGGACCTGGAAGACGAGCTGCAGAAGACCAACGACGCCCTGCAGACGCTCCAGGGCGGCGCGCCGCACGCCGGCGCGCCGTCAGCGCAATCCGCCCAGATCCTCACGCCCGAGCAGCAGGCCGAGCTCGACCGCTTCCGCAAGAAAGTGATCGAGACGCGGCTCGCGATCAAGGAGCTGCGCAAGCAGCTGCGCAGCGACGCCGAGCGCCTGGTGTTCCTCACCAAGATCGCCAACATCGCGCTGATGCCGATCCTCGTCGCGGTGTTCGGCATCGGGGTCGCGCTCGTCCGGCGCCGGCGGCAGTCGCGGAGCGTCGGCGCGTGAACGCCCGCGTCGCCGCCGTGCTGCTCGTGCTGCTCGTCGCGCTGGGCGGCGGCGCGCTGCTCACCTACCGCCAGCAGCAGGCCGCGCACGCGCCGGCCGCCGAGCGCCTCGGGCAGCCGGTGGTGCCGAACCTGCAGGCGGCCGACATCGCCGCGATCGAGCTGCGCGGCCCCTCGGGCAAGCTCACGCTGCAGCGGCGCGACGGGCAGTGGACCGTCGCCGAGCGCGCGGGCTTCCCGGCCGACGCCGAGCGGGTGCGCCAGCTCGTGCTCGGCGTGCTCGAGCTCAAGGTCGGCCAGAGCGAGCGCATCGGCGAGAAGGACCGCGCCCGGCTCAAGCTCGACGACTCGGGCACGCGCCTGGAGTTCCGCGGCGCCGACGGGCGGGTGCTCGCCTTGCTGATCGTCGGCAAGAAGTACTTCCGCCACGAGCCCGCCGACCCGGACAAGGCGAGCGCCGACGGCCGCTTCGTGCTGCGGCCGGACGCACCGGGCACCGTGGACATCGTCGCCGACCCGCTCGGGCTCGCCACGCCCTCGAGCGCGGCCTGGGTTTCCAAGGCCGGGTTCGGCGCCGAGAAGGTGAAGGTGATGGAGGTCGACATGCCGGGCGTGGGCAAGTGGCGCATCGCGCGCACCAAGGACGACTCGGACTGGAAGCTCACGCCGCTCTATGCGGGCGAGTCGCTCGACGCGATCCGGGCCAACTCGGCCTCGTACTCGCTGAACCGCATCGAGATCGACGACGTCGCCGCGCCCGGGATGCGGCCCGACGAGACCGGGCTCGACCGGCCCTCGACGATCGTGGCGACGACCTTCGACGGGCTCACCTACACGGTCAAGGTCGGCAAGGCGCGCGGCGACGACTATTACGTGACCGTGTGGATCTCGGGCGAGCCGCGCACGACCGGCCCGGACGCCGCCGCGCGCGCGAAGCAGATCGCCGAGCGGCTGCCGCGCGAGAAGGCGCTCGCCGGGCAGGTGCTGCTGGTGGCGCGCTCCAAGTTCGAGGACATTCTGAAGAAGCGGCCGGAACTGCTGGCGCCGAAGGACGCCGCAAAGAAGTAGCCCGCCCGCGGCCTCCCGAAGTAGCATAGGCGCCTGGAGGAGGGGCCTTGGGCAAGCATTCGATCAAGCACCTGAGGACGCTCGCGCTCGTCGGGCAGGCCGGCAGCGGCAAGACTGCGCTCGCCGAGGCGCTCATGGCGCGCGCCGGCGCGATTCCCGCGCCGGGCGGGGTCTGCGACTACCTGCCCCTCGAGAAGCAGCTGCAGCATTCGCTCAAGCTCGCGGTGGCGAGCTTCGACGTGGCCGGCGACCCGCCGACCTGCGTGCACCTGCTCGATACGCCCGGCTACGCCGACTTCCTCGGGCACGCGCTGCCCGCCCTCGCCGCCGTGGAAACCGCGGCGATCGTGATCAACGCGCAGAACGGCGTCGAGATGATGACCGGGCGCTTCATGCAATGGGCCGCCAAGCGCGGGCTCGACCGGCTGGTGATCGTGAACAAGATCGACGCCGAGGGCGTGAACCTGGAAGCGCTGCTCGCCGATATCCAGGAGGCCTTCGGCAAGGAATGCCTGCCGCTCAACCTGCCCGCGGCGAAGGCGGCGAAGGTGTCGGACTGCTTCTTCGCGCCCTCCGGCGAGGCGGACTTCTCGTCGGTGGAGGCCGCGCATCGCGCGCTGGTCGACCAGGTGGTCGAGGTCGACGAGAAGCTGATGGCGGAGTATCTCGAGAAGGGCGAGATCGAGCCCGACGCGCTGCACGAGCCGCTCGAGGCCGCGATGCGCGAGGGGCACCTGGTGCCGGTGGTGTTCTGCTCGGCGCGGACCGGCGCGGGCGTCCAGGAGCTCCTCGACGTGATCGTGAAGCTGCTGCCGAATCCCGCCGAGGGCAACGCGCCCGCGTACCTCAGCGTTCCCGCCGACGGCGGCGAGCCGGCCGAGCTGCAGGCGGTACCCGATCCCTCGCAGCACGCGCTCGCGCACGTGTTCAAGGTGGAGATCGACCCCTATATCGGCCGCGTGGCCGTGTTCCGCGTGCACCAGGGGCGCCTCACGCCCGGCATGCAGCTCTACATCGGCGAGGGGCGCAAGCCCGTGAAGCCCGGGCACCTGTACCTGCTGCGCGGCAAGACGCAGACCGAGGTGAGCGAGGCGGTGCCGGGCGACATCTGCGCGATCGCCAAGGTCGACGAGATCCAGTTCGACCACATCCTGCACGACTCCGCGGAGGACGCGCACATCCACGCCAAGCCGCTCGAGCTGCCGACCTCGGTGTTCGGGCTCGCGCTGCTGCCGAAGAAGCGCGGCGACGAGCAGAAGATCTCCGACGTGCTGCACAAGCTCGTCGCCGAGGACCCGTGCCTCAGGATCGAGCACAACGCGCAGGCGAACGAGACCGTGATGCGCGGCCTCGGCGAGCTTCACCTGCGCACGACGCTCGAGCGCATCGCCGGCCAGTACAAGCTCGAGCTCGACACGCGCCCGCCGTCGATCCCGTACCGCGAGACGATCGCCGCGCGCGCCGAGGGGCACAGCCGCCACAAGAAGCAGACCGGCGGCGCGGGCCAGTTCGGCGAGGTGTTCCTCAAGGTCGAGCCGCTGCCGCGCGGCGCGGGCTTCGAGTTCGTCGACAACGTGAAGGGCGGCGCGATCCCCAACCAGTTCATCCCCTCGGTCGAGAAGGGCGTGCGCGCGGTGCTGGAGACCGGCTACGTCGCCGGCTACCCGATCCAGGACGTGCGCGTGATCGTCTACGACGGCAAGAGCCATCCGGTGGACTCGAAGGACGTCGCGTTCATGTCGGCGGGCAGGAAGGCCTTCCTCGACGCGCTCGCCAAGGCGCGGCCGATCGTGCTCGAGCCGATCGTCAACGTCGACATCGTCGCGCCCGAGACGAAGATCGGCGACATCGCGGGCGAGCTCTCGGGGCACCGCGGGCAGATCAAGGGCTCGGACAGCCCGCGGCCGGGCACCGTGCAGATCATGGCCCAGGCGCCGCTCGCCGAGCTGGAGCACTTCCCCGCGCGGCTGAAGTCGATCACCGCGGGGCACGGCTCGTACTCGCTGGAGTTCAGCCACTACGACCCGGCGCCGCCGCAGCTGCAGCAAAGGCTCGTTTCGGCGCACAAGCCCGCCGCGCACGCGGACGACTGAATGTTCATCGGCCACGCGGCGGTGGCGCTCGCCTCCAAGCCGCTCGCGCCCCGAGTCAATGTCGCCCTGCCGCTCGCGGCCGCGTTCTGGCTCGACCTCGTCTGGCCGGTGCTTCTCGTGCTGGGCATCGAGCGCGCCGAGATCGCGCCCGGCGACACCGCGTTCACGCCGCTGCACTTC
>Ga0335085_10004134_pt1 | contig 24288 bp, 23 predicted proteins | sample Lox_Sample_45_FD_206712 | JGI IMG/M metagenome (GOLD analysis project Ga0335085, IMG submission 206712) | Soil microbial communities from Loxahatchee National Wildlife Refuge, Florida, United States - Lox_Sample_4.5 | ecosystem: Environmental > Terrestrial > Soil > Wetlands | place: USA...
GGTCGCCGCTACGGCAACACCATCTTGGAAAGTAAGTCCCGCACCCTCTTACCCCGGACCTTTTTGGGCTGCCTCGACGAGCTTACGTACCGGCTCCACGATCATCAGCAAGAGTTCCGCGTGGGGTTTTGCGGCCAAGTCCAAAAGTACCATCCGCTCCTGCATCCAGGCTGGCGGAGCAGGATTCGCGGCGTCAAGGTAGTCTAGCGCCTCCAACCCAGCCCGGGCCACCGCCGACAAATCCTCTGCCAGGGGGACGTCCTCTTGCAACAGCGCCGATTTCATGAGGAGAGGTACTAGGTACTCCCGGCTATCGCGCCAAATCAGCAATTGCCGGCGAACCGCGTTCTCATTCTGCCTCCAATGCTCTACCATGCCAGCAAAAATCCTCGCCTTTTCACTCTCAGGTCCCACAGCGTCAACCAAGCGGTTGAAAGGTGTCAGACTGGTGTATTCGCGCGCGTTCTCGCGTCCATAGTGCTTGATGGGTTCCAGGACGTCAGCCAGCGTTTGGAGCGGCTCCGGTGAGTGCATCCCCGCGAGGCGGGCGAGCATCAACGGGTAGCTGGAGTGATGTGTAACACCCACCCAATCGAGTTCGCGGCTGACGACTTCGAGCCGTCGATACATGGAATCTACATCCATCACACCCTCGGGAGACCAGAACCTTTCAGCAATAGCGGCGGCGGAGGGCCAGATACGGGAGTCGACGTTTTCCGGGGTTACGAGTTCGCTCCACATGCAAGCCTCGCCACCCAGGACGCGCGAGGCCTGCTCGGGCGTAAGGCTCGCTGCGGCGCCCCCCAAAGGATCGACCCGGTAATAATCTGCGGGTGGTAGCGTGAAGTCGAGGTAATAGCCATTGGAGAGAATGCTCATGTAACCCAGTCGGGCCGCCTGGGCGAGAGACTCCGGCCCGCGCCAGGATTGCACAACAATATCTTGGGGGAGGTCGGGATGAAAGATCTCGTCCCATCCAACCATCTTCTTGCCGTATTTATGGACAATGGGCAGCAGGTGACGATTGAAGTAGAGCTGCAGGTCAGCGTTGTCTTTCATCCCCTGCATTTTCTTGAAAGCCAGGATCTGCGGGTTAGTGTCCCACTGCTTGCCGTTGACCTCGTCGCCGCCCACATGGAGGTATTCATCGGGAAAGAGTGCGGCAATTTCACCGATCAGGCTATCGAGAAATGTGTAGGTTTCTTCGCGGGTCGGGTCCAGGGTGGGCGCGAAAATGCCCCACTTGCGCTCGATTTGGTACGGGCCGGGGCCGCTCGCGATTTCAGGATAGCCAACGTACCAACTGGTGGAGTGGCCCGGCATCTCAATCTCCGGGACAACGCGAATGCCTCGGTCGCGCGCGTAGGCGATTAACCCGGTTATCTGCGCCTGCGTGTAGTAGTGGCCGTCGGAGCCCATTTCCTGGAGCCTGGGATACTTCTTGCTCTCGATACGAAAGCCCTGGTCGTCCGTGAGATGAAGATGAAGCACATTGAGCTTTACCGTGGCCATGCCGTCAATATTGCGCTTCAAAACTTCTTCGGGAATCCAATGGCGGCAGACATCAATCATCAAGCCGCGCCAGGGAAATCGTGGACGGTCCGTGATGCGCACGGCGGGTGCGCTGAACCCCTGGGCATCGAGTTCGACAAGCTGGAGAAAAGTCTCCAACCCCCGCAGCACCCCTACCGGCGTCGCAGCGGTCAGTCGAGCCTGTTGCGGGGTCACGTTAAGTTGATAGGATTCGTCTTCCCGCACCGATTGGACCGCCTCGCCCGCGTGATCGCAACGGAGCACCATGGTTGCTTCGCGCGGTTCGCTTTCCAACTGCGGTTCGCTTTCCAACCCGCCACGGAAGGGAATTCCGGTTTGCAGCGCGAGACGTCGAATCAGGCGCAAAGCGGCGGCCTCAAGACGCGGTTCCCGGTACCCGTCCAGCGCAACGCGAAAGCTTCCATCAATCACCAGCCGGCCCGAGCCGGACGCCAACTCCGCCGGCTGCGGCATTAGATTTAAGGATTGAGCGTTAATGCGCTGATGCCCCAGAGTCAGAGCGACAGTGAGCGCCACGAGAAGTTTTCCCCTTAAGCCTTTCATGCCCATCCCTGCTCTCCGCCCTGGTGCACAACAGCCGGTACCGCCGAGCCACTTCGCGGAGGAAGAATTGCGACGGTGGGCACGACAATAGACGAACCGCTGGGCATTTGCAACCCAGGGGTGCGTACTGCGATCCTGAAAAGTTTCGCCTCTCCCCTTCGGGGTCGGCGGCATAATTGTGGGACGGCTCCTGTCCGTAGGTTTTACCTGCGGCGAATGATGTTGTTCCCGCTCGGGGAACAAGGCTGATGGCCGTCTATTTCCAAATGAGTCCATCCTGCTTTGTGAGTCACCTCGCGTTTTGTAGGGTAAAATACTCAGAGGGCCCGCAAACGGCTTTTCGCCCGCCCGGCACAGGCGAGGGTTGACGTGCGGGCAGTCCCGTAACCTTGAAATTTATGGCCAGAGGCTGGGAAAGCAAATCGGTTGAATCGCAGATGGAGACCTCGCACTCAGAGGGGAAGAAGCCTGCCAAGAAACGCCTTTCCCCGGAAGTGGCCGCAGTGCGGCGTAAGAAGGAAACACTGCTGCTGGCTTGCGCACACCTGCAACAGCAGATGTTGGCGAGTCAGTACCCGCGGCATCGAGAGATGCTCCAAAACGCTCTAACGGATTTGGAAAAGCAGTTGGCGGATTTGGGCGCCGTCGACCGCGATGCGGGCAGCCACTGAAAGGAACAGGGGCTCGCGGCCAGCCGTGGGTGAAACCTACGGAAGGAGAAGCCATTAGATATTTCCGGTTCGCGACGCGTTTCTGACTTCTCTGGTAGTCCCCGTTCGGCGACCGACGGTCAGTAGGATAACCCCAAGCCTTCTTCCCCAGTTTGGATGGTCCCACCGCGGAATCATTTGGCGACGAAGTTTTGTGACACCCCTCTGGCTGCGGGGATAGCCTCGAAAAGTTCTTGACATAGAAACTAGAATAGGCTATACTCGAGACGAGTACCGGCTTCCTGCCGGTGCATTACGTGTCTCGGGTTTTCCCCCCAAGGGAGGATATAATACCCAGAGGACCGGAAGACATTGGTCGCAAGGTCGGCGCGACCAAGGCTACGCTTCCCACGATATATTGGAAACAAAAGGGGTTAGGCGATGGGTGGCAAAAACCTTCAGATGTCTATACTATTGATATTAAAATGGTTAGCTGATTCCGCGGAGGCGCGGGGGACTTGGTTATCCACGATGTAGTAGAAAAAAAAGAAGTTAGGCGACGAATCACGAAAACCTTGCCACAATCTATGTCATTGAAATTAAGATGGTTAACTGATTCAGCGGCGGCGCGAGCCCACAGAAAAAATCCCCCCGAAAATCGGCGAGCGAAGCCTGAAGGTTATTGAAAACACACAGTGCAACGGATGCTGGTTTTCCGGCTTCTCGCGATGTTGATGAAAATAAAAGACGTACAGCTCGCCTCTGGCGATGTTGGTGAAAGGAAATGGAGTTATTGAAAACAGAAGTGACAAGTGACGAGTGGCGAATGACCAGAAAAAGAGCTCGAACTCCGATGTCGGAAATCTCAGGTTTCAACGACAGTGACGAGCGGTGTGTGCTGACCGTCGAGAAACAGGCAAGGTCCTAAGGGGGAAAGGTGGGCGGGGCGAGATCCTTCGCTGCTGCTCCGGATGACAGCGAACGGGGTCGGGACGGGAGCAAAATGGGGAGAGCGGTGGCGCGAAGTAGGGTATGCCCTCAAAAGTCCGCGAGCTCCTTGAACTGCACCAGGCGGATGAATTCTTTTTGGGTGGTGGCATCAGAGGCCGAAAGTAGAATTCCATTTGAGGATACCCATAAATCATAAAATGGGGAGTACGGCTGCTGTTGTTTTGCACCAGGAGGATTGCCGCATTTTGCATCTCCTACTTGAAGAGCTTTGAAACTTGGTACGCTGCCACGCCGACAATCGCTCCCGCCACGGCGTCGGCGGCGTAATGGTAGCGGCCGTAAACGGTGGCGATTGCCACGCTGGCAGCGAGAAACAGAAAGAGCACGCCTAGGCGGGGCGCTTGCTTGCGGACGGCAAACGCCACCGCGGTCACTGCCGCCACATGTCCGCTGGGGAAGATGCAGGCTTGCACGCTGTAGTGATCGAGGAGCCAGAAATTCATTTTGCGCAGGAGCGGCGCGACGTGCGGTCCCGGCACGTCACCGAACAGCACGCGCGGCGGCGTCAACGGGAAGAAGGGATACACGGCGTAGCAGAAGAGGGTGGCCAGCAGAACCCCGGTCCAAAAGTCGTCCATGGCGCGTTGCCTTGTCGCGGCTGGTTCGGAGTGTTTACGAAATACCTGGACAGCGCTTCGGATGTTGCGCCGGCATCCTGCCGGCAAATGCCGCCAAAATGGCGGCGCTACATTATCCACGCGATTGCTGGACACATCAGGTTCGGAGCTGCGATGCGTGGCAACGTGGATTGCGGCGACCCCCAGCGGCACCAGCGGGTAGCACAGCAGATAAGCCAATTCCAGGTAGTGCTGCAACCACGGCGCTCCGGCTTGCAACACAGTTTGAACAAGCCGACTGTGCAGCAAGATCCGGTCCCATTGGATGAACACGTAATCCAGATGATGGGCGAGGTCGGGTGTGAGCAACAAGCCGGATTCTCGATAGGCGACCAGGAGCAACAAAGCGGGATACAGGTCAGCGGCAGCAGCAAGCCAGGGGGCACGCCGGCGGTTTTGGCGGAGCGCCATCAGGGTGGCAAGCGTCACCGTATTGAGCGTGATGATGATGCCGATGTCGCGCGCCGCCAGATGGAGTACGAATGCGGCGAGTGTAATGTAGGAGAAGAAAGCGAGGACGATCTGTTCGGCAATGGAAAGACGGGTTCGCATATCGAAAGTCGAAGGAATCTGCTGTGCCCTGGCCAGTCCCACATAGGAGGTGTCGCTCACGGTGTCTGTCTCCATTCAGGAAAGGCAGCGGCTGCCGAAAATCATCCTTGCGTCTCCGGCGTAGCTGGTAGCCAGCCTCGTTCGACGCTGCAATGCGCTAATGAGCGTTTCCCTTGCCAAACCCGAGCGACCGTTACCCCCCTTGCAATGAATGGCTTAAAACAACTCGAAGTGCCCGGTTCGGGCCCACCGAGTGTCGTTGAAACCCGCCAGGTGTCAAGAGTGGGCGACAGGTTTCGTCACGGCAGTTCGCCCATCTATTAACACTATCGTAACATTAGGAGTGCTATAATCCCACCGTGCGTCAACGAATCATCATCATTGAAGATGAACGCGACATCGTAGAACTGGTTCGTTACAACTTCCGCAAGGAAGGTTTTGAAGTCGAAAGCTTCTCCCGCGGACGTGACGGCTTGGAGTATCTGCGCCGCAGTCCTGCCGACCTCGTACTGCTTGATATTATGCTTCCCGACGAAGACGGTTTTGAAATCTGCAAGCGCTTGCGTGCCGATGAGCGCCTTAAGACTTTACCCGTAATATTTCTCACCGCGAAAAGCGAGGAGATGGACCGCGTGCTGGGCTTGGAGATCGGCGCGGACGACTACGTGGTGAAGCCCTTCAGCCCGCGCGAACTCGTGGCGCGGGTGAAAGCGGTATTACGCCGCCAGGAACGTGTGGCGGACAAACGCGAGGTTGTGGAAACGGGCGCATTGCGTCTAGACACCCGCACGCAGGAAGTGAGCGTACGCGGACGATTGGTGGAGTTGAGCGCGCTCGAGTTCAAGCTGCTCTTCTTCCTGGCATCACACCCCCGCCACGTCTTCGACCGCGACCGACTGCTGGACGAGGTCTGGGGGCGCGATCGCTTTGTGACGCCGCGCACCGTGGACGTCCACATTCGGCGCCTGCGAGAGAAAATCGAAGAACTGCCCAACCGCCCGCAGTTTCTTCAAACCGTACGCGGCAGCGGCTATCGCTTCTCGCCGGAAGTCCTGGAAGGCGTTGAAGCGTAGTTGATTTGTGATTCCTTATTTGCGATCTTCGATTGAAAAGACCGTGCGTACTTGCTGCCGATCATCGAATCGGAGAGTCCCAGCCCCCCCAATGCATAGGCCGCCCACGGCGCTGCTCGCTGTAAAGCGCCAAAGGCATTGCTCCCTAAGCGCCAGTGTGGTGTAATTCCTTCGGGTTGACGCCGCGTGTCGTTGCCTGGCACGTTCTCTTTTTCGGATTTTTGATTGCGGATTCCGGAGGGTCTTAGCTGTCGGCAATCGAGTTCAGTGAAAGCTCTGGCAGGAGGCTGACGGCTGAGTGCTGACCGCTGTCACTTCCCGATCACAAATCACAAATCCAAAATCGCAAATGTCATGATCTTCCGCAGCCTCATCTTTCGCAAGCTTCTGGCCAGCGCCTTCCTCCTGATTGCGGTGACCCTGGTTGTTCTGGATTTCTACCTCACGCGCTACACCGCCCATCGGGAAGTGCAGAGCGTGGAACAGCGGTTGGAAGCGGAAGCACGAATTCTGCAAACGGAAGCTGCTGTTGTGCCGCGCCCCCAAATGGAAGATTGGACGCACCAAGCCTCGCAGCGTTCCCGCGCGCGCATCACCATTGTGGACCCGAAGGGCGTGGCCTTAGCTGATTCCGACCACGATCCCGAGACCATGGAAAACCACGCCAACCGTCCCGAAATCATGGCGGCTTACCGGAACGGCGTGGGCAGTTCCACTCGCCGCAGCGCCACCCTCAATCACGACCTCTGTTATCTCGCGTTGCGCATGACTTACCACGATGAACCAGGATACATTCTGCGTCTGGCAGTGCCGCTGGAGGACGTGGATTCCTCCATTGGCGCGGTGCGCTGGCGAATTCTGTGGGCGTCCGTTTACGCCGCGCTGGTGGCGCTGATTTTCGCTTACTTCTTCTCGCGATCTTTCACTCAGCGCATCGCGCGGCTGCGCGCTTTTGCGGAAGGACTGGTGGGGGCGCATTTTTCCCAAGCACCGCTGCCAAGCGCCGATGACGAACTGGGCGCGCTGGGGCGTTCGCTCGGTACCGCGGCCACGCAACTTCGCGACCTGGTGGACCGGCTGAGTGTGGAGTCAGCGCAGCGCGAAGCGATTCTGTCCAGCATGGTGGAAGGCGTGCTTGCGGTGGACAGCGGCTTGCGCATCACTTTCGCCAATCAGTCGTTTGCGCGCGCCGTGGGGGCGCCCGATCCCATTCCTGCCAAGACGCCTTTGGTGGAACTTGTGCGCACACCGGAATTGCGCGAGGTTCTGACTCGGGTGTTGACCGCCGGCGAATCGGTGAAGCGGCGCATGCAACTTCCCGCGGCCGAGCGCGTCTTTGAAGTGCAGGCGGCCCCGCTCACCTCGGGGGCCGCGCGCGGCGCCATTGCCATCCTCCACGACATCACCGACCTGGAGCGTCTGGAGCGCATCCGCCGGGATTTTGTTGCCAACGTCTCGCATGAGTTACGCACGCCGCTGACGGCCATTCGCGGCTACGCCGAAACGCTGCTGGAAGGGGCTCTGGAAGACCAGGAGAACAATCGCCGCTTCCTCGAAATCATCAAGGCACATGCCATCCGGCTGAACAATATTTCCTCGGATCTCCTGACGCTGTCGGAGCTGGAAGCGGGCAAGGCGCGACCCGAACCGGAGGCCGTCTCGGTGCGTGGGGCCGTAGAATCGGCTATGCGCACCCTGGAGGCGGAAGCACGGGTGCGTGGCGTCTCCCTGGCCTGTGGGCGCATGGAGGACGCGCAGGTGCTCGGGGACCGCCTGCAAATGGAGCAGGCGCTGGTCAATCTGCTCGACAACGCCGTCAAGTTCAACCGGCCCTCCGGCGAGGTGCTGATGGAAGTCACTCGCACCGGCGACGGCCGCGCCAAGATCACCCTCACCGATACCGGTATCGGGATCCCCCACGACGACCTGCCGCGCATCTTCGAACGCTTCTACCGCGTGGATAAAGCCCGCTCGCGCGAAGTAGGCGGCACCGGCCTGGGACTCTCCATCGTCAAACATATCATCGAGCGTATGAACGGGACCGTCAGTGTGGAAAGCCAGCTAGGCAAAGGCTCAACGTTTACGCTGCTGCTCCCGGCCGTCCCCTAATGCTTACTCCGAAGGTCGGCAGGTACAAAGCAGAAAGCGTGCGCTGTTTGCCATCCAAGGTTTGCTTTGATGGGCAATTCAACCCTGCGTCGGCCGTACATCAAGCCTGGCCTACTTGGGGCTACTGAGGGGTGAGGTTGTAAAGAAAGATGAACTGGAGGACCAGGTGTTCGCCCGTGAACTCCTGGGGAAGCGGAGGAAAAGGAATTGAGGCATGGATGCCGGTCACCGCGGCGCGATCGAGGGGGTCAGAACCCGAGGAAGCCACCAGGCGCAACTGCGGTACCGAGCCATCCTTGAGGATTTCGAACACGATTCCCACACGTCCCTTCTCACCCAGGCGCGCGGATTCCGGAATCACGGATATCCAGTTGCGCCGGACGATGTAGACGATGCGGGCAAGGTACGGGCCAAAGTCCACTCCCCGCGTGTCCGAAAGGATCGTGGGCGCTTCGGTGGAGAAGTTCGGGTGCAGATTGTTGAATTCCATGGCGGAATCGCCCCCGCCCCCCGACCCGCTTTCTGGGTGATATCCGCCCCTTGCGGCGGCTTGCATCGACTGCTGGATGGCTTGCCCGGGGGTCATCGACGGCATGCGGAATTTGCCGGCCCCGGCCCCGCCTGCGGGTGTGGCGTCCTCCAGGCGCAAGCCTGCATCAGTCTGTGGCTCCGGTTTGGGACCGGCCGGTTGCGGCTGTGGGGGCGCCGGAGGTCCGCCTGGGGGAGGAGTGGGAGCGGCTGCGGGCGGGGGTGAAGGTGGTGCCCCACGAGAGGCCTCGGGCTCAGGTGTGTTGCCGCGCGAATAGGGCATGTGCAGGCCATTCGGATCAATCGTAGGCGAGCGACCCTGGGCGCGGCGATTCTTGTCGGAAGGGCGCGCTTCCGGAGGCGGTTCGCGCAGAGACTTCAACAGATCTGGGGGAAGGAATAATGTGGTAATCTGCCGTTCGGGCTGCGCGCTGACAGGAATTCCCATCATCAACTTTCCGCGACGGAGGAGATCCGGAGCGAAAACGATAAACATGATCATAAAGATATGTAGGAACACCGAGGTCAGGAATAACGCACGCCGGCGCCAGTGCGCCAGTTCCTGCTCCGGACCGGCGTCCAGGAACAGGTGGATCGGGATTTCCACAATCGGCGACTCTCTTGCCCGCCAGACATCGATGGGGGTTTCCGTGCTCATCAAAAGACTTCCACGGCGGACATTTCACTTTCCGCCGGATGTTGAATAGATGCTACGACTCACCACTTTGCCCCACGGAGCGTCCTAAAGGCACATTGACTAGGGCTGCATGTTGTTCGATGCAATTCATAACAGCTTCGGCCAATGCCAAAGCTTGTTTTCCTTCCGAACCGCCGACCAAGGGGCGACTCCTTGTCCGAACCGACTCTATGAAAGCCTCCAACTCCGCCCGCAAGGGTTCCTGCGGCGAGGTGGTCAGCTTCTGGAACGCGATCCGCGGGGTCGGCCCATCACGGTCCACTCGAATTAGTGTCGCATCTCGGCGTGTGAAATCAATGGAAAAATACTCGTTGGGCTGGAAGTACCGGAATTTGCGGACCCTTTCCGTGCTTACCCGGCTGGCAGTCAGATTCGCAATGGCGCCATTTTGAAATTCCACACGGGCATTGGCGATGTCCACTTTGTCGGAAAGTACGGGCAGTCCCACCGCACGCACATCGTGCCAAGGGGAGCCCACCATCCAAAGTACGAGATCAAGATCGTGAATCATCAGATCAAAAACGACGTCCACGTCGAGGCTGCGAGGGCTGAAGACGCCCAAACGATGGATTTCAAAGAACATTGGGCGCGTGGTCTCGGCTCTGGCCGCCACCACTCCAGGGTTGAATCGCTCCAGATGGCCGACCTGGAGAATGCGCCCTCCGCCTTCGGCCAACTCAATCAACTCGGTGGCTTCTTCCAAGGTCCGGGTGATGGGTTTCTCCAATAGCACATCCACGCCGCGAGCGAAGGCCTGTCGCGCCACGGCGGCGTGATCGGTGGTGGGGATCACCACACTTACTGCGCGGACCGCGCCCAGCGCTTCGTCCAGACTTGAAAAGGCCCGCACGTTGAGTTCGGCGGCGATTTCCTGCGCACGCTCGCGACGCAGGTCGTAAACACCAACCAGTTCCGCCCCCGGGACCTGTCTCAACTCACGCGCATGCTTCTTGCCATGCTCGCCAACGCCCAGCACGGCGACCGGAATTCGTTCGCTCATGAATTTCGAAACTCGAGATTCGACACCCGAAATTCGCCGATCCGGCGGCGAGCTTCGAATTTCGATTATCGATTTTCGCTCCTCTACATCCCCACGATCGCGATTCCTGCCTCATCGGCGTCGGCGATCAGGTTCTGCCGGTCGAAAAACAGCGTCTTTCCCGCATCCACCGCAAGCGCGGTGGCTTTCGACTGATGCATTACCTGGATGGTCTTTCTCCCTACCACCGGAACATCGAAGCGCATGTCCTGCTCGGGCTTACATACTTTGACGACCACTAGCCGCCTTCCGTTACTCAGGCTGGCGGCGCGTTGGATAGCGGCGTCAGTACCCTCCATTGCCTCCACGGCCACGCAGGCGCGGTCCGCCACTACGATGGTCTGGCCGAGATCCAACCCCGCAATCTTCTTGGCGATTTCGCGGCCGTAGGCAATGTCCGCCGCCTCGTCCGCGTCGGGGGGGCGCCGCGTGAGCGTGCCGGCTTCCGGCAGCAACGGCTTGAGAAAAAGGGTGGAGTCAACAACCTTCATGCCGCGCCCTTCGATCATGCGCACAAAGGCGCCAATCAGCACGTCCGTGTTTTTCCGCGAAAGCCCTTGCAGCATGCGGCTCATCATGCCGTCCGGCTTGATGGCGCTGAACAGTTGGGCGTGCTTCACTTGTCCGGCCAGCACCACTTTGCTGACTTTTTCCGCCACCAGCAGGTCGAGACACTTGGCCACTTCCCCTAAGCTGAGCCAATGGATTTCCCGTGCCTCCTCGGCAAGCTCTGGTGCGGCCTCTTCCTTGATGGCCACCACCAGCGGTTCCAGCCCCTGGTCGCGGGCCGCCTCCAGCACCAGAAAAGGGAAATGCCCATTGCCGGCAATGATGGCGTAGCGATCGGGGGAGATGGAGGATTGATTCATTGGGTCATCGGGTCATTTAAAGGCTGTCCGTAGTCCGTTGTCCGTGGTCAGTTACAAGTCATCTTGCAGGATCGGGAGAATGCCACGAAAGGCAACGGGCGACGGATTTCGGACAGTTTTTCAGCGTCTTCACTTGCAAACCCCCCGCTCCGAAGATTTGATAAATTCCACCAGGGCCTTGACGTGGGCAGACTGGAATCCCCTGGCTTCAATCGCCTCCAGCGCCTGGGTGGTATTCAGCTTCGAGCGCGTGAGCAAGCGAAACGCGGCCTCCAAGTCCTTCAGGTCATCCTTTGTCAGCCCCCGTCGCTCCAGGCCGAGCCGGTTGGCGCCGTACACCTCTACGGGCCGCGGCGCTGAGGATTTGGAATAGGGGAGAATGTCCTGATTCACCAGAGTGGCGCTGCCCAGGAAGCAGTACGCCCCGATGCGGCAGAACTGGTGGATCATGGTAAAAGCTCCCACCGTGGCGTGGTCCTGAATCTCCACATGCCCGGCCAGGGAGGCGCCATTGGCCATGATGATACTGTTGCCCAGCACGCAATCGTGTGCAATGTGGACATAGGCCATCAGCAGGTTATGGCTGCCTACGCGCGTCACCCCCTCACCTTCCACCGTGCCGCGATGAATCGTCACGAATTCCCTAATGGAATTGCCGTCGCCGATTTCGACTCGGGTGGGTTCGCCGCCGTACTTCAAATCCTGCGGCGCGAGCCCGATCGAAGCATAGGGAAAGATCCGGTTGTCCTTGCCCATGCGAGTGTGGCCGTCAATCACCACATGGGACATCACCTCTGTGCCTTCACCCAGTTCGACGTACTCGCCGATCAGGGAGTACGGACCGACCATCACGTTGCTGGCGACCTGCGCATGGGAATGAATAATTGCTGTGGGATGAACGTTCATGGGTGGAGTTGACCTGGGCGATCGGAGATCGCGAACATTTCCACCGCTTCCGCCGCCAGCTTGCCGTCCACCAGCGCGCGCCCTGACATCTTGCCGTAGTTAGTGCGGCGATGCACCATCTCTACTTCGATGCGCAACTGGTCGCCCGGCACCACTGGGCGGCGGAATTTGGCGTTCTCGACGCCGGAAAAGTAGATGAGCTTCTTACATTTCTCCTCGTCGGGCATTTCGCGGTAAAGCATGATGCCCCCTACCTGCGCCATGGCTTCCAGAATAAGCACTCCGGGCATCACCGGCGCGCCGGGAAAATGCCCCTGGAAAAACTCTTCGTTCATGGTGACGTTCTTCAGCCCCACGATGCGGTTGGGCGGATCCATCTCTACGATCCGGTCCACAAGGAGAAACGGATAGCGGTGGGGGAGGAACTTCATGATTTCCGTAACACTGTACACGATGCGGTTTTCTGTGGCAGGGCCGGTTATCGGGTCACCCATTCATCACCATCCAATTGGGGCGTAGCGCGGCAGGACAGATTGGGATCCACGCTTCCTAGGTCCACAGTATGTCGCAGGAAGAGCCACCGGGACCGGCAGCCATTATAATCGAAAGGCCAAAGGGTTCCAATCTAAGGAGTCGAGGCTAAGGAGTCGGGGTTTAGTTGTCAGTGGCCAGCACCGCGCGGCGGGGCCGGAAAAGAAAGTCAAAACGCAAAGCGCAAAAGGCAAAGCTTCGGTGTGGTAACGCGGTGAAGGGAAACCAAAAGGCTACGGCCGAAAGCTAGCGTAGCGGATATGTTTTGTAAGTCCGCGGCTTGTCCCATATTGAAAACAAAGAGCCGCGGGCCTTCAGACCAGGTCTGACGCGCTACGCCTGCTCCGAGGTGTGTGATCTCTCCAGTACGCACGCGCCACGCCCCGGGCGCATCGGATCAGTCTCGCGAGGGGAAAATACCCTGCAGCGCAATGCAGTAGGGCACGGTGATTCCCGGGCCGGCGGGGATCCCGCTCTTGCGCAGGTCTGGCAACGCGAAGGTCGTTCGCCCGTCGCCGCCATAGGTTGTGCCGAGCAGGGAAAAAAGCGCGGTATTCTGGGAAATCTGCATCAACTGGCCATTGCACTGCGCCCACCCTCGCGGCGCAAAGTTAAAGCCGAACGCTCTGATCTCACCTAGAAATGGTTCCATGTCTTCCTCCTTATCTCCTTTGGATTTCGCCTCTTTGGAGCTTTTCCGTGGAAAGGCCTCTTACCAAACACCCTCTCGCCCTCCTGGGCGCGGGCGGAGAGCCGGTGACACTGGCAACGAGAAGATTCCACAATCTTCCACTTCCACCGCTTGCAAACTAGCACCCAAGGGGTTTGTTGTAGTTGCAAGGCGGCTAAGTTACCGGGGGAGGTCGTCGCCCACACCAAGAACGCGCTTCGAGAATAATCTTCATCTCGTGGGTTGTCAAAATAATTAGAATTAGGTTGTCCAGGGAAGCTCTCTTCAGGTTGCGGCCGGTCAGATATTTCCGGTGCTGTAATGGGTTCAGCCTTTAACGGCGGCTTTGCGGCGCCATTTGGCGAGGTAGGCTCACGGCTCCAGCCTCAAACTGACTCGCAACAAAAAAATCTAAACTTGACCACTACCGGTGGGGGGACGCTGTTTGGGCGTTTCATGGCCTTAGTCGGAACCCTGGGTTGTGCTAAACTCGCACCGGATTATATAACGCAGCGGATGGTGGTTAGTGCTGTCCACTCGCCACTCGCCACTAATCACTGATCTCGGGAGACCTACCTTGACGGCAACCATTCTTGACGGCAATAAAATTCGAGATGAAATTCAAGTGGAACTCTTGCAACAGATTTCGGACCTGAAGCGCGCGGGCATCACCCCCGGCCTGGCAGCGGTGCTGGTGGGTGAGAATCCTGCCTCGCAAATATATGTCCGAAGCAAAGTGAAGACCTGTGAAACACTGGGCCTTTATAGCGAGAAAGTTGAGCGGTCAAAGGATTCAACCACGGAAGAATTGCTGGAATTGGTCGACAATCTTAACCGCAACGACAAGATCGACGGCATTCTGGTTCAGCTTCCCCTGCCGCCGCAGGTTGACACAAAGCGCGTGCTGATGGCCGTGGACCCGGCAAAGGACGTAGACGGTTTCCATCCTACCAACGTTGGCAACTTGGTGGCAGGCCGCACGGGTTTTGTGCCCTGCACCCCGGCAGGAATTATGGAAATCCTGAAGCGCTCGAAGATTCCCCTGAAGGGCGCCCGGGCCGTGGTGATCGGCCGCAGCGATATTGTGGGTAAGCCAGTGGCCATGCTCCTGCTGCACGAGCATGCCACGGTCACCATTTGCCACTCGCGCACGCGCGATCTTCCCGGGGTGGCGCGCGAAGCGGATATCCTGGTGGCGGCCATGGGGAAAGCGGCCTTTGTGACGGCCGACTTTATCAAACCTGGTTCGACGGTCATCGACGTGGGCATCAACCGCCTGACGACGGAGGAGGAAGTGCGCAAGATATTCCACGATCCCGCTGGCCCCCTCGCCACCCTTCAGAAGCGAGGCGCAGTGCTGGTGGGTGATGTTCAACCGGAAGACGCGCGTGCCATCGCCGGCGCGTTCACCCCGGTGCCGGGCGGCGTTGGACCCTTGACGATCGTGATGTTGATGTCAAACACCATTCAGGCGGCGCGGCATCGGCGGGGGGGTAAGGGCAGTGGCTAGTGCATAGTGGCCAGTCACTAGCCACTATCCACTAACCACTTGCCACTAACCCCTGTGCTTATCGTGTTCCAAAATCTGCCCATTCTTGGGGCTAAGGGGGTGCCTTCGGTACGTGGTTGACTTCGGACCTCAGACTTCGGACCTCGGACTCTCCTTTGGTCTTACCGGAGGCATCGCCTGCGGAAAAAGCACTGTGGCGCGATTCTTCCAGGACCTGGGCGCACACATCATCGACGCCGACCACGTGGGGCACGAGGTGATCGAGCCCAGCCACGCCGCATATCAGGAAATCCTCGAACACTTCGGGAAAGAGATCCTTGATCCCGGCGGGCGCATCAACCGGAAAAAGCTCGGACCCCAGGTGTTTGCCGATCCGCAACAACTGCGCCTGCTCAATGCCATTGTCCACCCGCGCATCATCGCGCGCGTCCAGGAACTCGCCGGCGAACAGCTCACATGTAATCCCCACACGGTGGTAATCATCGACGCAGCGCTGATCTTCGAGTCAGGCATTAGCGGCGCTCTGCGCAAAGTGATCGTGGCTTGGTGCCGTCCCGAACAACAATTGGAACGCTTACTGGCGAAGACAGGCATTTCCCGCGAGGAGGCGGAGCGCCGTATTCAAGCGCAGATGTCCGTGGAGGAAAAACGCCGTCGCGCAGACTATGTGATCGATTGCTCCGGATCCCTGGAAGAGTCACGCGCTCAGGCCAGAGCGATTTACCTGGAATTGATGCGAATGATACGGCAGGCGTAGCGTTGTGGCGCAGGGCGGTGATGTAGTGCGGTGATGTAGCGCTGAACTTTAGTCCTGCATATGCCGACCTCAAGGTCGGCGCTACGACAACGCGTTGGCCTAACGGTCGGCCCCACCCTTGCCTTTCCGCCACTGCTCAGCGCGGGTGCGCAGGTCGTCGAGAGTGGCCTGCACTTCCTGGAGCTTGCGGGCCAACTCGTCGCGGTCCGCGTCCGGTGAAACGAATATGGGAGGGGCGATAAACGTCGCGGCGCGAGTGAAGGGATACGGAAACTCGGTCAGGTCCCAGCTTTTCCGGAAAACAAAGGCGCGCCGCACCGCGGCATGAAAGCAGAGGATGGCCGCCCCGGTGGCCTTGGCCAACTGTACCGAGCCCGGCTTGGCAACGAAGCGCGGGCCGCGCGGGCCATCGATGGTGAAGGCCGTGTCCGAGCCACGCCGCAGGCAGCGCACCATCTCCACCAGGGCGCGGGCCGCGCCGCGCGAACTCGACCCTCTTGCCGCGCCGTACCCTTGCTTCAGGATAATCCGCGCGATGATCTCACCGTCGAAATTCTGGCTGGTCATCACCACGATGCCTCGCTTGCGCCAGAACCATGTGGCAGCGAAGATTTCACGGTGCCAAAAGGTATAAATCAGCCCCTTGCCCGCGCTGCGGGCCGCCTCCCAATTTTCCCAGCCGATTACCTCCGTGCGCAGCGTCCACCCGATCAGATTGACCAGGAGGGAGCCAACCCAGCTTCCCAGGAAGATTTGAACACGCTGCCCAAAGGAAAAGCTCCTCGGTGCACTCTCCGGCGCCGCCCGGGATTGATCCGGTGTTTCTGCGCTCGCTTCCCCGGCCTGCTCTTGCGGGTTTACCCCTTCTTCAATCACCCGGTCCTCTCCGATCCTGAAGGCATGAATGCGGTGAGATTATAATTCGTGCATGGGGCAAGGCGCAAAAACATGCGAAGTCAGCGCCATCGCTCCGGCAGGGGTTATGGCGTAGGTGGGATCGGCCGTCCGGGGGCGGGAGTCGGCGAGCTCCGTCGGCGCGCGCGGTCCAGCACGTTCCAGACCAGAATGCGTGCCGCCAGTCCGATCCAGAGGATGGTGTAATAGAAATGCAGATTCAACTTCCTGGCATAAAGAAAGCCCGCCACGGCGAAGATCCACAGGTGCGACTCACCCAGGAAAGCCTGCAACCACCTCGGCTCCATGCCGCCGGCAGGCAGACGGGGCCGCAGCGACGGCCATAGGCGCGGAACCGCCCCCCGGTAGGCGTGATAGGCTTCACCCTGGGACTGCGCCATGGCGGCTTCCTCCCAGCCAATCAGCCGCAGGACGATGAGCAGATTCCCCAGGAGCACAATTACACTGCCGGTCCGGCTGGCCAGCATAGCGAACCCCGCCGCCAGGAAAATGTTGCCCAAATAGAGAGGATTGCGAAGGTGGCGGTAGGGCCCGTCAACGACCAGTTTCTCCGTGCGGGTGTTTACGTCGTGGACCACCTCCGTACGCAGATAGGCGCCTCCCCAGGTGCGAATCCACGCCGCGGTGGCGATGAGCAATGCCGAGACTGTAAACAATGCCTGGATGGCATGAATCACCCCGACGGCATTCGGATAAATGCCGCTCCTGTTGGCTACCCACATTAAGACGGCTTCAGACACGTTCCTGTGGTCGAAGGCGTAACATCCGAAGCCCGCGAAATACATCAGGAGGATCAGCCAGAAACGATAGCGGAATTCAAATTCGGTGGCGCGCATGCGCTCGACACCTCCAGGGGGTGAAACGGGTTAATCGATCATGGGCTCTGCCTTCGAAAGAACCGGAGCCGGGGAATCCGCTCGAAGTTGCGGTCAAGTGTGAAGATGTATGCGCTCTCGCGCATCGCCAAGGCGGCGAGCAGGCAATCCGCGATGCCGACTTGAGACCCGCGTGCCGAGCACTCGGCAACAAGTTCGCCCGCCCGCAGCCAGGAGTCGCGGTCTGCCTCCAGGTACACGAGGGGTTCCATTGCTTGTAGGAGCCCGCGGACCTGCGGGGTAGATCGGCATCCACGCCGCAGTTCTGCGAGGACCAGGCCGGCGGTCGCAACTTCTCCCTGCCGTAAGAGCGTTTCGAGATCACCCCGCACGGATGGATTGTTGCGATCGAGAAACTCGATCCAAACAGAAGTATCAACGAGAACCACGGTGAGTGCGTTCCCACCCTTTCCGCAGAGTTTTGGCCTCGGAGGAAAATCGAACTTTACCCTGAAGCTGAATCAGTTTTTCGATCTTCTTCCGCCGAACAAAATCCTTCAGGACTTCGTGGATGGCCTGGGTCTTGGTTCGTGCCCCCGTTTCTTCCTGCACGATTCGCAGCATATCATCGTCGATATTCAGGGTGGTGCGCATCTTATACTCTGTGCATACAGATTTACTGAATTCGTATGTAGCGTCCAGCATATCATTCGGCCTATTAGTCTGCAAGAGGAGCCTGCTGGGATAGCAGGGAGGTTGAAGTGCTTCTCAAGCCCCGGCGGGGGCGACATTATCACAACAGACCAAGGGGAATTCTGATGTCACCACTACGCGGCTCACTTCTTACTCTCCACCGCGCTCCCACGGCTTTCGCCGTGGGCCACATTATGACGCCACTCCCGTGGCTCAGATATTGCCAAGCGCGGTCACTTTAGCGCTTGTGGAGCGCCGCCCCTTAGCTTCGGCGCCAGGTTCCTGGCGACGATTTCCGCCACGTCCAGGATCTCGATGTCGTCGCGCTTGAGGGCGTTGGCGGCGTCGCGCACCATGATGGGGCAATACGGGCATGCCACCGCCACAGTAGTGGCTTTGGTTTGCATCAGCTCGGTGAAGCGCCGCTGGTTGACACGCTCTTTGCCCTGTTCGCGAGTATCATCGGCCACAAAAAGTTGCGCGCCGCCTGCTCCGCAGCATTGGGTGTTCTGCCCATGATGCACGGCTTCGGTTATCGCGACACCCGCGGCATGCAGGATTTCCCTTGGCGCGGAAGTGATGCCGCGTCCCCGCGCCAGATAGCAGGGATCATGGTAAGTGGCCTTCACCGCTGAGGGTTTGATGGGAAGCTTGGGAAGCACCTTTTCGATGAATTCCGTATGGTGTACGACCTCGATTCCAAGCTGCGCGTAGGAAGCGATTTGACGGTAATCCTTGTCCAGCATCGTGGTGCAGTGGGGGCAGCAGGTGACAATCTTCTTGACGCGCGCACCCTCAAAGGACTCCACCAGCTTTCCGGAGAGTTCGATAAAGAGGTACTCATTCCCGGCCCGCCGCGCCGGCTCGCCGCAACAGGTTTCACGCGCCATCACGCCCCAGGAAACGCCCGCGGCGTCCAGAATCTGCCGCATGGCCTGAGCGACGGCTTGCCCGTGCGGATCGAAACTCAATCCGCAGCCCAGCCAGAAGAGCCACGCCTGCGTACCATCGAAAATCGGGAATTGCTTCGACTCGATCAGTTTTTGCCGCGTATCGTGTGCGATGCCCCAGGGATTGTGGGGGGCCCGCTCCATGGTGGTAAAGAGCTGGTTCACCCGGTCGTTCGAAATTCGGCCTTCGCTGGCGAGTCCGCGGCGTAGGTCGAGAATCTTCCTGCCCACGTGCTCAATGCCCACCGGACACACGTATTCGCACGCGCCGCAGGAAAAGCACTGGAACAGGTCATCATCGGTAATGAAGGCCTTGCCCTGCTGTTTTTCTTCCGCCGTTCCGGCCACTACATCTCCGCCGGAAAGAAGGCCTTGGCGCAGGTCCAGGATGATTTCCTTGGGACTCAGTGTTCCCCCTGAAAGGTTGGCGGGGCAAACATCCGTGCAACGCCCGCACTCGACGCACGCATCGACGTCGAGAACGTCCTTGCGCCCGAGGTCCTTGAAGCGAATCATCCCCAAGTCATCGCCCTCTTCCTTCAGCGCGCGCATGGAACTGGTGGTCTCAGGACGAAAGAAAATCGTGACGGGGGCCAGCACCAGGTGCAGGTGCTTCGAGAGGGGAATCACCACCAGCAGCGCAAAAAATGAAAGGGTGTGGAGCCACCAATTCATTTTCCAAGACAGGCTGCCGACCGGAAACACTCGCCAGCCCAGAAGATAGGTGACCATGAGCGCCGAAATCATGGAAGCGACAGCTCCGGAGGTGGGAGAGAGCTTGCCGAGGGCCTTGGGCCTTAAGACAAATCGCCGGAACGACAGGCCAATAATACCCACCAGCACCGCAACAGCCCATATTGCGACAAATGCCCCGTACCAACTCTGTTCCTGCGTAGCTTTATCAAGTCCCCGCAGGCCTAGCAGCATGTGCTTTGCGCTGACCCATCCAAAGGCGAAGAATCCCCACAAAACGAAGGCGTGGAGAAGGCCCACCACAGGCCTGTCGCGCACCACTCGATATTGCAGAATGACCTCGACAAAAACCCGCCAGAGGCGTTTCGGAATGTGGTCGTGAGGAAGATCGCCGTGCTGGGGAAACACCGAGAAGAGCCGGCGGTTGACGGTTCGGAAAAAGAGCCAAACACTTACCAACGCGATCACGATAAGAACAGCTTGCGCCCGGCCGCCCAAGAAGAAGGCGGCGCATCCCACGAACGCGATGATTGCAATGACCCAGGAAATATGCTTGCTTGAATTTAGGTCCATCAATTACCTCAAGAGGATTGGAAGGGTGGGGCTGAGCAGGCTGTGGAAGTACGCTCCTATACTGTCATCCTGAGCCCGTTTGCTGTCATTCTGAGCGCAAAGAAGGATCGCGCTCTGCCGCTCAGGGTTGACTACGCGCAGGGCCCCTGTGGTTCGTACCGGTTGTCGCACAGGGCAAACTACGGGAGTTCTTCGCCCAAAATGCGCGCTCAGAATGACAGCGTAAGCCCGGCGCAGGTCCACAATGACAGACCCGAAGCTTATTCCCGCAGCCTGCAAAGCCGCCAGGATGGCGGTGCCACCGCGTCAAGCCAGTGAGGAAACACCGCGCTATTGCACGAGGCTGGCAATCTGCTGCTTGACGGCCTGCGCAATCGTGGCGCTAGAGGCGAAATCCTTCTCCACTCGCTGGTAGATCTCGCGCGCCTTGGCCGGTTGCGACTCGCGATAGGCGTCTGCCATGGCCAGCAGCGCGCTCGCCTTGGGCACGGTCAGCGTGGGGTGATCGGCTAACTCCTGATAAAGCTTGACCGCCTCCGGCGTCTTGCCAGACTTCGCCAACTCACCCGCCAGGGCGAATTTCGCCATGGCGGCGATTTCCGCGTCGTGGTCCATGCTGGCTTCCGTTAAGGTCTGAATCGCCCCCGAATGATCATCCAGGAGCGCCTGGCATACCCCGGCCTGGTAACGCGCAATCGCCACCGCCTTCGGCCGCGGAGGCATCTTGTACTTATCTAAAATGGCATCAAATTGCTGAAGAGCCTTCTTGTACTTCTCCTGCGCAGTGGTGTAGGTAGCCCCGGCGGGTTCGCCTTGGCCTGGCGTAGGCTGACCCACGTAAGCGCGGAACGTCGAGAGCGCTTCGCCCAAATCGGCGTTGGCGGCGCCTTCCTGGCGGTCGGTGTAATACTTCAAGCCGGCAGCCAACCCCACCACTGTAACTACGATGATCGTGTAATTCAGGATCTCCTTGTAGTGTTGCTTAATATATTCTTCGATTTGTACCAACGAGTCTTTAAACTCATCGTGCTTCAATTGATGGCGGGTTTGGCGGTCCACAGTCTGGCTCCTTCCGAATTGGTGATCCCTGTAATCTTAACAACCCGCCCGAAGGGCGTCAATTGGCGCCTGATCGTGCGGCTTTCGATCGGGTTCACTGTGCCGTCCATCCGCCGTCAATGACGATGTCAGTGCCGGTGATGAAACCGGAGGCGTCGGAACTCAGGAACACAGCCAGGGCACCAATCTCTTCCAATTTGCCCCAACGGCCCAAAGGAATCTTGGCATTGAATTCCGCCAGTTGCACGGGGTCCTGTTCCACCACGCGAGTGATTTCCGTGGGGAATGGCCCGGGACTGATGGCATTGGCCGTGATGTTATAAGGGGCTAACTCCAACGCCAGCGCTTTGGTGATGCCGAGCACTGCGAACTTGCTACCGCAATAAGCCGTGCGGTGGGGCAGCGAAACGTGCGCCATAGTAGAAGCCACGTTAATGATGCGGCCGAATTTCTTTTCGATCATGCCCGGCACGAAGGCGCGAGTGCAAAGAAATGGACCGTCGACGTTGGTGGACATCACGCGGCGCCACTCCTCCAGGGTGTACTCGTGGAGCGGTCGGCGAATGTTGACGCCCGCGTTGTTGATGAGAATGTCGGGAACGCCGGCTTGCTTGCGAATCTCGCCAGCGACTGCGGCCACGTCACCTTCGTTGCTGACATCGGCGACAAAGGTGTAGGCCTTACCTCCGTGGGTCATGATTTCCGCCCGCACTCCCTCCAGCAATTTGCCGCTGCGCGCCACCAAAGCCACGGTGGCCCCCGCCTCCGCCAAGGCTTCCGCCATCTGCCTGCCCAGGCCCTTGCTCGCGCCCGTGACCACTACCACCCGACCGTCGAGCCGTTGATTCATCATCGCATCCTCCTTCCGACAAAAAATGTAACATAAGCCGGTGGATACAGCATGTTCTCAATACGCCGTGGGTGCGAAGCTCTGCATCCGGGCCCGTCCCCCTGTGAGAAGTTCGCGCTAAACCGCTGCGCCTTTGCCACAATTCGCATATAATGACCCGCGCCGGGTTTGTGACCTGGCTTCACAAGAAATTTGCATTTTCCCTCACAGGAGAGACCTGTCGCCGTGAAAATCGTTGTGTGCATCAAGCAAGTTCCCGCCCGGGACTCCGTGTTGCGCCTGAATTCCGCCGCCACCTGGGTGCAGGAAACTGATCTCAGCTTCGAAGTCAATGAACCGGATATTTACGCGTTGGAAGAAGGCCTGCGTCTGAAGGAGAAACATGGCGGCGAGGTCGTGGTCGCCACGCTCGGACCAGCGCGCGCCCAGCAAGCGATCAAGGAGGCCCTGGCCAAGGGGGCCGACCGCGCGCTTCATCTCGACGACCCGGCCTTCGCCACGCTGGATGCTTTCGGCATCGCACGTGCCCTGGGCAAGGCCATCGCGAAAGAGAAACCTGACGTTATTCTTACCGGATTGCAGTCCGACGATTTCGGGGCCGCCCAGGCCGGCGTGGTGCTGGCGGAATTCCTCGGCCTTTCGCACTCCACCATCATCATGGAGATCCAAGCGGAGGGCGGCGCGCTCCGTGTAAAACGCGAACTGGAAGGGGGTTGGTTCCAGTGGATCAGCTTGCCGCTGCCCGCGGTGATTACCATCCAATCCGGTATCAACAAGCCGCGCTATGCCACTCTGAAGGGCATCATGGCGGCGAAGAAGAAGCCCGTGGAGAAACTGACTGCGGCGGGTCTGGGTCTGACTGCCGAGGACCTGGCCCCGCGCCTCCACATCGCTAAAGTTTATACCCCCGTGAAGGCTGCCCAAACGGAGTTCTTGCAGGGAAGCCCCAAGGAAATAGCCACGCGCCTGGTAGATAAACTCAAAAACGAAGCGCGAGTAATCTAACCGTAGGGGCGAGCGGCGTTCGCCCCAAGGCCGAAAACCATTCGGCCCTACCGCACAAGGAGGCTCACCATGTTTGTTCACATCTGGAGAATGCGAGCTCGCAAGAAGCGTGTTGGGGAATACGAGAAATTCGGCCGTCAGGTGACGCTCCCGTCGCTCAAGAAAATCGACGGTTGCCTGGGGGCCCACTTCATCAGAATCTTCGAGGCGCGCAAGCCGGAGTACCTGTGGCTGGTGTTCTGGAGAGACCATAAGGCCCTGGAACAGGCCCGAACCAACCCGCTGTGGCGCGAACAAATCAAGCGCTTCGAGGCGGGCAAGTTCTACAAATCGATTCCCCTCGAACTTGTGTGTGAAGCGCTGGAATCCTTCACCGCGACCCCGGCCAAGTCCAAACGAGCCGCCAAGGCGGCAAAGGCCGCGAAAGCTGCGCCGCCGGAAGAGTCGGAGCCGGAAGAGTTACCGTCGGAAGATTCCACCCCGACGGAGCCATCCTCCGCGGCTTTCACGGGACCGATCGTGGAAGGGGAATAGCGGTTCCCATTTTGGATTTTGGATTTGCGATTTCGGATTGAAAGAGGAGAGCGGGTAGGGAAGGTTCGGTGTGCTGGGAATGGGTGTGTGTCCTCCCCCCATCTCATGACATCGAGCACCTGACACCTGGAACCTGACACCTGAAACCTTACTATGGCTAATCACATTTTGGTATTTGCGGAACACCAGGGCGGCAAGCTGACCCGTCCCACCTGGGAAGCACTGGCGGCAGCCCAGCACCTTGCAAAAGGTCTGGGGACAACGGTCAATGCCGTACTCTTAGGAAGCAATCTCGCGTCGCTGGCGGCGGATATTGCTGCCGCCGCAGTTCAGGAAATCTTGACAGTGGACTCACCCCTGCTGGCCGAGTACACCGCGGACGGTTATACGCTTGCCCTGCGCGCGGTGATCGAGCAACAAAAGCCGCACCTTGTGGTCTTCAGCCACACTTACCAGGTGCGCGACTTTGCCCCCAAGCTCGCCGCCGCGCTCAACCGCGGCTTGGTGAGCGATTGCTTGGGCTATCGGAATGAGGAGGGGAAGCTCATCTTCGTGCGCCAGGTTTTCCAAGGCAAGTATTGCGCC
>Ga0335085_10004136_pt1 | contig 24280 bp, 26 predicted proteins | sample Lox_Sample_45_FD_206712 | JGI IMG/M metagenome (GOLD analysis project Ga0335085, IMG submission 206712) | Soil microbial communities from Loxahatchee National Wildlife Refuge, Florida, United States - Lox_Sample_4.5 | ecosystem: Environmental > Terrestrial > Soil > Wetlands | place: USA...
GTCCCTGGATCTGCTGGTCGTCGGATCACGCGGGTACGGCCCGATCGGTCGTCTGATCCACGGGGGCACCGCCCAGGCGCTTGCGCGGACGGCCCGCTGCCCGCTGCTGGTGCTGCCCGGTGCCGCTGCTGCGATAGAGCCGCAGGAGGTGGTCGATGCGGGTCGCGAAATAGCGGCGGAAGTGCATGGGTGACGACGCGTTGGCGCCGTCGACTGCAGCGCTTACGAGCTGATGAACTCGCGCGGATTTTAGGGCAGCATGCGCAGCCCGCTTTCCGCCTCGACTACGGTAGGGCCGCTACGCCATCAGCGTGTGGTCGCGGAATGAGCACCGTCCAGTTGCGCCCGCCAGCGAGCGAGTTGCGCCCGCTGGCAATGCGGACACGTACCCATGTGACGTGTGTGCCCACAACGCTTACCGGCCTTGGCCGAGTGGATTTCCGTGGTCCCCTTGGAGCGATTCGGGAGTTGATGAAGCATTGTGCGACCAACATACGCCTCTCTTTGCAGATGTCATCGCCTCCATATGCGGATCCTGTTGCTTGATGGTCCCGAGCAGGAGTGCGGAAAGGCCGCAATCACCAGCGACCCGGCCGGTCGCGGATGGTCCGCCGCCGACGATGCTCTGGGTCTGAAGCTTCGCGGCCGCCTATGGACTGATCGCCCCGAGTGGCGGAGGCCGCACCACCCGCCAGCCGCGTCCGCGTCGCTTGCCGCTGCTACGTTCGTCTCTCCCGAAGTCACGCGATGGGTCCTCGTTGGAGGCCTGCTGGTCGGTCCCACCCTAGGCGCGCCGGTCGCCGCGAGCGAACGGGCCGCGGCGGGACCGTGCGCATCGGCAAGCGCGGCCCACACTCGCATCAGCGCAGCCGCTAGCGAGCCACCATAGGCGCTACTCCCCGAGGACCGCCAGGTCGAGCTGACGAATGCGCTCGGGGTCGGAGAGGATGTCCATCTCCGCGATCCGGCCGCCTCGGACGGTCACCGCGACGACGGAGAACGGTTCTCCGTCACGCATGGTCACGACACCCGCGGCGCCGTTGACCAGCGCCCGGCGGGAGGTCAGCTCGATGCGCGAGAACATGATCGCCTGGCGGGCGACGTTCTCCGCGCCCTCGACATGGCTCGAGATGCCCTCGAGCCCACCGTCGGCCCTGAGCACGATGTCGGGGTCGAGCACCCCGACGAGCGCGTCGAAATCGCCGTTGCGGGCCGCCGCCATGAACGCGTCGACGACCGCCCACTGGGCGCTCAGGTCGGCGTCGGGAGTCGGTGCCGAGCCTCGTACTCGACGTCGGCCGCGGCTTGCCAGCTGCCGCACCGCGTCCGGCGATCGGTCGAGGATCGTCGCGATCTCGTCGAACGGCACGGCGAACATGTCGTGCAGGACGAACGCGAGCCGCTCGGGCGGGCTCAGCGTCTCGAGGACGACGAGCAGCGCCAGGCCGACCGAGTCGGCCAGCAGCGCCTCGTGCTCGGGGTTGGTCCCGTCGACCGGGTCGACGATCGGATCGGGCACGTGCACGTCGAACGGCTGCTCGCGGCGCGCCTTACGTGAGCGAAGCATGTTCAGCGCGACGCGCGCGACGACGGTGGTCAGCCAGGCGCCTAGGTTCTGCACCTCGCTCGTGTCCGAGCGGCTGAGCCTGATCCAGGCGTCTTGGACGGCATCATCGGCCTCGCTCACCGAGCCGAGCATGCGGTACGCGACCGCCCGAAGATGAGGCCGGTGCTCCTCGAACCGCTCGGCGAGCCATTCCTGCTGATCCATGGTCACATCCCTCGTTCGCAGCTGTTACCCAACAGACCCGGCGGATCACTGAAATGTGACGTCGGCGTCGCAGTGTCATGCTGCCCCGATGACTCGCCTCGAGGTGCCTGGACACGATCTCGTGGGTATCCGCGCCGCCAACCCCGGGCCGTTCACGCTGAGCGGGACGAACTCGTGGATCGTGAGCCATGGCCCGGCCTGGCTCGTCGACCCCGGACCGAACCTCGACGCGCACGTCGAGGCGCTCGTGGCGGAGCTCGAGCGGCGGGGAGGACTCGGCGGCATCGCGCTCACCCACCACCATCCAGACCACACCGAAGCGATCCCAGCAATCCGGGCCCGGTACCCGGAGGCGCCTCTCGGCGCGGCCGGCGGAAACGCGGATGTGCGGCTGACCGACGGAAGCCCGTTCGGGCCGCTCGAGGCGGTCTCGACTCCCGGCCATGCCCCCGATCACCTGGCATACGTGACGGGCGACGCCGCGTTGACAGGCGATGCTGTCCTCGGCGAGGGAAGCGTGTTCATCTCCCCCGATCCCGGCGCGCTGACCACCTACCTCGAGGCCCTGGCGCGGCTCCGGGAGCGCCCGCTCACGGTCCTCTGCCCCGGCCACGGGCCGCCCGTGTTCAACCCAGACACGAAGCTCGGCGAGTACATCTCCCATCGCCTCGACCGGGAGCGGCGGCTGGTCGCGGCGCTCGATGAAGGCCAGCGCAGCGTGACCGACCTGCTCGACCGCGTCTGGGACGATGTCCCTGCGGGCCTGCGTCCGGCGGCGACGGTGACGCTCGCCGCCCACCTCGACAAGCTGGCCGACGAGGGACGCCTTCCGGCCGGCGTCGAGCGGCCAAGACTCCGGCTCGACGCGAGCCACGGCTGAACCGGGCCGTCGGTCCGCTCAGTCGCCGCCCGCGCCGAGGCGCTTGCGCGCGATCTCGAGCGCGGCGGTCAGCGGCGTTTCGCCGGTCGTGTCGGCTTCGTCGAAGATCTGGCGCAAGGTGTCGCCGATCAGGCGGACCCGCCGGCCGGCGGCCGTGGGGCTGTAGCCGTTCTGCTCCTCGGCGATGTTGATCAACCCCCCGGCATTGGCGACGAAGTCGGGGGCCCACAGGATCCGACGAGCGGCGAGCAGGTCCGCGATCGACTCGTTCGCGAGCTGGTTGTTGGCGGCGCCCGCCACGATCTGGCAGCGCAGTCGCGGCACCGTCCGGTCGTCGAGGACGCCGCCGAGCGCGCACGGCGCGACCACGTCGACGTCCAGTTCGAGCGCCTGCACCGGGGTCGTCCAGCGGGCGCCGAGCTCGTCGGCGAAGCGGCGCTTGCGCTCGTCGATGTCGCTCACGATCAGCTTGGCGCCGGCCTTGGCGCAGCGCTTGGCGACTCTGAGCCCTACGTGACCGAGCCCGATCACGGCCACCGTTCGCTCCTTGAGCGAGGTCGACGAGAAGACCCGCTCGCAACAGGCGCGAATCGCGGCCTCGACGCCGAGCGCCGTGTACGGGCTCGGATCGCCGGAGCCGCCCTGACCGCGGGGTAGGCCGGCCACGTGCTCGGTGCGCTGTGCGATTACGCGCATGTCGCGGCTCGAGGTGCCGACGTCCTCGGCGGTGATGTAGCGGCCGCCGAGCGACTCGACCGTGTCGCCGAAGTCGAGCAGCGCGGCGGTGCGGTGCTCGGATGAGAGGACGGCGGCGGGCGCGGTCATGATCACGCCCTTGCCGCCCCCCAGGGGAAGATCGGCGACGGCGGACTTGTAGGTCATCGCCCGCGACAGCCGGAGCGCGTCGCGCAACGCTTGGCGTGCATCCGCGTATCCCCACATCCGGCACCCGCCGAGCGACGGTCCCCGGACCGTCGAGTGCACGGCGACAAACGTGTACAGACCGGACCGCCGCCCGCGTCGCACGACCACATCCTCGTGATCGAGCGTCTCGACGTAGCCGTCCGTCGTCGGAGCGGCCCCTGAGTCGCCAGGTCGATCCGTTGCCAATTGGCTCACGGTGCGGGCGGCGGCGACCAGCTGGTGATGGTCGACGGCGACGATCCCAATCCGGTCGAACCGCTCTGTGAGCCGCCGGTGCCCGAGGTGCTCGAGGTGGTCGAGCCGTCCGAGGTGGTCGAGCCGGACTCTGTGGTCGAGCCGGAAGCGCTGCCAGGGGTCTGCGTGGCTCCCGGCGTCGTCGACGTGGTCGACGGCGCGGTGGAGGCGGTCGTCGAGGTCGAACTCCCGGTCGGATCGGCCAGTTTTGTCTTGGTGCCGGTGCCGTTGGGGGTTGCGCCGCCGCCGGTCAACATCGTCGACCTGCCGCCGGTGGCCTGCGACTTCTTGGCGGGCACCGTGATGGTGGTCGTCGAGGTCGTCACGGTTGTCGGGACGGACGTGGACGACGTGGGCGCCATCGACGAGACCGGGTGCAACAACGGGGTGGCCGTCACCGGAGTGGTTGCCGCGGCCGAACCGGCGCCCGTGTACGTGACCTGCGCGGCGGCCGACGGAGCGGTGTGGTGCCTGGCCGGCGCGATCAGGGCCGCCTTCGCGCGCGGGTGGTGGGTCGCCGGGGTCGTGATCGTGTGCTGGAGCTCGACTGCGCCGCCGGCGGTCACGACCGCGGCGGCGAGCAGCGTGGCCACATGCGTGGCTCCGGCGGTCACCGCGCCGGCGCCGACCACTGCCGATCCGGTTCCGGCTCCGGCGCTCGCGGCCAGCGCGCCCCCGGCGGCGCCGCTTCCGGCTCCGCCGATGCCGAGCACGTTGGCGAGCACGCCGAGCGGCCCCAGCGTCGGGACGATCGCCCCGAGCCGCCGGCTCACGCCGCGCAGCTGGTGGCGGAATTCCCGGCAGCCGGCGCAATCTCGCATGTGGCGGCGGGCCGTGGCGTTCGGGCGCAGCCCGCGATCGTGCGAGACGATCAGCGCCTCACGGATATCGGAGCACGCGGTGTCGCGAGCCTCCAGCGCCTGGCCGAGCGCCAGACGGGCCCGGACCAGCAGCGACTTGACGGCCGGGACCGTGACCCCGAGCGCGTCCGCCATGTCGGCGTACGACATCCCGCCGAGCTCTCGCATCAACAGCGCCGAGCGCTGCTGCTCGGGAAGACGACGGACGTCCGCGATCAGGCGCCGGAGCGACTCGCGGCGGTCGGCCTCATCGATCGGGTCGTGGACCGGCGAGCGCAGAAGCTCGAGCACTTCGGGCGGCGGCGGGGACGGCCGGCGCAGCTCGTCGATGCAGCGATTGTGGGCCACGCGGTAGAGCCAGGCGCGCAGCGCGAGCTCGCGGTGGTTGGCCCGCAGACCCGCGTATGCGCGCACGAAGATGTCCTGGATCGCGTCCTCGGCATCCTGGCGGTGCGGAAGCATCTGTCGCGTGTAGGCAAACAGCCGTTGCCGATAGCGGTCGTGGATGACTCGGAAGGCCTCGTCGTGGCCCGCGCGGAACAGGGCTACGAGCTGCTGGTCCGACCGTAGGCGGAGAAGAGGCGCCCCGATCGATGTCCGCGTCCGGGCTACTGCAGCCGGTGCTGGGAGGGCGGAAGCTTCCACGAGTACCCCCACGCACTCTAACGCCTCAGGCGGGCGAAGGTTTCGGAAACGCCTTGCGTCGGGCGGTATTGCGCCGGTAAGAGTCAGGGCCACGACAGGGTTCCGCGCCCCGAACCGCGGCGATACCCTCAGCAGGGCACGATGGACCCTGCCTCCGGGATCGCAATTCCAGTCGCATTCGGCGCCGGCTTGATCTCGTTCTTGTCGCCGTGCGTCCTGCCGCTGGTGCCTGGCTACATCTCGGCGGTGGCCGGCGTCGCCCCGAGCGAGATCAAGGCACGACGCGTGATCGGGCCGAGCCTCGCGTTCGTCGCGAGTTTCTCGGCGATCTTCATCGCGCTCGGTCTGCTCGGGCAGCAGGCGCTCCACGGGGCGCTGACCGGGCCGGCCGCACTCAAGATCTCCGGAGCCGTGATCATCGCGATGGGGGTCGTGTTCGTCCTCGCGCCGTTCGTTCCGCGCCTCTCGCGTGAGTGGCATGTCGGCCGGCTGATGGACCGCGCCGGGCGCAGCGGCCCGGTGCTGACCGGAGCCGCCTTCGCGCTGGCCTGGACCCCGTGTACCGGTCCGACGCTCGGGGCGATCATCACCGCGGCGGGACTGTCGGGCTCCGCGGCCCGCGGTGCGTTCCTGCTCGCCGTCTACTGCGCCGGCCTAGCCGTCCCGTTCTTACTGACGGGGCTCGCGTTCGGGACCGTGACCTCGGCTCTTACCGTGGTGCGCCGGCACTACGCGGTCGTGATCAGCGCCGGTGGGCTGGTGCTGATCGGGATGGGGGTCCTCATCTGGACCGGCGAGTTCACCCAGCTCAACATCACGGTCAACCACTGGCTGCAGACCCTGGGCCTGCCGGACCTGAACTCGGATACCTGAGCGCCGAATAATCCGACCGAGACGGTTGGACTTAGGACGCCCTAATTTGATACCGTTCGCCGGGTAATTAGGGAGGCCTAATTCACACGGAGGTCCCAGTGTCGTTTGCGCAGACCGTCGTCCTCGGCGCCCTCGCAGGATTTACGATCTTCATCGGTCTCCCCGTCGGGCGCCTGCAGCTGCTGAACAACCGGACGCGTGTGGCGCTCGCGATGTTCTCGGTCGGCGTGCTCGCGTTCATCTTCGTCGACGTCATGCAGGGCGGACTCTCGATCGTCGATGACGCGCTGACGGCGTTCAAGGACGACAAGGGGACGCTGGGGTACGTGGTCTGGCTCGTGATCCTCCTGGCGACGGGATTCACGGCGGGCAGCGCCGGCCTGGCGATGCTCGAGCGCCGGATACGCCCCGTCCGGAGGCCTCCGATCGCCGGTGGCGCGGAAGCCGCGATTGGCGCCGCGGGCCCGGAGCCGCTGGCGCTCGAGCTACACGAGGCGCGCCGGAACGCGCTCCGCGTCGGCCTTACGATCGCCGCCGCGATCGGCGTCCACAACTTTGCCGAAGGCCTCGCGATCGGCGTGAGCGCCCGCGCCGGCGCGATCAGCCTCGCGACCGTGCTGATCATCGGGTTCGCGCTGCACAACGCCACCGAGGGGTTCGGGATCGTCGGTCCGCTCGGCGACGTCAAGCCATCGTGGAAATGGCTCGGCCTCGCCGGCCTGATCGGCGGCGGCCCGACGTTCCTCGGCTCGATCGTCGGCTATGCGGTGACGAGCGACCCGCTCGAGCTTGCGTTCTATGCGTGCGCGGGTGGGGCGATCCTGTACGTGATCGGCGAGATCTGGAACGGGATGCGCCGCTACGGGCACCGCGAGCTCGGGTTGCTCATGGTCTCGGCCGGCTTCCTGGTCGGCGTGCTGACCGACCTGGTCGTGACCTACGGTGGTGCCTGATCCCGCTGCTAATCGTCGTCGTCGCCGCCGGACTCGCGCTCGCGCCACCTGAGCGCGGCTGCCTCGGCACTCGCCGAATGCCGGTTCGGCACGCCCTCGTCGCCCTCGGGAACCGCCGACGGCGGATCGTGGTCGATGTCGTCGTCGGGGTGGCTCTGCCGCCAGCGGGCCGCCGCAGCCTCGGCACTGCTCGAACGACGTCGCGGTGTCGTCTCCTCGGACACTTCGAAACCTCCCTCCTTCGTCTGGGACAAGCCTAGCGAGGTCTCGGTTGCTGTTCTAGAAGGGCCGGAGCGGATTGCGTTGCGAACGTCGGGCACCTGAATGTGGGTGGAGCGCGGCCGTCTCGCATGGCGGCTAACGTCCAACTCGACGCCACCATCCGGGCGAGATTGCGTTTTGGCGCCACCATGGCGGGAAACTGCAAACTCGCCGAGCGCGACTGGTCGAGTTGGACGTTAGGGGTGTAGGGCGCGCGTTTGACACGGCGGGTGCATTGCCGGCAGTTCCCGGCGGATACGCTCCGCCCGCGCGATGAGCCCCAGCATCCCGATCCCGCCGCACGACCTGCCGCTCAGCGGAGGTTCGCCGTTCCCGCCGATCGCCGACTACGGGTTCCTGTCGGACTGCCATACCGGCGCGCTGGTCGCGCCTGACGGCAGCATCGAGTGGATGTGCATCCCCCGGTTCGACTCGCCGAGCATCTTCGGGGCGCTGCTCGACCGGCGGGCGGGAGCGTTCCGCGTCGGACCGTACGGGACCGTCGTGCCGCTGTCGGTGCGCTACGTGCCGGGCACGATGATCCTCGAGACGACGTGGATGACCCCGTCGGGTTGGCTCCTCGTCCACGACGGGCTCACGATCGGGCCGTGGCACGACGACCACGCCGACGAGACCTCGCACACGCGGCCGCCGACCGACCACGACGCCGATCACATGCTGGTGCGCGTGGTCGAGTGCATCCAGGGCACGGTCCAGGTGGAAGCCGTGTGCGAGCCGATGTTCGATTACGGGCGCACGCCCGCGAAATGGGAGATGGTCGAGGAGGACTGGTCGGCGGCGGAGGCGACCGACGGGGACAGCGTCCTGCGCCTGATCACCGATCTGCGCATCGGGATCGAGGGCAACCGGGCGCGCGCCCGGCACACGCTGACCGAGGGCGAGGAGCGGTTCGTCGCGCTCGGGTGGAGGCACGGTCTGAACGGCCCCGAGCACTGCGCCAACGCCAGGCAGCGGCTCCAGACCACGTTCCACTACTGGCGCGACTGGCTGGCCGGCGGCCGCTTCCCCGATCACCGGTGGCGCCAGCACCTCCAGCGATCGGCGCTGACGCTCAAGGGGCTGACGTACGCCCCGACGGGCTCGACCGTCGCGGCCGCGACCACATCGCTCCCGGAGACCCCAGGCGGCGAACGCAACTGGGACTACCGGTACTGCTGGATGCGCGACGCGACGTTCACGCTGTGGGGTCTGCACGCGATCGGCCTCGACTGGGAGGCCGACGACTTCATGCAGTTCGTCGCCGACCTCGGCCGCGACGGCGACGGCGCGCTTCAGATCATGTACGGCCTCGGCGGCGAGCGCGACCTGCACGAGCAGGTGCTGCCGCACCTGAAGGGCTACGAGGGCGCCTCGCCGGTCCGGATCGGGAACGGCGCCTACAAGCAGCGCCAGAACGACGTGTACGGCGCCGTGCTCGACTCGGTCTACCTGCACACGCGCGCCGGCGGCCACATCCCCCAGCGGCTGTGGCCGATCCTCCAAGACCAGGTCAGGTGCGCGCTCGACGTCTGGCAGAAGCCCGATCAGGGGATCTGGGAGGCGCGCGGCGAGCCCAAGCACTACGTCTCGTCGAAGCTGATGTGCTGGGTGGCGGCGGACCGCGGCGCCCGGCTGGCGGACCTCGAGGGCGAGGCCGAGCTCGCCTCCGAATGGCGCGCGGCGGCCCACCGGATCCGCGAGGACATCCTGACGCACGGCGTGTCCGACCGCGGCGTGTTCCGACAGCACTACGAGACCGACGCGCTCGACGCCTCGACCTTGCTGATCCCGCTGGTTCGCTTCCTGCCCTCGGACGACGCACGGGTCAAGGCCACCGTGCTCGCGATCGAGTCAGAGCTCCAGGAGGGCGGGTTCGTCCTGCGCTACCGGGTCGACGAGACCGACGACGGGCTGACCGGCGAGGAGGGCACGTTCCTGATCTGCTCGTTCTGGCTGGTCTCGGCGCTGTCGGAGATCGGAGAGGGCGACCGGGCGCAGGAGCTGTGCGAGCGGCTTCTGGCGCACGCGTCGCCGCTCGGCCTGTACGCCGAAGAGCTCGAGGCACGGACCGGGCGCCACCTCGGCAACTACCCGCAGGCGTTCACGCACCTGGCGCTGATCAACGCCGTCATGCACGTGATCTCGCACGAAGAGTCGACGGCTTAGCGCCGGCGGGCCAGCTCGCGCTTGGCGGTCCGGCGGAACCGCAGCGCCTTGCCGGCGTTGGCGCGCAGCATCGCCACCTGCGACGCCGGCGCCTCGAACCCGGCGACGAGCCGATGGGGGACGAGCCTCCAGCCGTCGTCCCGCTGAACGAGGTCGCCGCGGACCTGGAAGTTCTCCATCCACGACAGCCCCGGCTCGTGGCGGTGGGCCGTCAGGCAGGCCAGCCCGGGCTGGAGTGGCGCACCCTCGGCGGGCGCGTCGATGCAAATGGACCGGTTCGCCTCGTCGGCGTGGACGGGGGCGCGCATCGAGAACGGAAAGCCGTCGGGTGAGACGATCGCGACGACGGCCGTCGGGAAGCGCTTGCCCAGCTCCAGCATACGCGGATGCCAGATGGTTCCGCCGCCCTCGGGGCCGGCGTGGAACCGCTTCGGCTCCTCGGAGTGGCCGGAGCGGACCTCCTCCATGTGGGCGTCGTACAGCTCGGGCTCGGCGCCGGGCGCTCCGGCCCGCCACACGTAGACCCGCTCAGGACGGACGTGAACGTAGATCCGGTCGAAGTACCAGCCGAAGAAGCGGCGGAGCGGCTCGGGAGGCAATCGGCGGACGGCTCCCGGCAGCTTCTCGGCCGACTCCCGGGCGTAGCGCTTGCGGTTGGCCTCGAGGTTCTTGTCGTCGACCTCGGCCGAGCCCTGGACAAGCACCGTCGGTGGATCGTCCAAGCCGCTTCCGGTCGGGTCGGAGAACAGCAGCGAGACGAGCGGGTTGGCCTGCGCGTCGTTGGCCTTCTTCGGGTAGCCGAGCCCGGTCGTGACGTCGATGCACGGCTCGCCGGGGCGGTAGTACGGTGTCACCGGCCAGGTGATCGGCTGACCGGTTCGATCGACGGTGGTCAGCTCGGTCGTGATGAACCGGTCGAACACCGCCTGTACGTCAGGTGGGAGAGATGCCGTCACGACGCGTCACTCAGAGTAACCCGGTTCGCCCGGGAGGACGATCCGGGCGGTCTCACCCTGCCTGATCACCTGCGGCTGCACCGGATGGATCTCGCGTCCCCGCGCGTGTGCGAGCAGCGCATCGGCAGACTCGAAGGCCGACAGCTGTTCCAAGTGCTTGATCGTCGGGAACACCAGGAACAGCTCGCCGCGCATGCGCGCCTCGAGCGCCGCCGCCGGTTCGTACCACCGGGCATCGACGATCTCGCCGCCGTCGGCCTGCGCCTGCGCACCCGGGGGGAGCGGCGCGAGGAAGAACGAAGTGTCGAACCGGATCTTGACCTCGGCCGGAGTGATCCAGCGGGAGAACGGCACTAGCTCCGAGGGATCGCGGATCGAGATCCCCGCCTCCTCCTCGAGCTCGCGGATCGCGGCGGCGCGCAGCGCCGGGTCGCCTTCGCCCTCCTCGCGGTCGACCGCGCCGCCCGGGAACACCCATGCGCCACCCATGAAGCGGGCGTTCGGGTTGCGCTGCACGAGCAGCACCTCGAGCGCGCTCGCGCCGCCGCGCAGCACGATCACGGTGCCCGCGGCCCGCGGCACGGTGAGCTCGCCGGAGTGGAGCGGCTGTTCGGGACCCGGGTGATCGGTGCTCATGGCGTAGCCGCATTCTCCACGACGCGTACGTAGCTGGTGGGTCTCACCTCAACGTTCCGCCCGTAATGCCGGTCCGGATGACCGCCAGCGCGGGCCTGCGGCCCCCTCGGCATCCGGCCTCGCTTTATGGGCCGCGCCCGCGGTCGTCCGGAGTCCTCGGATCCACGCGCGGCACTGCTACGCGTCAGATCGTGCGTTCTCGCGTGACGGACCCCGGGTTCGGCGTTCCGGGCGGTCCGTTTCGGCTCAACCCACTAGCCTGTTCCGAGTGAAGTGGATCTGCGGATCGTGCGGCTTCATCTATGACCCCGCCGAGGGAGATCCGGACGGGGGCATTCCCGCTGGGACCGCGTTCGAGGACATCCCCGAGACGTGGTTCTGCCCGGTGTGCGGGGCGCGCAAGCGGGATTTCGAGCCCTACGACGAGTAGTCGTACGCCTAAGCCGCGTACGGGATCTGCTCGAAGTCATACGGGACGCTCGGGTCGACGTCCTCGTAGGTCTCGGGTAGCTCGATGTCGTCGTAAGGCTCGGCATCGGGCTCGGTGTACGCGATCGTCGTACTCGGATCGAAGCCGACCTGACGCGCGGCCTGGCCGAGGAGTCGCGCGGCGGCCTCGAGCTCCTCGGAGCGATGGGACGCCATCACGGACAGCCGCAGCCTCGAGCCGAGCGCTGGCACCGCCGGCGGGACGATCGCCTGGGCGAACAGGCCGCGACCAAGCGCGACCTCGCACATGCGCAGGACGAGCGCGGGCTCGCCAACCATGACGGACATGATGTGCGTGCTGGAGCCGTTCAGACCGAAGCCCTCCTGCTCGAGGGAGTCGCGCAACGTCGTCGCGTTCAACTGCAGGCGCGCGACGAGCCGCGGCCGCTCCTCGAGCAACCCGAGCGCGGCGAGCGCGCCGGCGATCGCCGGAGGCGACGGCGCGGTCGAGAAGATCAACGTCCGGGCGGCGCTGAGCAGGTACTGCGTCATCGTGCGGTCGCACGCCACGAACGCGCCGTAGGAGCCGAGCGACTTCTCGAGCGTGCCGAGGATCACGTCGACGTGATCCTCGAGTCCAAGCTCCGCGAGCAGACCGCGTCCGTCCGGGCCGAGCGCGCCGGTGGTGTGGCTCTCGTCGATCAGCAGCCGCACCCGGTGGCGCTGGGCGAGTTCGACGATGTCCTCGAGCGGCGCCACGTCACCGTCCATCGAGAACACTGACTCGCTGACCACCAGCGACGCGCGACCCTGTGCCTGGCCGAGCCCCCAGGCAAGGTGCTCGACGTCGCCGTGGTCATAGACAAACACCTCGGCGCGCGACAGACGGCAGCCGTCCACCAGCGACGCGTGGTTGAGCTCGTCCGAGAACACGACGTCGCCGGGGCGCGCCAGCGCAGCGATCACGCCGGCACCCGCGAGAAAGCAGGAGCCGAACAGCAGCGCGCTGTCGCGGTGTGTGAACGCCGCGAGCCGCTCCTCGAGACGCCGATGGACAGTCATCGTCCCTGACACCAGCCGCGAGGCTCCCGAGCCGACGCCCCAGCGCATCGCGGCCTCGGCGGCGGCCTCGCGCACGCGCGGGTGATCGGCAAGGCCGAGGTAGTTGTCCGAGCACAGCAGCAACACCGGCTTGCCGTCGAGCACGACGTGCGGGCCCTGCGGACCGCTGACCATGCGCAAGCGACGACCCAGGCCCATCGATTTCAACTCGCCCAGGCGAGCTTCGATCTCGATCATGTGGCGCTCCCCAGACGCGTTGGCGGTGGCGGCATCTGGGCCCACAGCGTAAGCGGAAGCCCGGACGGACCTCGTGTTTCGCCCGCTCAGCGTCCGCGCCACTCGGGCGCGCGCTTGTCTGCGAACGCGCGGATGCCCTCTCTGAAGTCCTCCGACTGAAAGCAGGCACGGCGAAGCTCGATCAGCTCGCGCTCGGTCTCGGGGTCCAGCGCGGCCTGAGCGTCCAGCACCGCGCGGATCACACGCTTGTTCCCTTTCTGGGCCAGCGGCGCGTTGGATGCGATCTCGGTCGCGAGCTCGACCGCCTCCTCGGCGAGGCGTCCGTTCTCTGCGATCGCGTTGACGAGCCCCCACTCGCGCGCGGTGCGCGGATCGATCCGGCGCCCGACGAGGAACAGCTCGCGCGTCCGCGGCGCACCGATCGTGTCGATGAACTTTCGGATCCCGGTGTGCGAGTAGACGAGCCCGAGCTTCGCCGGTGGCATGCCGAGCGCGATCGTCCCGGCGGCGATCCGCAGGTCGCAGGCGAGCGCGAGCTCGAGTCCGCCGCCGATCGCGTGACCGTTCAGCGCGGCCAGGGTGGGATACGGATACGCCTCGACGGCGTCGAGCGCGGCCGCGAATGGGTTGGCCACGAGCCGGTCGGCCTGGTCTGCGAACTGATCGTTGGCGCGCAGGTCGCCGATGTCGTAGCCCGCCGAGAACGTGGTCTCCTGGCCGGTGACGATCACACAACGGGCGTCGATCTGCGCCAGCGTCGATGTGAAGCCATCGAGGATCGCGTGGTCGAGCGCACCGCGCTTGGCCGGGTTGGAGATCGTCAGTCGCGTCACGCCGGGCGCCGGCTCGTCGACCAGCAGCCGCCCGCCGGTCGCCGGCCCGGGGTCGTCTCCGGAAGGGCTACTCGAGGACAACGAGCGTGTCGCCCTCGGAGACCGATTGACCCTCCTCGCACAGGATCTCCTTGACCACGCCGGGATCCTCGGCCTCGACCGGCATCTCCATCTTCATCGACTCGAGGATGACGACCGTGTCGCCCTCCGCGACGTTGTCACCGACCTCGACCTCGATCTTCCAGACGGTGCCCGTGATGTGGGCCTCGACCTCGGGCAAGTCAGCCTCCTGTCTCGTGGGACGGCAGGAGGATAAGCGACGAACGAGGTCGGGCCCACGATGGGCCGGCGGCTAGTACGCGCCGGGGAGCGCGGGCGGGCAGCGGAAGCTGACCTTGAGCGGGGCGCCCTTAGGTCGCTTGCCCTTGTAAACGATCGCTGCCTGCTTGAACGCCGGGTTGACCTGATCGGCACAGAGCTTCGGCTTCGACAGGGTGACCTTCACCGCGACCGAGTGCGTGTGGCCGGCGGCGCAGTCGGGCGAGCAGTTGATCGCCGTGAAGTTGCCGGTGCCGACCGCCTGCGTGGAGCTCCAGCTGGACCATTTCAGCTTTCCGAGCCAGGTTCCGCCGTCCCCGCACGACAGCGTGATCCGCTTCGGTTTGAACTTGAGCTGCATGCAGTTGATCGCCTGGGGCTGGCTGGTGCTTGCGGCGACCGCCGCCGACGGGACCGCCAGAAGGCCGAGGACGATCATGATCTTGATTGCGTTACGCATGTGGGTACGAACACCTCCGAGCTGGGATCGGTGCGGTCGCCACTAGCCGAACGTGGCGGGGTCTGGACCGGTGCGCTCCTCGCGATCGAGCTCGAACAGCGCGTGCATGTCGTCGTCGCTCAGCTCGAAGTCGAAGATCCGGAAGTTCTCCTCGATCCGGCTCGGCGTGACCGACTTCGGGATCACGATGTTCCCGAGCTGGATGTGCCAGCGAAGCACGACCTGAGCGGGTGTGCGGCCGTGCGCAGAAGCGATCCGATCGATCGTCGCGTCGTCGAGGAACTGGCCCTTCCCGAGCGGGCTCCACGCTTCGGTCGCGATCCCGTGCTCCTCGTGGAACCGGCGCAGCTCGAGCTGCTGGAGGTGCGGGTGCAGCTCGATTTGGTTGACCGCCGGGACCACGCCGGTGGCGTCGATGATCTGTTCAAGGTCCTCCACCCTGAAGTTGGAGACGCCGATCGAGCGGACGCGCTCCTCGCGCTGCAGCTCGACCAATGCCTCCCAGGTCTCGACGGTCAAGCCCTTCTGCGGGATCGGCCAGTGGATCAGGTAAAGGTCGATGTAATCGCCGCCGAGCTTCTCGAGGCTTTGCTCGAACGCGCGCGAGACGCGGTGTCGCCCGTGATCGGAGTTTTGAAGCTTCGTGGTAATGAACAGGTCGCCGCGGTCGAGCTCGCTGGTGAGAACGGCGTCGCGGACGCCCGCCTCGTTGCCGTACGCGGCCGCGGTGTCGATGGAGCGATACCCGGTGGTCAGCGCGCTGCCCACCGCCTCCGCCGTCTCGTCCTGGGGCACCTGGAACACCCCGAAGCCCAGCTGGGGCATGTGGTTGCCGTCGTTGAGGCTGATGTCTGGAACCAATGTCGTCTTCGTTGTCATACGGAGAGGTTTCCCAGAGCCTCTCCCGCGAATCACACTGTTTCAGATGTCGTAGCCTGACGTCGTGGATGAGATCGATCGCCCCGCCGTCGACATGGACCTGCTCGCGGCGTCGCTGCGCGCGGACACGAGCGATCTGAACGCGTTCGTGGAAAGCCTCGCCGCCAAGCTTGAGGAGGCGGTCCCGGCTCGCGTCCGGATCGACCGGCGCCGGACCGGGATGTTCGGGCCCAAGGCGGTCCGCGGCGTGGCGGTCGACCTCGGCGATCGGAGGCTCGAGTTGCGGACCGACGGGGGTAGGGTCGAGACTCGATGCGCCCGGCTGTCGGGCGGCATCGTGCTGAAGAACGAGGTGCTCGAGACGGACGAGTGGCTGGCGGCGCTCGGCGACGCGCTGGCCGACGAGGCAAAACGCAGCGAAACGACCAGGAAGGCGCTCGAGCGCCTACTGATGCAGTGAGGAGAAATCGATGGGATTCCTGAAACGTGACGACGACAACCAAGCCGCGGCCGCCGGGGGGCCGCCCGCTGCCGGTGTGACCGAGGAGGCGCCGCACCAGGCGAGCTACGAGGCGGGGTCGCTGGCGGGCATCCCGCAGTCCGGCCGCGAGCGGATCGCACGGATGAAGCAGGAGGTCGCTCGCGGCTTCTTCACGAGCGATCTGTCGGTGGACGAGTTCCTGCTCGTCAAGCAGGCCGGGTTCGAGCCGCTCGGGCTCGTGCTCGGCAGCTCGATCTATCACATCGGCTTCCAGCAGGCGATGTGGAATCAGAGCCAGGAGCTCGGCGTGCTGACCCAGGCGATGTACCACGCGCGCGAGCTCGCCATGACGCGCATGGAGGAGGAGGCCGACCAGCTCGGGGCGGACGGGATCGTCGGCGTCCGGCTCGACATCGGACGCTACGAATGGGGCGCCGATCTGGCCGAGTTCATCTCGGTCGGGACGGCGGTCAAGCATCGCGGCGGCGAGCTGCATCGCGCGCCGACCGGCCGCCCGTTCACGAGCGATCTGAGCGGTCAGGACTTCGCCAAGTTGCTGCGGGCCGGCTACCGCCCCGTCGGGATGGTGATGGGCAACTGCGTCTATCACGTCGGCCGCCAGGGGATGCTCGCGTCGCTCAAGCAGGTGGGCCGCAACGTGGAGATGCCCAACTACACCCAGGCGCTGTACGAGGCGCGCGAGCTCGCGATGGAGCGGATGCAGAACGAGGCCGACGAGCTGCAGGCGGGTGGGATCGTCGGCGCGCGGATCATCGAGCGCTCGCACGGGTGGGGATCGCACGTGATCGAGTTCTTCGCGATCGGGACCGCGGTGGTCGCGACCAGTGAGGACCACGAGATCGAGAAGCCGGCGATGGTGCTGCCGCTGACTGGATAGCTTTATCGGCGCCATGCCCGACGTCGAGCTGAAGCCCCAGGTCTACAAGGACCCTCGACCGAAGGAGTACTTCGACCACTTCCATTCGCTCGTGCGGTCGCGGCCGCCCGAGTCGAAGGTGTACGAGACCGTTCGCGTTTTCACCGAGCTGAACGCGCTCATCGTGTACCGGGCGCGCGGGATCGGTAGCGAGAACGTCCCCAACGGGCCGGTGATCCTCGCGCCCAACCACGCCTCGTTCATGGACCACTTCTTCGCGGGCGCGTTCGTCCGCCGCCGGGTCCAGTTCATGGGCAAGTCGCAGCTGTTCAAGGGCTTCCCGGGGTGGGTTTTCAGCCACGGTGGCGTATTTCCGGTACGTCGCGGATACCAGGACGAGGAGGCGTTCATCACCGCCGATCGGATCCTGTCTCGTGGTGGCGCGGTCGTCATGTACTGCGAGGGCGGACGCTCGCGGTCCGGCAAGATCGCCGACGAGGCTCGGCCCGGGATCGGGCGGATCGCGCTCGACTCGGGTGCGCCAGTGGTGCCGGTGGCGATCCTCGGCTCACACACGGTCCGCAACTGGAGGCGCCTGCAGTTCCCGAAGGTCACCGTCCAGTACGGCGAACCGTTCCGGTTCGACGTGGTTCGCGGGTCCACGCGTGAGCAGCAGCAGGAGGTTGCGGACTACATCCTCGACCGCATCCGGGAGCTGCACGGCGAGCTGTCCCGGCTCGGCCGGCGGGGCGCGGCCAGGGCGGCGGCTGGTCGCGCGCCGAATTAACGGCGGGCATCTGGGGGAGGGCGGGACGGGATCCGCAGGCGCACCACGTGGACGCCGAGGTCTCGGGTCACCTGCATAACACGACCATCGAGCGCGACTGCGCCGACCGTGGCGTGTAAGGCGTGCCGTACGTGCTTAGTACGCCACGGTCCCGGCGGAACCGCTCCGGTGGCGCGCTTTGCAGGTGGGCCGCGTAGCCGGCTACGCGGTGGCGATCGCGGCCGGCGATGGTCGCGGTGCCGCTCTGATCACGCGGTCGCGATGCCGCTCTGATCACGCGGTCGCGATGCCGCTCTGATCATGCGGTCGCTACCGCCGCAGCCTCAGCGAGCCCAAGCTCTTCGATCGCGGTCTCGCGCATCTTGAACTTCTGGACCTTGCCGGTGACCGTCATCGGGAAAGAGTCGACGAGCTTCACATAGCGGGGGATCTTGAAGCGGGCGATCTGGCCCTTGCAGAAGTCGCGGACGTCGTCCTCGGTCAGGGTGGCGCCGGCCCGCGGGATCACCCACGCCATCAGCTCCTCGCCGTAGCGGTCGTCGGGCACGCCGATCACCTGGACGTCCGCGACCAACGGGTGGGTGTAGAGGAACTCCTCGATCTCGCGCGGGTAGACGTTCTCGCCGCCGCGGATCACCATGTCCTTGATCCGGCCGACGATCCGGACGTAGCCGTCGTCGTCCATCGTCGCGAGGTCGCCGGTGTGCATCCAGCGCTGCTCGTCGATCGAATCGGCGGTGCGCTCGGCGTCGTTCCAGTAGCCGCGCATGACCACGTAGCCGCGCGCGAGGAACTCACCTGGCCGGCCGCGCGGGACGGTCTGGCCCGTCTCCGGGTCGATGATCTTGATCTCGACGTGGGGCCCGACCTCGCCGACCGTGCCGCAGCGGTGCTCGAGGGTATCGTCGCAGCGCACCTGGGTCGTGACCGGTGAGGTCTCGGTCATCCCGAACGCGATGCTCATCTCGTCGATCCCCATCTGGTCGCTCACGCGCTTCATCACCTCGACCGGACACGGCGAGCCGGCCATGATGCCCGTGCGCAGGGGGCCGAAGTCGAACTCACCGAACCGTTCATGGGCGAGCTCGGCGATGAACATCGTCGGCACCCCGTAGACGCTCGTGCAACGCTCGTACGCGCATGCCTCGAGTGTCGCCAGCGGGTCAAACGTCTCGGCGGGATAGACCATGCACGCGCCGTGCGAAGTCGATGCCAGGTTCCCCAGCACCATCCCGAAGCAGTGATACAGCGGCACCGGGATGCACACCGTGTCGCGCTCGGTGTAGCCGAGCATCGCGCCGACGAAGTAACCGTTGTTGAGGATGTTGTGGTGGGTGAGCGTCGCTCCCTTCGGGAAGCCGGTGGTGCCGCTCGTGTACTGGATGTTGATCGGGTCGTCGAAGTCGAGGTCGTCGCCGTGCGCCTCGAGGTCGCCCGTGTAGCCGGCACCCGAGGCGAGCTCTTCCCAGTCGGGCGTGTCGAAGAAGATCGCGCGCTCGAGCTCGGGCAGCTGGGGGCGTACCTGGTCGACCATCTCGACGAAGTCGGAGTCCTTCAGTCGCTGTGAGGCGACGATCCAGCGGCAGCCCGACTGCATCAGCGCGTACTGGAGCTCGCTGACCCGGTAGGCGGGGTTGATGTTGACTAGGATCACGCCGGCCTTGGCGGTCGCGTACTGGGTCAGAGCCCACTCGGCGCGGTTCGGGCTCCACACGCCCACCCGGTCGCCCTTGCGCAGGCCCGCGGCGAGCATTCCGCCCGCGAGCCGGTCGACCGCCTCTCCGAACTGTGCATACGTGTAGCGGACGCCGTGGCCGCGGTCGACGAGCGCCTCAGCGTCGGGAACGCGCGCGATCGTCCGCTTCAGGTTGTGCCCGATCGTCTCCCCGAGCAATGGATCCGCGCAAGCTCCGTGTGCGTAGGACAGCATCTGGATCTCCACTCCTTCCTCAGTGACGGCACCGATGCTACTGGCCGGTTGTGGCGCCGTCACGGGTACGGTTCACGCGATGACGACGCTCCGTCAAGGGCTCCTCGAAGGGCGAGCCGTCGCCCTGGCCGGCGGGGTTTCTCCGACGATCGGCGGCGCGCTGAGCGCCCTCGGCGCGCGGCTTGACAGGCAGCCGGTCCAGGCGCTCGTCTACGACGCCGGGCCGGCGTTTGCCGACGGCGGCCAGGACCGGTTGCGCGAGTGCCTCGAGCAAGCGTGGGTCGCGGTCCACGACGCCGCGACGGGGGCGCTGATCCCGACCGGCGCCGGCAAGGTCGTGCTGATCGGTCCGCGGCCGGACGCTGGGCCGTTTGCCGCCGCGGCGCGGGCTGCGCTCGAGAACCTGGCGCGGACGCTGTCGGTCGAATGGGCGAGGTACGGCGTCGGGACGGTCGCAATCGTGCCCGGCGCCTCGACCACCGACGACGAGGTCGCCGAGCTCGTGTGCTTCCTGGTGTCGCCGGCGGGCGAGTACTTCACGGGATGTGTTTTCGAGCTCGGGCGCGCTGGCGATCTCATACGCAGCTCTTAGCCCGCTCACACGCGGCTGAGAGGGGCCGGGTCGAAGCTACCGGCACGCGTTAGCACCGACACCGAGGTACTTGACCATGACTGACACCAACGCTCAGGCGCGCGGGCAGGCGATGCGAGCGGCTCGCCTTGCCCGCGTCCGGATGATCCGCCGGCGCATCATCGCAGGGGCGCTCGCGATTTTCGTCGCGTCCTGGCTATTGATCACGATCGTGCTCGTATCCGGGAACGACCCCGCCCTCGCCAAGCATTCATCGGCGACCACGGTCGCATCGAGCTCGCCGAGCAGCAGCTCGTCATCGGGCTCGAGCTCCGACTCCAGTTCGAACTCCAGCTCGCAGTCGACCGGCTCCTCGAGCTCGAGCAGCGACCCCGGGAGCGGGACCGTTAGCAGCGTGACCACGAGCCAGTCATGAGCGCGACGCTAGAGGTCCCGGTCGAGCAACGCGATGCGTTCGCGTGCTTCGGCTCGCAGTGCACTGTGATCGTGGCCGACGCCCGCGCGGCCGATGCGCGGGCGGCGGTGGCGCAGGCGCGCCGGCGGCTGCTCGAATGGCACGAGCAGTTCTCGCGGTTCGAGGCCGGCAGCGAGCTGACCCGGCTGAACCGCGCGCCCGAGGAGACCGTGGCCGTCTCGCCGATGATGCGCCGCGTCGTCGACGCGGCAGTGCGCGCCGCACGCGAGACCGGCGGGCTAGTCGATCCGACGCTCGTGTCCGAGATCGAGCGCGCCGGCTACGACTCGCATTTCGAGGGCGAGGGCCTGCCGCTCGCGGTCGCGCTCGCTCTCGAGCCGCGAAGGGCGCCCGGAGCGCCTGCGCGAGACCCGAACTGGCGGCGGGTGATCGTCGACCGTCGCGGCGGGACGGTCACCCGGCCGCCTGGGGTGCGCATCGATCCCGGCGGGATCGCCAAGGGGGTGTTCGCCGACGAACTCGCGGCGCTGCTGACCGGCTACGGCGCGTTCGTCGTCGATTGCGGTGGTGACATGCACATCGGCGGCCGGCTGGCGCTCCCGCGCGAGGTCCACGTGGCGAGCCCGTTCGACGAGTCGATCCTGCACACATTCGCGGTTGCGAGCGGCGGGGTCGCCACCAGCGGGATCGGCCGGCGAAGCTGGCTCGACCGGGACGGACGCCCTGCGCACCATCTGCTCGATCCAGGCAGCGGCCGGCCCGCGTTCACCGGCATCGTGCAGGTCACCGCGCTGGCGCCGACCGCGACCGAGGCCGAGGCACGGTCCAAGGCGGCACTGCTCATCGGGCCGGCGCGCGCCGAGCGGATCCTCGTGCACGGTGGCGCGCTCGTGCTCGAGGACGGGAACTTCGTGGTGCTGGAGCCCGCCCGCGACTAGCCCGGGAGGCTCGTCTCGGGCGCCTCGGCCCAGGGGACGATCACGGCGTCCTCGAGCGGTGAGTCGCGCGCGACCACGTACTCGGCCGGCTTGGTGTCCGACACGTTCTCGAGAACGTGCGTCTCGCGCGGCGGGACGTACACGAGGTCCCGTGGCTCGATTGTGAGAACTTGCTCGAGGTGGTCACCCCACTTGATCCGCATCGAGCCCGACAGCATGTACACGGCGCTCTCGCAATTCTCGTGGTAGTGGGGCCGGGACTGCGCGCCCGGCGGCACGCGGAACACGGCCATGTAGATGTTATGCGCCCCCGTGGTCGCCTGCGAGATCTCCGATCCGCCGACCACGCCGCGCGGCACCTCACGGTCCGCGCCCGGCTTGACGACCTTCATCGGACGAGGGCTGACTCGACGACCGGCATGTGGGCCGAGTCTACCGTCGCTCGCGATCGCCGCCGGGCTGGGCCGCCACCTCGATCTGGAGCGGGCCTGTCTCGTGGTCGACCTGGAGCGTCGTGTGGTGGATGTGGAATCGCTCGTCGAGCACGTCGTGGAGGGACCGGCGAAGCTCGTGACAGTCGGCGCCGGCGCCGACGACGACGTGGGCCGACAGCGACGCGAATCCCGAGGTGACTTCCCAAACGTGGAGGTCGTGAACCTCGACGACTCCCGGTTGGGCTGCGAGCGCGCGGCCGATCTCTTCGGGGTCGAGGCCAGCCGGAGCGGCCTCCATGAACACCCGTCCGGACGCCTTGAGCAGGGTGTAGGCCGCCTGGAGCATCAGCCCCGCGATCACCAGCGAGGCGATCGCGTCGGCCCGGTTAAAGCCGGTCGCAATGATGATCACGGCCGCGATCGCTGTCGCGATGAACCCGTACAGGTCCGTGAGGATGTGCCGGAAGGATCCTTCGACGTTGAGGCTGCGCTGCGCGCCGTGACCGCCCGCCAGGACCCGGGCCGCCGCCAGATTCACGACGATCCCGGCCAGTGCGACCGCCAGCACCACGCCGCCGTGGACCGACGGCGGGGAGACGAGCCGTCCGATCGCGCCGTAGATGATCAGTCCGGCGAGCACGAGCAGGGTCAGGCCGTTGGCCTGGGCGCTGAGGATCTCGGCCCGCCCGAGGCCGTATGTCATCGACCCGTACGCGCCCCGCGCCGCCAGTCGCGCCGCCGCGAGCGACAACGCCAATGCCGCGGCGTCCGTCAGCATGTGCCCGGCGTCCGACAGGAGCGCGAGCGAGGACGCCAGCACGCCGGCGACGATCTCGACCACCATGAACGCGAGGATCAGCGCCAGCGCGATCTTCAACGCGCGCCGGTCGGCGTCGCGGTGCACGTGTGAGTGATCGTGGGCGATGCTCGGATCGTAGACCCGATCCGAGCGGACGCAGACTTCAGTTCATCGAGGGATCCGCCGGCATGCGGGCGAGTAGCGCGTAGCTTCCACCTTTGCGGGTCAGCACGTCTGACCACAGTCCACTGGCATCGGCCGAGAATGCGTCGCGGACCTGTGCCGGCTCGAGGATCCAGTCCCCGCGCTCGAGCTCGCCGTCGAGCTGGCCGGGACCCCAGCCGGCGTGGCCGAGAAAGGCGCGGCCGGATCGTACGCCGGCGGTGAGCTCGTCCTCCGAGGAGTTCGTGCCGAGGACGCCGACGTCGTCGAACGCGAGCAACGCCGCATCGGTCGCCTCCTCGAACTCCGCCAGGACGATCACCGCCGAGGGCTGGACCGGACCTCCGATGAACAGCCGTTCCTCGGGATCGAGCATCGTCTCGAGCTGCGGAACGGCCTCGGCGATGCTGGTCTCGGACGGGCGGTTGAGGACGAGGCCGAGCGCGCCCTCCTCGTTGTGCTCGACCACCAGCACCACCGTGCGCCAGAAGTTCGGGTCCAGCAGGGCCGGACCGGCGACCAGCAGCTGTCCTCTCACGGAGTCCATCACGCGTCACGGTTACCCGAATTCGAAGGGTGTCCCCCGGTCGGGGCCAGCAAGCCTAACCGCCGCGGAGATGCGCGGGTCACCGAACCAGCATGGCACGCGCGCCCGTGGTCGCTACCGCGGTCGGTGGGAGGGCAGGGACGACAATCGCTGCCGGGCCTCGTCGGCCAGCCCGGTCGCCTCCGCCGCGTCCCGTTGATCGTCGAGCTCGAGGTCCGCGAGCTCGGCGATCACCTCGAACAGATCGACACCCAGACAAACCTGCGCCTCTTCGGCTCCTCCCGCCCGCAACGCGGCGAACATGTCCTTCTCGCGCCACACGAGGATCTTCGCGCCTGTGCTTGTTGTCAGAGTCACGGTCATCTTCTCACCCACGCGAGCCGGTTCTCGGACATGTCGCCGTGCCATTGCTGCTCCCGGTTGCGGGAGCGGCCGCTCATCCCTGGAGCGGGGTGCAGACCCTCCGGACGGGCGGCAGACCTCCGGAGATACTCAGACTAACACAACTACACCACAAAACGGTGCGTCAGGGATCATCAGAGATTCTCGAGAATCACTGGAATCATTCCAAATTAGCCTCCTGGGCGCGGCAGGCGGTCCGCAGCGGGCTGTGGGATAGCCTTGGGGCTGCGTTATGAGGGGGCCAGGGGGCCGCGGCCGGCGGTCCAGCGCAGGCTGCGGGGGCCGCGCTCAGACCTTCGCCGGCCCGGCGACAAGAGGCGTCGGCGCGCGAATCGCCCCGGAGGCGGTGGCCTGAAGCCCGTCGGGCTGCTCGGCAGGTGTCATCAGACGAACGAACGTCTCCACCACGTGCGGGTCGAACTGGCCGCCGGCGTTCGATACGAGTTCGGCGATGGCGATGTCGTGGGAGAGGGCTTTGCGGTAGGGGCGGTCGGTGCGCATGGCGTTCCAGGTGTCGCAGCAGGTGATGATGCGTGCTT